>OBEQ010015100.1_pt1 | contig 14308 bp, 11 predicted proteins | sample 1670901 | NCBI WGS metagenome assembly OBEQ01 (sample SAMEA104232315, study PRJEB22302) | groundwater metagenome | biome: forest; feature: aquifer; material: groundwater | place: USA | collected 2011-08-07 | depth 5.4 m
TCGGCAAGCGTTATATTCAGTAAAATGGTTTTGGCAGAATTTGATATGAGTTGTTCTTTTACGTTTTCAATCGATAGATTCTGTTCATCTTGTAAGATCTCATAATCCGCTATGTCTCGAAACAACAGCGGCAGGATACCAAAGTTAAGCAAATTGCGCCGATGTATGCGGGCAAAACCCTTGGCAATAATACAAGCTATGCCTAAAAATGCGGGTGCAAGGGCTGCGTTTTCGCGGCTGGAGCCCTGGCCATAGTTTTCGCCACCGACAATAAAACTATGGGGATTTTTTTTTGCTAGCGCACGTTGATAAAAATCAGGATCAATATGTTTAAAGGTAAATCGGCTAATCGCCGGGATGTTACTGCGCAACGGCAGCACTTCCGCGCCGGCGGGCAATATCTCATCCGTGGAAATATTATCTCCCACTTTTAAAATAATAGAGCCTTTGATCGACAGGGGTAATGCCGCCAATTCCGGCAACGGTTTTATATTCGGTCCTTTTTCAAGAGGAATCAGCCTGCCATCGGCGGGCGGAGCTTCCAGCATATCTGTCATCAAAATCAATTCGTCCGGTTCCTGGAAAATTGGATAAGGCATTTCGACGTCCCGCGCGAAATCGCGGGGATCGATAATATGCCCGGTCAAGGCGCTGGCAGTGGCCGTTTCAGGACTGCATAAATAAACCTGATCATCGTCGGTGCCGGAACGACCGGGGAAATTTCGTGGTACCGTGCGCAAACTGATACGTCCACTGGCGGGAGCCTGGCCCATGCCGATGCAGCCATTACAGCCGGTTTGATGTAGACGTGCGCCCGCGTTTAATAGATTTAACAATGCTCCCGACGCAGAGAGGTTGGCCAATAGTTGTCTGGAAGTTGGATTGATATCAAATGAAACTGCGTCATCAATTTTGCGGCCACGCACCATATCGGCAGCGATGAAAAAATCTCTTAGCCCTGGATTGGCAGACGAACCAATATAACTCTGATAAATAGCCTTACCCGCAACCTCTCGCACCGCAACAACCTTATCGGGACTGGAAGGAAGCGCGATTAGCGGTTCCAGCGCACTAAGATCTATCTCATCATTTTCGTCATAAGTTGCATCTTCATCGGCAAGTAGTTCGGTAAAAACATTATCGCGCGATTGTTGGGTGAGAAATTCAGCCACTCGATTGTCAGCGGGAAAAACACTGGTGGTGGCGCCCAGCTCCTGGCCCATATTGGCAATCACGTGTCGATCTAATGCACTCAACTGTTGTAGCCCCGGACCGTAGTATTCAATAATTTTGCCGACGCCACCTTTTACACTGTGGCGGCGCAACATCTCCAAAATAAGGTCTTTCGCGCTGACCCACTCCGGCAAATGGCCAGACAATTTCACGCCAAGTACTTTGGGCATATTCAGAGAATAAGGCATTCCCGCCATCGCCAACGCCACCTGGATGCCCCCTGCCCCAATCGCTAACATGCCTAAGGCACCAGCAGCGCAGGTATGGCTATCCGAACCGAGCAGGGTTTTTCCCGGAATGCCAAAGCGTTCCATATGTATCGGGTGACTTACACCATTGCCCGGTCGACTAAACCAAACACCGTATTTTTTGCAGGCGCTGTGTAGAAATAAATGGTCGTCAGCATTCTTGTAATCAGTCTGCAAAATATTATGATCGACGTATTGCACAGAAACTTCGGTGTGGACTCTGTCCAAACCCAAGGCTTCGAACTCAAGCATGACCAGCGTGCCGGTGGCATCTTGTGTGAGAGTCTGATCAATTTTAATCTGAATGGGGTTACCGGGTAGTAAAGTACCCTTTATTAAATGCGCTTGAATTAGTTTTTGGGTAACGTTTAAACTCATCGGCTGCATCCTTCCTTCACTACTAAGTCATGAATAGTTAACTCATACAATAAACAAACCTGCAATAAACAAACCCAGCCAATCATAAATCCTGAGTGAAGCTGCGACATAAAGTTAATCATTCAGTGCATTAATGTAATGGTTCGCGGTACGCATGTTGCAGCGAGATCCAGTATTACGCGTTGCTCTAAGAATCAATATAACAAGATGGAAATGGAGACATAGATCGGCGATTTATTTCTATTAGCTAAACACTTAATAAGGAATTTATTATGACAACTGTCGAAAGAGAAAAAATGATCGATTTTGTGAAGGTCCTGAAGGACGGCGTGGAATTTTATCGAGAAGCAAAAAAACATGTGCGGGATAGCAGAAGCCTGACACTTTTTGAAAAAAATGCGACTACACGGGAAAGGCTAATCAATGAATTAAAACCCCATGTAGAAGTTGAGACGGGTGATTTGCAAACCACTCAGACGATAAAAGGCAAACTACATATTATTTACACCAAAATACTCGCAAAAATTAAAGACGCTGATTCTACCTGGATGCATCAATTGGAGGAGTTAGAGGATCGGACGCTCGAAGAAATGGATGAACTGATGAAAGAAATTACCACACCTGAAATTAAGAAAGTGCTGTCAATGCAATATCTCGTATTGAAGGAATGTCATGCTGAAATGAGACAACGAGAAACAGAAGCAACCTGATATTTTTGACTTCTCTTACTCATTAACGTGAGGTTTTCGAGAAAAAGAACAAGTAGAAGAACAAGTAAGTAGGGGAAGGACAACCATCTTTCTAGGATTTGAACCACAATAGCCGTGGTCATTATTTAGAAAGCTGATTGTCTTCCTTCTTGCTTTTAGATCATCTTAACTTTAGTACTTCTTAACAGTACTTTAACAGCTCATTAGTCGTTATAAGCACGTTCGCCATGTGATGTAACATCCAGACCAATGCGCTCGTCTTCTTCACTTACGCGGAGACCGACCATCACATCAACCAGTTTGTAGGCGATCACTGACACAGTGCCTGACCAGAGAATGGTGACCACTACTGCAATGCCCTGGATTTTAACTTGTGCCATGATGTCAAAAGCGCCTGCGGCATTAGTGACATAATCCCACCAGCTCAAACCGCCCAATGCGGGAGCAGCGAATACACCTGTCAACATTGCACCGAGGATACCGCCAACACCATGCACACCAAACACATCGAGTGCATCGTCAGCGCCGAGCATTTTCTTCAGACCAGTGACGCCCCACAGACAAATAACACCTGCCAGCAGACCAATGATCAAAGCACCTTTTACGCCGACAAAACCACAGGCAGGTGTAATGGCAACCAGTCCTGCGACTGCGCCAGATGCTGCACCCAATAGTGACGGATGTTTCTTGAAAACCCACTCAGCCAACATCCACGAGGTGGCGGCAGCGGCTGTAGCGATCCAAGTATTGGCAAACGCGAGGCCGGCAATACCATTAGCTTCAAGCGCAGAGCCGGCGTTGAAACCGAACCAACCGAACCACAGCAGCGAAGCACCAATCATCGTCATGGCCAGGTTGTGCGGCAGCATTGGTTCTTTACCGAACCCGATACGTTTGCCCACCATAACGGCGCCAACCAAACCGGCAACTGCCGCATTGATATGAACGACGGTGCCGCCAGCGAAATCGAGCGCGCCTTTCTGAAAGAGGTAACCCGCAGTGGCAAGTGCCGCTTCACCCGCTGCAGCACTGGTATAAGCGTCTGGGCCAGCCCAGTACCATACCATGTGCGCCATCGGCAGATAGGAGAAAGTGAACCAAATAATACTAAACAACATGACGGCAGAAAACTTCATACGCTCAGCAAAGGCACCAACGATCAGGGCAACAGTAATCGCCGCAAATGCACCCTGGAATACTACATAGATGACTTCGTGAATAGGCGTTGCTTTACTCCAGCTCGCCGCGAGGGAGGTGTCATTAATGCCGGCCAGAAAAAGCTTTGAGGTCGAGCCGAAGAAGGCGTTTCCTTCGGTGAAAGCAAGGCTGTAGCCGTACACCATCCACAGCACAGAGATCACTGAAAACACACTGAATACCTGCATTAGCACAGACAACATGTTTTTCTTACGCACCAGACCGCCATAGAACAGCGCGAGACCTGGAATAGACATCATGATAACAAATGCAGAACTGACCATCATGAAAGCATCATCACCTTTATTTGCTGTTGGCGCTGGCGCTTCCGCAGCAGCTTCTACCGCCGCCGGTGCAGCAGCTTCTGCGGCGGGCGCAGTCGACTCGGACATAGCTGCTGCCGCGTCGGCACCCTCCTCCGCCCACCCCGGCAGAGCAAACAACATGCTGCACATGCTCAGTATCAGTAACAGTTTTTTCACAGGAACCTCCTTGGTTTTAGTATTCATAGTTTATTTTTTCTTAGATTATATGAGGGCTATTAAACTAGCCGCACTCCCTATACCCACTTATATAGAGAGCCCCACCTATATAGCCGCAGTGCCGGTTTCACCGGTACGGATGCGGATCACTTCTTCCAGATTCGTCACGAAGATTTTACCGTCGCCGATTTTACCTGTGTTTGCAGCTTTGGTGATAGCTTCAATCACGGCTTCTACTTGATCGTCGGCAATGGCAATTTCCAATTTGACCTTTGGTAGAAAATCCACCACATATTCAGCGCCGCGATATAATTCGGTGTGGCCCTTCTGACGACCAAACCCTTTTACCTCGGTGGCGGTTATACCCTTCACGCCGATTTCGGACAATGCATCTCGCACATCATCCAGCTTAAACGGTTTAATTACGGCTGTTACCAGTTTCATGATTCACTCCTTACTATTTAGTTGTTACAAATCCTTTTTCGCCGAGATACTCTCGACACCTGTGCTCACTTAATTAAATGTTCCAAAACAGTGCTTCGATGTTCTAAAATAGTGCTCGTTATATTGGGCATACATTGAGCCATTTGCCATTTACTCTTTGCCTCCACTGGATGTCAGCGGACAATATCCAAGAAGTCAGTTGCTTTTTTTAGCTACGCCTTTAGTTATTTCCCTAGCTACCGATACGCTCTTAAATCACTAGCTCTTTAGCTATAATTTGCTATTTTTGGCCCATTTTTATCAAAATAAAAGCGTCGTAATAGTCTAAACATCCAAACTTACGCCATTAAATTAGTAACCCATCAGCGACTTCTTGGGCTTTTTTAAAACAAAAAATGGATCGCAGGTTGCGTCGAAAATTAAGATTTAAACCAAGCATCTGTTTTTTATGGATCAGAAAAGTGAGTCCATACATTATTCAAAAAGATCACTACCGCACTTTAATAGAGCTCCTCTCAAATAGTGTGCCAGCGGACGCTCCGTTATAGCACTTTCAAATTCTATAAATTCATATTTCCTGACTCAGCCGAGAGTGAGGCAATAATAAAATAAAAAATCGAATTGGCCTGAATGGAATGCACGAATGGAGAAGCATATTCTCTTCAACTCAATCCATAACTCTGGTTATTATTTAAAGAGAGTGTTGTACTCTCTTTTTGCCCTAGTATTTTTTGCCTTAGTATTTTTAGTCGAAACTATTTTTAGTCGAATTAGCAAACAACAGGTACAAAAACAAAACAATCTTTCACACAACAATATCTCAAGGGCGGAGATTAGGGGGCGAGATTAATATCTGCTTGCATTTTTGACAAGGATTTATCACCTTAAAACATTATTGGGGTTAATCAATAAATAACTCCGGTCATTATTTCAGAGTAATTTATTCTGAGTTCGTTAATTTAAGCGTTCCTTTTTAAAGTACCTGGTCCTGTCTATATCACTTAAATTGTAACCGCTCTGCACTAATGAACCCTGTCGCGTTTTAACGCCTGCGGCAGTTTTTGAAAAATTAGCTTTCCTCTTCAAACATAACGAAAAATATTCTAAATCAAGCAGCGACTGCGGCATCACCACACAGTCTTGCCTACATTGACTTCAATACAGAATACCAGTATCGTCGCTTGCGTTTAAAAGTGTGTTTAGAAGGAGTTCTTAATCTGGGTGTTTAGCGTATTTATGGCCGGTTTTTTTGGACAGTCTATATTGAAAGATTTTTTTTGATCAAATACAACCCACTCAAAAGTATTAAGACAGAATTGGGAACGAGGTGCGAGCAGAAGATCTTAATCTACTCAATTCCTAGGCTGCCCCCGCAACGGTAAATGCAATTGATAAAGCTGATCTAAAAGTATTGTTATAGTTTAGGTTGTGAACAATCCAGTCTAAAAATAGCGCGCAAATAGTTCATCTCTAGCAACGCAAGCCCGGAACCGTCCCGCTATACTACACTTGCTCTTTATGAGAAATGATTGTTCGGATAATATTTGTCTTCAAATTTTCATCTTTAATTATTTGATCTTTAATTAATAGTCTTTCATGCGCGGGTGGCGCTACGGAGAAATACATGCAACAACCAGCTGTTGTCTCATCTCATACAATCTCTAATTCACTGTCTAATACAGACAAAGCAATTTCCAAACAGTCTCAACTATTCTCTGCGGCAATTTTAGGGTTTCTTATCGTGTGCGGCGTTGGCCTTGCGCCAATGGATGTTGTGCACAATGCAGCTCACGATGCGCGACATTCGTTTGCATTTCCCTGTCATTAATTAATATCGCGCTCGTAGCGAGACAAGAACTAAATTCATCCAAAGGCAGTGTGTCAGCTTTACAGACAATTTTGAGATGGATTCTAAGCTTGCTCGCACGGGAATGGGAAATAAATCAGCACAGTCACTCTGTCATTCGCTGCTTTGCAATTAAGAGTATGCAGTTGATAGAGTGATTGCCTGGCAATAGTTTTTAAATTGAAGAACCAACTTGATTGTTGGTCGCTTTTTTTTGTTTGCAATAAATGGGCTTTTTGATTTTGTTGCGCTTTTCAAGTGGCGCATTGGAGTTTCTATTATTGGAGCTTCCATAATTAGCGCTTCTATATATCTGTATAGAATGCCTATCGCAAGACCACAAGACGCATTACAACATTTTATACAAGCGAGTTCCAAGAGTACTACAAGAGCAGTTTTATTCATTTGGAAAACATCTTTGGAGAGAACCAATGTATTTTCGCAATATCGTCTTTGCTGCCCTCATTGTTGGCACTCTAGCAGGCCTGATTCTCGGCGCCGTGCAAACATTCGGTGTCACGCCGACAATTCTTGCAGCCGAAGTGTATGAGGTAGCCGAGCCTGTGGTAAATGCATTGCCCGAGCACCACCAACAAGCTGCTGTAGAGCATAACCACAACGATCATGCGCAAGAAATCAGTACTGGTGGACACGAACACAGTCCCGATACCTGGGCACCGGCAGATGGCGCTGAAAGAATATTTTACACCTTCGTTGCCGACATTCTCTCCGGCATTGGCTTTGCCCTGCTGTTAATAAGCGCCATGGCTTTCTCCGGTAAAGCCAGCACAAAAAACAGTTGGCTGTGGGGAGCCGCCGGCTTTATCACTTTCTTTGTGGCACCTGGCCTGGGGTTAACGCCAGAAATTCCCGGCATGGAAGCGGCCAATTTGCAAGGTCGTCAAGGCTGGTGGCTGATCACAGTCGTGTTAACGGCAGTGGGATTGGGTCTTATCGCTTTCGGTCAATTAAATCTTAAAATCGGCGGTCTAGTTTTGCTGCTGCTGCCGCATATATTAGGCGCGCCATTACTTGAAGGAACCCATGGCTTCAATAATCCTGATCAATCCGCAGTGGCGGCACTTAAGGTTTTGGCAGAGCAATTTATTCATTACACCGCAATCGCCAACGCAATCTTTTGGTTAGTCTTGGGCGTCGCCAGTGCAGTGGTAATGAAACAGTTTGGACTTCTGGATGACCACCCAAATTAAACCGACCTTCCCATTCTCTGCAGTCGTCGGCCAAGAGCAACTCAAGACCGCGCTGCTGATCGCCACCATAGATACAAAAATCGGTGGCGTATTGGTGAGTGGGCCGCGCGGCAGTGCCAAGTCTACTCTGGCTCGGGGTATCGTTGATCTCCTCAATAGCACCAGTCAATTTGTCACGCTGCCCTTGGGCGCGAGCGAAGAGCAACTGACCGGCAGTTTAGATCTGAATAAAATTGTCGGCGAACAAAAAATTGTGTTTAACCCCGGCCTGTTGGCGAAAGCGCACCTGGGTGTTCTCTATATCGATGAAGTTAACCTGCTGGCCGACAATCTGGTCGATCTGTTACTCGATGCCGCCGCGCTCGGGGTTAATTATGTCGAGCGCGACGGTATCAGCCACAGCCATCCGGCGGAATTTATTTTGGTCGGTACGATGAATCCCGACGAAGGTGAATTGCGTCCCCAATTGCTCGATCGCTTTGGGCTCTCGGTCAACCTCGATAATAAACTCAACGCCGAATTGCGTGTGAGTGTGGTGCAGCGCCGCTTGGCCTTTGATAACGACCCGACACAATTCTGTGACGCATGGCAAGCTGAACAACAAAAATTACACCAGCAAATTCTCGCCGCGCAACAGCTGTTAGCCAGCGTTGAATGCCCGCCGGAAATGCAGATGTACATTGCACAACGCTGTATCGACGCCAACGTTGATGGTTTGCGCGCAGATATTGTCTGGTTACGTGCCGCTAAAGCTTATGCAGCGCTGCAACAGACATCAATTGTCACGCAAGCGCATTGTGATGCGGTGGCTGAATTTGTATTAAGTCATCGCCGTCATCCATCGTCACCTAACGACCAGCAGAACAATAACCACAACAACGCGCCCAACGATAAACAGAATAACCAGCCAAATAAAGCTCCGTCGACAAGTTCAATAGCGCGCAATCAGTCTTCTCAACAACAGCAACAGCGCGAGCAACAAGGACATGGCGGTGACTGGGGAGCTATGCCGCCACAGCAAGCGACAACCGGGACTAAACGCGTCATTGCACTCACAAACCATGAATTTTCCAATCGTCAGAGCAGTGCGCAACCTCGCACGATTACGCCTACTCAACGGCATGAACAGCGTTTTGCTCAAGGCACCACGAATCAAAATAGCGCGCAGAGCAATTACAGCAAGCAGCTAAGTTCGAAGAAAATTAATTGGTTTAAAACATTAAGCGCACGCGAAAATGTTGAACACGCGCGTTTGACTAAATTGGTTTTTCACACCAAGCAGCGCAGTCACAAAATACTGAATTTCATTTTACTCGATACCTCGGCATCCACCCTGGGCAAAAAAGCCTTGTCCCAGGCTAAAGGGCTGGTGTTGGGGTTGGCGAACCAAGCCTATCTGGCGCGCGAGTATTTGGCGATTCTCGGCTTTGGCAATCAGCGGGTTGCCTGGCTCCTGCGAGAACAAAAGGCCCCGAAAGATTGTTCGCAGCTACTCAATAATTTTGCTGCCGGTGGCGGTACGCCCTTGCGCTCAGCACTGTTGCACGGCCAACAATTTATTCGCCGCCAATTAAAAAAAGCGCCGCATACACGCTGTCGCACCATTCTAATCACTGATGGCCGCTCAACCGACACAGTGAATGATATTAAATGGTTATCGCCGATGTGGATTGTCGATACGGAAAAAAGCGCGGTAAAACTCGGTAAGTGCCGGCAGTTGGCAAATGTTTTAAGTGCGCAATATCTTGCAATTGATCACGCGTTGGTTACAGGGTAAATAGAAATGACTGATCATGACAATCAACTAAACGACCCGCTCAATGACAAACATCAACAACGCATGGCCAAACGCAAAGAGGTCATCGACGCCAAAATTGCCAATGCGACGGAAGAACGCGGTGTATTAATTCTGTTAAAGGGCACCGGCAAAGGTAAAAGCAGTTCCGGCTTTGGCACCTTGTTGCGGGCGCTTGGTCACGGGCAAAAATGCGCTGTGGTGCAGTTTAGTAAAGGCCGTCAGGCTACGGGTGAATATCTTTTTTTCCAACAACACCCGGTGGTTGAGTTTCATGTCATGGGCCACGGCTTTACCTGGGAAACCCGCGATCGCGACCAAGACATCGCCGCTGCGCAACAAGCCTGGGAAAAATGCCAGACCTTACTGCAAGACGACAGCTACGATTTACTGCTGTTTGATGAAATGAGTTATATGTTCAAGTACGGCTATCTAGAAGTTGAACCGGTGGTTGCAGCACTGCAAAATCGTCCCAAACATCAAAACGTGATTATCACCGGCAGAACCATGGCGTTGCCGCTGCAAGATATCGCCGACACCATCAGCAATGTCGATATGGAAAGACACGCCTTTCGATTGGGTGTAAAAGCACAAGCAGGGATTGAATTCTGATGGCCACTTCTGAAATTATCTCCGTCAGCTGCCCCGCGCTGTTTATTGCTGGCATGGCTTCCGGCCAGGGCAAAACCACCATCACTGCGGCGCTGGCCCGTTATCACAAAAATCAGGGACGCGAGGTGCGGGTATTTAAAACCGGACCCGATTATCTCGATCCCAAAATTCTCGAAATCGCCTCTGGTAATCCGGTCGAACAATTAGACCTGTGGATGGCGGGTGAAGACTATTGTGCCGAGCAGCTTTTTCTCGCCGCGCAACAAGCCGACTTAATTCTCATCGAAGGTGCTATGGGGCTGTTAGACGGTGAGCCTAGCAGCGCTGACCTGGCGGCAAAATTTGGTATTCCGGTAGCGGTGGTGGTCAACGCAAAAGGTTTAGCGCAGACCATTAAGGTCATCGCCGAAGGATTAAAACAGGTCGCGAAAAATTTTCAGCTCGCGGGCATCATCGCCAATGCGCTGGGCAGTGCCCGCCATGCGGAATTGATCCGCGACGCTATGCCTGCTGATGTAGCTCTACTCGCCTGCTTGCCGCGCAATAATGAGGTCGTCATCCCAGAGCGTCATTTGGGTTTAGTCGAGCCGTCGGCCGAAGATGATCTTTATCAGCGCTTTGAAGCCGGTGCCAAATGGATCGAGCAGTCTCAATCAACTCTCGCCCAACTGCCACCACCGGTAAGTTTCAGCAAAACTACGACTGCACTGCCGCCGCGTCTACTGGAAGGCAAAACAATCGCCGTCGCCAAGGATGACGCCTTCAGCTTTATTTACGCGGTGAACCTGCGCTGTTTAGCCGATATGGGCGCCGAGGTCGTCTATTTTTCGCCGTTGCACGACAAATCATTGCCGGATGCCGATGCACTATGGTTGCCCGGTGGTTACCCAGAATTACATGTTGAACAGCTCGCTAACAATGTCGCTATGCACCAGGCATTACAGGATTTTTATCAGCAGGAAAAGCCTATACTGGCCGAGTGCGGCGGCATGCTGGCGATTCAAGAATCCTTAACCGATATGCAGGGCAAGGCTTTTCCGATGGCGTCGCTACTGCCAGGCCACGGCACACTGCGCGAGAAAAGCGGCTGCCAGGGAATGCAAACGGCGCCGTTGCCAGAAGGTGATGTTCGCGCTCACGCCCATCATCGATCGCGCAGCCAGGATACGCTGGAGCCGATTGCATTTGGTCGACGCCAACGCCATCCCGCGCCGGGGGAAGCTATTTTTAGAAGTAAAAAACTCACGGCCAGTTATTTACATCTGTTTTTTCCCTCCAATCCTAGGGTTATTGCCGAGTTATTTCTTGGCAAACTAAGGAGTGACGAGCATGTTTGACCCTGCACAATTTTCTCAACTTGTTTCGTCGCTCGTTGCTGCTCTGTCAAATACGGCATCATTATCATCACTCGCCCTCGGTTTTAGTTTGGGATGTATTCACGCCTTCGATATCGACCATGTAATGGCTGTCTCCGTGATGGCGAATTCAGAAACCAATCTCAACAAATGTTTACGTTACAGCAGCCGTTGGGCCTTGGGCCACGGCGCGGTTTTGGTCGTACTCGGCGTGCTGCTGTTTGCCTTGGGATTTAAGCTGCCTGAAGGTGTCGCTTATGCAGCGGAGAAAATGATTGGCGTGTTACTGATTTTATTCGGCGGCTTATTAATTTTTCAACTCGCCCGCTACCAAGGTCTACAAAACTATTTTCACCATCATGAACACACCAAGACTATTGCTACCGCGCGCGGCACACCTTTTAGCGTCGGTATTATTCACGGCATGGCGGGCAATGCGCCTGTGCTGGCCATGTTGCCCGCGTTGGCGCAATCCAATATTTTTGCTGCGCTCGCCTATTTACTGCTGTTTTCCATTGGTCTGCTCACCAGCATGACCTTGTTCGGCTTTTGTTTTGGCCATCTGCAAAGATGGCTGCGCCATCACAACGAACAGTTATTGGATATCAGCGCCGGTGTTATCGGATTATCCTCCGTCGCCGTTGGCGCCGTGTGGCTGGGTGTTTAACTCCCTCTCCCTCTGGGAGAGGGAATCTGCGAAATTTGCTCGCGACGTTCTTAATCGAGCAAACAAATTAAATAACGTGTAGAGAACCACTACTCACAACTATGTGGACCGAAAGCAGCGAAGAAACCAAACCCCTGCGCTCAGGGTTAACCACCGGCAGCTGTGCAACGGCCTGTGCGCTGACGGCTGCACGTTTTTTACTGCTCGGCACTAAAGCAACATCCTGCGATATCAAATTACCTAAGGGTAAAACCGTTAACTTACCGATTATCGAATGTGAACAACGCGGCGAGCAAACCGCTTACACCGCCACCATCAAAGATGCCGGTGACGACCCAGATGTCACCCATGGCGCCAAGGTTTTCACCCTGACATCCCTGATCAACGATAACAAAGTCGAATTCGCCGCAGCCCAGGGCGTAGGTACAGTCACTCGTGCAGGCCTCGCGTTAGCCATCGGCGAGCCCGCGATTAATCCCGTACCGCGCCAGATGATCTCCGAACACCTCGAACAACTCAAAGTGGAACATGGTTACCAGGGCGGATTTAAGGTTGCCATCGGCGTGGAAAACGGCGAAGCCTTGGCACTCAAAACCATGAACCCGCGTTTGGGCATCTTAGGCGGTTTATCGATTTTAGGTACGACCGGCATTGTCCGGCCTTTCTCTTGCGCAGCCTATATCGCATCGATTCACCAAGGCATAGACGTGGCTCAGGCTAACGGTATAACTCACATGGCGGCCTGCACCGGCAATCTCAGTGAGCAGTATGCAACAGAAGCTTTTGCGCTGAGTGATATGGCGTTATTGGAGATGGGAGATTTTGTCGGCGCGGTATTTAAATATTTAAACCGGAAGGGCTTGAAGAAGGCGCCCATCGAACATTTATCAATTGTCGGCGGCTTCGGCAAAATCAGTAAATTGGCCTGCGGCCACAAGGACCTCAACAGTCGAGTGTCCAGTATCGATTTTGATTTTTTTGTTAACAGCGCTGCCGAACTGGGTGCTTCTTCACAAATACTTGAAGAAATAAAACAAGCCAATACCAGCCTAGAGGTGTTAACCATCGCCAAAGATTTATCCTTAGCGAATCGAGTGTGCCAATCAGCCTGGCACCACGCACGATTGGCGCTGCCCGCTGACATAAAACTGGATGTGTGGGCGATAGACCGACAGGGAAAACTGATCGGCTCTGCGTCATCCAATCACCTGACTAGCGGAGGCGTTAATCCATGACTCTCCTCCTGCTCGGCGGTACCGAAGAAGGCAAGAAACTCGTTGAGCCATTGATGGCGGCAAATATTCCGCTCATTTACAGCCATGCCGGACTGGTGAGAACGCCGCAACTGCCCTGCGAGATTATCAGTGGCGGCTTTAGTCAGTATGCTGATGATGGTAGTGAAGAATTGGGTATTGAAGGATTACAAAATTATATCAAACAAAATGGTATACAACTGATTCTGGATGCCACCCATCCCTATGCGGCAATTATTTCTGCCCATGCAGCACAAGCTAGTCAGGCATGCAATATTCCCTGCTATCGCTACGCTCGCCCCGCTTGGCAAGCCAGCGCGCAGGATGAATGGATCAACGTAGCAAATGAAGCCGAATTACTTGAGAAGCTTGCCGACTACCAACGCCCCTTTTTCACCTTGGGGCAATCGGTGAGTAGTTTGATCGAGCAAAAAATCAGTTCACAACACTGGCTAGTGCGCACAACCTCGGGATTTGATTCCGCTGCGATTGAACAACGCAGTGACATCACCTGCATCCGCGCTATTGGACCTTTTGAATTGAGCAATGAACGGGGTTTTTTAGTCCAACATCGGATTGATGTGATTATCAGTAAAAACAGCGGTGGTCACGCCACCGAAGCAAAAATTAGCGCCGCTCGCGAATTAACAATACCGGTGATCATGCTGCAACGCCCGACGCTGCCAGCTGTGACGCGAGAATTTGGTTCCATCGATGAATGCGTAACGCAGTGTAGTCAATGGTATGAACAGAATAAGACGAAATAGGAAGACGCAATGATCCAACAAGAACAGATCAAGCATGAACAGCTCACACCCGAGCCGATCCAGCCAGAGCAACCTGCCATTTTATTTGTCGGCCATGGTTCACGCGATAA
>OBEQ011365144.1_pt1 | contig 14307 bp, 15 predicted proteins | sample 1670901 | NCBI WGS metagenome assembly OBEQ01 (sample SAMEA104232315, study PRJEB22302) | groundwater metagenome | biome: forest; feature: aquifer; material: groundwater | place: USA | collected 2011-08-07 | depth 5.4 m
ATAATCGGCCATGGCGGAAATTTCTGAAAGTTTTTTCAAACGCGGGCGGTGCAGTTCAATAATGCTTTCCAATTGGTGTTTGGTAAATTGCGCGGTGTCAAAACCCGCCAAAAACGGCAAACAAAGTTCCGTTAATTTGCTAATGGGTTTTTCTTTAATATAATGGCCGTTAATAAAATCTAAGCGCTGGAAATTAAATACCGCGCCGGCTTTTTGCACTTTTTCCAGTGAAAATTCTTTTACCAATTCATCAAGTGAAAAAATTTCTTTTTCGGTGCCCGGGTTCCAGCCTAAAAGCATAATAAAATTAACAATCGCTTCCGGTAAATATCAGTTTTTAAGATACTCACTCAAAGCCACGTCTCCTGCTCCGTTAGACGTTTTTGACTTGTCGGCATTGAGCATTAGTGGAAGATGGGCGTAAATGGGCCGGTAAAATCCTAATGATTCTTGCAGTAAAATCTGGCGCGGAGTATTTGAAAGATGTTCTTCGGCGCGTATAACGTGGCTTATTTGCATTTCGTAATCATCAACCACCACTACAAAGTGATAAAGCGGTGTTTGCAAATCTTTAGCAACAACAATATCGCCCAAAAGGCTCATATCAAATTCAACTTCACCGCGGATTAAATCGGCAAATTTTACTTTTTTATTTTCAACTTTAAAGCGGATGATGCCGGTACCATTATTTTTGTCGCGGCACGTGCCGTCATATTTTGGAGCTAATCCAAGGGCCGTTTGTTTTTGCTTTTTTTCTTCCAGTTCTTCCGGTGTGCACGTGCAATAATACGCTTTTTTTTCTGCCAAAAGTTGCTCTAAATACTTTTGGTAAATATCGGTGCGCTGGCTTTGTTTGTATGGGCCAAATTCACCGCCCACATCCGGACCTTCTTGCCAATCAATTCCCAGCCATTTTAATTCATCAATAATTTCCGGAACCCATTTTAATTCTGAGCGCACTTTGTCGGTATCTTCAATACGTAAAACAAATTCACCCTTATGCTGTTTTGCAAAAAGGTAATTAAACAAAGCACTACGGGCACCTCCAATATGCAGGGGCCCCGTTGGTGACGGCGCAAATCTTAGTCGTATTTTTTCCGGTGCAGTTACTTTTTTCATAATTATTTTTGGAGATATTCAAGAATTTCCCGCGCCACGGCTTTTGCTGCTAGCGGTTTGGCAAATTGCAGGGCGGCTTGCTCCATTTGTTGCAGCTTGTTTGGGTTTAGCACAATACTATTTATTTCACTGATGAAAAAGTTTGGGGTTAAGTTGCCCTGTTCAATAATAATGGCGGCGCCGGAAGCTGAATATTGGTAGGCGTTTTTTGATTGGTGATCCCCTGCCGCCGTTGGCAATGGGATTAAAATGCTGGGTTTGCCGCAGGCCGCAATTTCAAAGATACTGCTTGCTCCGGCGCGGGAAACAATGAGGCTGGCGGCTTTATAAGCGTGCTTTAACTGTGTTTCATTAAGTGATTCGTGCACATGATAATACGGCGCCAATTCTTTTGGCAAAACCACTTGGCTTTCCATTTGCACGGCTTTGAAATTATTTTTTCCGGTGATGTGGATTACTTCGTAACTTTGCAAAAGTTGGCCCAAAATTTCCAACACAAATTCATTCAGTGGCTGCGCGCCCTGGCTGCCGCCGTAAAACATGACTACCGGCTTGGTAAACGTAATGTCCAGAATTTCTTTAGCGCCTTCGTCAGTTCCCTCGAGTAATTCTTTTTTAATAGGCACGCCCACGGCCGTGGTTTTATTTAAATCAAAGTATTCCGTTTTTTCAAAAGAAATAAAGGTTTTTTTGGCCCACCCGTAAGCAATTTTGTTTGAGCGTCCCGGCACAATGTCACTTTCATGAATGAAAACGGGAATCCGTAAAATCCGCGCGCACCAGGTTACCGGCAAGGCCCCAGTCCCCCCTTTTGAAAATATCAGTTGCGGCCGGATAAATAAAAGCAAGAAAAAACTTTGCACAAAGCTAATAGGAATGTTAAACACCGCGTCAGAAATGTTTTTCACCGAAAAATAGCGCCGGATTTTACCCCCCAAAATGGAGTGGCTTTTAATCCCCTCTTGCCCAAACAAAAACCGGCTGTCCGAATTATTCGGGCCCATATAATGCAACACTAAATCTTCCGCAGGGTGCAACCGCCGCAATTCCCGCCCCACCGCCACCAGCGGCATAGTGTGCCCCCCCGTCCCCCCGCCAGTTAAGAGTATTTTCATAATAATTTAGTAATTGTACCAAACTTGACAAATATCCAACAGACTTGACGAGTGGGCCTAGTAATGCTATAGTTGTGGCAGGATATTAAATGACAATAACCCGCTCTTTTTTGGAGGATTCTTCCATGCAACGCGTTCTCGAATCTGCGGCCAGGAAATTCGTTGCCGAACAGCACCTCAAAAACCTGCTTGCAGGTGAATGGGTGGAAATGTTCGACGCCGACGGCAATCTGCTCACTGGTATCAGGGGCCGCATCGGCGCCTGTGCCACCAAGGTGGATGGCAGTGACATCGGCGTGGATCTGATCGAAATGCGGCCGGGTAGTGCCTTCCCCCTGCACCAGCACGACGGCGATCACATCTTGTACTTCGCGTCCGGAGAGGGAATCGTTCACATCAACGGCACCGACCATCCCGTCAAAACTGGCGACAGCATCTTCATCCCCGCCGAGTATCCTCATGGCGTAAAGGTGCCCGCGAGTGCGCAGGGAGTCTTGCTCACGTTGGCGTTCGGTCACCCGCACAAGCACGTGGACGCCAAGGACAGGATGAAGCATCTCGAAGAAGAAGGGCGAAAAAGAAGGGAACTTGCGGATGCAAGAGATTCCGATGCTGCCCATCGCAGAGGCGTCGATACCCGAACCGACTACTCGGAATTCTGGGATCGGGTTGATTAGCCTGAATTTGGGCGCACACTATTCACAAAGGCCGCTTCGATTTTCCAGAATCACGGCGGCCTCTATTTCAGAGTAATTTTCAAGTGATGAAGATTTTTCTGAATTGGATTATAGTTCTTTCAGTAATCAGTCACAGCAACAAGTTTTCAATTCAGTTTGTTAATTTATTACTGTGACTGACGCAATTTCGCATCAGGCAGTTACCATTTTCAGAGGAGACAATCATGAAAGTTCCGCTGTGGCTTTGCTGCTTGCTCGTGGTCGAATGCTGTGTCCTTAGTTTTCTCGGTGGACAACGCGCCGAAAACGCTTGGCAAAAATATCAAAACCGCCAGAAAGATGAAGGCGCACGCACGGCCTACAAGCAGTTCATGATCGAATTCAGCGGCGCGCCGTTGCTTGGCAACACCTATTGGATGCGGCCAGTGGGCGGCAAACCGTTTGAGTTCGATGATTTCACTGTCGCCTTTCACAGGGCCGGTTTGCACTTTGCTAACTGCGACATCACTTGGAACAACGGGAAGGTGGAGAATCACACCTTCTACCTTGAGTCACAACCCTCTTTGTGGGGAGGGTACGGTATGGACAAGATGCCCGGCACGAAGGGAACGTTTATGGTGGTTACCACCGATGGCTGGGTAGAATGCCGCTACATACCACCCCATCGTTGGGCAGAATAATCGAAGCGCGCAAGCGCAGGGCCGAATCGATCAGGTTTGATCGATTCGGCACACTTTTTAGCGCTCAAAATGTTTGAGAATTAAAAAGTGAACCTTAACAACGAAATAACCGAAACTTTCTTTTTTAAAAGGAGACGACCGTGGAGCATCAGGCAACGTATTCGCAGATCATCAGCCCACAAATGTACAACCTGCTGATCAGTCAGCATCTGTACATCGCTGCCGCCGACCAGGCCATCGCTCAAATCGTTGGCTACCACAGTGCCGGCGATAATTTGGAATTGGTTGAATTCGGTTGCGGCCCGGGTCGCATTCTGCCGTTGTTGGCAGATGAGTTTGTGTTCCCAAACGTGACCGGAATTGACCACGACCAAGTGTTCATCGATTATGCCCAAAAGAACTTGGGTGAGTTTTCGGGGTGGGCTATTCTTGCTGATGCTACGACGTATCAGCACCGCAATCCCATCGACATCGCCGTGAGCCAGGGCTTTCACCATCACGTTCCCAAAGGTGAACAGACTCGCCTGTACCTTGAGAATGTCTACCGACAACTCAAGCCTGGCGGAATCTACGTGCTCGGTGATGAATTCCTGCCACACTACAACAATAGTCACGAACGACTCATGCGAGCAGTGACGTGGTACGCCCACATCATCGGAGCGGCTTTGCGCGGCGAACACATGTTGCTGGCTATCGAAGAAGCCAAAACGCTCTTGGATGACTTGGCCGAAGGTACGGATGAAAACGTCGCGAAAAGTGATGTTCAAATCCAATACGTACTCGATAATGTTAGCTATCTTCAACTTGATTCGGTGCAACTGTGCTATCGCAACGAGCATGAAATGAGAGTTGAAGAGTTCCTTGTCCGGGTGGCTTCATTGAAAGGTCAGCAGACGCAGGGCGATCCGTCCATGGACTTGTCCCGTGGCGATTTCAAAATCTGCCACAGCGTTTTCGAGAAAGAAGTTACGGCCGTCGGTTTCAAGGTCATTGGTGTCAAAACCATCGGTCCCATTGAAACCATCGGTGCAATGGTGGTTTACACCCTGCTCAAGGAGTAGTCCCCAAATCAAAACCCAGCCGTCGGCCATAAGGCGCCGACGGTTTTTTCTTTGCATAAAATCACCAGAGGACTTTTTCTAAAAAAATACACGATCGTGAGAATAATTAGAAAAGTTAATTTTCTACCCGTTTTTAGAAATATTTAACATCAGGCCTATGGCCATCAGTTCCGCCATGATGTGGCTGCCGCCGTAGCTGAAGAATGGCAAGGGAATTCCGGCCAGGGGCCAGATTCCCATTGACGAGGCAATGTTCATGAAGGTTTGGCTGGCCAGCCACACTACCAGGCCGATGGCGGCTAGTTTTCCGAATTTATCGGTTGAGTTTTTGGCAATTTTTATGCCTTGCCAAAACAGCAGTAAAAATAAGCCGATAATAATGGTGCAGCCCACAATGCCGATTTCTTCACCCATGATGGCGAACATGGAATCTGTCATGGCCTGCGGCAGGAAACCGAATTTTTGGGTAGACATGCCCAGGCCCTTGCCGAAAATACCGCCGCTGCCGATGGCCAAAAGCGATTGGCGCAATTGGAAGCCGATACCCAGCGGGTCTGTATCTGGGTGCAAAAACACCAAAAAGCGCTGCATGCGGTAAGGTTCAATTTTAATTAACAGTAGCGCCCCGCCCAGTCCTCCCAAAAAAGAAACAATGGTATGCCACAACGGCGTTCCGGCGGCAAAGTAAACGGCGAGCAGGGAAAGAATCAAAATTCCCAGTGTGCTCATGTCTTTTTGGAAATACAGAAAGCCGGAAATAGCGCCCAGAAAAAACAAAAACGGCACATAGATTTTTATAAAATGTTGCCAGGTTTTTTGGGCAAAGGCGGCCAAGCCCCGTTTTTGATGTTCAGAAAACTTGGTGGAAAGCCAGGCGGACAAATATAAAATGGCAGTGATTTTTAAAAATTCTGAAGGTTGCAAGCTCATGCCAAACACATAGATCCAGCGCCGCGCACCCCATTGCGCCTGGCCCAAAATGGGCAGAAAGACAATAATTAGCAGCGCCACGTTTACCAATAGCAGCGGCAACGCCATTTTTTTGATGACATGCAGGGGAATTTTAAAGGCTATCAGCGCCAGCACCAGGCCAATGCCGATGGCAATGAGCTGGTGGAAAATATAGTAATTGGTGTTGCCGAAGGCTTGCATGGAAGCCGGCGCTGAAAGCGTTGCCAAAAACAAACTTCCCGCGCCAAGCACCAGGAAAGCAAACAGCAAAAAATAATAATTTACGCGCCTGTTCATTTGCTAAACTTTTTTACAAACTTTTTGAATTCATCTCCCTTTTTTTCAAAATTTTTCCAAAGAGAATAACTGGGGCTGGCGCAGGAAAGCAGGCAGACACTCCCCTGCTTGGTATTTTTGTAGGCAAATTTTACGGCTTCCTGCATGCTTCTGGTCTTCAAAATAGTAAAACCTTTAGTTCGCTTCAACATTTTGCTGCCGCTGTCGGGAAACAAAACAACATTACGTATCTTGTGTCGCATAATAACTTTTCCCAGTTCTGTAAAATCGTACCCCCTGTCTTGCCCGCCCAGAAAAATAGTATCAATATTTTTTAAAGCCTTGATGGCCATGATGGTTGAATCGGGTGTGGTGGAAATGGCGTCGTCATAAAACGTGATGCCCTTATACTCCCCCACTTTTTCCAGCCGGTGCTCCAAACCCTTGAACGTTTTAATGGCTTCTTCTATTTTTTCTTGCGGGATGTTTAGAATCTTGGCAACTTCAACTGCAGCCTCAATGTTATTTTGGTTATGCTGGCCCAGCAAGTTACTTTCGTAATGCTTCTTTGCTTTTGGCCGGTCAACCAAGTGGTCGCCGGCTTTCTGGAAGCGGTAAATATTTTTCTTGGCTTCGTAATAAGCCTTAAGGCTGCCATGAAAGTCCATGTGCTCTGGAAATAAATTAGTAATCACCGCAATATTGGGCGAAAACTTGATGTCGTCTAGTTGGAAACTGGAAAGTTCTAGTACTAGATAGGTATTAGGGTCTAGGGGATAGGGTCTAGTTAAGGCTTCCAGCATGGGTTTGCCGATGTTTCCTAGAATCTGTACGTCTTTACCAGCTGTTTTTAAAATATGATAAATAAGTGAAGTGGTGGTGCTTTTCCCTTTGCTGCCGGTAACGCCGATTATCAAATTTTTTCCCAATACTTTTGAAAAGAAAATATTAGTGGGCGTGGTGTATAGACCCGTCATTTGGCTTTTATTGATGCCCGGAGTTTTGATGGTAATGTCAGCGTCTTTTTTTACAATTTTCAGCTTTGGGTAGTATTTTTTCAGGAACTTTTTGGTGGCCTGGCCCTCTAATCCTTCTTGTCGCATAATAGAAACGCTTTCCATGCCTAAAAGTTTAAATTCTTCGGGAATGTTGCTGTGAGGATTGGTTTGGAAAACTTCAGGGTGGATTTTTATTTTTAGGGCGGTTTGTGCCTCTTCAAACGTTCCCACACAGTCAAACGGTTTCATCTTCCCCCGCCCCGTAATATCTTTAAAAAGAGGTTCCAAGCTTTTATCCTTGAGTAAATCTTTGCCGAAAATATTCAGCAATTCTTTTTTTGGTAAAAACGCGGAAAGCAGGGCAAAAGCAAACACGCATTTGGCGCATTGGCCGCACCAAAGTTTGCCCTGTTCATTTCCCTTCGCGGTGAAATTTTTGTTGCAGCTGGAAAAAAGCGGGAAATATTGCGGATATTTGGCAAACATTTTGACGATCCGGATTTCGTAAAATGGCCGCAATAACGAAAAATAGGTAACGGCCGTAAAACTCTTTATGTAATCAGAAAACAGCGTTTCAAATTCAAATGATTTGCTCCACTGATGGTTAACTTCCAGGCCTTTGTATTTAATATTGCCAAAATTACTGCTGTGTTCGTTGCTGACAATAAAACAGTCGTAGCCGTAAAGGATGCAGCTAAAAATTCCCAAAAAGGCATAAATGGCTGAAACCGGAATATGGCCGTTGTATTGGTGTGGCTGATGGACTTGCCAGTCTAAAAATCGCTGGATTTTCAGGCTCGGCGCGCCAATGGTTGCGATGACGTTATCAACTAATTCACTTGGCTTTCCCGTTTCTATGTGAAAACTAGTGAAATTTGCCTTGGCTTCTTTCAGTAACTCTGCAGAAACAATGCTATCCTTCCCTCCCCCAATTCCTACTAAACTGCGATCCGTTTTTGCTGTGGCTGCTATTCTGGTGTTCTCAAGAACATTGGAATAAGGAAATTTAGGGGAAATTTTTGGGTCCAGGTTATTCTTGTAGAAAAACTCTCCCAAGCCTTTCTTATAGACAATATTCCAAAAATCCGCCTCCCCTTTTGACAGGGCGTATGGCAACTTTATGTCTGTCGCACAATAGAATTTCCAGTAGCTGATTCCCAATATGATATGCAGGCTTTCCAGGAGTTTTTTGGGCACTTCATTTTTTGGTATTTCCGGCAATAAAATTGCTTCGGTCCAGCTAATCGGTTGTTTACTGGCAAACTCCGTTTTGTAATGAAAAACTGCCCGCTTCTTTTCGGGTTCCCATTCATATGAAGTAAATTCAAAAAGAGTAGCCCTTGGCATGAATATATGATTATAGCATCATTTTTTGGAAAAGAAAAAACGCAGGCCGGCTGGTCTGCGCTATGAAGAGGCTGGGTTTAGTCGTAAACCCGGTAAAAGCACATGGCCAGCTGGCCCCAGGCGCAGTTTCGCTTGCCTGCGGGGTTGTGCTTTTTGATGGCGGGTCTGGGTGGAAGCAACTCGGCCACCACTTCCCGGGCGCTGATTGTTGGCCCCCTGCCTTTTGGGCTTTTGTCTTTTTTGTGATTCGCAGGCGCGGGGCTGGCTTTGGCCGGCGAATCATTGACTGCGCTTTTCAAAATGCCAAAAAGCATAGACCCGCCTAAAATGCCCACCACCATCAGGCACAAAAATCTGTCGCGTGACATGCGAAACCCTCCGTTTGGTGTATGTGTTACCCTGATAAAATATTACCACAATACTTCAAAAATTCAACCAAAAACGGCCCACCCGGGCCGTCTTGTTTTTTCAGTTTTATGGGTTGGTTGAAAGCCTGCGGAAAATAATCACAAACAGGGCGATCAGCACAATAACAATGATTAACCATAAGTACCAGCGTTTGATAAACTGCATGAAGGGCGATCCGGAAACGGACGCCGCAGCCGAGCTGGCAGTGATGTTGGTGGTAAAAAAGTCTGAATCGGCCATGTTGGCGGCGGTAACTCTGCCCACCACTTGCGCGGTTTGGGCATTTTCAGACTGCACGGTGGCGCTAAATTGCACCACCTTTGAGGTGTTGGCGCCAATGGTACCCAGGTCAATGCCTGAAACCACGCTTCCGGCGGCGGCAACGCCGTCAACACTCAAATTGCCGGCGTAAGAAAGGCTTGCGCCAATATCAGCCGCGGCCAGCACATTGTTTACTGGCTGCCCCGAGGTGTTTTTGATTACCATCAAGAAATCCAGTTTTTCGTTATTTTGCGCTTCAAGGTTTTTGACCCAGGTAGTCCAGCCTTCTTTCTTGCCAAATAGTGAAATGGAAAGCCCCATATTTTGCATGGTGCTGGCGCCCGCCACCTGCCCGCTTTGGTTTACCACGGTGGTATTGTTGGTTGTGGTGTTATTGGTGGTGGTATTATTTACCGTGGCAGTCCCCTGTAAATTATTGGCGCAGTAGGTCATGTAATCAGCTGAATTTACGGCGCAGGTTGAGCCGTCGCATTTTAATTGGGTTCGGCAGGCATTGTCCATGCAGCTGTCAACGGTGCAGGAATTGGAATCTTGGCAGGTTTGGTAGGTGCCTTGGACAGCTCCGCGGGAATCATACCACTGCACATTGCCGTTATAGCAATAGGTGCGGTAGTTTTGGATGTAGCTTGAGCCGGCTGGCGGCAACTGATAATGAGTAGAAGAATTATAGGTGGTTGTGGCTGGGCCGGTAGAGCCGGTTTTATTCACGCAAACGCCACTTTGGCACATTTGGCCCGAGCTGTTGCAATTTTGGGCAACGGACTGGATATTCCCGCAGGAATCATACCAGTAAGCAATATTGCTCACGCAGCTTTTTGAGGCGTTTTGATAGCAAGTTCCAGCAGCCGCGTAGGCGCTTACCGGAATTAACATCGCCGCTGCCAAGCAAAAAAGAGAAACTACTCCTGCCGCTAAGATCACCTTGGTGTTTATTTTCATAATCTCTCATATTACTCTATAATAGTTTTTTCGTCAATGGTTTTGCCGGTACTAGCGGGTTACTAAAATGGGTATTGTAATTTCAGCTCCCGGCGCAGCAACAACAACGCGGCCGTTAACCATTTCCAACGTATAGGCTCCGGCCCCTGTTTTCGGTTCGTTTAATCCTTGCGGTAGATAAGTGGGAATCAGGCACCCAAGGTTTCCGGTGGCAGTGGTAATGTCGGCGGCCATTGCCCAGGCAATCGTAGTGGCGGCCGTTGGAATTGGACCGCAGGTGTATGTGGCGGCGCCAACGGTAAAGGTTCCCTCAAAAACACCCTTGTTATCAACCATGCGTTGCCCGATAGCGTTGATAATGGCATTTACATTACTGATGCGCTGGGTATCACGGGCTTGGGCAAACTGGCGGGCCGGGTTAATGGCAATAATGACAATAGCCGCCAAAATTGAGATGATTCCCATAACAATGAGAACTTCAATGAGCGTAAAGCCTTTATGTGGGTTCATGGTTTTATAGGTTAATTATCTCATCATATCACGGAACTTCCCGCCAGGAAACAATGTCCAGCGAACTGCCGTTGGCAACCGCTTCTAAATTGGTGTAGGCCTTGTTAAAAACTCCCTGGGTTTTTACAGTTACGTTGCCGCTTGAAGCTTGGATGGAAACAATAGTACAAGCATCATTATCAACGGCAACCGGCCCTGTGTAAGTGGATCCTTGAGCCAAGTTGAGCAGGGCTTTATTGGCGCAAGCCTCTGCCAAGGCCAGACTGTGTTCTTTGGATTCGGAATCAAAAATATTGGTGCGGGTGAAAAATCCGCTCAGTCCCAGGCTGACGGTAATGCACAGCAGCAGTGCTGAAATAACAATGGCTGAAGTCAGGGCGATAAACCCAGCATTACGTTGTTCTTGGTTCATGGCTGTTGATATTTGGTTATGGAAAAATGGTGACTGATAGTCCGCCCGTTTTCTGGCATGCTTAAGGTAAAAGAAGTAGTGCCGCCCTGCGTGGTAAGGCTAGAAACAGTCACATGGCTGGAATGCAAGGCGACCAAATCCGCAATATTGACATCGGCTTTATCAAATCCCCAAGCTATTTTACGCAAAATAAAGTTTCCCTCTTCTTCTAAGATAAGATGGCTTTGGGCAGCAGCGGTGCTTTCAATAATTTGATAAGCGGCCGTCATGCCCCCGCCGATAATCAACGTAAAAAGCGCCAGATAGAGCAACGTTTCAATAAGGGTAAATCCTTGGTTTTTCATGGTTGGTGTGGTCCGATAATTTCTAAGGCCCGCGTGCTGTGGCTGGCCACATAGAGTAAATTTCCAAAACAAAAAGTTCCCGCAGGCGAATACTGTTGTGTATTAAGAGGAACGGTGTCATAGCGTGCAGGGACTTGGGAAATGTCAAAAATCTGGAAGCCGTCGGTCGGGTCAGCGTTGGTTAAAAACAAGTAGTTTCCCCTAAGGGTCAGGCTATAGACGCCGCTTTGTTTTGGCATATTCATCGTCCAGGCGGGGGAAGCAAGATTGTTTCCGGAAAATGCCAAGAGTTTGGGATTTCCATTACCCCCAATGCGGCCCAAATAAACCGTTGGCTGACCTGAAACTGCCAGGCTCTGCCCGCTCAAGGTATTTGAATGATATGTCCCAACCAGACTTGGGCTGGCGGGATTGGTAACGTCCAAAGCAATTGTCTCATCACCGGAAGAAGTAGCCAAGTATGCCAGGCTGCCATTGACGATAATGTCGTTAACGGCACCACCAACCTCGTAAGATCCTAGCAATGTAGGATTTACCGGGTTAGAAACATCAAAAATATAAAATTCAGGTCCTTTGGACTTGGTCAGGCCCACGTACACCTTTTTATCTGCGTAAAAAAGGGTGTTCCCAATGGCGGTGTCGCCTGACGCGGTCATGTCCCGCTTAGCCACTACTTTTGAACTGTTTAAGATGGCGGGATCGGCCACGTCAATTACCAGAAATTGGTATGAAGCGCTATCGGCAACCACATACGCATATGTCCCAACAGTTCGGACATCGGTTAGGCCATAGGTCGTACTAAAATGTCCTAATACTGGCAAGCTTGTCCCATTTTCTTTTGCGCCACTTACATCAATAATATAAAAGTCATCAGTGGCGGCTGAATTGGAATCGGCAACCACATAGGCGGCAGTCCCCTGTATACTGACTGCGCTGGCGCCCGCCGTGTTGGAAATATTAAAGTAACCATAGCTTTTGGGCTGGGTCCAATCTCCCTCAAGAGCGGTGCTGCACATGTTTCCACCCAGAGCCGACTTCCAATCAGTCACCAGGGTAGATAAACCACCCGCGCTCACTTTTTTAGTATAGGAATCAACATCGGTTACCAAGAGGCCATTTTGGCTTTTCAGGTTGGTGAAGTTTTCCCGGGCAAGGGCCTCCGCTTCTTCCAACATCGTCTGATTGCGATAGATATTTTCTTGTCCGGCTTGGGAACTGACCGAAAAAGATTGCCCGCCCACCACCAAAGGTAAAACCGAGCAGATGGCCGTAACCATAATGGTCATGGCAATGAGCATTTCTAATGTGGCTAATCCCCTGTTACCAGTCAATCTTACCCTCATTGGTAATGGTAATAACTTCTCCATTGTTTAATGTAATGGTTTGGTTTTGGCTGTTTCCGCTTAACTGGTCAAAGGCAACTTCAAATGGCAAGGCAGGAGAGGTGATAAAAATTCCATATCCTAATGGTACCACAATATCGTCTGGGAAGATGGTGTAGGTTAAGGGGTTGGCAGTAAAGCGGACGCCGTGTTTTTCCTGGCTGATATTATTCATGGAAAGATTGCGGGCTTTTTGTAAAACACTGACAATAGTTTCTTTTTCAGCCCGGGCAGAAATACTTTTATAAAAATCAAAGCTAATAAACAGTCCCAAACTGAAAATTACCACTAAAATGACCAAGGCAATCAAAACTTCAATCAGGGTAAATCCGCTATTTTGGCGTAAGATGCTGGGTGATTCCATAAATGGGAGTAATAATTGAAATGGCGATGAATCCCACCAAAATGCCCATGAAAATGAGCAGTATGGGTTCTAAGGTGGTAGACAAATTGCGGGTCAGCTCATCCATATCTTCTTCGTAGACATCCGCCAAATAGGAAAATGTTTCGCTTAGCCTGCCCGTGCTTTCGGCCACGGCAATCATTTGAGGGACAACTATCGGAAACAGCCGTTTGTTTTTTTGTAAATTGGCGGAAATAATTTCTCCCTTAGTAATATTTTCTGAAATGGCCATCAGCACTTTTTTGTAGGCCAGGTTTTTGGTGGTGTCTGAAGCAATATGAAAGGCTCGTACCACGGTGGTGCCACTGTTAAGTAATAGTCCCAAGGTGCGGCAAATGCTGGTGGTATTGTAGGTGCGCACCATGGTGTTAAAAAACGGCACATATAAAAGGCCCGCGTCATACCACAGGCGGATTTTTTTCACCTGCAATAATAGGCCAATAGCAACTATTACAGCAATGACGCAGCCGGCAATCACTAAGCCATGGGCTTGGGTAACATTGTTTATCCAAATTAAAAAGCGTGTGCTCCAGGGCAGCTGATAATTAATACTTTTAAACACCGGAATAATTTTGGGGAAAACAAACACGGTCAGCAAAATGGTAATGGCCAACGTGGCAATGATGATAAAAATGGGATAAATAGACGCGCCAACCACCTTTCGCCGCAGGGCCTGCTTCTTCTTCAAGGTAATGGCCAAATGTTCCAGGTTGCTGCTTAAATTTCCCGAAACTTCTCCCACCGCGATAATATTTATGGTTAATTCGCCAAAAATCTTCTTGAACTTTGCCAAAGAACTGGCCAGCGAATGCCCGTTTTCTACATCATGGGTTACCTGCGCCACAATTTTTTTGACAGACCGGCTCCGGCTCTGCTCCTTTACCATGCCCAAGGCCGTAAATAGCGGAGTGCCCGCCTTCATTAACACCGCCAACTGCTTAATAAGCTGGATTTGCTCTTTTAGTGAGACGCGCATAAAAACCTTCTCCAGCCGTTCTTTGTAGGGGTGGGTTTTTATGGCCAAAAAAAATTTATTCATGCAGGGTTCGTAAAATTTCTTCTTTAGTGGTAATGCCCGCGTCCACTTTGGCAAAGCCGTCTTCGTCAATGGTTGTCATGCCCTGCTTTTTAGCCTCAGCCTTAATTTCATCAGCGGTTCCTTTGCGGTGGATAATTTGCCTAATAGCATCGTTTACTTCCAGTACTTCATTGATGCCCACCCGGCCGCTGTAGCCCTCGCCACTCTTGCGGCGCACCAAGCGCTGGGAAATGACCAAATTAACCGTGGAAGCAATTAAATAGGGCTCAATGCCCAAATCAATCAGCCGTGGCAACGTGGCGGCCGCATCATTAGTGTGCAAGGTGGAAAGCACCAAGTGCCCCGTTAAGGCGGCGTTGACCGA
>OBEQ011819772.1_pt1 | contig 14306 bp, 11 predicted proteins | sample 1670901 | NCBI WGS metagenome assembly OBEQ01 (sample SAMEA104232315, study PRJEB22302) | groundwater metagenome | biome: forest; feature: aquifer; material: groundwater | place: USA | collected 2011-08-07 | depth 5.4 m
TTATTGTATTATTGTATTATCGAGCCCCATTCTTACGATAATACAATAATACAAGCCTGACCCCATTCTCTGACCCCATTCTCCTACGCCAACATCCCGCCATCAATCCGCATCACCATGCCCGTCGCATAACTGGACGCATCAGACGCCAAATAAAGAATTGCTCCCGCCATCTCACCAGGTTGCGCGATGCGCCTCATCGGGATCATATTTAATACATTCTCATCGTTTTTGATTGCACTCGCGAACTTGGTATCGGTTAGGCCTGGAGCAATCGCATTAACACGAATTTTATCCGCCGCGCATTCTTTCGCGAAGGCCTGAGTCATATTAATAATCGCTGCTTTTGAAATGGAATACACGCCTTGCCAATAGCCGGGTTCCATGCCGTTAATCGAGGCGATATTAATAATGGAGCCACCGCCATTTTCACGCATGATCTTGCCGGCGGCGACACTCATAAAAAAGTAACCGCGAATATTTACATCCACCGTTTTTTGATAGGCACCCAAATCAGTGTCGAGAATAGGTCCAAAATAAGGATTGGCGGCGGCATTGTTCACTAAGATATCCAGCTTGCCGTATTTGGATTTGATGTGATCGATAATGGCATCGATCTGATCCAGATCGCCAATATGGCAGGGAAACGCTTCAGCACTGCCGCCCTCAGCATTAATACTTTCGGCAATCAGTTGGCAGCTCTCAATCTTGCGGCTCGAAATAATAACCTGGGCGCCTTGTTGAGCAAACAGCCGCGCAGTCGCTTCGCCGATGCCGCGGCTTGCACAGGTAATTAACGCGATTTTTCCATCGAGTCTAAAAAGCGAAGTCTGTTCCATGGTTGAATCCTTATTGCTTGAGGGGTAGTTCAAATGAAAAGTTTAATTGGTAGTTATCTAGCCAATGGCGGCATGTCTTGTTTAGAGAGTTGCTTAGCCTGTCTTGTTTAGAGAGAGTTGCTTAAATAGTTGCTTATAAAATTGCTTGTATAGTGCGCCAAATTAATGGATGCATGTAGCAGATCCTATGGCCTACAAAATTCGCGTGCGCTTATTCTGAGCCAATGTGTCGCAAAAAACTATGCATCGCTTTGCTCGAGCATAGATAGCGCCGAATACCTCTTACGCTATTTAACGGCATGAGGTATGCTTTGCGTCCTAAATTTGAATGCGGAGATTGTAGAGCGTGTGGGATTTGATTGGTCAATATGGGTTGTTTCTAGCGAAGGCAGTGACTGTAGTCGTGGCTATTTTGGTGGTTATTGCGAGCATTGTTGCCAGTGGCCACAAAGGCAAACACGGCAACAGAGGAACAATCAACGTTAGTAAGCTGAATGATAAATATACTGAAGTGGCCGATCTACTCAAAGAAATAATCTTTGATGAAGAAGAATTTAAAGCCTTCGAAAAAGCGGAAAAAAAGAAACACAAAGATGAAAAAGCCGAGCAGAAGAAAAAACACAAAAAGCAGCAGAGCGCTGAACAAGAAGCTGAAGATCGAAAAAAACGTATTTACGTGGTGGAATTCGATGGCGATATAGAAGCCTCACAAGTCGCTGGCTTACGCGAAGAGATTACAGCCATCTTGACTTTGGCAACGGTCAAAGATGAAGTGGTGGTGAAATTAGAAAGCCCAGGCGGCATGGTGCATGGTTATGGGTTGGCGGCTTCGCAGCTGGCGCGCATCACTGCAAAACAAATCCCGTTAACTGCGTGTGTTGATATGGTCGCTGCCAGTGGCGGCTACATGATGGCATGCGTAGCCAACCGCATCATTGCCGCACCTTTCGCGGTGATGGGTTCCATCGGTGTCATGGCGGCAATTCCTAATGTGCATCGAGTATTAAAGAAATTCGATGTCGACTACGACATCATGACCGCTGGCGAATTCAAACGCACGGTCTCTACCTTTGGCGAAAATACTGAAAAAGGTAAGAAAAAATTTCAGGAAGATCTCGAAGATACCCACGAATTATTTAAAAAATTCGTCAAAGAAAATCGTCCCGTGGTTGATATTGAAAAAGTCGCCACGGGCGAGGTTTGGTACGGCCAGCAAGCTCTGGATGAACACTTGGTTGATGAGATTCAGACGAGTGATGATTATCTTACCAGCCTCGCAGCTGATGCGGATATCTACGAAGTAAAATACGAAATTAAAAAGCCACTGCACGAAAAATTAGGCATAGCCGCACAAACCGCACTGGAAAAAACGCTCTTGTCCTGGTGGCAACGATTGCAGCACTCTAAGTATTACCATTCATAAATTGTGATCACAAACTCGCATCACTTTTGCCGCTCTTTGCCAAACAGGGATGCGAATTAACATGCCTCATTGCTCACGATCCCTTCACACTTAAATAGCTCATCACAGCTTTTTTAATGGTAAACTCTAAAAAAATTCTTCAATGAAAAACTCTTTAACGAAAAGCTCTTTAACGCAAAGACCGGGCGGTAATCACCATGAGCCAACCAAATATGAACCAAACTTTTAATGCCTTGTGGGTCACCGAAGTTTCCCCTGAGCAATTCGATCGAGAAATTGTTAAACGCTCTCTCGCTGATTTAAATGAGGGCGAAGTGCTCATCAGCGTGAAGTATTCTTCACTCAATTACAAAGATGCATTGTCGGCCTACGGCAACCGTGGCGTTACCCGCAAATATCCTCACACACCAGGTATTGATGCTGCAGGAGTGGTTGAAGTTTCGCAAAATTCCGCTTTTAAAGCAGGCGATGAAGTTATCGTTACTGGCTACGATCTCGGCATGAATACACCAGGTGGATTGAGCGAATATATTCGTGTTCCCGCCAACTGGATAATCCCCAAACCGCAGGGTTTGACGTTGCGCCAATGTATGATTATTGGTACAGCTGGACTCACAGCCGCAATCAGCCTCGGCAAATTGCAAAAGATGGATGCCAAACCGGAAGATGGTCCGGTGTTGGTTACCGGTGCGACCGGCGGCGTCGGCACCTTCAGTATTGCGCTATTAAAGCACCTTGGATTTGAGGTGGTTGCCTCGACGGGAAAATTGGAAAGCGTAGATCTTTTAACAAAGCTCGGTGCCCATCAAATTATCGATCGCGCCATGCTGGAAGATGTTTCCAAAAAACCACTGCTGCCGCCACAATGGGCACATGCAATCGACACGGTCGGCGGGGATATATTATTTAACGTGATCAAATCAATTCAGAACGGCGGCAGTGTCGCCTGTTGCGGCATGGTCGCTTCTGCTAACTTTGCTGCCAATGTTTTCCCCTTTATTTTGCGCGGCGTTAATTTGCTTGGCGTAGATAGCGTGCAGCTGTCGCTCGAAAATAAAATAGCGCTCTGGTTGCGTTTATCCACTGAATGGAAATTACCAAACCTCGATGAAATGGCACAAGAGATTGGCCTTGCGCAAGTTCCCGCGCTACTGGATCGTATTTATCGCGGCAAAGCGGTAGGACGGTATCTGGTGTCAATTTAATTCGTACTATTAATCTTGTTGCTACTGCCGTTGCTGGCGGTGTCGATGATCAGTGGATATAGGTTCGAGTGATGTTGATAGTTGAAGATTTGCGGATTTGACAAACTCTCATTTTTTTGAGGCATCGAAATATGCCAGAATTAAAATATTTAGCGCACTATTCGCCGCAGGTCATCATCCAAATAAACCGGCTGTTGAGCGAAAATAAATTGGGCGAGGTTATCTTAGCGAGATACCCCATCGCGCATGACCTCAAATCTGGCAAGGCATTGTACGATTACACCATTGCCATTAAGAATGAATATTTACGGCAATCGCAGCCCCTGAGCAAAGTGGTTTATGATGACAAAATTAATGTGCTTAAACATGCCTTGGGCCTACATACATACGTCTCAAGAGTGCAGGGCAATAAGCTCAAAGCGAAACATGAGATTAGAATCGCTACGGTGTTTAAACGTGTGCCAATCGATTTTTTAAGAATGATCGTGGTACATGAACTCGCGCATTTGAAAGAAAAAGAACATAACAAATCATTTTACAAATTGTGTGAGTATATGGAGCCTTCATACCATCAATTAGAATTTGATTTAAGGCTCTATCTCACCCATATTGATCTAGTGGGACCACTTTACTGAACCTAGAAAAATCCCTTGGCGATTTTTAAAAATAGTTAGCTTAAGGAATAGAAACAACAATGACCTTCCGAAACCTATCAAACTATTTGCGTCTCGCGGTGAGTATAAGTCTCGTTTTAAACCTGAATAGCTGTCTGACCTATGATGACGATGATTCCATCGTAGACGAGAGTGACAGTGAGACAGATAACACGCCACAGTTTACCGCAGTGAGTTGTAATGGGTATCCGGTCGGGCAAGTTAATCTGCCGACAGATGAGTCCCCCCATGATGAGCCTTGGGAGTGGTGGTATTGGACTGGGCATTTGCAGACGGCAGACGGGCGTTGGTTTGGTTATGAGACCACATTCTTCATTATCAATACGCTTGGCACAAAATACTTAGCCGTACACCATGCGATTTCGGATATTGAGAATGAGGTATTCGTCCATCGACAAGACGTCGCATTATGGGACGGTAATGTGCCAGAGGCCGGTTTCCAATTCACCTTAGCTGGACAATCTGCGACAGGTGCCGACGGGATCGAATCCATTCAAGGTCAAGTGGACAACTTCACGCTTGATATCAATTTAAATGCGCTCAAAAAGCCCGTACTCCAACACGGCACTGGTTATCATGAAAGATCCTGGGGTGGCTTCACCTACTACTATTCGCGCGAGCGCATTGAAACCACAGGCACCATCACAATCGATGGCGAGCCACTCAGCGTGACAGGCACAAGCTGGTTTGATCATCAGTGGGGAGCGTCTCCATCAGCGACCGAACCCGATCCGGCGACAGGCTGGCATTGGATGGCGCTACAGTTGGACGACGGCAGAGAAGCGATGATCACCACGGTGCAAGATGTCGACGGCAATTCTCTCCTGATGGCAGGCACCCTAACCGATTCCGAATGCCACTCACAGCCATTAGATGAAACCAACATTGTGATGACTCCTCTCCGCGAATGGACCAGTCCAGAGACCGGCTGTACCTATCCGTTGGAGTGGGATATCACCGTTGGCGATCTTAATCTGCATATCACACCCGCTATGGACAATCAGGAGTTAACGAGCGCGCAGAAAACCTATTGGGAAGGCGCGGCGCTGATCAGTGGTGATGCCACTGGGCGGGCTTATGTGGAACTTGTGGGGTATTGTTCGCCTGAGTCGTGAACCCAAGCTATTGCCCTAATGCGCACTCGATTTAATTTCATCAATAGCAGGATAAGCTTCCAACACCGGCAACTTTTCTGATGACAGTGCTCTGATAGAGTCATTCAGTCGAGTCTGGCCTTTGGCAATATTTTCATAACGGTTTTGGCTGGCGGTGCGATTGTCGCGTGCGTCGTGGAGTATTTTCGGATGAATGAATACCATCAAATTTTTCTTCACCGTCGCTGTACTGTTACTTCTAAACAGTGCGCCAATAAAGGGGATACTGCCCAAGAGGGGGATTCGACTTTCCGTATCCGAGACCTCATCGCGAATGAGACCACCCAACACCAACACCTCATCATCGTCGATTAACACTTTCGTATTAATGTTGCGTTTTTTAGTGATGATATCGGCGGTCTCCACCGCAGCGGTGCCAATACTTTCGACCGACTGCTGAATTTCAAGGGTAATAGAATTGTCGTTATTCACCCGCGGTTTAATCTTTAACGTCACCCCAATATCCTGTCGCTGAATGGTGGTGAAGGGATTTTCATTATTGCTGCCCGCCGCAGAGCCGGTAATAAAGGGCACGTTCTCACCCACTAAGATCTCTGCCTCTTCATTGTCTAACGCCACGATGGTTGGTTTGGATAAAATATTAGCCGATGAATTCACTTCCAGGGCGCGCAGAAAAGCGCGTAATGAATCCTTGCGATAGAATCCGAGATTGAGTCCGGTGCCCAATTCAAGTGTCTCGGCTTCTTTTGCGTCAGTAGTCACAACGGCGTTACGATTGCGCGGAAACGATCCTGTCGCGACATTGCCGGGAATCGAACTAAAACCGCTAACAACATCAGAATTTTCCGACGATTGCCATTCAATCCCCAAATCCTCCGCCAGATCACTACTGATTTCCACAATCACTGCCTCCACCAATACTTGCGTGCGGCGAATATCTAATTTTTGAATAACGCCTTTCATAGTTTTCAATATCGAAGGCGGAGCTGTGATAATCAGCGCATTGGTCTCTTCACTGACATCAATGCCCACCTCAACATTCGCCAGCGACTGATCTTTTTCCGCCTTCAGTGCATTGCCACTCACACTCTTCAGAATGGGCACCAGATCTTTCGCCGAGGCGTAATTCACGTAAATCACCTGCGTATTGCCATCGCCGGCCAGGGGTTTGTCGAGGTGTTCGATCAGATTGCGGATCTGCTGGCGAGAATTGGGATCACCGCTCATCAATATCGCATTCGAGCGATCATCCGCCGTGATCGTTAACGCCTGACTATTGTCGCCACCCTTATTGGTTGCAGGCAATACCTGCTTGACCACCGCTACCACGTCTTTGGCATTGGCAAATTCAATCGGAATGGTTTCAATATCAATAACCCCAACGCGATCAAGGCGCGAGATAATCTCCATGATCCGTCCCACATTTGAAGCGCGATCAGAAATGATTAAACTGTTGGATTCAGCATAGGCCGCTAAATGGCCCACCTGCGGAATCAGCGGTTTTAATAAACCCACCAATTGCGTGGCAGCGACATTTTTTATTTTGACAATGCGCACCACAATATCCTCTTCCCCTTCAGTACTCCCATCCGCGAGCGGGATGCTGGATTGCGTTGCCATACTGTCGGGCAACACCTTAAGCGAGCCTTCCGACTCCACCACGATATAGCCGTGGACTTGCAGGACCGACAAAAAAACCTGGTAGGCTTCTTCCTTTGTCATCGGCTCGCCAGCTAAGACGGTAATTTTTCCGGTAACATTGGGGTGGATGATAATGTTCTTATCAATGTGCTCTGATGCCCAACGAATCAGATCGCGTATATCGGCATTTTCCATTGCCAGGGTAAGTTTTTCTTCTGCTGCAACCTGTGTTGAAATAAAGAGGATAAACAGCGCGAGAGTAGTCGCGAGCTGACAAAAAGAGTTACGCATAGTTTTTCACAAGAGTTTCTACAAGAGTTTTCACAAAAGAGTTTTCACCAGAGAGTTCAAGATAAATTTTACTGAGCCCGTAAACGCGCGAGGCGATCTTGGATACTTTGACGTACATCGGAATGATTTGCATCGCTTGGTGAAGGTGTCGCCGCCAAAGATTCATTTGAAGTACTCTCATTAGTAGCTATCGCGCCTGCGGTTGAGGAGGGTAATAGCGAATCTGAAATACGCCCAGCCATCGATTGAGGACGAGGAGTGGGATCAATTATTGGTCGCGCATATCCCGGAAAATGCAACGTCTCGTAAGTATCGCCACGTTTTAGTATCACCGAATCTCTATTCACCGCGTAGAGCACTGCATTCCCTGGCAGCACGTCGTTAATAAAATAATAATGGCCGCCATCCGCCCCCTCAAATTCCGAACGGCTTTCCATAGCACTAATGATAGCACTGGATTTGGTGTCGTCACTGTGGGTAAAGGCGCCGTTCAGAGTTAATTGCAGAGTTGTTTCCGGTAAGTTCTCTAATTCAGGTGTCGGCTCTGGTGGGGGTTCAACCACTTCTTGATAGATACCAAAGAGATTGATAGAAGCTACTTCGGCTATTGGAATCGCAGGAGAGTCAATATTTGGTTCAGAAACCTGCTCTGTCGCCAGCGTTGCAACCGGGTTGGACAGCTCTTGAATACGTTTATAAAACAAAAAACCTTGATAGCCAAAACTACAGATCGCCAAACAAATAATGAGAATTAACGCAATAACAGCGTTCCTTGTCATTGGTTGTTCTAGGCCTTGATCCAAATACACAGCTCTCCCCCCCCAGGTTCAATATCATTAATTTCAAAACTACTTATTAATACTCTCTAAGCGCTAACCAACCTTCTGACTAATACATTTAGAGTAGCGAAAAATCTGCGGCAGTATAACATGGGGTATCCATGATTGCTCGCAAAAAGCTCAACCGCTCACTGATTTTGAAGTCGGTATTTAGAGTTAAGTCAACTTGAACTTATGAAAGCTACCGCCAGAGAAGCAGGTTTTTGCGAAATCTATTACTTTCGAGGTATGCCCAAATTGAAGCGACTGATTTCGACACCTTCAATGACAAATAATCTAGCGCAAAATTTTATCGAATAAAAATCATTTTGTCGCAAATTTTTGTGTTTTGGCGCGTTAAAAAACGAAAGTAGATCGAAACACTGCTTTTGATTAAATTGAAAGCGATTTGAAAGTCGACCAACCCACAATTTTTCTGCCCACCTCTTGCGCAGCCTCAAAAAATACGTACTATGCCTGACAGTTTTGATCTGCGACCACAGTGTTGTGTGCAGAGCAAATTCAATCCTCAAGTTATACATCAATAGTTCCATCCAGGCAGTAGGAAGTTGCCAGACCGCCATCTTGCGAACGCTCATACGTGGTAGTGGTTGTAAAGCAGGAGTTACAAAAACAACGCGAGTCGAAAAAACTTACGTTGATTGCTCGTTACGAGAGCTTGTGTCAAGTGGGAGGCAATTCTCAGTCATCAATCCAGAGAATTCCATACATTTATTATTCTATCACACAAAAATTAATTGTGTGTGTTGTGAATTGGTTATGATTTTTTTTACGCGATCTATTACTTTCGGGTTATAGGCAGGCGAACAGATTAATTTTATGATGAGCCCGTTTGAAGATTGGGCTAGTCGGTGATTGAGATCTATTAGTCAAGTGCTCTATTTTGTGAATAGCTGCCAATTTAAAAATTACAAACTTATTACGCCATCGGGAAATACATAGGGAAAACTATGGGTCGTACAATCGGGCAAATATTTCTTGCAGTTATATTTTTTATAAGTACCACTTTGGATCAATAGCTCAACGGATAAACTCTATCTACAATCAGCACTTCATTGAGAAACACACAGCATATTTTTTGTATTTGTACGGTTGAAAGGGGTGAGAAAATGAAAAGCGTAATGTCATTCGTGGTTTGTATTTTATTGGGTTTGTTCAGTTTCAATTCCCAGGCCGGTGATCAAACATATACTAATGCAACGGTTACAGGCATAGGATTTACTTCTGCGACCATTGATAGTGGTAGATTCCGCTTTACTATTGATGTTACTGACCCAGATAAGACTGGTGGAAAGAAAGTTGTATGGCTTTCAGATGAGTATACTGGTGAAGAACTAAAAAAATTGTATTCCCTGGTTATGCTTGCTTATACGTCTGGTAAACCTGTCGCTTATATAACTACGGTGGTGCGGTAAATACTGCAACTGGTGGATATGTGAAGGTTAGAGCGTTCCAATTGGGAAAACAACAATTTGATTAGAGAGACGCAATAAGGAATTTAAGGAAATATTTCCTGATTAAGCAAGATAGTAATAAGGGGTTCAGCAGAGTTGGGTTTGTGGATTCATACTGATAAATTGTTTGAGAAATATGCGACGAAATAAGTTTGGATTCTACGAAAAATCACAGAGTTTAATTGAGTCGATTGTTAGGTAATGTTATTTCAATATAACTGCTACTCCATTTGTATCAACAATATTTTGCTTCCAATATTGAAAATTGTTTAAGTGCAAAAAAATTTATTCATATAAAGCATAGGTCAAGGCCAGCCATGAGTTTTAAAAAACTAATATTATTAGGAATTTCACTCCTTCTTGTAGCCTGTAATGTTGATGAATTGTATGGGCGCTATCGAGCTTACTATGTCGATGCGGATAAAGATGGTCTCACTGATATATATATTAAATATTATCCACCTATTCTCATTATAACGGGTGATATCGACATCCCTATTACTTATGATACTGCACACGCTGATTATTTTATGAAAGGGTATGGTGTAGGTGTTAATTATGATGAGCCTGTTGTCTGGAGCGGTACAACAGTTAATGTATCGAATGCACCCGAGATGAAAACTCTTAAAATTCGTTCTGTTGGCGGGGATACAACACAGTTTGTCATTCAGGCACTCACTGAAAACGCCAACTCTGTGATGTTGACCCTTGATAATTTGACTGGGGCTATAAATACTCATGAAGAGTATGAGGCCAGTAATATTGCCGGACACAATATCTCAAGTGCTATCTCCACATTAACTGCACAAGATGTGAATGGTGATGGTAGAGAAGAGCTAGTAATTACCGACAAGGCTACAAGTACAGCTTACACGGTTTATGCAAGCGATACTGGAATGTTCGATGAAATACTACCTCAAGAGGCTGAGGTAGTTAAAAAGATTTCTCAAACATGGTCAGGGTTTGTAACTGCTATGAAAAGTAATAACACAAATGCCGTATCATCTTACTTTGCATCAAATAGTAAAGCAGATTATCAGAATACATTTAATGAATTAAATGGTCAGCTAGCAACAATTGTAAATTCCATGAAAAACTTCAATCAAGTATTGGTCAATGATGACTACTCCATATTTGCGGTTAATAGAAATATTGATGGAGTAGAACAACTATTTTTTATTGAATTTACCCTTGATAACAATGGCGATTGGAAAATCACATCCATGTGAGAGGAAGTAATACATCAAATGAAAAAAGTATTTCGATCTTTAACGTTAACATTTTTTATATTGGTATTGGCGGGTTGTTCGACTCTGATGCGTAGCTATTCGGGCAGTGAAATAAAAGGAACCGTTGTTGATGCGGAAACTAATACGCCTATAACGGGAGCTATAGTATCCGTAAACTGGCAGTTGCTTGGCCCTGCCAGCTTTCATGAACAAAAACCTCGAGGCAAGAACATGGTTATTATGGAAACTGTTACTAATGACCGAGGTGAATACACCTTGCCAGCTTGGGAGTCAGTAAAAGTTGAGATGAGCCGCGAGTGGTTAGATGAAACCCCGACTATACGGGTAGTTAAAGAGGGGTATGGTCTATTTATCACAAATCTATTTCACAAAGCTGAATTTAGAGGTTTGAAAACCGTATTAACGGCTCAAAGTGGTATTGGGTCGTTTGTTGTAGATTCAGAAATCAAACTCAAAAGGATGACACTTGAAGAAATAAGTAAGATTGGCCAGCCAAGATTTCAAACTTCATTGGAAGAGATATATCAGGTTGGATGTGGTTGGAGAAAAATTCCACTTACAGCCTTAGAAGTGGATCGGATAACCAAGAAGCTACAAGCTTTAAACCCAGGGACATCATTTTTTCCGTTAACTGAAAATAGGCCGTCTTCTCCCAATTGTAATAGAACAGAGTGAGTTAAATATTCCTATGAAAAAGTTATTAATCTTTACTCTTGTTTTCGGAGTTTCGAATGGTCTGTTGGCTTACGAAATCGACATGCACAGACTGTTGTCGCAGGCGGCTTATGAGCAAAGCCAAATCAAAAAAGATTCAAACATAGTGAATAATTTGGGTTTCACACTGAACGATACATTTCCCAATTCGGAGGGCGGTACAGATTCATTTAAAATCGAGGATCTAATTCAATTGGGTGCTGAATTTGAAGACGGATGCCCGACTCGTTTGGAGCCTTGCGTTGCTGGCACAGAAGCACCCAATAAATATCATGTTTTCAATCATTTCTACGACCCTCAGCAAAACATTCCCCTTACTCTTGCGGGAAAAGTATTGGGACAGAAGTCTATCGATTGGGCTACTGAACGAAATGGCGATTATAATGTAGGTTCATACGTATTCGACCTCGATGGGGCAAGTTTATTTTATCGTGCACCTCAAAGTTATTCGTTTAAAGACGCACGAACTTACCAACTGACAGCACTTACAGCGTCAACATTGGCTGAAAGAAAAAGAAACGCAGGATTAATGTTTCAGTCGCTCGGGAATATTGTGCATCACCTTCAGGATATGGCCCAACCCGATCATGTACGGAATGACCTGCATTGCCCAGATCCATGCAAATACACACCCTTCTATGATCCTTCAACATTAGAATATTTTACCAATGAGTTGGCTAAGTATCACCCCATCGAACTAAAAGCGGCATATATGACTAATCTTCCCTACCCACCGGTGGTCTTTAAGAAACCTGAACAATATTGGGAGAACAACGGGCAAGGTATGGCAGAGTTCACTGCGAAAAACTTTGTCTCACCCGGTACCAACTTCAGTGGCGGTCTTGATAATGGCGTGCTTAAAGCGGTTCCCCGAGATAGTTCCAAGCATCCGTTGCCAACAGGTAATGGCGCTGCATTTGGAACAAAATCGGAAGATGTTGGAAACTTATCATTAACCGCATACCAGTGGGGTGTTAAAGAAGGGGAGCTTGGTATTCCTCGTCTTTCACAATTAAATGGTAAAGTTACTTTTGTTACGGCTGCGATAAATGATCCCTACAATAATATTACTCACAATGACGTAAAAATAAGTACCTATTCAGTTTTTGCTAATGATCTGAAAAAACATTGTGCAAGCAATAACAAAGTTTGCATCAAAACTAGCTTCTTCTCGCTTAATCATTTTAATTATGATTCATACCTCAAAGTATTGCTTCCGCGCGCCGTGGCATTTTCAGCGGGAATGATGGATTTCTTCTTCCGTGGAAAAATTACATTGGAAAAAGATACGGATTCTGTATGGAAGATAAATAACAGAAGTACGGAGCGCATGCAGGGCATTTGGGCTGTTTACTATGATGAAAGTAATGGTTCTCGAAAATTGTGGGATAAGGTTCAGTCATTGGATTTAACATCCAATGCCAAATTGGTTCCCCCAAAGCTCAAATTTCCTCACAGCTACCTAGGCAAAAAAGCAACGTTAGTTTTTTTAGGTACGCTAGGGGAAGAAACGGGTTCCGTCGCTTCATATTCTTTTACAATTTCTAAAGATATGCTCGAAGAATCTCTTAAAATCGAAGTTTTACCAGTCTATAGTAGCCGTGGCTACGATGATCATGGTGATCCCTGGGGACAGGGATACCAGATCATAAACAGGTCTACAGAAACTTTTTCTGGAAATTATACATTTTACTATGTGGAGGCAGCAACCGGAGCTGAGAAGTTAGTCGGCGGTATTAATAGCTATAGTTTTACGTTAACACCAGGCGAGAAGAGTTCTACAGTTCAGTTCGACAATCCTCCAAGGTCGGCAGATAAATCTCTAGTCGTTCGGTTCAATGGAACTGTGGGGGCACAGATTGAAAAGATAACAGCTAAAAACAAATTTGTAGGCACGTCAGGCGAGCTTGCTAATATTCATTATAATTCAAGCAGTGATAATGGTAAGACTTGGTTTAATATTGAAAATCATGCGGGAGTAGGAGCGAAAGGTACATATACTCTGCATGATAACCATGGAAATATCTGTTGGGTTTCTCCTTGGATTGAGCTTGATCACGACGAGCGATATCCAGCAAAGGGTGACTCAAGCCAGGGGCTTGATGAAAGAATTGTTATAGAAAATTGTCCCACCAGTGGGCAAACCTTTTATCTTTTGTTCGAAGGCTTTGTAGACAATAATCGTTCGGTCAGTTACGAAAAACCTGGTTTTAACTTTACTCCTAAACCATGTAATCAGACGGTGACTTATTCGGGGAGCAATGAAACTGTATCTTATGACTTCGATCTAGGGACCAATTCAGGAACGGTTGATCTCAGTTTCACGCCATACGACATCCCGGATAGGATAACCTTGTATCATGATGGGATTAAAATCGATAGTGGATATGTGGGAGATTATAATTCATATAACAAGACGTATTATTACAGTCCCGCAAAAGGAAGAATAGCCACAGTGACGGTTTATGGTAACAAAAATTCAGATACTAAATGGGATTTTTTCTTGGGCTGTCCGAAATAATTGACTGAGGTATCCCCACATGAAGGGGTCAGGCTCGGGTTAATGGAGATATTTCTAGAGATTTGTAGCGAATAAATTAAAACGAGCACCAAAGCGTGTTTCCAGTTATTTAACAAAGTGTAGGTGTCAGGCTCGGGTTATTCGGGTTATTCGGGTTATTCGGGTTATTTGTAGGATTTGTGGAAGAGTAAATTAAATCGAACACCCAAGCGGTTTCGAATTGTTTAACAAAGTGGAATTTATTAAGACAGTGAGCAGGAAATAATTCCTGCTCACTGATTCTTATGTTTTGACGAACTGAAGGTACTAGACTAAGCAATCAAGATAATCGGAATGAGAA
>OBEQ012316307.1_pt1 | contig 14305 bp, 15 predicted proteins | sample 1670901 | NCBI WGS metagenome assembly OBEQ01 (sample SAMEA104232315, study PRJEB22302) | groundwater metagenome | biome: forest; feature: aquifer; material: groundwater | place: USA | collected 2011-08-07 | depth 5.4 m
AGGTGAGGCCCGCGACCTCGCCATGGCGCGCGCCGGTCAGCGCCTTGAGCGCGTACATCACGCGGTAGCGCAGCTCGATCCGCTCGTCGCTGATGAGCTGGATCGCCTCGGCGAGCGAGAACAGCGCACCCGCTCGCCACGTCGGATCCTTGTCGATGCGCGGGGGCAGGGTGCCCCGGGGCAGCACGCACGGCGTGGCCGGGATCAGTTCGGCCACGACGGCATCGCGCAGGCACGTCTTGAGATGGCTGTACTTGTGCCAGATGGTACGCGCCGCCAGGTCGCGCCCCGGCTGCTTGAGTTCCTCGACCCACGCTTTGATGTCGCGCGGCCGGATGAGATCGAGGCGCATCGGCAAGAGCATCGCCGCGTAGTTCTCGAACAGCTGCATCTCCTTGACGCCACGCTCGCGCGTCTTGGTCCAGCGCTCTGCCCACTGGCGCAGCGTCAGCGGCCCCAGGTCGGGCGCGATGCCCGCCTTGATGTCACGCTCGATCTGATCGAGCATCCCGCGCGCCAGCTTGCGCTGGCGGTCAGGATCGTTCCCATCGATGCGGAACGGCGTCGGCTTTTTGCGCCACTTGCCGTTCAGCTCCTTGAACTGCACCCACAGCACCGACCCCCGAACCATCACAGAACCCATGTCACTTGCCTCCCTTGCCCTTCACCGTTGGCTGTTGCTTCGCCTGTAATTCGTTCGCGTGCGCCGTCAGCACCCTCATCAGGTAGTTGCTCAGCGTGCGCTGCTCGTCCGCGGCCGCCTTCAAGAGCACGGCATGGACTTCCGGAGCAACGCGCGCGCTGACGGTCGCCACTTGCACCGCCGGTCGCTTGTTCCTGGCCATGCAGCATAGATATATCTATGCTGCATTTTGTTCAAGAGAAATGCTACGTGCTGCGCGCCTGCGCGGCGAGGAGCGCCAGGTTGGGCGCCTCGCTATTGCTCGCGCTTGACGCCAGGAGCATCGCGTCCACGTCCGCGGCGCGGACTCGCCGGGTGCGCGGCCCGACGGCAAAGACCCGCACCTTTCCGTCGGCCACGTAGCGGCGCATGGTCCGCGCGCTCACGCCGATGCGCTTCGCCGCCGCCGAAAGCGAGAGCCACTCCGGCCCGCTCGCTGCGTTGCGCTCGCCCTCGGCGAGTGACACCGGGCGTGCTTGGGCCATCTCCTCCCGGATGATGCGACGCAGCTCGGCCGCGAAGAGTCCGTCACCCACGGCCGCACCCCCTCTCGTCATCGCGGCTCGTCACCAGCGTGGCGAACGCAAAACCGACGCTGAGCGCCGCGCACGTCCACGACACCCATCCGCCACGGCCGCGGCGAGGCTCGGGGCGGACAGGGCGGATCTCGACACCGGCACCGAACCTAGGCCACGGCCGGTCGACAGGTCCCTTGTCTTCCTCGTCGCTGCACCCGCAGTCGCACTCCTGCTCGGGGCCGCTGGCCTGGTCGGCCGGAGGCGGGGATTCCGCGTGCTGGCCAGTGGACCCGCAGCCGCACTCGTATTCGTCCTCATACACGCCGAGCGATCGGGCCTCGTCGAAGAGTCGCGCCTCGATGTGCTCGGCAAGCTCGTCGGCGGCGATGGCGTGTGCACCGGCCCGCTCGCGCGCCTCGCGCAGCTCGTCCAGCTCCAGCGCCGCCCGGGACAGCGCGATCAGGGCCGCTCGGCGGCGATCGGCGACGGTGCAGCGGCAAACGTCGTTCTCACTCTCGGACTTCGTGCTCTCGGACTTCATGCTCTCTATCTCCTTGTTCGTTCACGTTCGTGTGTTCGGGTCAGGCGATCTGGAGTTCCTTCCAGGTCGCCACAGGCCAGATGTTCTTGATTCGGTCGACGGTCTCGCTGTCGAGTTCATCGGCCACGCTCGCCAACCACGAGATGGACTGACTGCGACGAACGAGCACCGCGGCGCAGCCGTCGACGACCGCTCCGGCCTCGATGCGCGCGATCACGTCGCGCTCGCGCGCGTGCCGGTCCCGGGACCGGTCCCGGGAACGTCGTCGAGCATGTCTGCTGGTCGTGATCGACGGGCAGCTGTGCCCACAGGAGCTGCCGGCGCAGTGATGGCGCGCGGCGCGCCTACAGCCTTGACGGTCTCCTGAATTTCTATTCCGCCGCGCGGCACAGCCGCTCGCTTGCAGCCGAGTATGTCCGATCTCATGCCGCGGTTGGCTCACCGCGGCGGCACCGCCGTGGCGAGCGGCCGAAGGCCCAGCGACGCCGCGCGGCAGCTCGCTGCCGCGCGGCTCAACTCGCCAACTTGGATCGTTTCGGGAGCGCCGAAGTTCCGCCAGATGACTTCGGACGGGGCGTTTCAAGCCGGTCGCCGACGATCGACTCTTGGCACAGGATGCCCTGACCCGAACAGTTCCAAGCTGATCGAGCTGTCGACGGCGGCCGCGGCCCGAGGCGCCTCGATCCGCGCCATTCCATGATACGGCCGAACGGCATGGGCGCGATCGACGACGCTTGCCATAGCTCCTTGCGCATGGATCGCTCGTTAGCGTGTCGTCACGGTGACGACACGTGTCGCGTGCGTGCCGCCAGGACTCGCGCGACATCGCGGGTTTGGAGCCGACGCTGGTTGGCATGGCCATTGCGTCGTATGGCCGCGATGACGCGATCTGCATGCATCGGTTGCACAGGGAGCGGCGCATCGACGCACAACCCTCGTTCCCGAAAAGGAGATTGATCGATGAAGAAGATGATTCTCGCTCTCGTATCTGCGGCCGCTGCCGTGCTCGCCGCAGGCTGCGCGACTGAAGTCGCGTCAAGCGAGCAGACGTCAGGAGCCGCCGAGGCCACGGACACGGCCGAGCTAGCCGAGCGTGACAACACGAGTCACGCATACGAGGTGAGCATCGACAATTTCTGGGTCACGTATCCGCGCTCGAAGAACACCGACACGGTCACGGCGGCGATCAGCGTCGTCGACGGCTATACCAATGTGGAGCTCGTTCATTCTTGGCAGTTCGCGGCCAACGTCCACGATGGGGGCGTCAACGTCAACTTTGCGCGGACCTTCGCGATCGCGAACTGGCAAGTAGTAAAAATCGGTGTTGGCCTCGAGAATTTCGGCATCCAGAGCCTGTCGCGAGGTGAAGTCGCGAACGTCGTCGTGCGCGCAGAGCAGTCCGTTAGTGAGTTCGGCTTGGGCCAGATCTGGCCCGTTTACAACGAGTTTTCGCGGAACGTGGGGCTTGGCTTTGGCCAAGGCGGTTGCGACGGCATCGTCGCCGGCGACGGCGCGGTCTTGTATGGGAGCCAGCTCGAGAGCTTGACGGCGAACGGCCCCTATACGCGAACCATCATGTTCCCCGGGACGGACTCGGCGGGCGGCTGTGGACGCAATTCGCTCTACTACATGACGTGGACGATTCGGCGCGCTGCGTAGGGCCCGCCCGCGACAACTGCCGCGCCGACACGGACTCGCCGAGCTCGGCGCGGCGGTGGTCGCGCGCGGGTCGGCATGGCGCGTGGTCGCGGGACCAGCTCAGCGGCCAGCTAGGCGCGGCTGTGGCGGATTATGCCCTTGTCACCCCCCACCCATACCCGGTCCACGGGCTGGGAGTTCGACGAGAACCCGGGCCATGAGCTTCCAGCCGAGCTCTCAATACCGCTGCGCGGCTTCGGTAGCCCTTCGACCGCGAGCAGGTACTCGGCATGGTCCGGTCGTTGCTGGGTCCAACAGCTTAGGCGAGCGCACGCCCTTCCTACATTGGCGGGCGCGGGAGTGAGGACGGTTAGTTCTCCGCTAAATTTAGTTCCGAACGTCCGCGCTGTCACACCAGGGCGCGCCTAGGGAAAATAAGCGCTGTTGGGGCGCGATGACCGCTAGTCCCACTATGTTTGGGCAACACCGTCCCCTACGCGCCCTACCTACGCGCGGTCAGCGCGCACGAGGTTTCGCGGACTTGGCGCCGAAAGTTAATTTGGCAACACCGTCCCCTACTACGCGCGCTTGGTTTGCTGGATGAGGCGGGCGTAGGCCTCGCCGGCGGCTTCCGACACGGAGAGGAGGCCGTCGACGGCGCCGTCGTCGAGGTGGCCGCCGTGGGGGCCGTGGGCGTAGAGGAGGTTGACGACGCGCGTGCCGATGGTGATGGGGGCGGTGAGGATTTCCAGGGGCGGCGCGGTGAGGCGGAGGCGGGCGAAGAGGGTGGCGTCGAGGGCGCCACCCGGCTTGCCGCGCCAGGGCGAACGGGTCTCGTGGGCGGCGGCCAGGCAGGAGGCCGCGGCGAGAGGCATGGAGAAGCTCTCCAGCTCCGACGAGGGCACGCCGGGCGCGAAGCCGCGCCAGCCGAGCGCGAGGCGCTCGCGCAGCAGGAAGAGCACGCAGGCCTCGAGGCGGCCGCGCGCGAAGCGCAGGAGCGCGTCGGCGATGGCGTCGCGCGAGCGCGCCTCTTCCAGGCGCGCCAGCGTGTCGGCGAGGCCGATGGGACGATCCGAGGTCGACGCGGGCAGGATGGGCCCCGAGTCGGCGATGGGCGCGGGTACGGGCGCAGGGTGTGACGCCGTGGGCGCGGACGCCGCGGCGATCGGCATCGGCACGGGAGCCGACGGCTCGGCGGTGATCACGGGCGGAAACGTGCCGCGGCGCGGCTCGATGCGCGGCGCGGGCGCGGCGGCGGCGTGCACGTCGCCGTTCTCGGCCGTGACGAAGCGGCGCCGTTCCTCGTCGGGCGCGCGGGCCGCGCCTTCCACCGGTGCGACGCGCACGAAGCGCACCTTGCGCTGCACGCCGTAGTGCCGCTCCAGGTAGAAGAGGATGCGCAGCTCGGGCGCGACGTGCGGCACCACCTCGGCACCGGTGGCCTCGCGCACCGCGGCGAGCGCATTCTTGTCGCGCGGCTCGGACAGCGCCAGGTGCAGCCGCGGCGGCTCGCCCGCGGCGCCCGGCTCGACCGAGATGGCGAAGACCACATGCCGCTCGGCGACCGCGCGCGGCAGCATGGAGATGGCCGCGGGCTCGGCGGCCTCGAAGTGCTCCTGCGTGGCCGGCGGCACGCCCAGCGTGCGGCCCAGGTACTGCGACAGCTGGTCGAGCGTCAGGTGACCGAGCTCGACCAGGTTGGTGCCCAGCTTGCCCCCGAACAGCACCTGCGCGCGCAACGCCGCCTCGAGCTGATCGAGGTTGATCACTCCGTCGCGGAGCAGCATCGTGCCGAGCTTCATCGCGCGCCCACCCGAACAGCCATGTTACTCCAGCCGACCCATTACGCGTAGCGCGTCGGGTCGGACACGCCAGCCTCGGCGAATCCTTTCCGGCGCAAGAGACAGGCGTCACAGTGCCCGCACGCGCCGCCGCCCGCGGGCGGGTCGTAGCAGGAGTGGGTCAGGCCGTAGTCGACGCCCAGCTCGACGCCGCGCCGGATGATCTCCGCCTTGGTCATGGCGATGAGCGGCGCGTGGATGTGGAAGCGCGGGCCACCGTCGGCAGCGCGGGTCGCCACGTTGGCCAGCGCCTCGAACGCGGCCACGAAGGCGGGCCGGCAATCCGGGTAGCCCGAGGCGTCGAGCACGTTCACGCCCAGGAAGATGTCGCGCGCACCCAGCGCCTCGGCCCACGCCAGCGCCATGGCCAGCAGCACGGTGTTGCGCGCCGGCACGTAGGTCACCGGCACGTCGCCGGGCGCACCGATGTCGGCCATGGCGCGGTCCTTGGGCACCGCGATGGCCGCGTCGGTGAGCGCCGAGCCGCCGAAGACGCCGATGGACAGGTCGATGACCCGGTGCTGGGCCACACCCATGGCCGCGGCCACGCGCCGCGACGCGTCCAGCTCGGCCTCGTGCCGCTGGCCGTACTTCACCGTCAGCGCGTGCACGGTGAAGCCTTGCGCGCGCGCCATGGCCGTCGCGGTGGCCGAATCCAGGCCGCCCGAGAGCAGCACCACGCAGGGACGTTCTTGACTTGCTTCCGAGTTCACGGGACCCATTGATGAAGCTCGTGGCCGAAAAGTCCAACGCTTTCGTAGTCACTCCCCGAGCTGCGCGCCTGGCCGCGGCGGCGCTGCTGGCCGGCCTGTTCATCGTCGCCTTCGCCGCGCGCGCGCGCCAGCTGCTCGTCGACCCGTACCCCATCGGCGTCGACGGCTACTACTACGTCGTGCAGGTGCGCTCGCTGCTCGAGACCGGGCAGCTCAACTACCCGGCCGCACGCCTCGGCTTCTACTGGCTCCTGCCCTGGGCGGCCGCGTTCGGCCCGGTCGTGGGCGTCAAGCTGGGCGCGGCCGCGGGCACCGCGCTGGCCGTCTTCCCCGCCTACGCGCTGGCCCGGCGCGTGTCGGGCTCGCGCGCCGCGGCGCTCGTGGGCGCCGCGCTGGTCGCGACCAGCGCGGCGTCGCACTTCCTGGCCGCCGAATTCCTCAAGCAGGGCCTCGGCTTGACCCTGGCGCTGGCGGCGCTCGCGAGCCTGGCCTGGGCGCTCGATCGGCCCGGCTGGGCGCGCGGCGCGCTGGCCGCGGCGCTGATCCTGGCCACCGCGTTCACGCACAAGTCGTCGGTCGCCCTGGTGCTGCTGGTGGGCGCGCCCGCGGCCTGGCTGCACCTGCGCGAGCACGACCCACGCCGCGCCCGCCAGGCGCTCCTCGCCGCCGCCGGCCTGGTCGCGGCGCTGCTGCTGCTGGGCACGTTGATGCCCGCGAGCTTCCCCGGGCCGCGCGATCTCGGCCTGGTCGCCGACGCGTTCACCACGCGCGCCGAGTGGGACCTGCCGGCGCTGGCGCTGCCGCACCACCGCCTCGGCTTCGGCCCCGAGGCGCTGCTCGCCCCCCGGCCCGCGGCGGCCGCGCTCACCGTGGCCTGGCCGCGCCTGCCACCCTTCGCCATCGGCTTCGTGGCCCTCGCCCTCATCCTGGCCATTCCGTGGCTGGACGTGCACGACGTCCAGGGAGCTGCCTTGCGTCTGCGTGCGGCCGCGTTCGTGCCGCTCGCGCCGCTCGCCGCCCTGGTCATCGCGCGCCTCGTGCGCGCCGACGTGCCCCGCGTCGCCGCCTGCGCGGCGCTCGCCGCGGCCGCGCTGCTCGTGCGCCCGCTCGCGCCATCCGACGGCCAGAGCCACACCCACCCCGCGCTGGTCGCCGCGGTGCGCGCGCTCGACGGCGTCGTTCCACCCGGCGCGTCGGTCGTGACCCAGGACCGCAAGATCGCCTTCATGGCGCGCTGGTACGCGCGTCAGCCCATGCAGCTCCATCCCGTCGCGTCCGCCTACCGGCTCATGCCCGGCTACTGGATCACCGCCGAGCTGCGCCAGGCGCTCACCGAGCTGCGCGCCACGCCGCCGTCCGGGGTCGCGCTGCCGCGCGATCTGCATCCTGCCGACGAGAACGGCCTGGTGCTCCTGCCCGAGGCCACCTTCGAATACCTGATGACCCGCGTGTCACCGGCCGCGCGCGCGCATTACCACACCTGGCCGACGACCTAGCTCTCGTCGTCACCATCGAGCATGGTCAGCACCAGCTCGAGCGAGCGCCGCTCCTCGCGCAGGTCGCGCGCCTCGAAGGCCATGCCCATGCCCATGCCCAGCGGATGCCCGGCGCCGCGCGTCCACGCGATGCGCACCGCGACGGGATCGACGCCGTCCATCTCGATCTGCCCCAGCTCGCCCTCCTCGACCAGAACGTGGCTGGACAGGAACACGCCGCCCGCGCCCACGCCGAGCACCACGCCGGGCACGCTCAGCGTGCCGACGCGCAGGAGCGCCGGTCGCGCCACCGCAACACGCACCTGGCGGCGCCGATCGATGTCGCGCTGGGGCATCGCGGGCATGGCAGGCAGACGATCCCGCAGCTCCGCTCGAAGCTCATCCAGCACTGGATCAAGCGTCCCCGCGCGACGCGTCACAAAATCCTCGCTGTTCAGGCTAGCATGGCCGTCGGCCAGGACGCAAAACGAGGCCATCCGTGCGGCAGGATCGCCCGTCTGACGCGGCGCGTAGGCGCAGGCAGAGATCAGCGCAGCTCGAGCCGGGCCGCCGTGGTCTTGCGCTCCTCGACCTTGATCCGGGTGCGCGTCTCGACCGCGGGCGTGCGCATGGGCTGACCCTTGCCGTCCACGCCCGTCACCACGGGCGGATGCCAGACCACCAGGGTGTATTCGCCGGCCGGGACGTCGTCGAGGCGGAAGCGGCCCTGCTCGTCGGTGAGCGTGTAATAAGGATGGGGCGGGACCACGACCCAGGCGCTCGCGCCCGGGTGGCCTCCGCCCAAGGTCGCCTCGTGCACCGCGTCGCGGTCGAGCAGCACGCCGATCTCGCCGCGGGCGCCCACATTGACGTCCTGGTTGGCCTCGCCGGCGCCGCCGGCGACCGTCGTGGCGCGGCGCGTCAAACGCACCAGCGTCGGGCTGTCGTCGCGGTTCGTGACCGCGAGCACCTGGCCGATGGGCATGGCCAGCTGCAGCACCGGCGCGAAGCGGCACTGGCCGACCTCGAGCGTGCCGCCCAGCGAGGGCGGCGGCGCCTTGCCGCTCTTGATGTCGGCGAGAAACACCACCGCGTCGCGCAGGCCGCCCGACGGCGCCACGCGCAGCGACGCATTCTCGAGCGCGCCCGAGCAGCGCGTGGCCGCGGCCACCGCCGGCAAGGACGAGGGCGGGCGCGCGCCCTTCCACGTCACCGTGCCCTCGACGGCGCCGCCCTTGCCGCTCTCGACCACGGTGTCGATGGTGTAGCCGCTGGCGATGGGCGAGGGCGCCGGTCCCGCGGGCGGGTAGGTCGTGCCGCCCACGCCGTAGACGCCGCCGCCGTACGCGCCGCCGCCGTACCAGTCGCCGCCCAGCTCGTCGCCGTAGGGTTCACCGGGCTCGCCCGGCGCGGCGCTCTCGCCGTGACGCGGATGCTGCCCGCGCGACATGCGCGCGACGAAGCCGGTGCCGTCGTCGTCCTCGCTGCCCGCGCGCGGCAGCTGGCTGCCCGTGCGCGTGGCGCCGCCGCAGGCGACGATCACCGCGGCCAGCGCCAACCCCCACGAGGCGTGCCGGCGGCTCAATGGCTCCCTCCCTCGCTGCGTTGGCGGTTGAACCAGTCGGCCGACCACTGCGCCGCCGCCGCCAGCATGCCGCGCGCGTCGGCGGCGGAGACGCGTGTGAACGCGGCCACCTGCCGCCCGCGCACCATGAAGGTCAGCCCGGCGACGGCGTGCTCGGCGCTGGCCTTGGCGATGAAGTGGCGCGTGATGATGCTGCCCAGCGCGGCGTCGCGGGTCTTGCTCGCGGCAGCGGCGAACTCCTCGGCGGCGTGCTCGCTGGCGAAGTCGAGCACGCCGACCACACGAAAGCCGTCGGCCTCGACGAAGACGGAGACCACCGTGGCGGCGGGCGCGGGCATGGCGCCCCCGCCGGGCACGATCAGCCGCCGGCCCAGGTTGGCGATGGCGACGATGGCCACCGGGCCCGACCTGGGCGCGTCGGCACCAGGATCGCCGACCAGGGTCACCAGGCGCTGCATCCAGCGCGGTCGCTCCGGTTTGGCAGCGACGGCCGCGGACGCAGCATCCACGCCCGCACCCGTGCCCACGCCCGCGTCAGCCGCGACCGGCGGTGGGTCGAGCATGCCGGGCAGGTGCTCCGGCCGCGCCAGCATGATCCAGCCCGGCTCGGGAATGAGGAAGACGCGCGGATCCTCGTGCAGGACGCCGCCACCGCGGGCGCGCTTGCCGGCCATGCCACCCGAGGCGGGGGGCCCCGCCACGCGCGCGCGCGTGCCCGTGCCGGCGAGCGTCTGCTCGAGCTCCGCCTCGTCGCGGTGGTGGTGCGCGGCCAGGAAGGTCGCGGTCACGTCGGTCACGTCGGGCGTGGCGATGAAGAGCAGGTCGAACAGCTGCGACACCGGCGTCGCGCTGCCCGCGATGATGGTCTCGTAGTCGGGCATGGGCGCCAGGATGCGCTCGATGCTCTCCGCCCACGGTCCGTCGCGCAGGCGATCGAGACGAAAGGCGATGAGCAGCGCCGCGTCGCCGGGCGCGGCGCCGGGCAGGTCGACCGCGCTGGCCGCGGCGACCTCGGGATCGTCGAGCGGCCAGGGGATGGCCGGCTTGTCCTCCGCCGCGGGCGTGGCGGGCACAGGCGGTGCGTCGTCGGGCTTGGCCGGCGGCGTTCCGGTCGCGACGACGGGCGCGTCGTCCTTGTCCTTGGCGGGCGGCGGCGGATCCTTCACCGCGGCGGCTGGCCTGGCCTTCTGCTTGGGCGGCGAGGGCTTCCTGGTCACGTCGCCCTTGTCGTGGTGCGCCTCGTGCTTGGGCTTCTCCGGCTCGGCGGGCGGCGGCTCCTCGGCCGGCATGGCGTTGGGATCCGGGCTGATACCCACGATCTCCACCGCGTACTCGCGCCGCGGCAGCTCCAGCCCGCCGAAGCCCCACAGCGACACCACCCAGAGCGTCACGGCCGCCGCGCCATGCAGCAGCGCGCTCAGGGTGATCGCCCACACGGCGCGCCGGGCGGAGCTCCTGGGCCGATGGCTGCCGTGCGCAAACACTTCGAAATAGATTACGCTGGAGGCCGCTTGAAGCTTCATGATTCTTCCCAGGCCGGCGCGCCCGCCGACCGACTGCTCAGCGACGACGAGCGCGCCCTGGTCGAGAAAGCGCGCCAGAAGGCGTTTGTCCTGTACGAGGGCAAACAGGTCGCGCACCGCTCGTGCGGAATCGCACTGGCCGAAACATTCGGTCTGCCATCGCGGCCTTACCAGGCGCTGCGCCGCGGCGGCATCACCGGCGAGGGCCAGTGCGGCGCCATCAAGGCCGGCGAGCTGATCCTGGGCGAGCTGCTGGGCGACCCGGATCCCGCCGGCAAGGTCACCGACACGCTGCGCGCCGCCATCAAGTGGTACCAGGCGGCCTGGAATGCGCGCGTGGATCGCGGCGGAGCGCCCGACATCATCTGTAACAACCTGGTGCGCCGCTTCGACGACTTCATGGGTCCAGCGCGCGCCGCGTTCTGCACCAACATCGCCGCCGAGGTCGCCGCGCTCACTGCAGAGGCGCTGCTGCGCCACGGTTTTCAGCCCGACGTACCACCGTTACCCGACAAGTAGAGACCGCCATGGCCATCCCCGAGAAGGTCGTCGCCCAGGTCGTCCAGGAAGCCGGCGCCAAGATGTCAGACCCGCGCTACGCGCAGACGCTGGTCGGCTCGTGGGTGCAATCCCAGCCCGACGCCGCGCGCTACATGAGCGCGAGCGCCAAGGAGCTGGGCGGCGCCGAGGGCGTCGTCAACACCGTGTTCCACTGCGCGCTCATCGCCCAGTGCTTCCTGCGCCACCATGGTCGCAGCGTGCGCTCGATGCGCTTCGCCGAGCTCGACGCGGTCGCGGGCGGCGATCGCGACGCGCGCCTGCGCAAGCTGCAGCCGGCCATCGCCGACTACATCGAGGTCAACGTCGAGGGCGCCGACATGCGCCGGACGGTGTCGCTCATGGCCCTGGCGATGGACTACGTGTTCTAGCGTTCGCGGCGCGGCGCGGCGCGCTACGCGTGCAGCCCGGCGATCTCGCCCAGACGCTGCCTGAGCGCGGCGCGCGCCTCGTCGGGGCCGAGGATCTCGGCGTGGCGGCCCGAGCGCAGCACCCAGCCGACCACCCACTCGAAGCCCTCGCACTCGATGGCGATCTCGGCGCCACCGTCGGGAAGCTTGACGATCTCGCCCGCCGGCCACGAGCCCATGCGCGCCACGCCCAGGGCGTCGAGGCGTACGCGCACGATGACCGCGTCGGCGGAGGGCACGTACAGACGCTCGCGCCGGTAGGCTTCCAGGTCGAAGCCCTCGGGCACGGTGAAGCTCGCGCGCGTGCTCTCCAGGCGCGAGATGCGGTCGACGCGGAAGGTGCGCGTGTCGTTCTTCTTCTGGCAGCGGCCGATGACGTACCAGTTGCCGCCGTGGTGCACGAGGCCGTAGGGCTCGAGCCCGCGCGTGGTCTTGTCGTTCTGCGCGTGCCCCGACGACACCGCGGCGTAGTCGATGATGACGGCGCGCCGCTCGCGCGCGGCCGTCAAGAGCGCGCGCAGGTGGCGTGACTCGACCCGGTCGGCACCGTCGACGACCGTGCCCTGCGCCAGCTCCTCGGCGGCGCGTGCGTCGGAGCCCATGGCGGTCAGCAGCTTGCGCTCGGCCGAGGCCAGCGCGTCGTCGTAGGGCGCGATGCCGCTCCGGCGCAGCGCGCGCACACCCAGGAGCAGCGAGCAGCCCTCGGCGGGCGTGAGCCGCAAGGGCCGGGTCAGCCGCTGGGCCAGATCGACGAACACCTTGCCCTGCTCGACGCTGACCAGCAGGTACTCGCCCGGGTCGCCGCCGGGCGGGCCGACCTGGGTGAGCAGGTCGAGGTCGGTCATCAGCTCCTCGCGGTCGATACCCAGCTCGCGCGCCAGGGTATCGACCTTGATGCCGTCCTGGGCGCGCGCCACGTAGGGCACGACGAAGAGCAGGCGGCGCAGGCGGGCTGACAGGTCGCTCATGAATAGCGCTCCCGCACCGCGGCGATCTCGGCCAGCACGCGCGCGCGCAGCTGGGCGGGCGCGTGCACGACCAGCGCGCCCTTGTGCTCGAGCACCTGGCTGACCACGAAATCGGGGTTGGCGCAGGCGAAGCGCACGCGCACGCCCCCGTCGGGCAGCTTGCTGCGCTCGGCGCCGGCGCCGAAATCTTCGTCGGCCAGCGCGGCGGCCGCGGGCAGCACGTCCAGCTCGACCGTGACCGCGGGCTCGACCTCGAAGGTCCAGGGCGAGCGCGACGCGTAGACGCGCACGTCGAAGCCGGCCGGGCGCTCGAAGTCGGGTGACTTGGGCTTGGGCGCCACGGTCATCGGTCCGAAGCGGTCGAGGCGGAAGGACAGCACCTTGTCGCGCAGGTGATCCAGGCCGACCAGCAGCCAGGCGCCCTGCCGGCAGACCAGGCCGTAGGGATCGATGTCGCGCTTCTTGACCTCGCCCGTCGACGAGGTGGTGTACTCGACGCTCAGACGCTTGCGGTGGCGGATGGCGTGCTCGATCTCGGCCAGGCGATCGGCGATGGCCTCGGCGTCGACGGTGCGGGGGAAGTGCACCAGCACCGGCTCGTGCGGACGGCTGGCGACCGGGGCGCCCGGCGTGTCGGGCGGCGGCGGCGCGTCGAAGGCCAGCTTCTTGAGCGCCAGGTCGACGACCTCGGCGTAGGTGGTGCCGGGCGCCGCGCGCGCCACCGAGCCGGCCAGGACCAGCGCCGCGACCTCCTCGGGGGTGAGATGGACCTCGGGCATTCGGTAGCGGCGCAGGTCGACCACGTAGCCGGCCTCGTCTACCGCGTCGTCGTCGTCGGGGGTGACGTACCTGAGCGGCACGCCCAGCTCGAGCAGGTCGGCCTTGTCGCGCTCGAAGGCGCGCAGCCCGGCCTCCTCGTTCTCGGTGCGGTAGGCGCGGAACTGCGCCTTGATCTCGCGGTAGGTCACGGGCTGACGCGCGCCCAGCAGCATCACCACCAGATCGAGCAGTCGCTTGGAACGGTCGTCGCGCGGCGCGCCCTTGGCCGGCTTGAGATCGCCGTCCTCATGCACCGGCGTGGCCCGCGCGGCCTTGCCTGCTTTCGCCTCGCCCTTGGCTTTTGCAGGCTTCGCCCGCCTCGTCGACACGCCCCGGAGTCTACGGGAGCGGCCGCCGATGATCCACTCGGGTATAGTCGCGCGGCTCATGACCTCACCATCGCGCCTGACCGTGTTCGTCAGCTCCACCGTCAGAGACTTCGGCCCGGTCCGCCGCGACCTCAAGGCCTGGCTGGAGGCGCGCGCCATCAACGCGCGCCTGTCCGAGCACAACGACTTCCCGGTCGCGCGCGGCGTGCACTCGCACGACGCCTGTCTGGCCGCCATCACCGGCTGCAACCTGTACGTGCTGCTGGTCGGCGATCGCTACGGCGGCCGCTACAAGGGCACGCCCAAGTCGATCACCTGGCGCGAGTACGACGAGGCCTACGAGCACCAGATCCCCATGGTCGCGCTCATCCTCAAGTCGACCAACGACCAGACCATGGAGCTGGCCAAGGCGCGTGCCTCCGGCAACGAGGCGCGTCTGACCAAGCTCAAGGAGGAGCTGCCCAAGGACTTCGAGAACGTGGCCAAGCTCATCGACACCTTGCGCAAGGGCCACCGCGACAACTGGATGTACATGGACTGGGACGGCTCGGCCTCGGGCGCGACCGAGATCCTGCAGTACACGCTCAACAACCTCATCTGCGACTACCAGGGTCCGTACCAGGAGCTGGTGCGCGGCTCCGAGCTGTCGGCGGCGCGCGCCGCGGCGCTGCGTGACCTGCAGGCGGCGACCTTCGAGCTGACCCA
>OBEQ010682572.1_pt1 | contig 14304 bp, 11 predicted proteins | sample 1670901 | NCBI WGS metagenome assembly OBEQ01 (sample SAMEA104232315, study PRJEB22302) | groundwater metagenome | biome: forest; feature: aquifer; material: groundwater | place: USA | collected 2011-08-07 | depth 5.4 m
CCGCCAAGCGCCTCGAGTTTACGCCGGCGACGCGCAATGGCCAGCCGATACCGGCCAGGGTGCGCCACAGGTACGAATTTTTGCCTCCGGCGTCGCGCATTGTCGGCTCGGTCGTGGACGGCACGAAGAAAAAGCGCCCGCCGCTTTCTGGTGCCACCATTACGTTGCGCGGAGCCGATGGCACCGAGCGCGTGGCGACTTCGGGTGCCGATGGCACCTACCGTCTCGAGGACATACGGGCGGGAAAATACAAGCTCATGGTTATGGCTGCCGGTCACAAGAGGCTCGTGTTCGACGAGGACATCGAGCCAGGCACCGAGCGAAACATCATCTTCGATCCGCCGGAGATCGAGGCTCCGGTGCCTCAAGGACAGGCCGGCGTAGTCGAAGAGGTCACCGTCAAAGGCACGCGTCCGCCGCGTGAAGTCACCAAGCGGACGCTCGAGCAGCGTGAGATGAGCCGCATTCCGGGCACGAACGGCGACGCGTTGCGCAGTCTTCAGAACCTCCCGGGAGTGGCGCGACCGCCTGGAATTCTGGGCCTGCTCATCGTGCGTGGTTCGGCACCGCAGGACACCAGCGTCTTCGTCGACGGCACGCTGATTCCGATCGTTTACCACTTTGGAGGTCTCTCCTCGGTCATCCCGACCGAAATGCTCGAGAAGATTGACTTTTACCCGGGCAATTTCAGCGCGCAGTACGGGCGCGCGATGGGCGGCATCGTCGACGTTAACGTTCGCGATCCGAAGAAAGACGGCAACTACCACGGGCTCGCCCAGATCGATCTCATCGACGCGCGCGTTCTCGCCGAAGGGCCCGTCCCCGGTACGGGATGGAACTTCGCGGTCGCAGGGCGACGATCCTACGTCGACGTGTGGCTCAAGCCGGTGCTCTCGGCGAGCGGCGCGGGCGTATCCACGGCGCCTGTCTACTACGACTACCAGGCCATTCTCTCGCGTGATTTCTCCAAGAACGAGTCGTTTCGCCTCTTTCTCTTCGGATCGGACGACCGCCTCGACATTCTGGTGAGGAGCGTCAACGCATCGGAGCCGAGCCTCGCGGGCGGGCTTTCGGCGCACACCGGATTTTGGCGGCTTCAGGGGCGCTACAAAAACAAATTCACCGACACGACCGAGCTCCGCCTCATGGGTGCGGTCGGGCAGGACTTCGCCGACTTCGAGGTAGGGACCAATTTTTTCAAGCTCACGACGAAGACGATCACCTCGCGCGTCGAGCTCGCGCAAAAACTTACTCAGGGGCTCGTGCTAAACAGCGGGCTCGACATCCTCTACGCGCCCTACACGGTCGACGTGCGCCTTCCATCCCCGCCGCGCCCGGGGGAGGCCCCCTCGGGTCCCGCGTTTTCGCGTCCACCGCTCACCACGAGTGACTCTGACGCGATTTACCGGCCCGCGATGTACACCGAGCTCGAAATCGTCCCCTGGCGCGGCGGTCGCATGGTTCCGGGGCTGCGCGTCGACTACTCCAAAGACACGCGTTCCTGGGACATCCAGCCGAGGTTCAGCGCGCGCCAAGATCTGACCAGCGCTCCACGGACCACACTCAAGGGAGGCGTGGGCATTTACGCGCAGGCTCCCCAGCCGCAGGAGACGAACGCGGTCTTCGGCGTGCCGGGCCTCGTCTCGAATCGCGCGATTCACTACGGCGCGGGCGTCGAGCGCGAGCTCACGCGCCAAATCGACGTGAGCTTCGAGGGTTTTTACAAGCAGCTCGACAATCTCGTCACGCAGCGCGCGGGCAATGTCGGTACCGGGCGCGCCTATGGCGTCGAAACGCTTCTTCGCTACAAACCCGACGAGCGCTTCTTCGGCTGGCTCGCCTACACGCTCTCCCGCAGCGTCCGACGCGACACACCGGGCGAGCCCGAGCGCCTCACGCGCTTCGACCAGACGCACATCTTGACCCTTCTAGGGAGTTACCGCCTCGGCCGCGGCTGGGAAATCGGTGCGCGTTTTCGTCTCGTGTCCGGCAGCCTTTACACGCCGAACACCTACGGCTTTTTCGACGAGAACGCGGGAGCCTACCTTCCGCTCCAGGAGTACCCAAATTTTGGATCGCGCCTGCCGGCGTTCAACCAACTGGACGTTCGCGTCGACAAAACCTGGAAATTCAAGAGCTGGACGTTGAGCGCATACCTCGACGTGCAGAATGTCTATAACCAAGGCAACGTCGAAGGGGTGAGTTACAACTACAACTTCACCCGTCAGACGTATGCGACAGGGTTGCCGCTCTTGCCGAGCCTGGGCGTCAGGGGGCAGCTATGAAGACGGTACGTCTCCTGACCGCGGTGATTTTCGCGATCGGCGTGTCGTGCGGGCCGGCGGACTTCGATCCGCAGAGCAAGATCGACAGCGTGCGCATCTTGGCGTCGCGCGCGGACAAGCCCTACGCCAAACCGGGCGACACCGTTCGCCTGGAAGTACTCTCGGTCGACGGGCGCGCGGACACGAAGCGGCCCATGCAGCTTTATTGGATTCCGTTCGTCTGCGAAAATCCCAAAAACGACGCGTATTATGGGTGTTTCGCGCTGCCGACGCAGTCAGACGGCGGAGCGGACGCCGCACCGGCGGGTGGAGCGCGCGGCAGCGCCAACCCAGGGCTCGGCCTTCTTCGGCCAGGGCTCGATCTCACGCCTTTTTTGACGACGGGTCCATCGTTCGATTTTCAGATGCCACTGGATGCGATCACGACGCACCCGCACGTCAACGGCGTCGACGAACAGTACGGCCTCGCGATTGTCTTCAATGTCGCCTGCGCCGGCCACCTCGAAGTCGTGGAGACCGATCCCGCGGCGGGCCTGCAGCAGGTCCCGATTGGATGTTTCGACGACGATAGGAACCGGGTCGATCCGTCCGAGTACGTCATCGGTTTTACGCGCGCATACGCGTATGCGTCGCGCACGAACGCGAACCCGGTCGTCGCCTCGGTCACCTTCGAGGGGAGGCCTGTCAATCTCGCCAAAGGAATCAAAGTGGACCGTTGCACGACGGCGAAGCGCAGCGAGTGCCCCGAGGTCTCCATCGACGTGTCCACGACCGACGCGAGCTGGGAAGAGAACCCCGGCGACAAGGATCCCGACGGAAATATCCGCCATGAACAGCTGTGGGCTACCTACTTTGCGAGCGTCGGAGAGCTCGGCGGAAACGCGCGGCTCCTGTACGATCCGGTGAGAGGAAAGATCGACCGGTCGGAGATCAAGTACCAGGCGCCCAACGAGGCGGGCGACGGCACGCTCTGGATCGTGGTCCATGACAACCGCGGCGGCACCACCTGGGTTCTCGTGCCTCTTCACGTTCGTTGACCGCAAAGCTGGCGCTCGCGAAGGGGACGCGGCATGCTCACACGGTTGGTGCACTCGTGCTTGGGCCGATGCGACGAAATCCACTGAAGATTTGCGGCTGTGTGCTGTTCGGCGTGGTGCTCGCCGTCGTCACGGCTTCGGAGTCGGGGTGCGCGAAGGCGGCGGAGGAGAAGACCGTCCTGCAGGCAGACGACTTGGCGGCGGACGAAGGGACGAAGTTCGACAGGAACAAGATCGTCGACAGCGCGTCTTTCACCGACACCTTGGGCATCGACGCCGACCTGGTGAAGAGATTCTTGCAGCACACCCCCTACAAGCGCCCGAGCTTCCTCGGCACATACCAGTCGAACGGCATCCGCGCGGTCGATGCCATCATGAGATCGAGCACCAAATACCGCATCAATCCGCTCGTCTTTCTGGTGCGTCTCGAAATGGCGCAGGGGCTCGTGGGAGAACAATTTTCCCCGTTCCCGCCGGCGCGCGTGGAATACGTGTTCGGGTGCGGCTGCACGAACGCCAACGTGTGTCAGCCGTCACTGGCGGGCCTCGACAAACAGCTGGACTGCCTCGGGCGCGCGCTTCGAACGAGCCTGGACGAAATCAAGGCGACGGGGGCTACTGCGGGCGGCTGGGGCCCCGGCAGATCCGCGGTCACAGCCGACGGGCAGAAGGTCATCCCCGCGGACGACTCGACCGCGACGCTCTACCAATACATGCCGCTCGTCGGCTTCGGGAAGAGTGGCAATTGGCTGTTCTGGAACATCTGGCAGAAGTACGCGCAGGAGCTCGAATACCAGCCTACCGGCGGTCCGGCGGTGGGCAGCGCATGGATCGGCGACCCGTGCACGACGGACCAGCTCTGCGACGGATACTCGAGCGGCCTATGCGCCAATGACCCCAAAGATTCCAGAACTCCCGGCGGGATGTGCACATTCGATTGCACCAAGCAGGATTGCCCATCCGACGCGGACCACGCCAAGGCGTTTTGTGCAGAGTTCAGCGACGGGGTCGGAAGGTGTCTCTTGCTCTGCAACCCCGATGCGCCGGCTTGCAGGGCGGGGTACACGTGCAAGCCAGGAGTGCACAGGTTCGGTGATCCAGATCCGCAGGCCAAAGCAAGCGTCTGTTTCAATTGATGACAACGTTGGTGAGAGACAACGAATGAGCACCAGTCCTAGCGAAATGACCGGACGGGTAGCAGCAGGCTCGAGCGTTTCCAAACCGTGCAGCGCGTGCGGTGCGGACATCGCGAGCAGCTGGTATTCACGAGATCGGAGCGGAGTGCTTCGCTGCAGGCGCTGTCACAGCGAGTGGCGCAAGCAACGCGTCGGGCGACGAGCAAGAGCAGGGGGCGGAGTGCGCCAAGTGGCGTTCTACCTTTTGGGGCTCATCTTGGTAGCCCTTGCGACGCTGGCGTCGTTGCACTTTGGGCTCCTGTCCTAGTGAAATACATGCGGAGCGCTTCGATGGCGTTCACGGCCACCTGCCCTGATGACAACAGAAGCTCATCCTCGGGGTGAGCAGCCAAATACGCGCGAACGCGCGCGAAGCTTGTAAGGTACACGCGTTCGCGACCGAGGCCGGGGCGCACACCGTCGCCGCCGCGGTAGACGCGTTCGGCGACGTAGACGGCTTCGCGTGCGGAGAAGGCGTGGTCTTTCTCCAGCACGCGCACGCATTCGACGAACGAGGCGCCATCATCCATGACGAGTGCTGCGATGTGCCGTGCGGCCAGCTCGCGTTTGCGCCTCTTCCCGAGAAAGTCGTGGCGCTCCTCCAGCGCGACTGCGAGCCCCTCCTGGTCGTCGGTGCCGCCGGCGGTGCCAATGCGAAAGATCGTGCACGATAGCCTTTGGGCGCGAACGCGCGGCAAAATATGAGCCTCGACTTCGTGCGTTACTGTCCGGCGCACGTCTTCGTCGTCGACGAGTCGCCCCGCGGCGACGAACACAGCGCGTTCTCCGGTTGCAGCGAGCGAAGAGAGGTCCCGCCGTACTTCGACGGCGAACGGCGCGCGATGGCGGCCGATCGCCTCGCGCATGCGTGACACGAGTGACTCCGGCTCTGGGCCGTCGCTCGTACGCACGGGGCCGCCGTGGGGCGCGGCGCGCTCGCCGATCCACCGCAGAGCGTGCTCTTTCGCCGTTTCGGAGCCCTCCGCTTCGGCAGCGAATCGCTCGCGCGCCAAGATGCCGAACTCGGCCGTTCCGACACACGAGGCGAGACGCGCCTCGAGCTCGAGCTCGCGAGCGCGCGCGGCGTAGAGCCGTGCGAGCGCGTCGTTTCGGGCGCTCGTGCGCTCGAGCTCGCAGGCCAACGAGGAGAGCCGCCGCCGCACGGAGGCGTAGTCGCCGGGCGCATAGGTCCACCTGGGCATGGCGCCAGGACCTGCCTCGAACGCTGCGACGAGCCGCTCGCGCTCGGCCTCTCCTTCGCGCGGAGCGACGGCGCCAAGGAGGCCCACACGCGTCATGGCGTCGAGGAGAATACGGTCCGTGGGAGTCACTTTGGGAGTGTATACCGGCGCGATGGGCTGTGGTCGGGGTCGAGCCCGTCGGAACGTCTCGTTTCCGGTCCCGTGACGCTCCCTCTTGCGCTTGGCCCGAGGGGCGGCTACCCGATGTCGGTCCAAGACAAGCACCTAAATGAAGAAGAACTACGTCATCGACACCAACGTCCTCCTCCACGACCCTCGCGCCATCTTCAAGTTCGAAGACAACAACGTCATTATCCCGATTTACGTCATCGAGGAGGTTGACCAGTTCAAGCGCGAGGGCTCCGAGCGCGGGCGTAACGCGCGCCAGATTGCTCGGCTTTTGGACGAGCTCCGCGAGCAAGGCGGATCGCTTGCCAAGGGGGTCCCTCTGTCCAGCGGGGGAACACTCCGCGTCGCGGTGCCGCTGAAGCAGCCGCTCCTGCCGAGCGCGATCGACAAGACCGCCATGGACGCCGCGATCCTTCAGACCGCGTTCGACTGCCGGGAGCAGGATGGCGGGCGTCCGACCGTGTTCGTCACCATGGACACGAATTTGCGCATCCGCGCGGACGCGCTCGGTATGGTCAGCGAGACGTACGAGAACCAGAGGGTCGATGTCGAGCAGCTCGACAGCGGCGTAAAGGACCTCGACGTAGACGCGCGCGACATCGACGCATTTTTCCAAGAAGGGCGCCTCGTCCCGCGCGAGGTCCAGCTTCCGCCGAATTGCTGCACGCTTCTGCGCGACCGCGGAAACCCGTCGCACACGGCGCTCGGCCGCTACGATGCAGCCAAGCGCGAGATCATTGCGTTAAAAACACCCCGCGAAGGGGTCATGGGGGTTCGGCCGCGGAACAAGGAGCAGTCGTTCGCGATCGATCTCCTCCTCGATGAGTCGATCCGCCTGGTTACTCTCGTAGGTAAGGCCGGCACCGGAAAGACACTCCTCGCGCTCGCCGCTGGATTGAAGCGCACTGTCGAAGACGGGATGTACACGCGCATGCTGGTCTCGCGTCCCGTGATGCCGCTCGGTCGGGACATCGGCTTTTTGCCGGGGGACGTCGACGAAAAGCTCAACCCGTGGATGCAGCCGATTTTCGACAATCTCGAGTTTCTCTTCTCGAGCGGCACGCGAAAAGGGCCACGGGCGTACGCCGAGCTGCTCGAAAGCGGCCAGCTCCAAGTGGAGCCGCTCACCTACATTCGCGGGCGGTCGCTGCCGGCGCAGTTCATGATCGTCGACGAGGCGCAGAATCTCACGCCCCACGAGGTGAAGACGATCATCACGCGCTCCGGAGACGGGACCAAAATCGTGCTCACGGGCGATCCGGGCCAAATCGACAATCCGTATGTCGACAGCGCGTCGAACGGGCTGACGATCGCGGCGGACGCGTTTCGGAGCGAGAAGCTGAGTGGGCACATCGTGCTCGCGAAGGGCGAGCGGAGCGAGCTCGCAGAGCTCGCGGCGAACTTGCTGTAAGGAGCCTTCGGGGGCACAACGCCTCATCCGAGCCGAGGTCGGCATTGCTTCGAGGCCGGCAACGCTCCATAGTCGGGGAGATGGTCCGATTTGCTGCCGGTGCAGCCCTGATTTCGGTGCTCGGCTGCTCGTCGGTCGGAGCGAGCGCCGTGCGGACGGGGCCGCTTCGACTACCCCCGCACGTGGGCGCGGTGGCGCTCTATTCCGCGGGCGAGCCCGTCCAAGGAGCTGACTTGGGAGTGGTCGAGGTGCACGCCGCGCAAGGTGAGGCGACGATCGAGACGCTCCTTCCCGTGTTCGTTCAGAAAACGGCGCAGATCGGTGGCAACGCTGCGGTGATCGAGACCGTCAACGCTCGCTTCGAGATTGTCTCACGCCCGCACGTCGAATCGTACACCTACCCATGCGGCTACAATGCGACGTGCACGGGCACCCGTGTCTACTCCCTGAACGACGAAGTCATGGTCGTCTCGATCCGCGGGCACGCTGTCCGCGTCGGTGCTCTGCCGCAGCCTCGGGAGGCCCCAAGATGAGTCGCGCTGCTTTCGTTTTGCCCGCAGCGCTCGTGCTCGCGGCATGCGGGTACACCGAGACGCACGAGGTCGTGCTTCGCGCTCCGTCTACGCCGTCAGGTCGCTCGGTCGAGGTTTACACGTACGGGCAACAGCCGCCGCGACCGTTCTATGAAGTTGCACTGCTTCAGGTCGTTGGCCATGGCGCCGACGCAAACTTGGAGGACGTGATCAAAGCGCTCACCCAGCGCGCCTCCGCGCTCGGCTGCGACGCCGTCGTGCGCATCCAGATTGATCAAGGCTATTCACTGACCCACGGCTTCGGCGTCTGCGTGAAATGGGCCGCGATGGCCCCGGCCCCGGCCCCGAGTCCGAGTCCGACCCCGACCCCGAGTCCGACCCCGACCCCGACCCCGTCGGAGCTGTAGTAGGCTCGCGCGTCATGGAGAACGGCGTGGAGCGCGGGAGAACGCGGAAAAGCGAACCGGCCCGTGCACGGGCAAAGGACACGCTCGGTGCGATCGCGCTGGCCGAGATGCGCATCGCCGATCGCATTTTCGTGAGCGGCGTGGAGCTGCCCGCGCCGAACGAGCCGAACGCGTTCGGCAGCGAGGTGACGCTCGAACGAGGCGACGCGCCATCGCTCGCGGGACGCCTCGAAACGGCGCTCGCCCAAGGGCAGCGGGCAACGATGATTGCGCCCGCGGCCGCGCTGGCTGCGGCGCGCGCTACGCTCCGCACCATTGCGAAGCATCGCCTGCCCGCCGTAGTGCACGCGCTCGCCGATCATGGAAGCGCCGACGCTCTGGCGCTCGCCGATCTTGGTTGGGGTCTGCTCTTCGCGTCGAGTGTCGAAAACTCGCTCGACATGGCGCTCATCGCGCGCCGCGCAGCGGAAGACTGCGGGACGCCGTTCTTGGTCGTTCACGAGTCGGGCGGTCTCGTCGGTCAAGCGGCGTCTGGCGGTGGCGCGCGACACCTCGAGCCACTGGCGCCGCCGACCGGCGATTTGTGCGAGGTGTTCATCGGACCGGCCGCGTCGCGCGTGCGCAAGATTTCCGATCCGCCGCACCCCGCGCATGCCGACGTATCGGAGCGCGCCTTCGCCGAGCGCGTGCCCTTCGCTCTTTCGAGCGCGATGCGCGAGCTGGAATCGCTCACCGGCCGCCGTCACGATGTGCTCGAGCGCATTCCGGCGATGGATACCCAGGTGGTCATGGTCGGGATGGGCGAGCTCGGCGAGTCGCTTTTCGGGGCCGTCGAGCGGCTCCGCGCCTCCGGCCTCGATGTCGGTGCGGTAAAGCTCTCCGCGTTCCGGCCGTTCCCTGGGGCGCGCCTCGTCAAAGCACTCTCCCGCGCCCTGGTGGTGAGCGTCGTCGAGGCAGTGGATCAGCCACTGTCGCAGAGCAACCCGCTGACCCGTGAGCTCAAGGCGGCGTTCGCAGATGCGCTCACTTGGGCGCCGGACTACCCGGGGATAGGTCGCATTCCTCGCGTCGTGTCAGGCGTGGCGCACACGGGGGCGCATGAAATTGACGCGGAGGACGTCGACGCCATCGTTCACAACATGCTCTCCGGCGACGACCGCGGAAAACGCAGCTTCGTTTTCGGCGCCGATCCCATGCACGCCCTCGATCGCGCTCCGCACGACGCGGGCGTTCTGCCCCCGGCGGCGCAAGCATCACGCGTGTTCTCGATGCGTGGACGCTTGAGAGACGCTCGCACGGCGGAGGCATGCGCCGAGCTCGGTGCCTCCGTGCTCCACTCGGCGCTTGGCCTTCGCGCACGCGGTTCGGTGCGAGCGGCCTCGGGCGACGGCGACGGCTTCGCGTTCGATCTCGTCGCCTCGCGCGAGCGTCCACGCGGCGTGCATGCGCCCCCCGCCATTGGCTTCGTCGCCCTCGAGGATGCCGCGTTGCTCATGCGAAACAATCCGCTCGCCCGTCTGGCCGAGGGCGGGGTCGTTGCCCTGCCCACGCACCAGCGCTCGGCAGACGGGGTCTGGTCGGAGCTGCCGCCGTACGCCAAGGCAATCGTCCACGACCGCCATGCGCACCTCATCGGCTTCACCCCCGCTGCCGTGGAGGGGGTGTCGCCCGTGCACGCGCCGTGGCTCGTGGCCGCCGTCTTCGTGGGGCTGGCGCTGGCGAGTGTTTCGGTCGGCGCTAGACCCGCTCTGGACGGCTCGCTCGTCGCCCGCGAGGTCGCGGAGGCGCTCACCGCGGTGCTGGGCCCCTCGAACGAGGCGCTCGCTTCCACGGGGGGCGACGTCGCGCGCGCGGTGTTCGAAGCCAGCGTGGTGGTGCCACGTGCCACGATCGAGCGAGACGAGGAAGCGGTTCGATTGGGCCGACGAGACTCACGCGCCGCGCCGTCGAGATAGAGCGAGCAGCGGTGGCTCTTTGCCGGTAAGCGGCGGCCCATGGCCAGACGCTCCACCCCGCGACCCCGCGCGCGTGGTCGCGCGACCGGGCGCGAACTCCGCGACCGAGATCGGATCTCCTACAGAGTAGGTGCCCGCTCTGCGCGAGCGGTATTTTCAGTGCCAGGCGCGATACGGCCGGATGGCACGCCGACTGCAGTCTGGCGTTGTCGCAGTTGCCTGTTTCCAAGGAGATCCACCATGACCCGTGCGGCGCGCCAACGTCTCGTTCTTGCTCTCGCGATGGTGGCGTGCGCGTGCTCGTCGCGCACCGGTGAGGAAGAACGCATCGGTGAATCCTCGGCGGCCGTGACGTGTAACGCGCAGCTTGCGGTTTTTCCGGTGCGCGGCAAACACAACACCGGCTACGACGTGACTGCTGGCAATTCGTCGCTCTGGACGTGCGACGCCGACAACTCGAACAGCGACTACAACTCGAACCACCTCGGCAACGACATTTGGGCGGCCGAAGGAACGCCAGTAGCGGCCACCGTAAATGGCACCTTCCGGTACGTCGAGGCGAACAACTCCTATTCGGGCAACAAGGTGACCATCGTGGACGATTGCGGGTGGTACCACTTTTACGCGCACCTTCAGGGCTTCGGCCCGGGGGTCTCCAGCGCGTCCAACGGCAAACGCGCCACGGCGGGTCAGATCATCGGCTACGTCGGTAGCACGGGGACCTCCTCGAACGGCGTAGTTCACCTGCACTACTCGATCTACCCAGACGACGACTACTACTCAGGAGTCAACCCGCACCCGTTCTTGCGGGCCGTCGAGAGCAACGTGTGCGGCACGACGCCTCCCCCTTCGACCGATGCCGGACGCGTGGACGCCGCCGCCGACGCAAACGTGAGCGATTCGGCAACGAACCCCGACGTCAGCGCACCGGACAAGCTCGATCCCCCTGGCCGCACGCCGTACGACGCCAGCACACGAAGGCCCGACACAGGAGACCATCTGGACCACGGAGACGAATTTCAAGACACGTCGGGCTGTTCGGTCGGAAGTCGCCCCGCAGGCGTTGGTTTCGAGTGGGCCTTCGGGCTCGCGGGAGCGCTCGCCGTAGCGTGCGCTCGCCGCCGAGCTACTTCTTCACTTTCACGAACTTGAGCGTCATCCGATCGCTCTCGCCGATCGTGAGGTACTTCTCGCGATCCTTGTCCTTGAGCCTCAACGTGGGCGGCAGCGTCCAGACACCCTCGGGGTAATCCTTGGTGTCGTTCACGTTCGCGTTGATGTCCGATTTCCCCGCGAGCTTGAAACCCGCGGCCTCGATTTGCTCGATGGCCCACTTTTCCGGCACGTAGCCCTTTTTCGCGCTCTCGTCGACGTTCGCGTCGGGCTTGGCGCGGTGCTCCTCGATGCCGAGGACACCGTTGGGCTTGAGCGTCCGGTGGATCTCCGTGAGCCACGCGCCCAACGTCCCGCCGTTCTTCATTCCGTGAAGGCCGCGCATGATCAGCACGACGTCGATGGTGCCGTCCGCGTTTGCGCCGAGCTTGGGCGCTTTCGAGTCGACCACGAGGCTGTCGACTTTGCCGTAAAGCTCGGGCGCGTTCTCGGTGAAAGCCTTGAAGCGCTGCGCGTAGAACGCGCTTCGCTGGTCGGCCGGCCCGTTCGGATCGCCGCCGGTGACGAGCAGCTTGCCTTTGGCGGACAGAACGGGCGCGAGGATCTCGGTGTACCAGCCCTCGCCGGGGCCGATGTCGAGAACGGTCATGTTGGGCTTCACCCCGAAGAACTCGAGCGTCTCGAGGGGGTGGCGGTACTTGTCGCGCTCGGCATTGGTCGGTTTCCGATGCTTGCCCGCGAGCGCTGCTTGGAGCGCGGCGCGCGCGTTCGGATGGGCTTTTTCGACGAGGGCCTTGGCGGCCGCGTGCATGTCCGGCGTCCACCTGGCGCGCTCCTTTGCGTTCTCTTCTTCGAACTTGGCGCGGTCTTCCTGCAGTTGACGAGCCTCCTCGGCCTTCTTCTTCTCTTCTGGCGTGGGTGTCGGCTCTGGCTTTTTGGGGGTCTCCACCACAGCGGCCTTCGGTGTGGGCGACGCCGTGGTGGGCGGCGGCAGCGCGGGCCCTTGGTTGGCTGCCGTGGGGGCCGCGGTCTGAGGCGAGCCGCACGCGGCGACGAGAGAAAGGAGAATGAACGGGGAGAGTGTTTTGCGCGCCATGCGTTCTACGTACCTCGATGTTGCGTCAGCGCGCAAGACGCGGGAGCTTACTACTTTGCCTCATCCTTGCGGAGCAGTGACGCGCGAACGACGCGACCGGCAAGGGTCGCACAGTCCGCGCCGCACTCTTGGGTACCGAACCACCGAGCATGTTCGCTGGGAGTGCAAAGTCGGTACCCCGCCGCATCTTTTCGGCGACAGTGCACTTTTGTTCGCCACGCGAACGGGGCGCCGCGTGGAGCGGAAAAACTGAACCGCGTCTTGTGTGGCGATGGGAGAGTTGCGCCCCGGGGCGCGGGCGATCGAGGTCCGTCCAGACGATCCAGTCGCCGGCGCACCGGCGACACGGTTCACGTCCGCCTGGAAGGTTCTCTCAAGAAGCTCGTGAGCTCGGCTCGAAGCCTTGCAATCTCCTCCAGGGCCGCTTCTTTCGCCTCGCGCTCTCGCTCCTTTGCCTCGCGCTCTCGCTCCTTTGCCTCGCGCTCGGTGAGGACGAGATCGACACCTGCCGGGTCGCGTGCGAGGCGGAGTGCGGTCGGCTGATCGTTGGCGGGGGCGAGCACGAACCACATTCCGAACGTGACGCAGGGGGTTCGTTCGGACTCCACGATTCGCTCAACGAGCTCTCCATCAAGTCGGTCCCAGGCACGCAAGCGTGTGCCCTCGGCTGCGTCGACGTCGAACACGATGAGCTCGCGAACGCCGACGGACGCGTAGCGATCCATCTTTTCTTGTAGCGAGAGCGGCTCGCGGGTGTCGCTGGGGGAGAGCACCTCGACGGCGAGCTCGGGCGCTCCTTTCTCCCAGACCTTCCACGACTCGAACATCTCTTGCGGTACGCCGAGCTTGACGAAGCCGTCGGGTGCAAGGCACCTCCGCGGATTGGCGGCGTCGAAGTAGACGAACTGATCGCAACCAACTGAGCTCGAGGGCAAAAGCACGCTGAGCAGAATTTCGTGCAGGAGGGTGCACAGGTGAAGATGGCGGATGGATTGGCCCACGTCCCACTCCGGCTGCGATGATGGAAAATGCAGCGGCTGCGCGGGACGGACGTGACGGATCGACTCCGGCGAAACGGCCATGATGAGGAGTGTATCCGGTGCGAGAGCCTCGCGCAGCCGCATGGCAGCGGGCTTAGCGAGCGCCGTGCCACGGGGGCTTCGAGAGATTTCGCGGAGATGCGAAGGGGAGGGGATGTCTGGGCCGTTTCGGAGGGTGTCCCCGACACCTCAGCTCTGCGCCAAGACGTGTGGACCTCTTGGCCAGGTTCGACAGCGCGTCGAGATCTCTTCGCCGGCGCCGGCAACACCGAGGATGATTCGTCGGCCCCACGGCGCTCGCCGACGTGTTCGGGTTCGGAGCGGCCGGACCGAGCATGCGATCGGGCGTGACTACCACCTGAAAATCGGGAGCCCCGCCATCGATCGAGCTCTCTCCGCCTCCACCTGGGCACTCGACTTCGATGGATTCGCGCGCCCGCACGGGGCAGCGTTCGACATCGGAGCGTTCGAGTGGCATCCGTAACGATTCGGTCGACTAGAACGTGACGGCCATACGGATGCTCTCACCCGCGTGCATCGAGGCGAAGCCGTCGGAGATGCGCTCGAGTGGGAGTGTGGCCGTCACCAGGCTATCGATGTCGATTTTCTTGTCCATGTACCAATCGACGACTGCGGCGCGGACTTTCATCACCAAACCTCCTCGGTGTCTGTCGCGCGGAGATTGGCAGGGCGCGGCGACCGTCGAAGGCGCTCGACGCGGCCCCCCTTTCGCCGCTTTAATACCCCTCTTGATGCGGCCGCAGCTTCTACCCCTCGCGATCGTCTTCGCGACCCCCGGGCTCCGCGCCCAAGCCCCCCCCGACGACGGCGCAGAAGAACAGCACGATCCGACCCCGACCCCGATCCCGACCCCGACCCCGA
>OBEQ011428901.1_pt1 | contig 14301 bp, 16 predicted proteins | sample 1670901 | NCBI WGS metagenome assembly OBEQ01 (sample SAMEA104232315, study PRJEB22302) | groundwater metagenome | biome: forest; feature: aquifer; material: groundwater | place: USA | collected 2011-08-07 | depth 5.4 m
AAGCGCGCGGGGATGTGAGCCAGCCCGGGGTGGACGATCCGCTTCTCGCCACGCTTCTTGAAGGTCTTCTTGCGCTTCCCGGCTGCGCCTTCTTTTTTCTCTGGTGTCGCCCCTTCGGGGGTCGCCGCCGCATCAGCTTTTGCCATAAACGCTCATCCCTAATCCCTAGTCCCTAATCCCTAGTCCCGTATATCCAACTGCACCCGCACGCCGTGCTTTTCCGCCGTCAGGGCCACCAGCGTGCGCAGCGCGGCGGCCGTTCGTCCCTGCCGGCCGATGATCTTCCCCATGTCGCCCGGCGCCGTCGTCAGCGAGAGCACGGTCACACCGCGCCGCTCGCTCTCGGTGACGCGAACGCTGTCAGGATGATCGACCAGCGCGCGCGCGATCACTTCCACCACCGCTCTGATCGGGTTGCCGGCGTTTCCGGACCCGTCCGGCGCTGCCATCACTCCGGAGCAGGCGTCGCGGCGGCCGGCGACATATCGCGCGTGAGGTGCTTCGCGATCAACGTGCGCACCGAATCCGAAGGCCGCGCCCCGAGCTTGATCCAGTGCTGGATGCGCTCCTTGTTGATGCTGACCTGCGCCGGCTTCGAACGCGGATGATACGTGCCCACGTTCTCGACGAAGCTGCTGTCGCGCGCCGAGCGCGCCTCGGTGACCACCCCGCGGAAATAGGGCTTCTTGGTCGACCCCATCCGCCGCAAACGAATCGATAGCATTTTTACCTCGTCTTGATCAGCCCCCAGGGGCCGCCCTTCTTTCGCTTCTTGCCGCCCGGCGCAGCGAATCCGCCGCCGCCCCCGGGCATCTTCGGCAGCTTCATCCCCTTGCCCATGCCCGGCAGCCCTCCCTGGCTCATCATCTGGAGGACCCTGCGCATCTCGGTGAACTGCTTCAGCAGCCGGTTCACCTCCTCGACCGTCGTCCCGCTGCCGTTCGCAATCCGTTTGCGGCGGCTGCCGTTGATGATCCTGTCGTTGCTCCGCTCGTCCGGCGTCATCGATCCGATGATCGCCTCGACGCGTCCCATCTGCTTCTCGTCCGGCTTGTTGTCGGCGAGCTGCTTCAGGTTCCCGAGCCCCGGGATCATCCCGAGGATGCTTTCGAGCGGCCCCATCCGCCGGATCGTCTTCAGCTGCTTGCGGAAGTCGTCGAGCGTGAAGTCGTTCTTCCGCAGCTTCTCTTCGAGCTGCGCCGCCTCTCCTTCGTCAATCGCCTGCTCGGCCTTCTCGATGAGCGACAGCACGTCGCCCATGCCGAGCATCCGCGACACGATGCGATCCGGGTGGAACAGCTCGAGGTCATCGAGCTGTTCGCCGCTGCCGACGAACGCGATCGGGACGCCGACCACCGACACGACCGAGAGCGCCGCGCCGCCGCGGGCGTCGCCATCGAGCTTCGTCAGCACGACGCCGGTGACGCCAACGCGCCGGTTGAACTCGCCCGCGCTCTTGATCGCGTCCTGCCCGGTCATCGCGTCGGCGACGTAGAGCAGGTCGGACGGCTGCACGGCGGTCTTGATCGCCTGCAGTTCGTCCATCAAGTCGTCGTCAATGTGCAGCCGGCCCGCCGTATCGACGATGACCGTATCGAATCCCTTGGCCTTCGCTTCGGCGAGCGCCCCGCTCGCGCGCGCAACCGGATCCATCGTCTCCGGTTCGTAGACCCTCACGTCGGCCTGCTCGCCGACGATCGCAAGCTGCCGGATCGCCGCCGGGCGCCTGACGTCGGTCGACACCATCAACGGGTGTCGCCCCTGCTTCGCCAGCCACTTCCCCAGCTTGCCCGACGTCGTCGTCTTGCCGGAACCCTGGAGCCCGAGCAGCAGGACCACGCGAGGCAGGCGCGGGTCTTTCCGCAGTCCGCCTTCCGCGTCGCCGAACAGCGCGAGCATCTCGTCGCGGACGATCTTGATGACCTGCTGTCCGGGCGACAGGCTCCTGAGGACCGCCTGGTCCATCGCCTGGTCGCGGACGCGGTCGATGAACGCCTTGACGACCTTGAAGTTGACGTCGGCTTCGAGCAGCGCCAGCCGGATCTCGCGCAGCGCGGTCTCGACATGGTCGGGCGTCAGCCGGACTTCGCCGCGCAGCGACTTGAAAGCGTCCTGGATGCGCGTGCTGAGCGACTCGAACATGGATCCCCGCCGGCAGACCGCTCGGGCTCCACCACAACAGGGTTAAGCCCAACGGACGCAAACGCTTATCTTAGGCCAACTTGGGCGGTGGTCGCAACGCTCGTGAGCTTGATCGGCTGAACAACCGCGGTGTTGCCGGCTGAGTCCCAGACGGCAAACCGGACCCACGCCTTTCCTTCGGCGATGCTACACCGACGAGAGGCGGTGCCCGAGCTTGTCTTTCTTGGCTTTGAGGTACTTGCGCGTGGAATCCGAGGCGGGGATTTCGAGCGGGACCGCCTCGGATATCGACAGGCCGTATCCCTGCAGCCCGACGAACTTGCGCGGATTGTTCGTCAGCAGCCGCATCGTCTTCACGCCGAGGTCGGTGAGGATCTGCGCGCCGATGCCGTAGTCGCGCTGGTCCGGCTTGAACCCGAGACGCTCATTCGCCTCGACCGTGTCGAAGCCCTGATCCTGCAGCTCGTACGCGCGGATCTTGTTGGCGAGGCCGATGCCGCGTCCCTCCTGGTTGAGATAGAGCAGCACGCCGCGCCCCTCTTCGGCGATGCGCGCCATGGCCGTTTCGAGCTGCGCGCCGCAATCGCAGCGCGCCGAGTGGAACACGTCGCCGGTCAGACACTTCGAGTGGACACGGACGAGGACGTCCTTGCCGTCGCCGATCTCTCCGCGGGCGAGCGCGACGTGCGTCATGTCATCCACGATGTTTTCGTACGCGAAGATCTGGAAGTCGCCGTGCCCGGTCGGCAACTGCGCGTGCGCGACGCGCTTCACGAGCCGTTCGGTGCGCATCCGGTACTGGATCAGATCGGCGATCGTGATCATCAGCAGCCCGTGCCTGCGCGCGAACTTCGTCAGCTCCGGCACGCGAGCCATCGTGCCGTCCTCGTTCATGATTTCGCAGATGACCCCGGCGTCATAGAGGCCTGCCATCCGCGCGAGATCGACCGACGCCTCCGTCTGTCCCGCGCGCACCATCACGCCGCCGTCACGCGAGCGCAGCGGCGACACATGGCCAGGACGCGCCAGGTCGGAGGGTTTCGTCGCGGGATCGATCGCGGCCAGCACCGTCGCCGCGCGATCCGCGGCGGAGATGCCGGTGCCGCCGCGCTTCACGTCGATCGGAACGCAGAAGGCCGTGCCGAACGCCGTCGTGTTCGAGCTCACGGCCAGCGGAATCTCGAGCTCGTCGAGGCGATTGCCGGTCATCGACAGGCAGATCTGCCCGCGACCGTGCTTCGCCATGAAGTTGATCACCGCAGGCGTGACCTTCTCCGCCGCAATCGTGAGGTCTCCCTCGTTCTCCCGATCCTCGTCGTCGCAGACGATGATCATCTGGCCGTCGCGGATCGCGGCGACCGCCTCCTCGATCGAGGCGAAGGGGCTGCGCTTCCGGGCGCCTTTGGCGATGCGGATGTTCTTGGTCATGTCGTAGGGGCCGGCTTCAGCCGGCCCTCCTCTGACAATTCAATGGCGCGTGCGACGTACTTCCCAATCATGTCGCATTCGAGGTTCACGCGATCGCGCACGCGGAGCGCCGAGAGACTCGTGTTGCCCCACGTGAACGGAATGATCATCGCGTCGAAGACGTTGCCGCCGAGGCCGGCGACGGTGAGGCTCACGCCATCGACCGCAATCGATCCCTTCCGGACGAAGTAGGGCGACAGGCCGCGATCGAACGAGATCGTCAGCCAGTGCGACTCGCCGTCGGGGCGAATCTCGTCGACGACGCCCGTGCCGTCGATGTGCCCCTGGACGAAGTGGCCGCCGATCCGGCCGTCCGCGCGCATCGAGCGCTCGAGGTTGACGCGTTGCTCGGGACGCAGCGATCCGAGCGTGGTGACCCGCGCCGTCTCCGGACCGATGTCCGCGTGCACTTCGCCACGGTCGGCCGCGATGACGGTCAGGCACGCGCCGTTCACGGCAAGGCTGTCCCCACGCGTCAATTCCGACGCGAGCGTCGTCCGGATGCGAAGACGAAACCCGGACGTCGTCGTCTTCAGCTCGGCGACCTTGCCGACAGCTTCAATGAGGCCGGTGAACATAACCTTCGATGAGTGTATCTGGCCCGAGCACTTCCACCCGTGGATCGATCAACGAGGCCAGCGACCACGGCCGGCCATCGAACAACGGAACCCCGTTGGCACCGAACGCGATGGGCGTGACATACAGTTGGACGTAGTCGACGACGCCTTCGTCCCACGCCGCCGCGTGAACGGCCGCTCCCCCTTCGAGCAAGACGCTCTGAACGTCGAGCGCCGACAGCGCCCGAAGCGCGTGGCGCACGCCGGCTTCCTCGGGTGCAACCACGTTCGCGCCCGCCCGCTCGAGAACCGCCCGCTCCGGGGCCTTCGCGGCCGCGGCCTCGCGGGTCGTCAGTATTATCACTGGTCCCGCCGACAGGGTCGAGAGCAGACGCGCGTGCGGCGGCGTGCGCAGGCGGCGGTCGAACACGACCCGTGTCAGCGGCCGCTCGCGGTAGACGTCACGCGCGGTCAGCAACGGATCATCCACGAGGATCGTCTCCGATCCGACCGCAATCGCATCGACTTGCGCGCGAAGGTATTGGACCCGGCGGTTGGCGGCCGCCGAAGTCAGCGGCGTCCACGTGCCGCGCGCCGCGGCGATGCGGCCGTCGATGCTCGTCGCCGCCTTGAGAATCACGAAGGGCCGACCCTCGCGGACGGTGATGAGGAATGGCTGGTTCAATCGCGCTGCGGCATCGCGCTCGAGTCCCTCTTCGACGTCGATTCCGTGCGACCTCAGCGCCGCGAACCCGCGGCCGCTCACGAGCGGAAACGGATCCTCCATCGCAGCCACGACGCGTGTGATTCCAGCAGCAATGATCCGCTCGGTGCAGGGACCGGTGCGGCCGACATGCGAGCACGGCTCCAGCGTGCAGTACAGCGTGGCGCCGCGCGCCTTCTCCCCCGCCTCGTTCAGCGCGTGCACCTCGGCGTGCGGCTCGCCCGCGCGCTCGTGCGCGCCGTCCCCGACCACCACGCCTTCGTCGGTGACCACGCACGCCCCGACAACCGGATTCGGCGTCGTGCGCCCGATCCCGCGGCGCGCCTGCTCCAGCGCCCGCCGCATCCATCGCACGTCGCCCGCCTTCGCCAACGTCGGGTCGCGTTGCGACCCGACCGGCCTGCGCTGGTCTACCATTTTTCCTGGAACAGGGCGTCGACGTAGTCCTGTGCGGAGAATGGAATCAGGTCGTCGATGCCTTCGCCGACACCGACGTACCGAATCGGGAGCTTGAGGTCGTTGGCGATGGCGACGGCCACGCCGCCCTTCGCGGTGCCATCGAGCTTGGTGAGCACGATGCCGGTCACGCCGGCGACCGAGGTGAACTCGCGCGCCTGCTGCAGGCCGTTCTGGCCGACGGTGGCGTCGAGCACGAGCAGCACTTCATGCGGGGCGCCTTCGGTGGCGCGCGCGGCGACGCGGCGGATCTTGTCCAGCTCGTTCATCAGGTTGACGCGCGTGTGCAGACGTCCGGCGGTGTCCACGAGGATCGGATCGCGGCCGCGCGCCTTTCCGGATTGAATCGCGTCGAAGACGAGCGCCGCGGGGTCGGCGCCTTCCCCGGCGCGGATGATGTCGACGTTGGCGCGCTTCGCCCAGATCTCGAGCTGCTCGACGGCCGCCGCTCGGAACGTGTCGGCGGCGCACACGAGCGGCTCCTTGCCCGACAACTTCAGAAGATTGGCGAGCTTGCCGATCGTGGTGGTCTTCCCGGTGCCGTTGACGCCGACGATCAGCGTGACGTGCGGGTGATGGCCGTCCGGCGCGGGTGTCTCCACCGCGTCGAAGACCTTTCGAATCTCGTCCTTCACCAGGTCGCGCAGGCTCTCACCGTGTCGCGAGCGCGAGCGTACCGCGGCGACGATCCGCTCGGTGGCGGCGAGGCCGACATCGGCGGAGATCAACAGCTCTTCGAGCGCCTCGATCGTCTCGACGTCGACCGGCCGGCTTCGCTGTTCTTCGGTGTCGGCCTGCTGAACGATCTCTTCAAACCGGCCGAAAATCTGCTCCTTCGTGCGCGTGAGGCTGTCACGAAGCTTGTCAAAAAATCCCAAATCACCCCCAGGTCCGGCTAAAGCCGGACACTACCGATGAATATCGCCGGACGCTGCCACTGCACGTCTCATCGCGGGGCAACGATCACCGGCTGCATCCGTCGAGGATCATCGCGTAGCGTCCGCCTTTAGGCGGACTAACCGGCTTCCGCGCGTTGCGGGCGCAACATCAGATCGTACAGCGCGCCGCGTGCATCCTTGCGGCCGGCCAGCAGCTCGGCCACCTGGGCCGCAATCGGCAGCTCCACGCCATGACGCTCGCCCAGCGCCAGCGCGGCGTCCGTCGTCCGCACTCCTTCGGCGACCATCTTCATGCTGGCAAGCACGTCCGGCAGTGAACGGCCGTGCGCCAGCTCGATGCCAACGTGGCGGTTCCGGCTCAGCGCGCCGGTGCACGTGAGGACGAGATCGCCGAGCCCTGTGAGCCCGGCGAGCGTGTCGCGCTGGCCGCCCGCCGCGCACGCGAGGCGCGCAATCTCGGCAAGGCCGCGCGTGATGAGTCCCGCCTGCGCGTTGTGTCCCAGCCCGAGTCCTTCCGCGACGCCGGCGGCAATCGCGATCACGTTCTTCAGCGCTCCGCCGATCTCGACGCCGACCACGTCGCTGCTGCCGTACAAGCGGAAGTACGGCGCGCGGAATTCAGCCTGGACGCGCTCGACCACGTCGCTGTCCGGCGACGCGACGCAGACCGCGGTCGGCAGCAGGCGCGCCATCTCCCACGCGAAGCTCGGGCCCGACAACACGCCGACCCGGACGCGTCCGCCAAGTTCCTGCCGGATGATCTCCGACGGACGGAACAGCGAATCCTGCTCGAGGCCTTTCGCGGCGCTGACGACGATCGCGCCCGAGCGGACGTGAGGCGCGGCGCTCCGCAGCACGTCGCGCATCCCGTGCGAGGGCACGGCGGCGACGATGACGTCTGTTCGGTCGAGCGCCTCGCGCAGGTCCGCGGTGACCTGCAGCCGCGGCGGAAACGTGATGTCAGGCAGGTAGACGGCGTTCGCCCGGCGCGACCGCAGCTCGGCGACCAGCGACGGGTCGCGGCCCCACAGCCACGCGTCGTGACCGGTTCGAACCAGGTGAACCGGGAGCGCCGTGCCCCACCCGCCTGCGCCGAGTATGGCAATCATCGTCCGAACGGCCTCAGCCCGACGCGGCGCTCGGTGCCTGCCGCGAGACGCTCCATGTTCTGGCGATGCCGGAAGAGAATGACGATCGCTGCGCCAGCGGCGCCGGCCACTACCGGGCCTGGCGTGTTGGTGACGGCCGCGGCGATCACGAGCGCAATCGCGGCCGCGACCGATCCTGCCGAGACAAAACGTGTCGCCGCGACCGTGATCACGAAGACGACGACGGCGATACCCAGCGCGGCGGGCGCGAGCACCGCGAACGCGCCGGCGGCAGTCGCCACGCCTTTGCCGCCACGGAATCCCAGCCACGCCGGATAGATGTGACCGAGGATCGACGCAAGTCCTGCCGCAACCGGCGCCGCGGTACCCGTGGTGATGACCTGCGCCGTCAGCACCGCCGCCGACCCCTTGAGGGCATCGAGCAGCAGCACGATCACGGCAGGCCACACGCCGGCCGTGCGCAGCACATTCGTCGCGCCGAGGTTGCCGCTGCCCTTGTGGCGCAGATCGATCCCGCGACGCCGCGTCACCAGGAATGCAAACGGCACCGATCCGAGCAGATACGCGAACACGACGGCGACGGTTATTTGCATGGCGTCCGCAGCAGCGGCAGGTATGTCGGCCCGTTCGGCGACAGCCTGCTCTGAAACAGTGTAATCGCGTCGACTCGCGTCGTGCCGATGGGCCGATCCTCGAGCCCGTCGAACAGAACCGTCGATCGCAACCCGGCCGCGTCCCGAACTCGCGCGAGCGTCAGATGCGGGCTGTACGGCCGGTCCTCGCCTGGAATGCCAAGCGTCGCCAGCCGCGACGTGACATCGCGCTCCACCTCAATCAACTCTGCTCCGCCCCGTTCGATGCCTGCCCACAACACGCGCGGCCGATCGCCTTTTGGAAACGCGCCGGCCCCGGCAAGCGTGAGGTCAAACGGCGTGACGTCGAGTGGCGACTCGAGCGCCGCGCGAATGGCGGCGCCGCGAGCGTCGTCAACCTCTCCGATGAATCTGATCGTGATGTGCAGACGATCGACCGTGAGCCACGTCACCCTGGCGTGCGGTGCGGCGGCGGCGGTTCTCTTCTGAAGCTCTCGAATCAGTTCCGCCGCGCGGCCGGCCAGCGCGTCGCCAATCTCCGCGGCAACGAACAGTCGCACGGCACTCAGTTTGCCTCATCAGCGTCGCAACCGCGCCGGATCAATCGAAGTACGCAGTTCCTGCACCGTTTTGGTCTGATGACGATGGTAAGATTTTCAAACGAACAGCGTGTGTTTGTTGCCGAAGGACTCCGCGACATCGGCAACCTCGCCGCTGGGGGAATGGTTTTTGGTCAGTTCCTCGCGGACCGGCCGTTCTCGCTGCTCGTTGCGTTGGGCGGCTTTGCTGTCTGGTTGGCGTTCATGGCCTGCGGAGTGGTTCTGCGCGCCAGGAAAGAATAACGATGGTCGGTGCGTTCGTGACGCTTGGCGGTATCCTGCTCGCGGCAACGATCTTTGTCGTGTACGACGCGATTTCCTACCGCCGCGACCAGCGAGCCCGGCGGCGCTGAACCATCGACTTACGGTTCGAGCAGCATGCGCCGGACCATGTCGAGCGCCGCCTGCGAGGCCTGGAACTTCACCATCTCGCGGCCGCCCACAAACCGGAACGTGCGCACGCGGCTGCCCAGACGCGAGACCGCCGCGATCGACACGGTGCCGACAGGCTTCTCTGCCGTGCCTCCGTCGGGTCCCGCAATGCCGGTGACGCCGACGCCGATGTCCACCTTCGACCGCGACCTGATGCCGTCTGCCATCGCCGTGGCCACCGGTTCGCTGACGGCGCCGTGCGCCCCGATCAACTCCTCGGGCACGCCGAGCAATTCGACCTTCGACGTGTTGCTGTAGGTCACCACGCCGCGCTCGACGTAGCGTGAGCTGCCCGGCACATCGGTCAGGCGCGACATGATCAATCCTCCCGTGCACGACTCGGCCACGCCGATCGTGAGCGAACGCTCGGCGAGGATCCCTCCCAGCACTTCTTCGAGCGCGCGCCCGTCGGTGCTGTAGACGTGCATCCCCATCACGGCCTTGACGCGCTCGACCGCGTCGTCGAGTGCGGCCTCGGCGTCGGCGCGCGACGCGCAGCACGCCGACAGGTGCAGCTCGATCTGCCCGAGCGACGCGAGGATCGTGACCGAGATCGGAATCGCCGCTCGCGCCCACCCGGCATAGAGCGGCTGCACGGCTTCCTCGGTGTGCGACTCGCTGCGGCCCGTGATCTTGATAACGCGCCGCACGAGCGGCTGGCCGGCCGCGCGCTGGCGCAGTGGTCCGTCGGCAACCGCCGTCATCATCGGCTTCAGCTCGCGCGGCGGGCCCGGCAGCAGCAGGACGATACGCTCGCCGTCTTCGATCCACAGGCCCGGCGCCGTGCCGTTGGCGTTCTCGAGGACGCGCGCCCCGACCGGGACCATCGCCTGGCGCCGGTTGATCTCCGGCATCTCGAGGCCGCGCCGCTGGAACCTGGCACGGATGCCTGAGCTAATCGCCTCGTCCTCCGCCAGCGGCCGCTGCAGGACGTCCGCGACCACGGGCCGCGTCAGGTCATCGTCGGTCGGTCCCAGCCCTCCGCAGCACACGAGGAGATCGACGTGGGCGATGGCGCTCCGCACGGCGTGCTCGAGCTCGCCGCGGTCGTCGCCGACGATGCTCTTGAACGCGACCTCGATGCCAAGGAGATTGAGCTGTTCGGTGATGAACAGCGAGTTCGTATCGACGCGGGAGGGCGTGAGCAGCTCGCTCCCGACCGCGATGATGGCCGCGCGCGAGATCGATTTCCTGCCGGCCGCCGACGGCCCGCTGCCAGCGTCGTTCATGTCAGCCACGCGGGCAGGAGACGGATCAGGCCCCACATCGCGAGATTGCCATAGATGCCGGCCATCACATCGTCGAGCACGACTCCAAAGCCGCCAGGCAGGTGCTCGAGCCGCCTGGCCGGCCACGGCTTCACGACGTCGAGAACACGGAAGATGAAGAATCCGAGGATCGCGCCCGCGAGGTTCACCGGGACGAAGGCGAGGGTGATCAGCATGCCGATCACTTCATCGATGATGACGGGGCCCGGATCGCTGCGGCCGAAGTGACGCTCTGCTTCAGTGGCGGCCCAGAGCCCGATCGCGAGCAGCACGACGATCGTGGCGGCCTCGACGGTCCTCGTTCCCTGGTGGCGCACCGCGTAGAGCACCGCCAGCCCGACCGCGGAGCCGAACGTGCCCGGCGCAACCGGGGCGTAGCCGACATACGCGCACGTTGCGACGAACACCCCGATACGACGCAGGAGCATCCCCGGGGAACCCCGGTCAGACGGACCGGAGGCGCACGACGCGCGTGCCGGCCAGTCGATCGTGCAGCGCGCGGCGTTGACCGAACAGGGCGGGAACGAAGCCGAGACCGAGCAGCAGGAACGACAACACGCCCGCGCACGTGCGGCGCATCGCGCGCGCGGCGTCGACCGCGCCGCCATCGTCCGCGATCACGCGGGTGCCGACCGCCATCTTGCCGATCGTCTGCCCACCGACGGCGGTGAACGCATAGAAGTACGCGACCTTCAACAGGGCCAGAAACGTGAGCAGCGGCGCCAGTGGCAGCACCCTCCACTCGCTCATCGACAGCCCTGCCATGCGGACGGTGAAATACACGACGCCGAGATCGATGCCCAACAGAATGGCGTGGTCAATCGCCATGGCGATCAACCGGGCGCCCGGCCGGCTGGAGTCGCGCTCAACTTTGTTCTCGACGTGCGCCTGTTCGATCTTCTCGACGTGCGCCTGTTCGATCGGCTCCTCTGAAAACTGAAGCACGGGGGCCAGCGCGGGACGTGACGCCGGCCGCGCCACCGCGCGCAACCGCGGCGTGTCCGGCGTGCGGCGGACCGCCAACGGGGGACGCGGCGTCGCCGGCATCTTGATCAGGGGCTCGTCATCGTCTTCGTCCGAGGGCGTGAACAACGGCAGCGCCGATTCCGCCGACCCTGCCGACACGAACTGCCCCATCGGCGCGGCCGACGTGGGGGCGGGTGGGCTCAACGGTCGGGCGGGCTCGGGTTCGTCGCCGAAATCCGGGCCCAGCCGCATGATCGGCTCCTCAGCCAACGGCGATTCCGGTGTCAGCGAAATCGTGAACACATCATCAATGTTGTCGCGCGTGCTTGGCTCCGGTCCGTCCTTGCCGCCAAGCGGGTCGTGACGATTCTCGAGCCACGGATCGGGTTGATCGAAGTCGTCGGTCAAATGGAGCGACATGTCAGCGTAGTGGGACTCGGCGGAGTCCGAGGCCGAGAGCAGCGAAAAGTCATACCCGCAGTTCTTGCAGCGATCGCCGGTCTCGAACCCGAGGTACGCGCATTTCGGGCACTTCATTGGGCAGTCCCCGCGCCGGGCGACGGCGTCCCGACCGATGCGCCGGCAAGCAGATCGCGCTGGATGCCGGCGCGCAGGCGATCGGCGTCGGCCCGCGCCGGATCGGCAATGTCGATTCGGTCGAGCAGACGCATGGCGTCGTGCAGATGCCCGCCCGCATAGAGTCCGCGCGCACGGTCGAGCAGCGTGTCTGCCGTGCGGACGATGGGCAGCGGTTCGGCGGCCTGTGCGGCCTGCGGCGCGACGGCCGGCACGTCGATCATCCACGAGAGCGCTGGAGCGCCGCCGAGCACGACGGCAGCCGCGACGGCCACGAGGATGAGGCTGGCAATCACCCAGCGCAATGGACGGCGGGCCGCCGGAGAGAGCGCGGGGATGGCCGATGGTCTCGCCCGCGACACGCCGTGATACAGCGGCGCGTCGAAGCCGACTCCGTCGAGCCGATCGAGCCGGTCCAGCAGCACGAGCGCCTCGTCGCTCGGCGCTCCCTGGTCGACGGCGCGCGTCAGCAGATCGCGTGCGTTCGCGACATCGCCCGATTTGTAGGCGTCGACGCCGCGGTGCAGCAGCTCCTCCGACTCGCGCTGCCGCTCCGCAATCGCGCTCCGCGCGCGCTCGATGTAGGCGCGGGCACGGTCGTGATCGCGCTCGAGAAACACGACGCGCGTCCAGATGTTGATCGCCTGCTCGTATTCAGCAGCGAAGTAGTGATCGAGGCCGGAGACGAGCAGTTCTTCGATGCGCGTGGCGCGATCGGCATCGTCCGATGGTGGCAGCGGCGTGTGGGCGGAATCGCGCAGTGGCTCCGTCATCAAGTCAGGGTATATGGATTACGCCGCTGCGATTATGGGACAAAACTCCCCGTCCGTCAACGAATTAGGTGCCGTTGGCGTGTTCCGATTTCGCGGCTGCCGCGCTATTCTCGATGACATGCGCGCCTGGATTGCGCTCGCCCTGCTCGTCACCGCCTGCGGGTCCGCGGTCAGGCCGTCGCCACAGCCGGTGCCGGTGCCTACGCCGACGCCCCAACCGACACCGACGCCACAGCCACCACTACCGCCGCCACCGCGCGTCACTTATACCGGCCGCGTCGTCTCCACGCAGACGGCCGCGCCCATCCCGAACGCCATGATCGCGCTGGACACCATTGTCCCGATCCAGGCGGACGCCGCCGGCAACTTCTCAGCCGAGACGGCAGACACCCCGCTCCACGCGGTCATCTCCGGGCCAGGCTATCTGACGCGAGAAACGCGATTGAGCGCCGGGCATCCGATCACCGTGGACCTGATCGCGACGGCCGCGCCGTTCTCCACGATCTTCTATGGGCAGCTCGTGCGGAATATGTTGGAATCCCCAACGCCGGATATTGTTCGCACACTACCAGCGGCGCCGGCCTTCTATCTCCAGACGGCTGGGCTCTCAAGTAGCAACATTGATCACCTCGTCGCCGCGGCTCGGGAGATCGTGCCGATCTTGACGGGAGGTCGCTTCACGATGGCCACCGTCGAGACTGGCGCAGAGGCCCGCCCTGAACGTGCCGGATGGATCGTCGTGGATACCGTCAATGAGGGCAATAACGGGCACTGCGGTCGCGCGGCCGTCGGTGCCGTGAGCGGCCATATTTGGCTGAACATCGGGGAACCTGGGTGCGCGCTCAACGGAGACGCCCTGCCTGCGATTGTGATGAGGCATGAGATGGGGCACTCGCTCGGCTTCTTTCACATCGATGTGCCGAACTCACTCATGTATTACCGCACCAATCGCGGCGCAGGCTTGCCGGCGGATGGCGAGCGCTACCACGCTGCCATCGCCTACCGCCGCCAAGCCGGGAACCGCGATCCCGACAATGACAGCCCGACGTCGACGCCGCTTGTCGTGCGGCATCCCGTTATCGTGGACTAATACCGCTACCCTTTGGACGTGGCGATCATCGAGTGCGTGCCGAACGTGAGCGAGGGACGGCGGGCCGACGTCGTCGCCGGCATCGTCGAGGCCGTGCGCCGCGTGCCGGGCGCGCGCCTCCTCGATGTGTCGTCCGACGCGTCGCACAACCGCTCGGTGATCACCATGGCCGGCGCCGCCGCGCCGCTGAAGGCGGCCGTGCTCGCGCTGTTCGACGCCGCAATCGCCTCGATCGATCTCCGCACGCACACAGGCGAGCATCCGCGTCTTGGCGCCGTCGACGTGGTTCCGTTCGTCCCGATTGAAGGCGTGACGATGGAGGAATGCGTCGCGCTGGCGAAGGACACGGCGCGGGCCGTGGCGGAGCGGTTCAAGGTTCCCGTCTATTTGTACGAAGAAGCGGCGTCAAATCCCCTGCGGAAGAACCTCGAAGACATCCGGCGCGGCGAGTTCGAGGGGCTGGCGGCAAAGATGGCGACCGACGGGTGGGCGCCCGACTACGGACCGGCGTCTCCGCATCCGGGCGCGGGCGCGACGGTGATCGGCGCGCGCATGCCGCTCATTGCGTACAACATCAACCTCGCCACCGATCGCATCGAGGTGGCGAAGAAGATCGCCGCCGCCGTCCGCTTCAGCAGCGGCGGGTTCCG
>OBEQ011281872.1_pt1 | contig 14300 bp, 15 predicted proteins | sample 1670901 | NCBI WGS metagenome assembly OBEQ01 (sample SAMEA104232315, study PRJEB22302) | groundwater metagenome | biome: forest; feature: aquifer; material: groundwater | place: USA | collected 2011-08-07 | depth 5.4 m
GCCGGCAACGAGCCCCGGTGCGTCGAATCTTTGGTGAGCCGATGGCCGAAACGTTCGCGCAAGCCGGTGACGCTTGAGACCAAAGGAGGCTTGGTGCGGGCAGAGATCCGCAGCGAGTGCGTGCACATGCAGATGCCCGACCCAAAAGATCTTGACCCGCATCTCAATGTGACGTTGGATCATCACGCGTTGGATCTGGGATTTGTGAACACGGGTGTGCCGCATGTCGTGTTGGCCGTCGATGCGTTGGATGAGGTGGATGTCGAGCAGCTCGGGCATCAGTTGCGCTATCATCAGGCGTTTGCGCCGCGCGGCACCAATGTGAATTTTCTTGAAGCCGCTCCCGGCGCAACCCGCGTGCGCATTCGCACGTATGAACGAGGCGTTGAAGGGGAGACGCTCGCCTGCGGCACAGGCGCGACCGCTGCCGCGATCATCCATGCCGTGCGGCACGTTCGAGGGCATCGCGCGCAGCAGGTTCGAATCAATCTTGAGACGCGGAGCGGGGATATCTTGACCGTGGCGTTTCGCGTGGAGCCATCCAGTGCACACGGGAGTGCGCCGCGCGTGACTCATGTGATCTTGGAAGGGCCGGTGCAAACGATTTGCGAAGGCACGTTTTCGTGGCCCTTGTCGAGGACATCGGCGAAGCATCGCAACCCAGAGAAAGCCATGCTCTCATGTTGAAATTGCGCGGATCCATGGTGGCGCTCGTGACGCCATTTCACAACACTCGAGTCGATGAGGCGTCGCTCAAGCAGTTGGTGGAATTCCACATCGCCAACGGTACCAGCGCCATTGTGCCCTGCGGCACGACGGGCGAATCAGCCACCTTGTCGCATCAGGAGCATGAACGAGTGATCGAGGTCGTAATTCAGGCCTCCCGCGGACGCATTCCCGTCATTGCGGGAACCGGGTCGAACAACACCGTCGAGGCGATCGAATTAACGCAGCACGCGAAAAAAGCCGGCGCGGATGCGGCGCTGCTGATTTCGCCATATTACAACAAACCGACGCAACGCGGACTCTATCTGCACTTTAAAGCCATCGCCGACGCCGTGGATCTGCCGTTGATTCCGTATAACATCGCCTCGCGCACGGCCGTCAACATCGAACCGGAAACGTTTGCGAAGTTGGTCGAGGATTGTCCGAACATCGTTGCCGTCAAAGAATCCAGCGGGAACCTGGAGCAAATGAGCCGGATTATGCAGTTGACCAAGGGAAAGCTGACGCTGATTTCCGGGGATGATGGGCTGACGCTGCCGGTGCTGTCGATCGGAGGAAGCGGCGTGATCTCTGTCGTGGCCAACATCGTGCCAGCCCATGTGGCGGCGTTGGTGAAAGCGTTTGAGCAGGGCAATACCAAAGAGGCTGCCATGTGGCACAATCGGCTCTTGCCGCTGGTCAAAGCGATGTTTATCGAGACCAATCCGATTTCGGTGAAAACGGCGATGGGAGTGCTGGGAATGATCGAGCCCACGCTGCGGTTACCGCTGTGCGCGATGGAAGGGTCAAATCTGGACACACTCAACGCAGCATTGCAGGCCTACGGATTCCAAGAGGGAAAAGTGCTGCCGCTGGTGGCGCCGAAACCATCAAACCGGATGAGTGCGCGTCGGTAAATGACGGTGAAACTTGCGATCGCCGGGTGCTGCGGACGGATGGGCCAGCGGATTGCTGCGTTGGCGCTCGCGAATACTCCGCCGCTGACCGTTGCCGCGGCGATTGAAGCCAAGGGCCATCCCGCGATCGGCAAGCCATTGGAGCTAGCAGGATCAAGCGGGGCGATGCCTGTGGTGACGGATGATGTGACGCGAGCACTTCAGGACAGCGATGTGCTGATTGAGTTCACCACGCCCGAAGCCACGATGGAACACGTGCGCATCGCGAAAGAGCTGAGAAAACCGATGGTCATCGGGACGACAGGCCTGGATGCTGAGCGCATGCGGGTCATCAAAGAAGCTGCTGCGCAGACGCCAATTTTACTCAGCCCGAATATGAGCGTGGGGGTGAATTGCCTGTTTGAATTAGTCCGCCTGGCTGCCGAACGGTTGCCAGACTATAAGGTTGCCATCGAAGAAACGCACCATGCTGGCAAAAAAGATGCCCCGAGCGGGACGGCAAAACGACTGCAGGAAGTGCTTGCACAAATCAAACGCGAGGACATCCCGTGCACCTCCACGCGAATCGGTGAGGTCGTCGGAGAGCACACGGTGACGTTTACTGGGAAATCCGAACAGTTGACGCTCACGCACGAAGCGTTCAGCCGGGATGTGTTTGCATTGGGTGCGCTGCGGGCTGCGCAGTTTCTGTCACACGTCACCAGGCCCGGGCTCTATGACATGTCTGACGCGCTGCGTGAACTACGCTCATGATGGCATCAACACTCAGTGCCAAGTCCATCGAAAAAGCGGAGCGGCTCAAGCAACTGCCGCCGTACTTGTTTGTGGAAATCGATAAAGCCAAGCGGCGGCTGCAGGAGCAGGGCAAGGACGTCATTGATTTGGGTGTCGGCGATCCTGATCTACCCACGCCTGCGCATATCATCAAAACACTCCAAACGACGGCCGAAGATCCCACCAACCACCGCTACAGTTTTACCGAAGGCGTCAGCGAGCTTCGGCAAACGATCGCGACCTGGTATCAGCAGCGATTCGGCGTGACGCTGGATCCAAAAACCGAAGTCCTGCCGCTGTTGGGATCGAAAGAAGGCATCGCGCATTGCCCGCTGGCGCTGATTAATCCGGGCGATGTGGTGTTGGTGCCGGATCCGTGCTATCCGCCGTACCGAAGCGGGACGGTGTTTGCGGGCGGGGAAGTCGTGTCCATGCCGCTGGAAGCCGAGCAGGAATTTTTGCCGGATTTCGGCGCGATCAGCCAGCGGGCCGCCCGGCGGGCCAAGCTGCTGTTCTTGAATTATCCGAACAACCCCACCGCCGCCGTGGCGACCGAAGCCTGTTTTCAGGAAGCGATCGCACTGGCGCGTGAATATGGATGGGCGATCGCCCACGATGCGGCCTATTCCGAAATCGCGTTTGACGGATTCCGTCCGCTGAGCTTCTTGCAAGTACCGGGAGCCAAAGAGATCGGCGTGGAATTTCATAGTTTGTCGAAAACGTATCAAATGACGGGGTGGCGCGTCGGGTTTGTCTGCGGGAACGCGACGGTGATCGCGGCCCTGACGCAATTGAAAAATAACCTCGATTCCGGAATTTTCCAGCCGGTGCAATGGGCGGCCATTGAAGCGTTGACCGGCGATCAGTCCTGCCTCACCGAAGCGATCGCGACGTATCAACAGCGGCGGGATCTGTTGGTGGCTCGATTGGCGCAGGCGGGATGGCAGTTGCCAATACCAAAAGCTTCCTTCTATGTGTGGGCGCCGGTGCCGGGCGGGGCATCCTCGATTGACTTCGCGAAACGCGTGCTGGATCAGGCGCATGTCGTCATCACGCCCGGCGTGGGATTTGGGCCGCACGGAGAAGGATTCGTGCGGTTTTCCCTGACCTCGCCGACCCCGCGGATTCAAGAAGCCGCCGACCGCATCGCCACGCTTCTCTCCTAATCGTTCGCAACCCCTATCTCATGGCCATGGCGCATGTCTTCCTGGGTTTGGGATCCAACGAGGGGGACCGGTTCGCGAATCTGTCCGCGGCGGTCAAGCGGCTGGCGCAATTGCCGCAGACGCACGTCCTCCAAATGGCGATGATCCGCGAAACCCAGCCGGTTGGCCTGCCTGAGCAAGAGCCGTTTCTCAATACCGTCGTGGAGATCGACACGCAATTGGAACCCAAACCATTGCTCAAGGCGATCAAAGAGGTGGAACGAGTCATGGGGCGTTGTCCGGGTGGTCCCCGGTGGGGGCCTCGCCCCATCGATATCGATATCTTGTTGTATGAACAACGACAATTTCAGGAAGCAGACCTCACAATCCCGCACGCGCAGATGCAGCACCGGCGATTTGTCTTAGAGCCGTTAGCAGAGCTTGCGCCTAAACTCCGATATCCGAGTACCGGGCACACCATCGCTGAGATGCTGGCGCAACTTCCACAGGAACCGTGATGGTCCTCCAAGTGATTCGAACCATTCGGCACATGGCCGGTGTCAGTCAGGCGATCCGCCGGCGCGGGGAGACGATCGGGTTTGTCCCCACGATGGGCGCGTTGCATGAAGGGCATGCGTCGTTGATTCGCGCGGCTCGACGGGAATGCGATCAGGTGGTGGTAAGTATCTTCGTCAACCCGCTGCAATTCGGCCCGCGCGAAGATTACGCGCGATATCCCCGCACGTTCAAAGAAGATCTCAAACTCGCGGAAGGCGCCGGCGCCTCGCTGGTGTTCGCGCCGCAAGCAGCCGAGATGTACCCGACGGGGTTTAGAACTCACGTGGCAGTTGAGGGATTAAGCGAGGTGTTTGAAGGTAAGATCCGCCCGGGACATTTCCGGGGCGTGACGACTGTGGTGTTGAAATTGTTCAGCATCATCCAGCCGACCGTCGCGTGGTTCGGCCAGAAAGATTATCAACAAGCCGTCCTCATCCAGCGAATGGTCGATGATCTGGGCCTGCCCGTGACGGTGCGCGTGTTGCCGACGGTGCGGGAACCCGATGGTTTGGCGCGAAGTTCCCGCAACCGGTATCTCACGCCGCCGCAGCGTCGGCAAGCCCCGGCGCTGTATCAGGCCTTACAGGAAGCCCGCACGCTCATCCAGCAAGGCGAGCGGCGCGCCGCGCGTCTGACCGCGGCCATGAAGCGCGTGATCGCGAAGCAACCTTCGCTACGCGTCGAGTACCTCGCGGTCGTCGACGCGGCCACGCTTGAACCACTCGCCACGCTCCGCGGCTCCGTCGCTCTCCTCGTCGCTGCCCGCCTGGGCACCACGCGACTGATTGACAATCTTCTCGTCGACGTGTCATAATACCTCGACGGAGAACATCGCAATGTTACGCACGATGTGCAAATCCAAGATTCACGGCGCGACGGTGACGGAGGCCAACCTCCAATACACCGGCAGCCTCACGCTGGATCCGTTGCTCATGAAAGCCGCGGACCTGGTGCCGTATGAGCAGATTCAAGTCGTGAACCTCAACAACGGGGCGCGATTTGAAACCTACTGCATCGAAGGGATTCCGGGATCTGGCGTTGTGTGTTTGAATGGCGCGGCGGCTCGTCTGGCGGTCGTCGGCGATAAGATCATCGTGATTTCGTACGTCCAGGTGAATGAAGAAGAATTAGATCAGTTGGCGCCGAAACTCGTGTTCCTCGATGAGCAGAATCGCATTCGGCAGATGCTCACCGAGGGGTGCAGCCTCTCGTCTGGCGAGGGCTAACCGGAGGCGGATGGCCCATTCGCCAGGCACGGTGTGCTATCGGAATCATCGGCTGTGGCACCATTGGCACAGCCTTAGCATGGGCAATTGCACGTGATTATGCCGATGTGGCAACAGTCGTGGCGCTCACAGATCGCGATCCGCACCACGCCCGCCAACTCCAGCAGCATCTCCCATCGCGCCCTCCCATTGTTTCGCTTGCGCAGCTTATCCGGCGCAGCGCCATCGTCATCGAGGCCGCCTCAGCGTCCGTGTCCAGCGAGGTGGCCTGCCGAGCCCTTGCGGCAGGACGGATGGTCTTGATCATGAGTACCGGCGGATTGCTGGCGACATGGCCCAAGATTATTCGAAGCGCTCGACGCTCGCGCGGGAAACTCATCGTCCCTAGTGGAGGGCTCGGTGGGCTCGATGGCGTGAAGGCCTTCGCCATGGGACGCATCAAGCGCCTGACCCTCACCACGCATAAACCTCCGAAAGCGCTCTTGAGCGCTCCGTATGTGCAACAGCGACGCATGAAACTGGTGCACCTGCGAAAACCCCGTGTGATTTTTACGGGTTCGCCTGCCCAGGCCGTTCAAGGATTTCCCCAAAATACGAATGTGGCGGCCTCCATGCTGTTGGCGTCGATTCCGGTAGGGCGCGCGCAGGTATCCGCTCATCTGAAGCCCATCGTCCGCGTCATTGCCGACCCGGCGCTGACGCACAATGTGCATGAGCTTGAGGTGGACGCCGACTGCGGCCGTCTGCACGCACGGATGGAGAGCCGTCCGTCCCGCGCGAATCCCAAGACCAGCGAAGTCGCCATCCGGTCGGCTCAAGCGGCGCTCGCGCAGCTGTTGCAACCCATTCGAGTGGGAACGTAGGTGGACACGGTGTGAGTGCGGTGATAACGAAAGGAAAGGGGGTGAGTTCACGTGGCAGAGAAAGTAGCCAAAGTCGGCATCAAGAAGCAGCCCGGATACCTCTACTTCATCGACAAGCAGGGTGACATTTCCAGAGCTAAAATGGCGCGCGGTGGCCAGAAGCGCCGCAGTCGGCGTCGTTAAGCTCGTTGGTGTTCGTGGAAAAGCCCCTGTCCGCTCGTCTGTTCTCGACGGGAAGACGGGGGCTTTTCTTCTTACCCCGCATTGAAGAAGCGCCGGTAACCCGCTATAATTCCTAGAGCCCGTCCCTAAATCTCGCGCGAACCGCGTTGCGAGCGCCAGGCAGTCAGCTGCCAGGAGGGACGACGATGGCGTACAAGCAGGATGCGGTACGTCGAGGAGGAACGACGCCGCAGATGACTGCCTGCCGCCGCAACCCGAAGGGCTGGGCTGAAATGTGTCGCATCGCGTCGTCGCTCGTCACTTGCGTACTCGTCTGGCGAGTACGCCGCGTTCCTCGCTCCTCGCGCTACTCGCATTTGAGCCCAGCGCGGCCGCGGGAGATTTAGGGACGGGCTCTCCCATGTCCGACGACGCAATCGTCATTCGCGGAGCCCGCGAACACAACCTCAAGAACATTGATCTGGTCCTGCCGCGGGGCCGGCTCATCGTAGTGACCGGCCTGTCCGGATCCGGAAAATCCTCCTTGGCGTTTGATACGCTCTACGCGGAAGGCCAGCGGCGCTACGTGGAAAGTCTCTCGGCCTATGCCCGGCAATTCTTGGAGCGTCTGGAGAAACCGGAGGTCGACGCGATTGAAGGGTTGTCGCCTGCCATTGCCATCGAGCAGCGCACAACCGGCGGCAACCCGCGTTCCACGGTGGCGACCCAGACGGAAATTTACGATTACCTGCGCGTGCTGTTTGCGCGGGCCGGCCAGCCGCATTGTCCGCGATGCCGGACGTCCATCAGCCAGCAATCCGCGCAAGAGATCGTCTCGCAACTCCTTGAATGGCCGGCCAAGATGGACATCACGATCCTCGCGCCGTTGGTCCGCGGCCGCAAAGGCGAGTCTCTGGAAGTGTTCAAAGACGCCAAGCGGCAAGGATTCGTGCGGGTTCGCGTGGATGGCGTGGTGCATGATCTCGATGAGGAGATTCGGCTTGATAAGAAACGGGCGCACACCATTGAAGTGGTCGTGGATCGCCTGACGCTCGGCGAAGACACCAAAAGCCGTCTTACGGAATCCATCGAGGCGGGGTTAAAAGCCGGCAAGGGGATCGTGATCGTGCGTCGTGAATCGCGCCAGGCCAAGGCGTCGGCATCCGGCAAGGCCGCGCGGATGCCCGAAGAACTCGTCTGCAGCGAGCTCTATGCGTGTGCCTCCTGCGGATTCAGTTTTGAAGAAATCTCGCCGAGGATTTTTTCCTTTAATTCGCCTTACGGAGCCTGTCCGACGTGCGACGGGTTGGGGCTGCGGCTGGAGATCGACCCCGATCTGGTGATTCCGGACAAGACCAAGTCTTTGCGAGAAGGCGTGATCGAGGCGTGGAAACGGGGCGGGATGCACATGATGATGTATTACAACCGCCTCTTGCGAGAAGTAGCGCATCATTTTGGCGTGAACATGGACACGCCGTTCCGGCAGCTCGACCGCAAGTTTCAGCGGACCCTCTTGTACGGAACGGAGGAGGAAATTTGGGGGGACCGGTTTGAAGGCGTCATCCCGAATCTTGAGCGGCGGTTCCGGAAAACCGAGTCCGATTATGTGAAGGAAGAACTGACGAAGTTTATGAGCGTCCTGCCGTGTCCGACCTGCCAGGGCGCGCGGCTCAAGCCCGAGCATTTGTCGATTGTCATCGGCGGTCGGTCCATCCACGCAATCACCACCGATTCCATCCCGGCGGCGCGGCCCGGGCGGCGGCAGCGCCACTGGCCGGTCGGGCGGCGCGTGATTGCCGAGCCGATCCTCAAGGAAATCGACAAGCGGTTGCAGTTTCTGCTGGACGTGGGGTTGGGGTATCTGACGCTGGACCGGACCTCGGCCAGTTTATCCGGAGGAGAAGCGCAGCGGATTCGGTTGGCCACGCAAGTCGGCTCAGGATTGGTGGGCGTGCTGTACATCTTGGATGAGCCATCGATCGGTTTGCATCCGCGCGATAACGGGAAGCTCCTGGATACCTTGAAACGGTTGCGGGATTTGGGGAACACCCTCGTGGTGGTGGAGCATGATGAGGCCACGATCCGCCAAGCCGACTATATTGTGGATTTAGGACCGGGTGCCGGCAAACATGGCGGCGAGGTGGTGGCCGCGGGTCCCCTGCAGGCGATTCTCAATAGCCGCCGAAGTCTCACTGCGCAATATTTAAACGGCGCGCGTTTTGTGCCCATTCCCGCGACGCGGCGATCCATCACCGGACGTCCGCAGTTGGTCATCAAAGGCGCGGCGGAGCATAATTTGAAACAGATCACGGTCGAAATTCCCTTGGGGGTGTTCGTCGCGATCACCGGCGTCTCCGGCTCCGGCAAATCCACGCTCATCGATGAGATTCTCTACCGCGCGCTGGCCAAGCGCTTCTACGGGGCGAAAGAAAAACCCGGTCGCCATGAGACGATTACCGGGTTAGAGCACATCGATAAAGTGATCGTGATTGATCAATCGCCCATCGGCCGCACGCCGCGCTCCAATTCCGTGACGTATACGGGCGCATTCGGCCCGATTCGCGACTTGTTTAGCCAGACGCCCGAGGCGCGCCTGCGCGGGTTTGCTCCGGGGCGGTTCAGCTTTAATGTGAAGGGCGGCCGGTGCGAGGCCTGCGAAGGCGATGGCATCAAGCGCATCGAAATGCATTTTCTGCCGGATGTGTATGTGCACTGCGAAGTCTGCAAGGGCAAGCGCTTCAACGACCAAACGCTGCAGATCACCTACAAAGGGCATTCCATCGCGGATGTGCTGGCGATGACCGTCGAGGAAGGGCTGGAAGTATTTGCCAGCGTGCCGGTGATCGCCGAGAAACTACGCACGATTCAGGAGGTGGGTCTTGGCTATGTCGAGCTCGGGCAGCCGGCGACGACGCTCTCCGGCGGCGAGGCTCAGCGCATCAAACCGTCCAAGGAATTGTCCCGGCGGGCGACCGGCCGCACGCTCTATTTGCTGGATGAGCCGACGACCGGCCTGCATTTTGCCGATGTGGAAAAACTGTTGGCCGTGCTCCATCGATTAGTCGATCACGGCAATACCGTGGTGGTAATTGAACATAATCTTGAAGTGATTAAGACGGCGGATCATGTGATTGATTTGGGACCTGAAGGCGGAGAGGCGGGAGGCCGTGTGGTGGCCGCGGGCCCACCGGAAGCGCTGGTGCGGGTGGCCGCATCACACACCGGGCAATTCTTAAAGTCGGTGCTCGCGCAAGGACGCGGCGGCGGAGAGATGGCGTTGTCTGCGTCGAGCAATGCGCAGGTGCTCTCATGAGACGACGAGCATTTTCATGGGCGTGCGGTCTGTGGGCGGCAGCGATTGCCTCGGTGGCCATGGCTCAGGTGGTGGCGCTGACCGAGGAGCAATACGTGTCGGTGCAAACGGCGTTTCTCCAAGAAAATTTCCAAAAGGTCGTGCAATTGGCGCAGCCCCTGCTTGCGGGATCTGCTCTAGAGGTTCCCTCGGCCTTGGATCGCTCCTCTGCGATTGCCCGCATGACGCGCGTCTGGCTGTGGTACGCGCTGAGTTTGGAACGGTTGCAGCGCACGAACGAGGCCTTACAGGAAATTGACCGCCTCAAAACGGTGCTCGCCGGTGTGTCTGAGGAGACCACGATTCAAGTGAGCCAGGACAGCATGTGGCCGGAAGTCTTGTTTTGGGAAGGGGAGATCAGCCGCAAGGGATTTCAGTTGGTCCGGGCGCGCCTGGCCTACCAGCATCTGCTGATGAGTTTTCCCAATTCGTCCTGGCGGACGCGGGCGCAATTGGGATTGGGGTTGGTGTTGTTTGATCAGCAGTCCTATGATGGGGCGCGTCAGCAGGTTCGCGCCGTCAGCGGGGCCGGTTCATCGGCTCCTTGGGCTCGGGAAGCGCTGATCGTGGAAGCGTTATGCGATCTGAAACTCAAACAACTCGCGGAGGCGAATACGCTGTTTGACCAACTGTTGCAGCAGTCCCTTGAGCCGGAGTTGCGCACGCAGGTGTTGTTCTATCGAGGGGAGGCGCTCACCGGCCTCGGGCGTTACGCCGATGCCTCGGAATCGTATCGCCAGGCGCTCGCGCGCGATCCACGGTCGGTCTGGGCAGGGTTGTCGCAGTTTGGGCTTGGGTGGAGCGAATTCCAACAAGGCCATTGCCAAGATAGTCTGCAAGCGTTTGACGCTTTTCTGGCAAAGGGACAGCCGGCCATGTTCAGCCGGAATGCGCAAGATGTTCGGGCGGAGCTCTGGTTTGCCCAAGGACGCTGTTTGATGCAGACCGGACAAGAGGAGCAGGCCCAGCAAAAATTCGACGCCATCCGGCAGCATTTTCCGGAGCATCCATTGGCCGTCGACGCCACGCTGGCCGCGGCCGAGCTCTTGGAACGCCAACAGCAGTTTTCCAAAGCCACGGCGTTGCTGCAGCCCCTCCTGGATGAGGCGTCGTTGACGACAGACCAACGCCAGCAAAGCCGCCTGCGATGGGGCTCGTTGCTGTTGGCCTCCGGGGACGCCGCACGCGCCGCGGTGCAATTTGATCTGGCCAAAGACGCGGGTGATCCCGAGGTGCGGCAAGTGGCGTTCAACGGGTTGGCGGATGCCGAGATGTGGTTGGGGCACGCGGATCGAGCCGCGCAAGGATATCTCCAAACCCTCCAGATTAGTCAGACGAATGCCGCAGGTCTCTATGCGGCCTATCAATTGGGACGGCTCGCAGTCCAAGCCGGCCGCGTGCCTGAAGCGATCGAGCGCTTTCAATTACTTGCGCGTCAGGCGGATTCGCCGCTGGCTTTGGAAGCGCAGGTGGCGCTGGCCATGGCCTATCTGTCCAATGGGCAGGCGCAAGACGCACGCGCCACGCTAGAAGGGCTCAGGCAATCGGCTGCCACTACCATCCACGCGGCTCGTGCGGGCTACTATCTGGCGCTCTTATCGGTGCAAGAAGGTCATCTGACCGACGGGCGCCAATTGTGCGAAGAGGTGATGCAGCGCGCCCCGGGTTCAGAGGAGGCGCTCGATGCCCGGCTGTTGCTGCTGGATTTGGCGGGTGATCGGGTGTCGTCCAAGCACACGATTGAAGAATTGCGCCACATCATCAGTTCGCTCTCTGGCGCTCAGGTGCGCCAACGCGGCAAACTGGAGAAAAAACTGGCGGAACTCCTTCGCCAAACCCACGGCTATGCGCAGGCCATTCACTGGTATGAGTTGGCGTGGGAAGAATTGCCGGCTCAACGCGGCGAGATCGAGTATCGCATCGCATCCTGTTATGAAGAATTAGGAGACATGGCCCTGGCGATTCATCGGTATCAGGCTGCCACACAAGCCCCGTGGCAGATTCGGGGACAATTGGCGGCGGCGAAACTGATGGAGCGGGAAGAGCAGTGGGATCAGGCCAAGGCGGTCTATCAACGCATCACGGCGCAGGCGGTGCCTGAAGCGAAAATCGCGCAGGAGCGCCTCGGGACGCTCGCCAGCGTCCATCGGTTGGATGAGGAATAACCGGCGCGCGAGGGAGAATCTTTTCTCTTGCGATTCCCGGGAAGCCCTTGTACTATTGCAGCAGCGTGTTGAGAGAAGATTTCCAGATAACGGAGGGCCGCCACACCATGATTACGGAAATCGGCATTATTGCCGGAGAAATTTGGCATTACCTCGATGAGCATGGTGAAGCAACCTTCTCGCAGTTAGCCAAAGGCATCGAGCGGCCCCGAGAGTTGGCGTTGATGAGTCTCGGCTGGTTGTCCCGGGAAGGCCATGTGATCGTCCGCCAAGACGGTCAGGAATTTTGGGTGACGCTTCGGCGCCCCTCCTAAAGAAAGCCATCCCGCGTTGTTCTCCATGGCCTCTCGCACGCACGCGCTGGTCGTCCTGGTGACCTGTGCGAGTCGGGCACAGGCCAAGCGGCTCTCGACGCATCTGATCCGCCGCCATCTGGCTGCGTGCGTGAATGTGGTCCCCATGGTTGACTCCGTGTTTTGGTGGCGGGGCAAGGTGGAGCACGCGCGCGAAACTCTCCTCATCATCAAAACCACCCCGCAGGCGTTTGAGCGCCTCAAGGCCGAAGTGGTTCGTCTGCACTCCTACGACACGCCTGAAATCATCGCTCTGCCGATTGTGCGCGGGCACAAACCATATCTGACGTGGGTTCGTGCCAGCACGCAATGAGCATCCCCCGAGGGCATACTAATAAGAGGAAGTCTCCTTGACGCTTGAATTTTTTCTCAGGTATACTTCTTATAGAGTAAAATTAAGTTTTAAATTATTACTGGCGAAACGGCAAATCCGCCGAGAGGCGGAGGCGCAAAGCTACGGGCCCCACCCCCAGCACTTGGGGCAGCCAAGCTGCCGACCAGGAGATGGGAAATGGGTCGCCGAGCCACCGAACCAGTCATGGTTCGGTTTTTTTATGCATAGGAGTCGCAAGGAGCATATGACACATCAGACGCGTCAAGCCAATCGCGGGGGATCGCTGGTGATCGTCGTGATCAGCGCCGTGGTCTTTGCCATCATGGCGGCGGCGGTGCTGATGATGTCCGTGGCCAGCAACCAGTCGGCTGGCAATCGCGAAGGCCGTTTACGGAGCCGGTTCGCCGCGGAGTCAGCGCTGGTCATCGCCTATGAAAAACTTTGGAACGAATCTACGGTGCCATATCCGCCCGGATGTCCGCCGGGATCCAATCAGGTCAACGAGTTGGTCGATACGGATGGAGCCGGACCGCTGTTGCCTGTATCAGTCCAGGTGACGGTGACGAATTGCGGCGCCGGCAATGAACACAAAGTTACGGCGAAGGTGTCGTACTAATGCGGCGACGGTCAGGGTTGACGTTGCTTGAGTTGCTCGTGGTGGTGATCGTGATCGGGATTTTGGCGGCGATCGCCTTGCCCAATCTCGGCAAAACGGCCGAGCAGGGGTATAAACGGCAAGCCCAGGATGTGCTGATGGCGATTTATACGGGAGAGCGCTCGTATTATTTTTATCACAACATCCAGAAATATCTGGCGCTTGTAACGACGGATACCAACAGCGTCTGGCGGCAAATTGGCATGGACAACCCCAATACGCTGGGTAACAATCCGGCGACATTTTCCGTCGGCCTCACGGCGCCTGGGTTCAGTGCGGTCGCCGATCGGGGAGGCGGGAAGCAACTGGGAGTCGATCAAGATCGCGTGCTGACGGATACCTGGACCATCCCATGAAACGCGGGTTTACGTTGGCGGAATTGATGACGGTGGTGGTGATCATCGGGATTTTGGCGGCGATCGCTCTGCCGCAGTTTCAGAAAGTCGCGGCTCGCCACGCTTGGCAGCGCGCCCAGGATGTGTTGAAAACCATCTATGCCGGCGAGCGGGCGTATTTCTTTGCGCACGGGGCGTACCAGTCTGTGGTAACCCCGACCGATTGGCAGACGATCAATGTGATGGTGCCAATCATTAGTGGCGTGCCAGTCGATTATACGGTGACAGTCAGCGCGCCGCCGCCGGTATTTACCGCCACGGCGACGGACAATAACCATGCGGCAAATCAGATGACGATCGATCAGGATGGCAAGCTATGCGCGGATCCATCCGTGCCGCCGAATCTGTGCGGGAACTGGCCCATGCCATGAGCGGGCAACGCCGACCGTTTTCTCGCGAGTGCGGGATGACGCTAGCCGAGCTCATGACCGTGTTAGTGATCGTCGGCATTCTGGCGGCCATCGCGATTCCGAACATGCAGCGGACGGTCCAGCAGGGCTACTGGCAGCATGCCCAGTATATCCTGCAGCTGATCCATAATGGGGAACAGCGGTATTCGGACAAGGAAAACAGCTATTATCTTGGTTCCTTGTCGACGATGAATGATTGGAGGAAGCTCTATATGGACAATCCGAATCTGCCGAACTTTCCGGTGAGCTATGCGGTGGCGCCGACGGCGACGACCTTTACGGCGAC
>OBEQ011226250.1_pt1 | contig 14298 bp, 4 predicted proteins | sample 1670901 | NCBI WGS metagenome assembly OBEQ01 (sample SAMEA104232315, study PRJEB22302) | groundwater metagenome | biome: forest; feature: aquifer; material: groundwater | place: USA | collected 2011-08-07 | depth 5.4 m
GCTTTAACTCAATTGTTGTTGGAGAACCGTAAAACATTTGTGTCGCATGTGCCCCAGAAACTTTAAACTCTTCTCCAATACTCCCCATTCTTTCAACTCTACCTGTTCCATCATTCCGATAAATTGTTTGACTATATACATACCCTTTAGAATCTGCAATTGCACCCCTAAATAAATCATCAGAAAAAGCATTGTTTGGGCTAAAATATTGGGCTGCACCTCCATCTCCAGATATTGATGGAGGTGAATATAATGCAAAAGGTTCACTAGGAGTGGGACTATAATTAATAATATTAATGTCAAATTCTTCTTCATCAAATGTGTTACCAACAGCCGCTAAATTGAAATTAGCATGATAACCCATTTTATTTCCATGAACTGGTGCTGGTATAACTTTAATATTTGATCTACCTTCGTAATCTGTTTTTGATTCTGAAACCAAAGTAACATTGTCAGAAGCATTATAAGACATACTTTGCCGTTCTCTATTAATGCCATCATAAAAAGAAATATGACTAACACTTTTACCATATTCAGAATAAGCTGCACCATAAAACCAATTCTTATTTAGTTCAAGACTTTCAGTAACTGAAATTTCATGGTGAACAAAATCATTCATCGAAATATTTGCAGACATTGAACTTGCAGTAGAACAATAATTCCAATCTCCTGTTTTGATCTGATCGAGAATCAAACCACTTGGTTCTACAAATTTGCTAACTGAACGTATTCTGAAATAAATAGTACCTTCTGGATAGGTTTTATCGATTAAATAATGAGTTCCCCATATTCTAACCCTAGTTGGTTCTTTTAATTTAAAAGGATCATTAGTACCATTCACATTGATAATTGTAGCTAATGATAAATTAGCATATTCTTCCGAGTATTTATCTATAAAGACCCATTCTAAATCATATTCTTCAGAACCTTGGATATAATTCCAACTCACCTTGTAGTTTTCTGGTGTAGTTGAAAAATTTAAATCAGGTTTATCCAGCGATGCAGTATTAACGGTTAATTCATACACTCGTTTTGATTTCAATTCTAATTTAAAATCAATATCATCAGGAATATACGCTGATGTTTGAGGGCTTAAAGTTGAACTCCAAACTCCTGCAATTTTATATTCACCAACTATAGAGATTACTTTAACTTCAAATCCCATATTAACATTCACATCACAAGGAACTTTAAAATAATCTGAATATACATAATTATTCGCTTCATAAGCGATCTTCAATTGACCTGGTAAAATAGAACCATTAGTTGAAACATATTGAAAATTAACAGTTAATTTCCAATCGTTTGTTTGAATTAGATCTGAATGTTGTTTTCGAGTATAATCCAAATGAACAAGTCCTTCATACAATTTAGAAACTTTTATATCTTCTAAAGGATGAGAACGATCTTGCAAATGATATGAACCAGAATTAAGTCCAGTTAAAGGTAATACTTTTAACCATGAACCGTCGCCAGCAAAAGCGGCAGATACCGATAAGATGATTGTAATTAAAAGAAGGAAGAAATGTCTCATAATTCTGTAAATAGTTTATATGTTTTATACGCAGGTGCTAACACATACGTACCTTTTGATTCAGTAAAGTACTTTGATGTTGATAATTGGCTAGAAAGATCTAATCCTGTTTTAAATTCAGTATAATCAAGTAATATGTATTGCCCTTTCATTTCACTTTCATTGGTATATTCGTATGAAATAGATTTAATTGTGTTGGTATTCATATCTACAACCAAAATAATTTCTTTCAGGTCTTTTATTTTAGTAATTGAATATTTTCTTACTCCAGCGCTATTGGACACTATTTTAACCACTTTTGTATCTTTCACTTTATCTTCATCATCAAAAAGGGATTTTTGTAATTTTTTAATATCTTCTGCCAATTTTTGTTTGTTGATTTTCTCTTCTTTTTTTTGCGTTTTTTTGATAATTAAGATTGATTTCTCTTCATTATCAACTGAAACCTGATAACTTTCATTTTCAAAATTAACTTGTTCTGCTAAAACATTTAACGAACTGTTCTTTTGATGTTGCATAGAAGCAAAAGAGGAATATGTTTTGCTCCCTCCTTTACGACTATAAACATCTATATTAACTTTGATAGAAACGGAAACTGTAGAATCTAAATTCTTAACAATTTGCTCCAAATCTTTCGTCAAATCCTGTCCAAATGTAATAGAGCAGGAGAAATAAAATAAAATAAAAACATTAATTACCTTCTGAAACATGTCCTCTCGATTCTGTTATAGTGAAAATTCCTTTTTCCGTTTCTTGTTTTTTTAATGTTACTTTCCCTTCTGCATCATAGAAAAATAAAGTTGCATAATTATCCATATTTAGTGAAGCTTTTAACCAATACTTATTTGCATCATATACATACGTAGTGATACCTCCTGTTTTTGGACTAAAACGAACATCATCTACGTAGATCGGCGAAGATCCATTTGTAAATTGCATTGATAATACTTGTTCATCCTCCCCAACAGAAAACTCTACATCAATCTTTTGCCAACCTTCAATTATTTTTCCATAAGAATATTTTGCATTAGAAATAGCTGTAAAACTGCTCCCTGAAAAAGTCCCTAAACTCAATGGGTTGAATGTAGAAGATAAATAAGACGGTACATTGGTATTATCTCTAGAAACCCACATCGAAACGATGTACTTTTTATTTTTAATTAACTTCAATTTAAATTGATCAAATCTCACCATGCTATTTATTTTCATTGATTTTTGACCTGTATGTGCTTTGTTTGAAACAAATTGAGTACTTGATGTAGTTACAGAATTAGAAAAAGAGGCTTGCTTATTCAAAAGAAGACTAATCTTTCCTGTAAATTCAGAATTTGTCGCCAATAAATTAAACACATTTGTTGGCGTTGCAAAATGTGGTTTTAATTTAATAGCAGTATATGCTACGCCCACATTGTTATAAGGTAAACCTTCTTTTGTTACTGGATATGCACACCCTTTTCGCTCATTTGGATCAGGTATTGTTCCACCAGTAACCATTTTTGTTGGTACTTGACTTTGGCAAAAAGCATTAAAATAAAACCCTCTATTCCCTTTAGAAACAATGTTTTTAGTACTATTTAAAGTTATCCCATAATTTGGTTCTAAATCGTTGTACACAGAAGTATAATAAGCGTAAGGTATATTGGTAACAATATTAATTAAACCATCAGATCCAAATTTTGCATTCTTAATTTTATAGTGTTCTGTTGAAATAAATTTTTGTACTGGATTTGTACCATCATTATTTAAAAGAGTATTATAGAAATTTAAATTGGTCTGTTTTATTGATTCACCAAATTTCCATTGAGTTGCATCCCCGTTATTTTGAGATGTCTCAAAATCAACAACTCCTAGTTCAAAATAAGAAGCATTTCCTCCTATACCAATGGTTAAAGCATTATTGTATCCAAGTAAAGATGAAGTATTAATATTTAGTCGATTTATATTTTCAACTTCGTAAGAATCATTAGAATATTTAGTCACTTCATTTATCCATTCCCAATTAGAAGAATAATCCTCTAAATTCCCAATATCCCAAGAAAACATAGGTACATTTTCCATAACTCCATCATTGAACAATTCTGGGTTTGTATTCGTTGGAATATTCGTGTTTCGTTTTACAAAATCTGCTCTTTGTTTTCTCTCTCCTACATAAGTGTATGCTTTATATGGTCTAAATATCCCACTATTTCCTGTTAAAAAAGGATTATCTATTACTGCTAAATCCGTATTTTGAGAAATATCTGTAGTTAACCAATCATCTTTAAACAAACTAGCTGTTGCAGAAAGCACATTTGTTGCAATTAATTTCGTTTCAATTGGAGTTGCATCTTGAGCACTTGTTAACGGAGCATTTACTAACGGTATATCCGTTAATTTACCTTTTGTTACATAATTAGCAGCTATCGAATTATAATGATTCCGATATCCTGAACGAACTACTTTCAAACGAACATTTGTTGCATCTTCGTTACTTAACGTTTGATCAAAATGAAGGATACCTTTTGTTGGTGTAGTACCATTTTCTGAGTAATCAAAACCGATAAAATAACCTTTTTTGTATATATCTGCCCCAACTCCATTAGCGGAAGGAGTATAAATTAATAATTCATCCCCTCTTACCAAATAATCAATTTGTTCAGCTGTAACATCAAATTTAACTGTTTTATGTTTAGAATCAGAAACAGATGAAAAATTAGTAAAGAAATTATAATTTATATTATTATACGCATGCCCCATTCTATCATAAACATAGTAGGCAGGGATATTATAACTATAAAAATCATCTCCAAATTCATTTTTTATTCTTGATAAAAGTGGAACGCCTGATTTTTCATCATACGCTAAAATTTCAGTCTCAGATTTCGTTTGAATATCTCTTGAAATCGTTTTTTTCAAAATTCCTGTTTTATGAATAACTTTGTTGGTTACATACGTTCTGTACATCGTTTTACTGTTTGAGTATGTAATCCAAAAGGTAGGAAATGGAAGCGGAGGTGTATAAACAGGTATATCGATATTACCCGCAAATGAACCATTGTTACTAAATGTTTTATTTTGTCTTTGATCAGTAAACATATCCACTTCAACACCCATTAATTTTTTAGAAGTTTGAATGGCGTGCGTACCATCATTGGCAATTATATCAACATTATTGTTTAATTTCAAAACATAATCAAAACCATATTTATAAGGTTCAGACTGGTATTCTTGGTATGAACTTGTTATTGGATTAGGGTTTAACTTATAGTTGTTTAATTCAAAAGATTCAACTGATTTTAGTTTACCGTGCATGTCATTTAATTCAATCATATACGCTTGAGTACCATGATAATATCTTCTAGACAACGTTCCAATAAAAGGAATCATTATTGGCAATTTAAAAACATCTTTTGTTCCATTTTCCTCGCTTAATAGACTTGCTTCAACAATCGTTGGAAATTCTTTCGCTGTATAAAATTGATGAACAGTAACCCCTGCAGTTCGGCCTTTTGTAGCAGGCAAATCATTTGCTGGATCATCATCTATATTTACTGTCGTTTCAGCATCTTTTCTATCCATTTGATTTTTAGTATTCAAACTTCTTACAGTCACTTTTCTATATCCAACTGATGCACCAGGAAATAAACTTTCATTAAAAGGTGCTTCTGCAAATAGATTATTATTGGTATGCGTGTTTTGCTTGTCAAAATAATAAACAGGATATTTTAATGCATTTTCATCACCTCCAATTTGTGGCTCATATTGAGCAACACCACTTGAAATTATCTCACCATTTTCAACAATTGTGTAATCATATGCTTGTCCATATTCTCTCGAAACTTCAGAACTTACATCAGAATGCCAATTATCTTTTATAGAAATTTCTTTAACACGATGACCTCCTCCAAATTTTACTTTATCTGGACTTGCCAATCGTATAACAGATTTTTCTAAATCAATGTATCGAGCCATATTTTTAGAATGACAATACCTACGAATCATACCAAAACTAGATGCTGTAGAAGGAATTGCACTCGCTAAAAGAGCCATTTGATTAATTGCATCATTAGAAGAGGGGTCACTTCCCATATCACTATATCCACCAGAATTATGCAATAACATTTGTGCATCTGTTTGTAAATAGGTAAAGCCAGCAAGCGCTAATGGATGGTATTTATCAAAATAAGAACCATTTTTCTTTTTTGTAGCTTTTACTGTAACATATCCTTGCGTATAGCACATTACTCCATCAACAGACTTAATAGTTGAAGCAACAGTACTAACTCCAAAATTATAAAAACTTCCTTCATTTAAATTTTCTTCCATGGGTAAGTATCCAGAAACATAATCATAAATATCATCTACCATCTTCATTTTAGTTTTAAAATAAAGATTTCGTTGGCCATGTTCATCTTGGATAATAGGTAAAACATATTTGTTATATACTTTCGAATTCGCTTGCTCGACGGTATTTCTAATAGTAATATCGTTACTCCCATCATTATTTGCTAAGGGGATTTCTAATTTAAAATAAATTCTCCTCCTTGTTTCATCTACATTATTTCCTGTCTTATAATAAACATTACTTAAATCATTCGTTTCATCTGTAGTATTATAAACCTCATTGGCTGCACTTTCGTCACCGAGCTTTGTGATTTTAAACATTTGATTCGCAGCTTTATGTTGCACATACCCATAATCATCCGACTCATATTTAATGTTTATTTCACCTCCTGAAGGCAAGGTTATTTTTTTTAACGACCAAGCTGATACTAAGTCATCCTGAGCTTTTTTAGTAACTTTTTTAGAATCTCTATCTTCAACTGAACTGTTATAAGATGGGCTCCATGCTCCACTAGAACTTCCCCATTCTTGATTAAATTGATTTACATACGGGAAATTGGAATGATGTTCATAACTTGAACCTTTAGGTTTATAACAACTCCATGAATCGTATGAATTTTTAGCAAAGTTCGGATTATCGAAATCACTTGGTTCTAGTTGAGATTGTGATGAATAATCAAATACATATTTATTTAATTCTCCTCTAGTTGATCCATTTGAAGTAAACCAAAGAGCTTTTAATGTTGCTTTACCGTTTGAAGAATTTGGTGTGCCTTGACATAATTGATTAGATGGTTCTTCGTATTGAAAGTGAATAACTTGCAATGCTTTTGCAGTAGTTGGGTGAGCTAAAAATGATTTCTTTTCATATACATGAATTTCATCAATCAATAAACCACCTTCTACAGTACTTCCAGAAACTTGAGCATCAGCATTTTCACCATATGCTTCTTTAAAGTCGTTTCTATCTTTCATTTTAAAAATGGCTATATGCGATTTTGTCTCGATTTGAGCAGTATACCAAATTTCTTTTTCTCCGTATTGATACGATACTTTATCATCTTCAGCAGTCCAACTTTTCCCTTGATTGTATTGATTTTCAGTATAAGGAGATCTCCATGCAAAATCGGTAGAATGTTGCAAATAATTGAATTTCACCCAATATCCTAAATCACTGTCACTTGGCCCATCGTTGTCTACATCCACATAATCTGCACCTTGCACAGAAGTTAATAAATAAGAATGAGCATAAGGTGTTTTTGTTGTTTTATTTATAAACTTGTGTGTTCCATCAACTTTATAGTCAGAAGATTGGTCATTTGAAATAGATTCTAAATCGCTAGAAGACTGATCGCCATATGGATTTTTAGCAGAATGTAAATTATCAATTTCTTTATTATTATATGCTGGCAGTCCATAAACATAATAACTCCCTTCGTCGTTCAAAACTTTATAACCAGCTGGATGATCTTTAATATTTACATCTCTTCTCGAGTTTCTATCTAAAGTAGTTTGTGGTCTAGGTGTACTCCCAAAAATTTGTTCTTTAGTTGTAAAATAATTAACATTGAATTCACCCAATTTTCCTACTTCTTTGTTTTTTAAATTATGGACTAATGTATTTCTTACTTTTCTTTTAGAAGACGATCTTTCATTACTGTATTCATTATTAGGTTTAGAATATGTATAATCGTTTCCAATTTTTCTTTTTCCTCCTTCTAATCCATCACCTGCTTTTTCAGTCAAACGTACAAAAGGCAAATTAAGTCCATTCATATACGTCAATTCATTATCATCTAATATCGTTTGTTCACCATGAAATTGATAATAAACATTTTCTTTATATCCCTGATTTCCATAGGCATCTACTTCACCGTCAGGATTCATAAATTCATATGCTAAACTATTTTCGTTATTCCATGCACCTTGTGAATCCCATCCAAAATTGACACCAACACTAAATCCAATTTTAGCTCCAGTTCCTGCTCCAACTTCTAGTGAACCATTTGCTCCTATGGATGTGTTTGTAACATGAGGGTCATAACTTCTACCAATATCTGATCTATGTGCTCTGAAATATCCCGATAAACCTTGTCCAGAAGAATTATAAAAATCATATGCGTAAATAGAATTAGGAAGGTACATACTAGAATTTGTAATTTGACCGTCACTCTGTCTAATAAAATCTCTAGTGAATTCATCTTGATGATTTTGACTAGTTTCACTACCTGATTGTGCATATCCAACAACCATTTTACGAACTCCCTCTTTATCTGCTTTTGAATAATCCTCTGTATTATAAAAAAGACCTACACTACCAGAATTAAAATATCCAGGCGCTTCGATACCAAACTTTACAGAAAAGGCAAAATTATATTTATCAATATTTGAAGTTACTGAAGGAGTATAATTATTTCGAGCACAAGACAAAGAAGCACCACCACTAGCACGAGTACTAATTTTAGATTTTAAACTCATTGAACTTTCAATACTTAAATTTCCATCAAAATTAAGCCCTAACGAGCCAGATGCCTTATAATTTCCGAATTTTCTACCATATGAAAGAGATGCATTCATCCCTAATCCATTTTCAGAATCTAAACTTAAACCAAGATTTAAGGGTGAACTTGATCCGCCCATTGACCAACTAGGTTCAATAGACATACCTACTCCATTGTAATTATTATAATATATAGAAGCACCGATATTAAAATTTCCTACTTCAGTATTTTCTTGAGCAACAGCTAATTCAGCTCCAAAAAGTTCAGGTGAAAAACTTGCATGTAATCCCAGAGTCCAAGATTGTTTCATATCAGATTGAACCTCTAAATAATCTCTACCTGCACTTGCTATTCCATCATGATCAATATTTTCTGAATTTCCATCTTCATCATCATCCAAACTTTTAAATTCATCTGGTAAACCTCTAACACTTCTCACTAAACTACCAACATTGATATTCCATCCATAACCAGTAGTAGATGCTTCATCATCTACAGTATTTCCAGCATGATACGCTAAATTAACTGGATATCCACCATTCGGGCCAGGCAAGTTAAACAAAGGAATATTATAATTAAAATCCCCTGTAAACATATCTACCATCTGTGTTGTACCAATAGGCTCAAAAGATTGAACTTCTGGTTGAGAAGGTCCTTCTGTTAAAGCTAAAGCAGCTGTAGGCTGAACTATTTGAAAGAAAATATTTAAGGCAAGAAAAACTGAAAAACCTTTAAATGTTCTACTTCTCTGTAATTTGATGATGAATCCTTTTTTATTCTTGAACATAGCAACTTGTAAATAATTCTTTGTTAAATTTTAATTTTATTAGTCCTTGACTAAAAAGCTGATCTCTATAATTGAAGTAAACATCTCCTTTAGGTTCAATGTTATCGAACTTAAAAAAAACATCTACTGATGGTTTCAGACCATAATTTCTTTCATAATGATGAAAAACAGCTGGTTTAATATTTCCATTATCTTCTAAAAACACTTCATTCAATACTTCAAATGATAGATAACCTTCTCGTTCCAATACCTGAGCTTTTGACGCTTTTCCAATATCTAAAACAGAATTCCCATCCTTTCTACTAATTCGCATCTGAACGGTTATTTGAGGAACTTTATCATTCTTTATACTTGGGGATAATTTTGCTTCTACAATGAAATCTGCTGTTTCCACTTTAGAAATAAATCCATTATCCGGATTATTTAAATAGGCATTCATTTCGTCTTCATTTTGAAAATCGGTTTTTTGCCCACAAGCAAACAACATGAAAGAAAACCCTATAAAAAATAATAATTTCATTTACTTATTTATCTAAATATTTTTGAAAAGCTTCAGTAACATCTTCAGAAGGACTAGCATACATCATTGCTCCATCACCAGTTGCAGCAAAAAAGTAGTTGTACCCTTGAGTTTCAGCATAGATTTTTGCTTTATCATTAATTTCTTTTCTAATTTGAGTAAAATAAGTTTCTTTTAAGCTAACATTTTCTTGCTCATATCGCTCCTGAAAAGTTAAATAGCGATTTTTCAAATCTTCAAAATTACTAGCTTCAATATTACTAGCTGTATTCGCTTTCACTTTTTCAGATAAAAAAGATAATTCTAATTGTAAACTATCTAATTGACTCTTTCTACTACTAGCAACTTGTTGTAAGTCCTTTTCCAATTTAATTTTTAACTGACAGTTATTGTAAACAGTATTATAATCAAAAAAAGCAATTTTCTTTTGATTAAAAAAAGAATACATAGACATTAAAACACATGTCGTCAATAATACAATAGCACTGATAATAATAATTTTTTTCTTCATTTTTTGTTTTATTCTATATTAATTTAATCAATTTTAAGAGCCGTATATGACCATTTTTTTTAATTTACTGACATCCTGTGTAATGATTGTAAAACCTTAAATAAAAACGTTCTTTTTTCTCATTAATTACTTCTAGATAAAAATATTTATTCCCAATACAATGTTGATTATCAGACACATCTAAAGTTACATAATTTGCCCCATTTGTTGTATTCCAAACTGGAAAATCTGCTTCCGTTTTTATTAAAACATCCATTTCATTGTAAATATTAAATTTTAAAGCTGATGCATCATATTCTTGGTTAAACATAAATTTTATTTTACCTTCTTTCATAATATGATAATATCCATCTAAATCATATTTTAGTTCAGCGTAAATGTCATCTGCTGGTGAACATTTATACGATGAAATTGCATTTCGCACACCATCGTTTAGCTTATTTGAATTCACTTTATATCTCAAATCACCAGCTGGTCTAACCATATTAAACAATGGAACGTGTTGATTATTTATAAATACATGAATCGTTGTAGCACTAACAAATTTAAATCGAATTTTTGAATTTGCAGGGTAATTAATACTTCCAGATGTATTTGTACTAATTCTAATTAAATTAGGGAAATTCAAAACTTTTCGAAAAATCAAAAATGGTTCTCCACTAGTAGGAGCAACAGGTGTACCAATACTTGAAGTAAACGAAATTTTGTTATAAGGAGTAGGCCAACCAAAAATATTATAAGCTTGAGGAATTATTTCTACCCAACCTCCAATGTCAGTACTCAATATTGTATTTTCTGATAATGCTTTAGCATATGTAAAACTAGAAGAAGTACTACTTTTTAATGAATATACATTTGGTGTCAAATTATATCCTGTTACTTGTTGCCACGTGGTTTCGTAACCAATAGTGATAGTTATTGGCGTAATTGGATAACCGTGACTAATACCCAAACCATAACCTGCTAAAGTATAATCACCTGGCACAAGTAAATTAGGTGCTTGACAAATATATGAAAATCCAGCATTTACTCCTGTTTGACTTTGAACAATAACACCAGCCTCATTTGTAATCGTATAAACTAGCGTTAACACATTTACATCGCCTTTCGAATCGAATACACTAAAATTAATTTTCCCCAATTGTCCTTGACAATTAAAATGAGTGTAATTTGTAATAAATTTTAATTTATGAGGGCCATCAATTGCAGGATGCGGTGCAGGACGTTTCATTAAAACTTTTACTGAAGTACCGTTTTGATTTATTCCAATACCTCCTTTTAATAAATAAGAAGCTGGTAAGCTCACTGTTTTTAATACTAAACCATCAACTAGGTAAACTAAAGTTCCCTCATCTTGAATTAATGATAATTCTGAATTATTAGAAACTGCATAGCTCAAATTACTCTCAACTCCATTTTCTATGGTTTTGATATTACCATTCAAAATAGAGTAACCATAAGCTAAACTTGTTTTATTTAATAAAGTTGAAGCATCATTAATTAAGCCTATAAATTGCTCTACTGTATTATTTGTAAGTCTATAAGTAATTTCTCCTGTAGAAGATTCGTCTAAATAAGCATTAATAACACCTCTAGAATTAGAACTACTTGAAGTTATATTTTCTTTTGTGATACTCAATGCAATATTTTCAGATAATATTAATTCTGGGGAAACGATAACTCTTTTATCAAATACCCTTATTCCTCTACTATCAAAAACAGCAAGATAATATTCTGATATATAAAGCTCATTAAAAGCAAAAAGTGTTTCAGGATTTTTTCCTGTAAAAAATGCAATACTATCAACTGGGATTGTATCTCCATAAATTGTATCTCTCAAATAATAATAGGATTCTTTAAGATCTGGAATAGGATATTCTGAAATAATATAATGATACGGACCTACTTTATCAACGATAGACGAAATATTAACTTCTACACTTCCTACACCAGTCTCATCATTGAAAATTATTTTTGCTGGACAGTTCAAAGCAACTGTGATAACTACACTATTCACAGAACAAGCTCCCACAGAAACAACCGCTCTATAATAGGTAGTTGCAGTAATCTCACTTGTTGTATACGTGCTCGCTGTCGCGCCATCAACATTCACAAAAGACACATTATCAGTAGATGACTGCCATTGAAGTGTAGAACCTGTAATTTGCCCTTCAATATTCAAAGTTGTCGTTTCTCCTGAACAAATCTCTGTTTCAGTTGCAGAAAGAGTTCCAGTTGCATTAGGAGGTGCCAAAAACTTAACCTTCACATTCGGAATATTCTGAAATTTTCTACAAGACGTACAAGTCAAAGGAAATGCATCGTCATAATAATCTCTTTTTACTCGATAACCTGAAGTTCCTGATGAATATTCAAAAGTAGGATAACTACCTCCCCAGCTTTGATCTCTGTTTTCAAACAAGAACTCTAAATTACTTTCTCCGTCGTAATCAAAAGGAGTTGTTAAAGGTATTTCTTTCCATCCAGCACCATTGTAAGTAATATCACCCTCAAAAATCTTTGTAAACCCAGTAGTTCCTGTATAAGTAGAATCAGTAAAAACGGTATCTATTTTGGTTCTTACATAAATCGTTTGATTTTTAGTGATATAATTAACGGGTGAATTAAGTACATTAAATGATAAACTTGCTATTTTCCCAGCAGAACCAATTTCCTTTTGAGTGTAAATAACATTTGACCAACTGTTATTGTAATACACATTAAAAGGATATTTTTCTGTTTCTGAATGACCAGTTCCAATAGACGAATTTGCCATAAAACAATCATCTGGTATTACCATTACAACATTACTGTATTTATAACATACATCTTTTGTTACCGTTCTCACGTACAACGGTAAAATCGTCATCGGGATAGTAAGAGATGTTCCGCTTTGATTTGGAATGAGTGTGAAAGTTATATTATTTGATGATTGTTCCCATTGAATTGTTCCAGTAGACGATTGTTCTGAAAGTGTTAATTGAACATTTTCTCCAACACGTGAAGATATAGATGTTGAAGATAATGTCCCACCATTTATTGTACAGGGAATAAACTTCATTTTAATATTTAATATATTTTGATGTTTACCACAATTAACACATGCCTCAGAAAAATTTAGATCATTAAAATCACGCTTTACTCTATATTCAGGCATTTCTGATTGTCCTCTGAATATAGGGTAATTATTATCCCAACTTCCATCTCTGTTTTCAAATAAAAATTCTAGATCGTCTACTCCATTGTATTCGAAAACGTTTTGAAGTACAATTTCTTTCCAACCTGTTCCATTGTAGGTAATACTCCCATCATAAACGAGTGTAAATCCTGTTGTTGATGGATATGCTAATTCTGAATATTCACTTGTTGTTGTATGTCGAACATATATTTTTTGGTTCTTCATCGTTGCATTTACAGGATTGTTATCCACATAAAAAGAAATTCGACTCAATTTTCCAGTAGAATTTATTTCACTGGCTTTATATAACATAGATGCCCAACTATAATCATAATAGCCATTAAAAGGATACTTATCAAATGTAGCAACTCCATTTCCGATGCTTGAAGTGGTTAAATTACTAATATCAACAGTTACCATTGCAGAATTAGAAATGTATTTACATCCTGATGAAAATGTAACAAGTGCTCTATAATAAGTAGTTTCCATCAAATTGGCAGCTAAATAACTTGGATTAGTTGCACCACTAATATTTTTGAATGAAAGATTATCCGAAGATGATTGCCATTGTACAGACGCTCCAGAAGACTGATCTGAAAGATTTAAAGTTGCAGAATTCCCTATAAATACAGAAGGAGTAGTAGTTGATACTGTTCCAGCAGTATAAGCACATGGCTGAATCGTTAATTGAATATTAGGTCTATATCCGATCTGTGCACAACTGTAACAACTAGAAGGAAATTCAGTTATTTTATAATCTCTTTTTGTTCTATAAACCGTTGCACCTGTATTTGAGTAGGTCACTGTAGTCTTAAAGTTTGGGAAATAATTAGAGTAAGTTCCGTTTTTATTCTCAAATAAAAACTCAAGATTACTTGTACCATTGTAATTAAAAGGAGTTGTAAAATTAATTGTTTTCCAACCCATTCCAATAAATGAGATAC
>OBEQ010909974.1_pt1 | contig 14296 bp, 16 predicted proteins | sample 1670901 | NCBI WGS metagenome assembly OBEQ01 (sample SAMEA104232315, study PRJEB22302) | groundwater metagenome | biome: forest; feature: aquifer; material: groundwater | place: USA | collected 2011-08-07 | depth 5.4 m
AGAAACAGAATCTGGTAAAAAACCACAAGAATACAGTATTACAAATTCTTTTGGCAATCCATCGCGTGGTCCAGACTTTTGGCAGTCAGATATGAAAAAAGCGATAGGTTATGCAAAAAAAGGCCAATTATTAATTGCAAGTGTTGTCGGAACTATACAGAAAGGCTTTAGTGACGACGATTACTACAATGATTTTGCCAAAACCGCACAGCTTGCAAAAGAAACCGGGGCAAAAGTAATTGAAGTAAATCTTTCCTGTCCAAATGTTGCAAATGAAGGCATACTCTGTTATTCGCCGGATGCTGTTGAGAAAATATGCAGAAAAACTAGAGAAAAAATAGGCAATAAAAAACTTTTGGCGAAAATAGGATATTTTACAAAAGATCAAAACCGGCTTCTTGAGAAAATTGTTAATAAAATATTGCCATTTGTTGATGGAATTGCAGTTATCAATACAATTGCTGCACCAATAGTTGATGAAAATGGAAATCAAGCTCTTCCTGGTCCAAATAGACTAAGAAGTGGAGTTTGTGGTGCAGGTATCAAGTGGGCAGGTATAGATATGGTTTCCAGACTAACAAAAATTAAAAAAAACTTAAAAAGAATTTTGCAATTATTGGTGTCGGAGGAGTCATGACACCAAAGGACTTTCTTGAATATCACAAAGCAGGTGCAGATCTGGTTCAATCCGCAACAGGCGCCATGTGGAACCCCTATTTGGCTTATGAAATTTCTACAAAAATTAAATAATGCTATAAAGAAGAATAATTCTCTTTTGTGTGTTGGTTTAGATCCAGATTTAAATAAATTATCTAAACCTTTTCTAAAAAGTAACGATCCCATATTTCAGTTTAATAAAAAAATTATAGATGAAACTTATGATTTGGTTTGCGCGTACAAACCTGATATTGCTTTTTACGAAGCGTATGGACTAGACGGATTAAAGTCTTTAAAAAAAACTCTAGAATACATTCCCAAAGATATTCCTATAATTCTTGATGCAAAAAGAGGATCTGTCGGACACACAGCGCAGTTATATGCCAAATCTGTTTTTGATTATTGGAATGCTGATGCTGTTACTCTTCATATTTTTACAGGCAAAGACGGTGTTAATCCATTTTTAGAATATGAAGACCGTTATTCGTTTCTTTATTTAAGATCGTCAAATCCATCTGCTTCAGATTTTCAGGACATAGATGTTTACGGAAAACCGCTATTTCAGGTTATGGCAGAAAAAGTCGCTACATGGAAAGAGGAAAATTATGGGATTATTGCTCCTGCAACATATCCTAAAGAATTACAAATATTAAGAAAAATATTTAAGGATAGATATTTTTTAATTCCCGGAATTGGTGCGCAGGGCGGAGATCTAAAGAAAACATTAGAACATGGTCTGACTAAACAAAAATCAGGCTTGATAATTAATTCTTCCCGTGGGATAATCTTTTCGGAAAATCCAAGAGATGAAGCTTTAAGACTAAGGGAAGAAATTAATAGATACAGATGACAGACGTTATAAAATTATTAAAAAATATTAACGCTATTATTACAAACGGTCATTTCGTTTACACATCAGGCAAACATGGAAGTGTTTATGTCAGAAAAGACATGCTCTACCCTAACACTAGGAAAACATCTCAAGTCTGCAAATTTTTTGCAGAAAAATTTAAAAATAAAGATATTGATGTAGTGGTCGGACCTTCAATTGGAGGAATTATTCTTTCCCAATGGACCGCATATCACCTTTCAAAATTAAAAAAGAAAGAAGTTCTTGGAATTTTTACAGAGAAGGACGAAAATGGTAATCAAATTTTCAAACGTGATTATGATAAATTAGTTAATGGTAAAAATGTCTTAATTGTCGAAGATCTTACGACAACCGGAGGGTCAGTCAAAAAAGTCGTAGATTCTGTAAGAAAAGCAGGAGGAAAAGTCATCAGCGTCTGTGTTATGGTAAACCGTGACCCTGAAAAAGTGACTTCAAAATCAATTGGAGCTCCCTTATCATATCTCGGAATATTTAAAGCCGAATCTTTTGATCAAAACATATGTCTGCTTTGTAAAAAAAATATTCCTATCAATACTGCTGTCGGCCACGGCAAGAAGTACATCGAAAGCCTTAAGAAATAACGACTTTGCTCTTTGATCCTAAATTGACTACAATATTGGCATTGGCCGATATAGTTCAGTGGTAGAACAGCGGTTTCGTAAACCGTAAATGGTAGTTCGATTCTACCTATCGGCTCAGGTAAAAATAAAATCATATGACCAGATCCAGACTATCAAAAAGAATGGAGCAGAAAACGAAAAAAAATCTCTTGTTGAGCGTGCTGGGAATTATCCTTGTGATGCTCTTAATCTTTAAATTTGGAATTCCTCTTCTAATCAATCTCAGTCTTTTTCTTTCAGGCTCTCAAGGAAAAGAACAAGTAAAAATTCAGTCCTCTTCTTTTATTGCGCCTCCTGTTCTTGACTCATTCCCTCAAGCAACTTCGAGCGCTAATATAATAGTTTCAGGAGTCGCCTCAAAAAAACAAACAATAAATCTATATCTAAATGACGTCTTAATTGATACGGCTAAAGTAGAAAACGACGGAAAATTTTCATTCAAAGAAACAATAAAACCAGGGGAAAACACTATAAAAGCCAAAGCAGTTGTAAATGAAAAAGAAAGTGATTTTTCAAATACTATAATTACTGCTTTCAAAAGTGCGCCCCCTTTCCTTAACATCAGTTCTCCAACTGACGCTCAATCCTTCTCAAAAGATCAGGCAATAGCAGACGTTAAGGGCACTACGGATCCGGATGTAAGAATAACTGTTAATGGTTTTTGGGCAATAACAGACAGTTCCGGTAAATTTTCTTACAGTTTACCTCTTCAAAACGGAGAAAATAAAATAAAAATTTCAGCAACAGATGTTGCGGGCAACAAGACTGAAAAAGAAATTAAAATCAATTATTCTCAATAAGCCCCAACAAAATCCACATCCAGATCATGACAAATGAATAAAAAAGGCTATTAACAAAAAAAGAATCAAATATAATTCCTCCAACTGAAGAAATTATAATAATCCCAATGTATTTTTGAATATTATGATCTGTAAACTTTTTATGGTTTAGATAAGTTCTTTTTAAAATCTCCCGAAGTAGATTTAAGTAAAATATTAGTCCAACAATTCCTGTTGTTGCCAGAATAAAAAGAAAACTATTGTCTGTTCCGGCGTCTGCATGGCTTATTGAAGATCCAACAGCGCTCCTAAAGCCGTATTTTATTTGAGCATATCTATACGTATTAAATCCAACTCCAAAAAATGGATTATTTTTTATTATCTCTATAACAACTTTAGCCGAATCAATACGTGCCTCTGCTGAAGCAGTACGGAATAAATTTATATTTTCTATATAATAGTTCCTCGATGATATAAGAATAAACAACATCGAAACTCCAATTATTACAATTAACCATCTTATTTTCTTAATTAATGTCAAAAAAATAAATGCGCTAACAAAAAGCATAATTAAAGCACTTCTTGAATATGTTAAATAAACCGAAGTTAAAGTAAATACCGAGATAAATCCCATGAATAAGGCCTGTTTTGTTTTATTATTTTTTAGAAAAAACAATAACATGCCTGTTAAAAAAGTTAAGTATAATACGAAAAAAGCTCCTGCAAAGTTAGGATCAAGGAAGGTTGAAAACATTCTATGAATATGTTCATCCCATCCTAGATAATAAAGATTACGAAGATTTGGATAGAAAAAATACTGAATGAATCCAAAAAAAGTAATCACTGCCCCAATACCTAAAAGTAAATATACAATTTTTTCTTTAAATTTATTAGGAAAACTTTTTACTACAAAAAATAACGACATATATAAAATCCACCTCAAAATATAGGATAGGCCAACAAAAATTTCATTTCCTGAGAAATTTTTAATGTTAAACAAAAGAGAAACAAACATAACTATTACAATAGATATTATCGGAATAAATAAACTATTAGATCTAACATCCTTTTTCCATTTTTTAAATACATGAGGAGTCCAAGTTAAAAATAAAATTATTGCGGCAATATCAACTGGTTTTATTGAGATATTATTACCTAAATCAAATCTTATAACCTCACCCAAGCAAAATGTCCCCAAAAAAATTATAAAAATAAATTTTAATATACTCATTTCAATCACTAATTTTCCTAAACCATAATTTTCCTCGAACTAGAAATGAATGAAAAGACATAACAATTGCAAAAACCAATCCTTGCATCCCGTCCATAAATCCTCTTTTGAAAATATAATTAACTACAAATTTTCCTAAAGGATACAACAATATAGACCAGAAAAATGTCTTGGCATTTTTATCTCTTAACTCTTTTGCCCTAATATTGGTATAAAAATTAATCTCCTTAAGAAATTCACCTAGAGTTTGATGAGGAAAATGCAGTATTGGATTAATCAACTTTCCAATTAGACCTTCTACCTCCCACTTTTCATGAGTTTTACTATCCCAAATCCCAGAGCCTTTTCTTCCTAATCTTAATAACTGCATATTTCCTGTCTCTCCATACTTGAGCATTCTTCCCCATATAAAATCTGATCTTTTTATATAAAATCCATTAAAATTTTTTAAATTCCGGTCCTTAATTCCAATTGCATTTGATATTTCATAAGCTAGTGCATCTGAGACTACCTCATCTGCATCTACAAAGAGAACCCAGTCATTTTTGGCTTTAGACAAACCGAAATTACGCTGAGCGGAGAAATCATTATTAAGGGTATTCGTGTATATGGTGGTTTTATATTTTTTTGCAATTTCAAGAGTTTGATCAGAGGACTCATCGTCTATAATAATTATTTCATCGCACCATTTGACCGATTCCAAACACTTTTTTATATTTTTTTCTTCATTTTTTGTGAGAATAATTGCGCTAATCATTTTTTTATTCTGTTAATTTCTCTATCTTTATTCTACCAGAAGAGACTATTAAACATATCTTAAGAATAATGTCACTTACTCTCTTATTTTGAAAAAATTAAAATAATAAATAAAATAATTATTAAACTAAGTAAAAACTCGTATTTCCCAAAATTTGAAACAATATTAATGATCAATGCAAAGAATGATCCATGGTGTTTTTCGAAGAAAAGATAACGGCTTTGGGAAAATATTTTATTTATGTCTTTTCTTTTTTTTGTACTTGCTTCCCAAATGTGCAATACTTTTGCTTCTGGAATAATGTAATTTTTATATCCCAGTTTTTTAATTCGTTTTGCTAAATCATACTCTTCAAAATATAAGAAAAATTTCTCGTCAAACATCCCTACTCTTTCAAATAGAGTTTTTTTTATAATGAAGGCTGTTCCGGGAACAACATCAAACTCCTCAACCTCCTTCTTATTCCAGTTGGCGTGAAAAAACTTTCTTGATATTGAATTATTCGGGAAAAATTTATTTATAAAAGAACTGGTTACTATAGCACTTTTGAAGTTATACTCACTACTTCCTTGATTGGGATATACATTTCCCGAAAGATCAAGGAGTAAGGGAGCAACCATTCCTGACATAGAATTATTTTTTACAAAGTTAAAAAGGATATCCACCGAATCTTTCTGAACAATAGTATCTGGATTTAAAAAAAAGAGATAATTACCTGTTGCCAATTTTGCCCCTAAGTTATTTCCTGCTCCGTATCCAATATTTCTTGGACTTTCCATATATTTAACCTGAGGAAAGTTTCTTCTGAGAACATCTTTTAATTTACTATCACTATCGTTATCTACAACAATTATTTCAAATGATACTTTCGGTTTTGAGTTAATAATTGAAGAAATGCAGGTAATAATTTCTTTTTCGACTTTATAATTAATGACAATTAAAGATACTAGGGCTTTCATATTTTTTTTGTTAACTTTTTTAATAAATTATCTAAATCATTTATATTCTTTTTCCATGTCCATTTTTTTTCTACCCAAGCCCTACCATTTCCACCTAAGGTACTTAATAATTCTGGTTTCTGTAAAAATAACATGATTTTTTCTGCTATTTCCTTCGGATCAATGTTTACTAAAAAACCAGTTTCTCCATCTATAATTGTTTCCCTATGTCCGCCAACTTTTGTTGCTATAACTGGTATACCGCATGCCATTGATTCAAGTGGCACTAGTCCAAATGTTTCGAGTCTGCTAGTACATAATGTTAATTTTGATTGATTATAAATTTTTACCAATTTCTTGTCTGTTAATCTTTTACGATTTTCATTTCCCCATGATATTTTATGTAGTTTCGGTCTTATTACCTGCGGAATATATTCCAACGCTTTTACCACTAAATCAAATCCATCTACCAGGACATCTGATGATCCTACATAAAAAATTTGATTTATCTTTTCTTCATTCGTTGGATGAAAAACTTTTTCATCTACACCGCAGTAAATAACCTTTGGATAAACTTCATATGCTTCTATCATTCGTTCACGAATGTGATGACAACTTGCAATCGTAAGGGATGCTGCACGCACATTTCGACGATCTATTTGTTTTCGATACAACCTAGTAAGTTCTTCATAAGCCCTGTTAAAGAAATTCACATTTTCTCTTAGACGAAACGAATACTCATACGCAATTCGAAGAGGTTCCTGACAATAATACGCATTCGGGGTCTTTAAAAAACGTAAGAGAAATGGCGCTTGAGTAAATTTATCAGGATGAACTAATGCAATGTCATATCCCCGGTTATCTATCTCAACAGCAATTTTATGATGTAAGTTTTTTAGTGTAATAAAATTCCTATAATCAGATATTAGTCTTTTGACAAAAGGAATGGATGACGATAAGTTAATTTTATAGTTATAAGTTTTTCTACAAAATGGGGATGGATCAAAAATATCTTTTTCATAATTTATAGTGTATATGTCTACAATATGACCTTTATTTTTCAATCCCTTGACATGCTCAAAAACAACTCTTTTTGCTCCTCCAAATGACAAATTATAAAAAATAGCAATCTTCATTTCTATTTTGTAGATTTAAATACTTTTAAAACATAAAAACCTATTAAAGGCAGTTCTAGCAAAACAGACAACAATGCTGAAAAACTGGCTCCTATTATTCCATAATTAATAGTTAAGGGAACAATCGTAACTGCCAAAATAAAGAATCTAACAAAAGTCATTCCTGCGATAAAATTTTGCTTTCCGACTGCCAAAAAAAGAGATGAGGAAACTCCGGAAATGGACCTAAGCATTCCATAGATTACCAATATTTTTAATATCGAAGTTATCTCAATCCACTTCGAACCAAGTAATATATCAAAAAACTCCTTGGGCAAAAAGAATATAATCAAGCTTAAAATTGTAACAAGCAAAGAAACTGCTAATATTGTTTTTTTAAACGCTTTAAGCAACCTATCTTTTTCTTCTGATATTTTTGAATATATAGGAAAGACAACTTTATTAACTACGTCTGATACTTCACTAATGGGTAGAGTCGACAACCTATATCCCATTTGATAGATACCAACAGGGTAAGCTCCTAGTAACTTTCCCACAACAATAGTATCTCCTTCTTGACCAATATAATTAAAAATACCATATGTCGTAACCCACTTCGCTTTATTGATTATTATTTTTATCAAATTAAATTCCAGCTTAAACAATGGTTTGGGATTAAATAATATAAATGATAAAATAACCTCAAGAATTGCTCCAGCAATAAAACCCCATACAAAACTTATTGCGTCTCTCATAATTAACGCTAGCGTCAACGAGACCAATGAATCAAAAAAATAAATTGTAATCCTCAACATGAATTCTTTCCTAAACTCAAGCTCTTTTTGAAACTTCACTATTGAAGGATTAATAAATCCTCTAATAAATGGAACGAAGCTAATTAAAAGTAAAAATCTATATAAATCCGTTATTTTAAAAAAGGAAACTATGAGCGGAGATAATATAATGATTAAAAGAAATAATATAATTCCTCGCAGTATTGAGACTATCCAAGCAGAATTTATAAACTTATCAATCCTATTTTTTTCTTGTATTAAGAAAACGTTAATTCCTGTCTCGGTCAGAATTTCAAGAAATGAAAGCACAATTGTGGCAACGCCAAAAACTCCAAATTGTGAAGGAGTAAGAATTCTTGCCAATACAATGCCTCTAATCGTGGCTATTGCTCTAGAAATTCCCCTAAATGCAGTCATCCAGGAAACCCCAATAAAAGCCTGCTTAGAATATCCCATACAAAATGCTATCTTATTTTACCAATAATCCTATGCTTGTGCCTAATATTACTGCTATATCTGATATAAATTGAATAAGAGGAAGAAAAAATATTGCTCGGACATCCCTAATATATCTGTAATTTTTGGTAATTGCCCAAAGAATATAAGTCAACAGTATTAAGTATTATGTATGATTTAAAAATCAAAAATGAAATTATAAATATAATACCAATAACATAACGTGCAAATATTAAAATTACTTTTGCTCTGAAAATGTGCGCTTCCGCATCTCCTTTTGCAAAACGATAAAACATTATAAAAGCATCTATTATATTATCTCTTGGCGACCAATTAACTATTGCATTTTTTTCAAATATAATGTTTGCATTAATCGCTTTTAATTTTTTCGCAAAAACATAGTCTTCGTTATTGCTGAACTCTTGCGGAAAACCTCCTACTTCTTTCCAGACATTTTTTTTAAAAGCCATAGAACGAGTAGAAGGAAGAAAATTATTCTTATCAGCTTTATCCGGCATTACCAAAACGTAAGGAACTATACATTTTTGAAAAATATTTTTTGGATTTCCCTGGTAATACCCGGCAACTACGTCTACTTTTGCATTTTTAAAAGGCTCTGTAATATTTTTAACCCAATCTTTATCAAGAATACAACCGCTGTCTGAAGAAAGTATAATCTTATTGCTAGCTTTTCTTATTGCTTCATTTCTTCCAACCGCTCTATTCCCTCTTTTTATTATAAATTTAAATTTTATTTGTTTATTTGAAATTTGAAATTTGAAATTTGAAATTACCGATGCCGTTGCATCGGTGCTTCCTCCATCAACAATAATAATTTCATCCGGAATTTTGGACTGAATTAGCAATGAGTGTAATAAATTCCCTATGGTAGATTCTTCGTTATAAACAGTAGTAATAAATGAAACTTTCATAACTCCCAAAGCTTTAAGTATATCTTTACCATCTCTTCCCAGGTATGTTTTTTGACCCAGCCATAGGCTCTATCAACCAATTTCTCTTTTTCTTTTAAATTATCAAGATAAAAAGAGATTTTTGAAACTAATTCCGATACAGAACCTGAAATTGTAATATATTTTGAAAAAGGGGTCATTCTTAAATAATCTTCTTTTAGTGGATTATCGTAAACTGCAAATACCAATCTTTTTGCAGCCATTGCTTCTGAAATAGATAAATATCCGGATACAAAAGCAAAGTGATATTTTGAAAAATGTTTTCCTGAATTCTTTTGAAAACCTAAGACCTTAAAGTCTTTCTCAATTTCTTTTCTGAGCTTTCCATCGCCTATTATATCAAACGTAAAATTTGGTATTTTTTTTCTTATTAACTTAACTGCATTGACGTAAGTTTTTATCCCAGTTTGTTCATCCAGGCGCCCAATAAATACTGCAGATTCTTTTTTAGTTTTATTAGAAATTTGAAATTGAAAATTGGAAATTCCCACCCCGCCGTAGGCAATGTAGGTGGGCATTGTTCCATACCATTTTTTTATAAAATCACCAATACAAATATTCCCCCGAGATAATTTTTCCGATATTTTATGCATTATAATATCTTTTATTTTTAAAGGATAACCTTCATATCCATGAAATGTTGTGTATACTTTCTTATTGGGAAATAGCAATCTAAAAGGCAGATACCAAAAGAAAACATCGTGACAATGAATTATATCTGCATTTTTCATAAGCTTATAATTATTCCATAGCCACTTCCAAATTTGAAATTTCCTAAGTTTCCCTTCTTTTAACTTTGGTATTCTAAATATTTCAATTCCTGTAATTACTTCCCGAAGCTTCAATTTTAAGGAATTTTGTTCGGTTACAACAGTAACTTTATAACCTTTTTTAATTAGTAATCGGCTAACTTCTAAAACATGTTTTTCTACTCCCCCAATATGGGGATAAAAAAGCCGGGAAAAAAATAAAATTTTCATAAGCTAAAAATAGTGGACCCGGATGGAATCGGACCATCAATCTTTCGCATGTGAAGCGAACGTTTTACCACTAAACCACGGATCCATATGCATTTTACAACATCCGCCTTGCATTGACAAAGCAAAATAAATCAAGGAGAATGAATTTATGGAATTTTTAAGAAAAGCCTACTCTTTTCTCCTGGATTTTGTTCAGACTGGTCTCCTGGTTTTTGCAGTTTTTCTGGTTATATATATCTTCTTATTCCGCCCATTTCAAGTAAGTGGAAATTCTATGTATCCTACTTTCCTTGACAAACAATACATATTAACCAACATAATTACACTAAAATTAGGTAAGCCTCAAAAAGGTGACGTTGTCGTATTTAAAGCACCCCTGAATCCTGAAAAAGATTACATAAAACGAGTCATCGGAGCACCTAACGACACAGTTTCCTTTAAGAATGGGGACGTTTATGTAAATGGAAATCTTCTTGACCAAAGCGCATATCTAAAGGAATCTGTAAAAACTTATGGAGGATCATTTCTTAGGGAAGGTGTTGCCGCAATAGTGCCTGCAGATTCTTATTTCGTTATGGGCGATAATAGGTCAGGAAGTTCTGATTCTAGAGAATGGGGTTTTGTTCCGTTTAAATCCATTATTGGGAAATCTTTTTTTGTTTACTGGCCTCTTAACAAAATGGAAATAATTAAAAATCCCTACAACTAATTTAATTTATTCTCCGGCCAAGATTTTATTTATTGCTTTTATTTTAGGACCCGTAACTTCTACATTTCCCCTTATTTCAATTAATATTTTGGCTTTTTTGCTAGACTGGAAAATTGTAACTTTATCCAGATTGTACTTTTTCGCAATTTTTTTGGCCATTTCGTCGAGCTCGGGAATCCACAGCCTATCTTCAACTGTACGAGGCTCTTTTTTCTGAATTTGTCCCTTAACTTTTCGTGCTTCTTCTTCAGTCTGCCTAACCGTGCTATTTTCCCGAAGTATTCTGCGGAACAACTCAAGCATGAGAGTAGGGTCACCCAAGGAGATTAAGGGACGAACATGGCCCTCTGAGATTACTCCCGCAACAAGAGCATCTTTTATTGCATCCGGAAGAGACAAAAGTCTAATTGTGTTTGAAACTGTTGGAGCGCTTTTTCCAACTTTCCTGGCAACTTCATTCGTCCCCAAGCCAAATTCGTCAATTAATCGTTTGAATGCCAACGCTCTTTCAATCGGATTAAGATCTTCCCTCTGTACATTTTCAACAATAGACATTTCAAGCATGCCTTGAGGCGTAGTTTCTTTAATTACAACAGGAACTTTGGAAAGACCCAGCAGCTTTGCCGCTCTCCAACGCCTTTCCCCTGCAATAATCTGATATCCGGCTGGAGTACTGGCAACAACCAAAGGCTCTAAAATGCCTTGTTCTCTTATGGAATCAACTAAGTCGTTCAATGATGCCGGTGAAATTACTCCGCGGGGCTGAAGAGGATTGCTTTGCAGTATATTGGTCTCAAGCTCGTGAATTTCACTTTGCGTATTCGTATTATCCATAAATAGGCCGAATGTTACGAATTTATAACTTCTGCAATTTTTTTGCCGCGAGAAGTTTTAAAATTTACAATTCCGTCTTTTACTGCAAAAAGAGTAAAGTCATTCCCCATAGAAACTCCTGCTCCTTTAAAAATTTTCGTTCCTTTTTGTCGAATGATAATATTTCCCGAAATAATCTTTTGCCCACCATATAGTTTAACGCCTAAACGTTTTGACCTGGAATCTCTATTTCCTTTAACTGCCCCCTGTGCTTTTGTATGTGCCATATATTAAATTAAACTAAATTAAATTAAAGTGCTGTGAAAATTATTTCTATATTACGTCTAAATTTCACAGCTGTCAAGATATCAAAGATATCAATCGGAGAATTACTTTTTTCCGGATATCTCGTCAATTTTGATTTTCGTTAAATATTGTCTATGTCCCGTTACTCTTCTATATTTTGATTTTGCCTTGAATTTGGAGATTCGGAGCTTTTCTCCTTTGAGATGCTCCAAAACTGTTGCTTTGACTGCAAATCCAACAAGTTTAGGTTTCCCTAATTTTATATCCCCATCTACAACATGCAAAAGAACTTCCGGAAGTGTAAACTTTTCGCCGATTTTATAGCTAAGTCTTTCAACTTCTATTATTGAATCTTTGGATACTTTGTATTGTTTTCCGCCTGTTTTTACGATTGCGTATTCCATAAAAATAGATTATACCAAAAAATCTACTTAATTTCCAGAACTTTATGGGATGAATCACCCTTATTCATTGCCGATAATATTCCTAGCAATACAAAATTGGAAAGAAGCGAACTTCCCCCATAAGATACAAAAGGAAGAGTTATTCCAACTATTGGAAGAATTCCTATATTCATACCTATATTTATAAAAAACTGGAAAAAAATTAAAGAAAATACAATCGCGGAAAATGTTTTACAAAATAACTCATCCTGCACCCGGAAAATTGTAAAAATTTTGTATAGTAAAAATCCAAAAGTTGCAATCACCAAAATTGCACCAATTATTCCTAACTCTTCCGATAAAGTAGCAAAAATAAAGTCAGTATTCCTCTCCGGGAGAAATCGAAGACCGGACTGCGTACCCAAACCTAATCCGCGGCCAAACAACATTCCGGATCCAACTGCTATAACTGACTGGATAGCGTTATAAGACAATCCCAAAGGATCAATAGGATTTAAAAAAGTCAAAATCCGCTGCTTTTGATAATCATGTAAAAATTTCCAAAGGATAGGGGAAAGTATTGGCAAAAGAACTAACCCGGAAAAAATGAATCTTAAAGGAAAGCCAAAAACAATAAAAGTTATAATTGCTACCAAAAAGAATATTAATGCATTTCCCAAATCAGGCTGTAAAAAAACCAAAAAAACAATCGGCATTAAAAAACAAGTTGCCAAAAATATGGTTTTAAAAGAATAATTATCTTTGGAAGAAAGATAAGAAGAAAGAGAAATTGCCAAAAAGGGTTTCAGAATTTCCGAAAATTGCACCCTAAATCCAAAGAACTCTAGCCACCTGACAGACCCTCTTGTTTGCACTCCAATAATTAAAACTACAATTAACAAAGTGATAGAGGCTATATAAATAGGTGCTGCATAAAGCTTTACAGTTTTATAATTTGTTTGAGAAAAAAATAAAAAAGCGAATATTCCAATAATAAAGAACAGGAGCTGGCTTTTAAATAAAGATATGTCCATGGAAAAAAGAGTGGTTAGACTTAAGATTACCAAAACAATTATAGGAGATAACAATCCCCAATCAATATTAAAAAACGACCGTCTGTTCATTTACGAGCAACTAAAAACTTCTGACCTTTTTGAAGAATATCAATCAATGCATTTTTCCTTATATAATCTTCAAATGCTTCCGGCCAACTTGGCAAAGTGACATCAATTTTTTCATCAAACGTAGTGCCTATTGTTTTTCTTTCTTTTTGAATCTGCCTTACAATATCCCTTGCCTCTCCTTCTTCTTTTAATTCTTTTGTAATCTTAGTATCCAGAGAAACAGATGTTTCCTGAGTTCCCTCCTTTACAAAGTCAATTTTTTTAATATTTAACTCATCTTTTATAAGATTTATAATTTCGTCTCTAATTATTAATTCTGAATTCTTAATTATTAATTCCGCCAGAGGTTGTCTAACTTTTATCAAAGCCTCTTTTCTTTTTGCATGCGCCATCTCCACAATCTTTCGGGCTACTTCCATTTCTTCTTCCAACTTTTTGTCAATTAATTTATTGTCTGCTTTTGGAAAATCTGCCAAATGTACTGAAATTTCACCAGTTAAGTTTTTATAAATTTCTTCTGTAATAAAAGGAATTAATGGCGCTAAAACCTTACAATATTCAACCAGAACAAAATGGAGAGTATTATAAAAATTATTTTTATCTTTTTGATCTTGTGCGGTTGGACCTACCCTATCTCTGCTTCTTCTTAAATACCATAAAGATAAATCACTAATAAAAATTGAAACCTGTGAAACTACTTCAGGAGTATTAAAGGCTTCATACCCTTTCTCTGTAATGTTTTTAATATTTCCATTCAATCTTGACAAGACC
>OBEQ012188228.1_pt1 | contig 14296 bp, 15 predicted proteins | sample 1670901 | NCBI WGS metagenome assembly OBEQ01 (sample SAMEA104232315, study PRJEB22302) | groundwater metagenome | biome: forest; feature: aquifer; material: groundwater | place: USA | collected 2011-08-07 | depth 5.4 m
AATTTGTTGATTAAGCAAATTATTAATTAATTTAATCATTGCGTTACCCTCGAAACCAATAGGTTTATAAAATACATGGCTTCGCTTATTTTTCAATTCGTCAAAGTGACATAAAAGCGATGGGCTGGGACTTGGAATATACATGGTAGTCGTAAGTTATTAAACCATTACGCAACCTTGCAATTTTTATAGTTTATGATATGCTTTTTAAAATTAAGAATCATTATTGCTGGAAGGATTGAAAATGGCAAAATTGAGAGAAGTCAACATCTCTAATCTAAGAAGGTCGTTAAAAACTACATTAGATACTAATGAAAAGCTATTAGTAGTCACAAGAAAAGGAACTGATGTTGCGGTTATTATGAGTCCAAAATGTTATGAGAAGATTAGAGAGTTACTAAAATTTGGTGATATGCTGGCGGGCCAATGAGCCCGTTTTTTATTTGGATAAAAGCGTAGTTTGGGACTTTACTTCAGGAGAGTTTGAATTTTTATTGCCAAATGTAACCTGTAACCTAACCAACCGGCGGAGGTAGAACCATTTTTTGAAATCAGTAGTATTTCAAAAAATGGTTCTACGCAGCATGCATAGAGGTTGTGTGAACTATTCAGAAAAGTGATAAGGCAGAGCTACTTTTTCAGCACGTATAGTTTACTATCCAAACTGTTGAGTATGACTACATAGTCATCCAAACCCGAAAGGAAGAGTTCGGCAATGTCTATTCTGGTAGTTGGTGAAGAAAGAAGTTTTTTGGTTCCATCTAAGCCGATCTCATATATTTCGTCTCCAGATGCCGAGGATCCTGGTATTCCACAAACGACTGTCTTGCCATCTATGCTCCAATCACATTTTGAGGTGGAGGTGGATACATTGAGAGGGATTTCAGATTCGGATGAGACGTCTTTATAGAATAAACCAATTCCTGATTCTGTTTTTTGTGAAAATAATAATCGGGAACCATCTTTGGACCATTTGATCTCAAGCCCATCTCTGGAGTCCAACATTTTTTTAATTTCCCCGGCCTTGGATAAGCTATAGAGTTCTGACCCATCCGCAACCTCAATTCTGAAAGCCAGGAGTTCATCCGAGGGCCAGTAGATCTCGGCATTTTCCAAGCGGCTTGAGAAAATCTTTTTGGAAGAACTGCCATCAGGTTGCGATATGAATATGCCTTGCGAATCGTCTTTTCTTCCCCCAAAGTAAACCACCTGGCCTCCATCTGGAGAAAAAGCCAGGGATTTAATAGTGGTTCCGAGATCAACAGAAGCTCTTGTCTTGTAGTTGAAGTATTTGTAATGCCCCCCGCCTGGGTAATAGAAAAGAGATATAACCTCTTTTCTCGATGACGCCCAAAGGGTTTTTATTAAATTGACCAAAGGAACATCGGAAACTGACTTCTCTCTCAAGTCTTTTAAGGTAACTTCAAAAACTTTTCCAGTACCTTTCTCGTAATAGAGAACACTGTCTTTTTCTTGGGATATTGTAGGAGATATCGCCTCTCTTTTACTCAAACCAAACAGCTCTTTGCCCCTAAGCAAGGCTTCGGGGGAGTTAGTGGTGACTTGGTTGCTGAATTTATCCAGGATATTTCCATTCGAGTTTGAGCTCGGACTTCTATGAAAATCTGTCTGACTGATCAAATACCCGGACAAGAAGGCCGTAAAAGACAACGCTATGACAGTTAGAGTGATTAGAAGTTTGTTATTCATTTTATTCGCCTAATTTGGTTTGTTTAAGTCCAGAAAGACCTAGTTGGGTTGGTAACTGGTATCTTGAGTTTACAAAAGACCAGATCAAAAAGAAAGACCGGAATGGTAGTATGTTTAAAATGGGAATACTGTCTCCTATCGCTCCGACCACTATTTTTTTAAACTGTTTTCTCCCTGCCTTATTGAGTCCCCCAGCTATCAGTAGAACGGCATCAATAAAAAGACCTATCACCCAGCCAATCGTTCCGACGGTAAAAAAATCTATTAGGTCGCCGACAACACAAAGAAGTAGAAGAATAGAAAAAAACATTACACCCATCTGGTTATCCTTGTCTTCTTGCTGAGGTTTTTTCTGTCTCTCCTCTTCTTGTCGTTGAGATACGGCCCTGTCGGATTCAAGCTGTTCTTGTTTTTGTTCGGCAGTTGTTTCCATCTAATTTCATATTCAATACTAACCCCTTAATTTGGCCCACTCCTCTTTGGCTTTTTCTATTTCGAGTATTTGTCGCGGGTCGGAGGTAATTATCTGGTCTTCGGCGTAAGAAGCAACAACACGGATGCCGATGTGGTTTTGTCCCAAAAAGAACAACCCGAAGCCGACGCGTGCTTCCAATAGATAGTATTTTTCGGCGTCAGTAAGATTAAATGTTGTTTTAACTACCTCAATAGACGAGGGCGACTGCTTCATGAGTACCTGGATGGAAGAGTTGCTTAGAATGGTTTTTCCTTGAGGCGAAGCTAAAAAGTCTGGTATGTCTTGGGAGATGGTTATTAATCCGGCGTAGTATTTTCGAGCCCTCTTGGCTATGTTGGAAAGGAAATTGGCTCCTAACTCATATTTCATTAACCACCAAGCTTCATCAACGACAAGAATGCGCTGTTTGAGGGTTCTCCTGATTGTTACCCACATGAAATTTAAGATTAGGTACATAGCGATTGGTCTTAGTTCTTCCTCCATTTCTCTTATGCCGAAGACTATTATCTGATTGTCTAACGAAACATTAGTTGGCTTGTTCAAAAATCCAGAAAACGTTCCCTGGGTGTATTTCTTTAATCTTATCGCCATTGACTCTGCCCCTGTCAGCCCCTCCATTATGCTTTGGAGATCAGAAAGCAAAGGAGGCGCAGACTTGGAAAAGTCCGCTTCGGGAGTTATGTCCTTTATTGCATATGTTTGGATCAGTGCCTCATCTAATATGGCAGTTTCTTCGGGAGTTAGTTCTCCAAGGATAAGACGTAAAAGACCGGTCAGATCAAGAATATGGGACTTGAAAACATCAGCCGAAGACTCACCCTCCTTTGGTATTGGTAAATCAAACGGATTAATATGCTGATCGGAGTTAACTGAGATTTTTATTGACGAACCCCCGATAGTGTCTGAGAGATATTTATATTCATTTTCAGGGTCAATAATTAAAACTTGAGTACCAAAAAGAAGGCTTCGCAGTATCTCAAGTTTTACGGTGTAGCTTTTTCCGCCGCCGGATTTACCAAATACGACAGAGTTGTAATTTTCAAGTTTAAACCTGTCAAATAGTACTAACGAGTTGTTGTGGGTGTTGATACCGTACAGGATTCCCGAATTAGAGGTCAGGTCGAAAGATACAAACGGGAATAAAGAAGAAAGGGGCTCCGTGTTTAAGGAAGTATGGACATTGAGCCGGTCATCATTGATAGGCAGAGTTGAATTAAAGCCCTCGCTCATCCTGAAAATAGCCGGTTTTGGGAAAACTAATTGATATTCTAGGAGACCTTTTATTTTATTCTCGGTTTCATCCAGCTCTTTAATGCTGTTTTCATAGATTGTTATATAAACTCCAAGTTCAAAGAATTTATCGGTCCCTTGCTGGAGCTTGTCTCTAAGAGACTCTATGTCTTGAATACCCGTCTCCAACATTGGATCGCGAACATTACCTTTTGAAGCCTCCTCCATAGCTTGTGACTCTAGTCGGGCCAGCTGATCTCTTAATTGTTTAAGTACGGTGGCCGTGTTTTTGGGCAATATAAAAATAGAAATATCAAACACCCGGTCAAGGTTTATTATTGGTGAAAACCAATTGGTTTGAAGATAGCGCGGATAAGTCGCAAGGAATATTGTGCGCGCGTATCTGTCCCCTATCTGGAAATAATTGGGCGAAACACTAAAAGCCGAAGGAGCGAATATTTCATCTAATTTTTTTTCTTGTTCGTTCATTGCTGTTTAAATATTTTATTGCCTGGATTATATAGTCCGTAAAAAAGATTCATCAGGTCATCTTTCTCCAGTGTTTTGGCCTTAAGTCCCATTCCAACTAAACCGTCGAAAATCAGTTCGGTTCTTTGGAGGAGCTGGCTTTTGTAGGTCTCCAACTGTTCAGGGGTAAGCTCTTTTACAACCGCCGATGGTTTAAATATGCTTTTTAAACTCTGCGTTATTCCAGACTTTGACGGCGCTTCAAAAACATAGAACGGCACAACAATATAGAATTTCTTGGACATAATATTGGAAAGGTCGGAAAGATCTTTGACGAATTTGGAATACTCTGTAGCCTGTATTTTTAAAAGCTCGTTAGTCAATGCGTTTGCAGACTGATCTATCAATTTAAGATATTCGTCAATATTCAATTTTCTTGAATGGATGACTATTTGAAGCGGGAAATCTATGGAATTTATAAAGCGCTGGAAGTTCTGGAGAATAGCTATCTGTTCTCCTTCGGACCGGAGTTCAAAATTAATTGCTGAAACCTCAATTACAGCTCTCAAGGAACTGTTTTTTAACAGGACTACATTGTCGATGACATCGGCGACGCTTACTAATTGTTTTGTAGATTGGACAGCCATTATTTGGAATAATAGTTTTTTATCCCCTCATCTTCTTTTTTGAAAATATATTTCTTGGGGTTTGTAAGGTAAGAAAGGCCGTAAGATGCATAAACGATAAGCGGCACATCCTCTATTTTCAGAAAAGCAAGAGCCAGAAAGATTATGGCTATGGGTATTGCAAAAACGAAGAACAAGAAGCTTTTTACCAACATATAGAGCAAGACCACAAAAGCCGCTCCGCCGGCGATCCACAAGAATTGCTGAAGAGTAAACGGTCCTACTATCTTGGTTTCTGTCTCAATAAATTGTGGTAGTTGAAAGCGCATTTATAAATTAAGTATATCAGGTTTTTAGGCAAAATTGCGGTGAGTAGTCAACAGGGGCTGTATACAGTATATGGGGGGGGTTGTAGTATGGCTAATATTTTGATATATTTAACTGATGAAAACTATTTCTATTCCAAAAACTATGGCAAAAGAAGAGTTGCTTCTCATGACTCGCAGAGAATATGACCAGCTTTTGGGTACAATAAGGAAAATAGAAAAAAAAGCAGAACTAGATTTTGACTTACAAGAAGCGATTAAAGAAGTTAAAAGGGGCAAACTTACAGGGCCGTTTACTTCTGTTAAAGAATTGAGATTGTCTCTGGAAAAATGAAAATATTTTATACTCCTAAATTCAAGAGGAGTTTTGATAATTTCCCAAAACATATTAGAGACAAGTTCTATAAACAGACAACTCACTTAATAAAAAACATAAGACACCCATCCCTTAAAGCCAAGAAATACAGCGAGAAATTGGATATTTGGCAGGCAAGGATAGACAAGTCTGTCCGATTTTACTTTTTGATTGATAAAGACAGGTACGTCTTGCTTGATATTAAAAAACATTCAAAGTAGCTCCACTGTTTTTTCGGCTGATTGCGGGAGCGCCAGGTCATAACTAATGCGTAAAAGATTCAAAAATAAAAAGCACAGCTGCGGTTTATGTAAGCCCCATAAGTTGGGTTTAAGTAACCGATGGAAAGAAAAAGAGTTTATGGTAATGAAAGAATTTGAGAAAGAAAGAAAAAGTATGGTTAATCATTTATAACAAATTTAAAGCGTAAATGGCCCCACGATCTTGGTCTCCGTCTCGATAAATTGTGGCAGTTGGAAGCGCATTTTATTTATTTCTTAAGTTTACTACATTATTTCTATTTATATCGGGTTCTATTTTTAGATCTGGTTTTTCGGGGATCGGTTTATTTATTTTTTCTGGAAATCTCTCGGTTTGTAGTTTTTTAATATCTTCGGCGGCTGGCTTGAATAAGACAGAAACAATTGAATCTTTAATTTTTTTTGCTTCATCTGGGTCAAGCTTTGCTTTGATAGACACGCTTTGAGCCATTTCTCCAATGAAGAGGTCTCCCAATAATACGTCTCGAATTATTCTGGTAATTTCTGTCTTTTGTTCAGACGTCAGGTTAAAACTTGACCCCAAATTTTCTTCTATAAATTCTGCTGTAGAAAAATCCATCAATATATTTTTGATAGATTCAGGCAAGGAAAGAACTATTTTTGTATATATCGCAAAATAGTTTTCTGGCTTAACCCCAAACAAGTCCACGTTAAACGGAGTTGCGTATGACGAACTTTTTAAAACGTTGTCTTGTTGCTGGTCTAAGGTGTAGTCCATATAAATTTGTTATTTAGGGTAATGGCGGAGTCGGTGCGCTTGAGGGAGAACTGCTTGTTGGAAGAGGAGCTCCTTTGCTATATGTTGGTCCCAATATATCTTTGTATAATATTTCAATTTTCTTATCACCACCAACGCTGTCAAGTAGAGCTTTTTCCAGACGGTTAATATAGTTCACCCTGGCCTTTCTCCTTAGTAGGGCGATATAGCGTTTTAAAGATTCTTTGAATGCTTCAGCATTTATTCCAGCCTCCACCTCCTCAGGAGTTGGAGCTACCCCAGAAAGTCTTATGGCTGCAAGTTTTTTATCTGCGTTCCAGACACGGAGGTTGATATTGGCTGTATCTTTGATGTCGCCACTCTTTAGAGAGCCACCAAGTACATGCGTTTTTAATTGGAATTCGTTGGTGTGAGGTGCGCCATATGCCTTTTCAAATCCTTCCTCGGAATCTTTTCTTAGGTCTGGATTATGAGTGCCATCAAGATTGTAGTTCATTGCAAGATCCGGAGCCACTTTCGCCACTTCCTTTAGAAACGCTTTTCCTTCTGCGGTAGTATGTCCACCGAATACGCCCAGGCCAGCTTCAAATTGTTCCTTATTTAATCCAGCCATAGCCTTAGTGTCGGTTTGAACATATCGATACATTTCTCTTCTTGCGGCTACACTACCTCTCAGGGCCGTATAATCATAGGCAATTCCCGTCTTTGCGTCGACTCCTTTTTCAGCTGCGGCCATTCTTGCCAAGTCAGGGCCTTTCATCTTAGAGAACTTGGAAGCTCCGGCCGTTTTGGCAAAGTCCTCGGCAGCAAGCGGGTTTTTAGACAACTGGGTGAGGGTTGAAGTGAAGGTGTCATTATCCAGTTGGCCGATTTTTGCAGCTAATTTTCTATAAGCAAATCCTCTTGGATCCGTAGCATCAAACTGTTTTGCTCTTTTGGCTACATCGGCTTCGGTTATCTGGCCATTTTGATACTGTCTCTCAAAATCCTGATATTCCTTTCCGGCTCTGTCAACAAAGGCTTTTTGGTTTTTAATCTCTGCGCCTCTGACTCCGAATCTTTTGGCCCATATCCCTGTTTCTTGATCTTGACCATATTGACCACCGTAAAGCTTTCCGAATTTTCCGGGTAGGCCTTCTTCTTGAACTTGTTTCCACTTAGCCGTTGCTGCTGTACCAGCTTGGGTTAGCCCAAGTCTTCTTGCTGCTATTCCTCGTGACCAGCTAGCAATCCCTACCACTCCGGTTCCGGAGAACATGGAGGACTTCATTGCGACCATTGTTCCACCGATTAGGAATATCGCCGCCAAGACGTAGAAAAATAAAATCTGGAAAGTGAAGGGCACGCCATCTCCGAGGGACTGATTTTTAGTTTGGGCGGCGATTGCCTGAATTACCGCGTCCTGGCTTTGTAAAAAATAGAGACCGAAATAAAGAAAGAAGAGAAATATTGGCAGAAACATATTCCAACCGACAAATGTACTCCACCATTTTTTGAATAACCCTTGTCCAGCTGGGAAAACATTCATAATCCAGGCAATCGGGGAAACGATTAGTAAGGCCCACAAGATAGGAATCCTGACTAGGGTGAAAATAAAAGCAGTTAGGATGCTAAACAGAAAGGTGACTTCCAAAACCAGGGAGAATATCAACGAGATAAGTGCTCCAAATATACCTTGGTCTACCGCTTGTCCCACCGTGGCAGAGACAGCCGCGCTAGAGGTACTTGTACTTGGTAATAAATTTGCTGGATTTAATCCTTGACCCAACCGCCCAGACATATCACCAATTGAAGTAAGGAATGTATTGCTCAATATTTGGCCGCCTTTTATTACCAAAACCCCCAGTACCAAACTGAAGTTAATTAAAATAGCAGTGAATAAAAACTTGGCGAACAAAGAGCGGGCATCATATTTAGAAATATTAAATATCGTTCCAAAGGCCATCAATATCAGCGCCACGATGAAAAACATGTTGGCGAAGTTTCTCATTATCTTCCAGCTCTCGTCTATAACAGCTACCCCCCCGCTTGGATAGACGGGGATGTTTATGACTGTTTGGAGAAGCGTTGCCAGAACTGCAATGCCTTTTCCTACTACGGTAAACATGAGGAACACTATGTAAGAGGACCCCGCCAAGATACAATCAGATATTGGGAAGAAGCCGGCAACACAAGCTGCATTTGCTGGATGTATCGGAAGTAAAAACAAAACAAATGCAAAAACAATTGCTAGGTAATATTTTTTAAATTTTGTGTGTATCCCTCTCATTTATAGATTAAAACTATGGTGTAATAGCTGGTGCGTATTGAGATGCATCAATGAGACAACTTGGACTCCAACTTGGACCCCAAGTGGTGCCCAAATCCGATACAACGTCGTATGTTGTGCCATCGGGATAGGCAATAATATCAACAGAATAGCCCCCACAGTTGGTCCCAGATGTTTTCTTTTGGAGTCCGGCTCCCTCATCTTTCAATTGCCAGGCTACATTTTTAGTTATCTCAAATTCATCACAGGCGGTATGTGTCGTCTGTGTGGGACCTATTTGATTTATGACTGAAGTAACGATATCGCTGTGATTTATACCGCCATCTTTAACAGTACAGGTTCCTTCTGGTGATGGTGGAGGTATTGCAGGTGCAGCAAGTGATGGGGCTTCTCCCACTGCTTTAAGGCAGGCCTGCGAACATCGACTGTAAGGATATGAGTTAGCTGTATCATAGAGGCTCTGACAATAACTTCCAAGACCATTACTATGACCAGGAAGAAAACTAAAGTTACTGCCAGTGCCGGGTGGAAAGTCTCTGTATGCTTGAGGAAAGTTATTTTTGACGTAGGTCTTTGCTTCGTTAGATATGTTGTCAGCCGCTGTGCAGAATTCTTGGTTATAAGATTCTGAAGTTCTTTGTTCAGATGTTATCGAAACATCAGTGCTGTCGTTGGTGGATGATCCGCCTAGATCAAACATTTTATTAAGTGCCCAGGTTGTTAATGCGGAAACGGCGATTGAAGCTCCGTCTGCACCGGCTAGTAATGCCGTAGTGCCTTTACTTGTCGCATCCCCTGCTGCTTGGTCTAATACTGAACCCGGAGTTTTAATATCGCCAAAACTATTGCAGACATTGCCCAGTCCGAGGGTTTTACAAGTACCCATAAGTCCGGTAAAACCTTTTCCGGCTACTGCGTTGTTAATAGCGGATGACTGTGATAAGTTTCTTTGTTTGGCCACCTCGTCTAATGAAGAAAACAATGTCCCATAATAGTTATTTTGAGGTTCAAGCATTCTTGAAAAGGCCTGCCATCCGCCATTGCCAGCGAAGTCTTTTTGATAGTTGGATGTTGTAAAGCCACTTGGCATAGTGCAGTTGGTTTTGAGGCCGTAAGTTTCGAGTGAGTCTGTTCGGACATTTTGGCCGGCAATGCTTATCTTGTCGGTTGACTTAACTCCGAAAGCTCCCTTGATGGCATTAGAGAAGTCACTACAAAGATGGGAATTTGTTAATTCAGCTCGAAAGATACTTTCACCTTGGTATTGAGCTTGTGTTGCGAATTTTATCCAGTCTTGGACGAATGCTGCTTTTCCACCGGCGCCCCCGGTCTGTATTTTGCTGATTATTTTGTTGGATAAAACCTTAAATGCGGTTTGAGCTGCAGCCTTTATCATGACATCCTTGAAATAGACAGCCCAAGTAGAAGCGCCATAATCGCTTCCTGCTTGAACCGTTTGGGTAGACGAAACACCCAGAATAAAAAACATCAATATCAATAGAAAACACGCAATGATTTTTTTCTTATAATCCATTTGTAAGAGATGTGATTATGGTCCACAATTGGCCATTAGGTGGATGGAGATTGTTTTCTTTAATTTTTTGGACGATTGTAACAAGTGTTGGCTGGACCTCTTGGTAGAGTGTCATCAGATTATTCATTGCAGCGATGCCTTTCATGGGGTCTGTGCTAATTTGACCCAGGGCTTGGTGATTGATTATGAGAGTTTGTAAACCAGTTAAAAGCTGCTGGTGGATACTACGCCAAGATGGGGGCACTGCTAATACATTCAGCTTGGCCATCACCCCCAGGTAATAAGCGGCCTTAGTGTTGAAATATTCTTGGGTATAGCTAACATTTTTGGGGTCGTCCAGGTTAAAATTTGCAAATTTAAAAGTGGTTACTCGAGGTTCATTAATCAGTTGGCCCCACATGTCGTTAAGAATGATAGACCCAATAGCATCTACATAATTTTGCTGTGAGGCCTTAGAGTCTGACGAAGAGATTAGGGGTCCCGCCGAGATTTTATTTGGATCTAATGCCTTAGCGGAATCGGAGATTATGGAGTCTGTTATATCAGAGAGAGCATTACTATAGTTGGTAGTATCTCTGTTTTGGCTTAAAACACCGGCAGAAAAACCTGCGGCCATAAGGTTACTTGTTTTTTCAGTGATGTTGGTTGTTGGCAACAGATCATCTGGACCTGGAACAAGCGGATTGTGGCCAGAGGCTACTTCTTCTCCGTCTTTAAAACCGTCACCGTCGGTATCAGGATTGAACGGATCAGTTCCCCAGATCATTTCCTCGGCATTGGTTAGGCCATCGTGATCGGAATCAACTTCAGGACTGGGCAATGGTGTTTGTACGCCTATAATCGCAACAGAAGAGGACTTATTTCCTAAAGAATGAAAAATGCTGTAAACCGAAAACAAGGCAATCAATACCAAAAAACTGAAAAATATTTTAATCTTGCTTGGCATATAAATAATTTTTAAAATATAACCCAAAAATTGCCAAAGACAATAGTAAAATTGGCAAATCTCCTAACTTATTATACCACGTCCTTGTCTTATTTGGCACAACTGAACCTGTTAATATCTGGTAGCCGTTTGAACTGGTAGATTCCATGATATTTCCTTGTGGATTTACTAGGTATGAACGCCCGTAATTTGAGGCCATAACCAGATATTTGCCATTTTCAACCGCTCGAAATTGGGCCAAGGTGCCCGCTTGTCCCTCTATTTGTTTGTTTCCTCTAAATATACCCATACTATTGAGACCCAAGATAAAATCGAATGCCCCCTCTCGAGCGAGAGATGGCGAAATAATGTCTGAACATACTAAGACTTTAATATTGTTGTTTTGATAAGCTATAATGTTGCTTCCAGAACCCGAAGTAAATTCAGATAAGTCGAGGTTGTTTTTTTGGGAGAATCCAAAGATAGAGAGTGGTATTTTGAAAATGTAAGGTAGGAACTCTCCTCCAGGGGTTAGTAATTTTTTGTCGTAAGACCCGATAACGCCGTTTTTGGAATCGATGAAAATAACTTTTGACTTTAACCCGCTCGATTCAAGTATTCGATTTGAGTCAACAATCAGGATGTTATTGGGGGATAAGTTGTTAAAATATTTCTGAGCCATAGCTGGATTGAAAAACTCGGAGAGTATTTGTGAAAAATTTGCTGTTTCTGGAAATACGATGATATCAGAATTTTTAGCCGCATTTTTTAGCATTACATTTTTTTGGCTGAAGTCGTTTAAGAGTTCGTCGAGAGAGTAATCTATCTTGGTAATTTTATTTGTTTGGATGATAGAAAATGTGAGCGGGGTGCCTTCTTGTTTAGAGAAAGAGATGTTGTTAACGGCGAATAACGACACTAAGATTATTAGGATCTCTCCAAGTAGTATTTTCTTCTCGTGGCTATTTTTACTTGTGGCCAAAACTAATGCGGATAAAGAAAAAATTATTATAAAATCTATTCCGTATATTCCCCAGACAGACGAAGTTCTTAGTAGCCAAGGAAGAAAGCTTAGTAGGTAAGCCGGATTGCCCAATGTCCAATGAGGACCAAGAAAACTTCCACTCCCAATCCAGACAATACCTATTCCCCAAGATCTTAGGTATTCGGCTAAAACAAAAATACTGGCCAGAAAAAATGGAGTCAGATATTCTTTTGCGGAGCCTTTAGTTAATCGTGTACTAAAAAATGAAAACAGTCCCCAGAAAAGTGATGCGCAAGCGACTGTTAGCATAAACACAAAAAGAATAAGGAGGAACCCTAAGAATCTATTGGCAACACCCAGTGTGTCGAGTGGATAGAGAGACCAAAACCACCCAAAAATATAGGAGAAATAAATTAATCCAATGATAAAACCAGGCCAGAAGCCCGAAGGGCGCAAGCGAACTATTTTTCTATAAATTTTTCCAATTCTATCCATTGGTTCAATGAAAGGTTTTCCGCCCGGACATCGTAATCGAATCCTGCTTCCTCAAATATTTTAAGTAGATCATCTCTCAGTATACCAAAGTTCTTGCTTAGATTGTTGATTAATTGTTTTCTTTTACCAGAGAATCCAGCCTTTATGAGTTCAAAAAATAGTCCTTTTTGTTTAGGATTTAGAATTTCGGGTTTAGGACTTAACCTAAGAATGGCCGAGTCCACTTTTGGCATTGGGCGGAAACTTCCGCGGGAAACATATCCGATTATTTTAGGTTCGGCGTAGAACTGGACTGATAAGGCCAATAAATTCATATCGGGCGGTTTAGCGACAATTCTTTGAGCAACTTCTTTTTGGACAGTTAAAATTATTAATTTTGGTTTTGGCCATTCTTCAAAAATAGTTCGGAGCAGGTTGGAAGTAATATAATATGGAATATTCCCCACTACTTTATAATTTACCTTCCTTCCATAAGCCTTGCTTATGGAAGGAAGGAGCAGGTTTCCGATATTTACTTTAAGGGCATCATCCTCCACTATTTCAACGTTAGAATTTTTAAATTTTTCTTTAAGTGGCTCAATTAGTCGTCTATCTTTTTCAATTGCTATAACTTGACCAGCTCTTTTTGCAAGTTTTTCTGTTAAATTTCCAGTTCCAGGCCCGACCTCAATGATAATATCTTCCGGTCCGACTTCGACGGCCTGGACTATTTTATCTAAAATGCCTTGATTTATAAGAAAATTTTGCCCCAATGATTTTTTTTGGAATAGTTTCATTTTTTAGGATCTTCTCCATAAGCCTTGCTTGTGGAACCTTCAGCTAACCAATGAAACACATCGTCTTTTGGTGAGAAGTTTGTTGGGAGAATATTATATAATTCTTGTTTGTTAAGGACTAATGACTCTTTTCTTTCAGATCCTGTCCAATCCTTAAAACTAGAGTATTTATAGTTTTCGACAAATTTGATGGCTGCTTTTTTATCCTTAATCCCCTCCTCTTTCCATGTGGGCTGGATTATTTTTACCGGATTCAAATGAATATAAGAAAAAAGGTATCTAGCTTGCATGTCATTTTGCACATGCACCGATTTGAATTTTCCCTCAAACAAAGATCCAGTGCGATTATACTTAGCATTAAAATATTTTACATATGCAGTGCCGATTTTTAACATAAATAAAGCTGGTCCGTGGTTGCTTAGGGCCTTTATGTATAAGTGAAAATGATTTGGCATTAAAACCCAAGAACAGATAGAAACAAGAGGATCTTCTCGATCAAAATCCCAAGCGTCTATTCCTTTCTCGACTATGTCAACCCTAAAACTGACGTTTTTTCCAGAATTACAGATAAATAAGAGTTTTATAAAACGATCATAATCTTTACTATCAAGAAAAATATCCTGCTTGCTATTGCCTCGGTTATAGAAGTGATAGTACTCATCTTCTGCTATAATAATTTTACGTATTCCCATGCTTGCGAGTATGTTCTACTAACCTTCCATAAGCAAGGCTTATGGAAGGTTAGTATTCAATGGTTTCGTCGTCAAAATAGTTACTTTCAAACAAGGGCTGGACATGTAAAATATCTTGTGGCATTTCATAAATAAATCTGGAAGGAAGGTTGGTTTGGGTCGAACCGAAAATATTACGGTACTTGGCATAAGTAATAATCAGCCGATCTTTTGCTCTGGTTATGGCCACATAACAAAGCCGTCTTTCTTCTTCCAGTTCCAATGGCGCCAATGTGGCTCGGCTGTGTGGGAAAAGACCCTCTTCCATCCCGGCGATAAAAACTACAGGAAATTCTAAACCTTTTGACGAGTGAATTGTCATCAGGGTGATTCTGTTGGCGGAATCTTTCATTTTATCCGTTTCCTGCAAAAGGGCGATTTCTTCAAGGAAT
>OBEQ010915946.1_pt1 | contig 14290 bp, 6 predicted proteins | sample 1670901 | NCBI WGS metagenome assembly OBEQ01 (sample SAMEA104232315, study PRJEB22302) | groundwater metagenome | biome: forest; feature: aquifer; material: groundwater | place: USA | collected 2011-08-07 | depth 5.4 m
AGTTTGTCGTTCCGATTCTGCTACCGCAAAATAGTCCCGCCACTCAACTCCTATTTGATTATCCAAAGCATCCTGCCATGATTGCTTACTTGTCTTGTACAAAGTATTCTTTAAGATATCAATAATCCGTTTCACCTGTTGCACATCTGAAACTGTACAAATACTATCAAAGAACATCTTTAGTTTTCGCCTCTTGTAACGCTTCTAATATTAGCTGCTCGTGTTCAGTGAGGGGGATTGTTTTCCCAGTTATATCGCGAACTACATCACCTACCATCTTAACTATCTGTTTATCCAGCTCCTGTATTTTCCGCGCTTTGTACTGTTGTAGCTCTGCTTGAGCCTCAGAATATTTCTTTTGCATTTGCTCTGCCACAATCTTTTGCGACTGGATAGTTTCCATTTCCAGAGCCTGCTTAAACTCATCTACTTCTTTCAGTGCATCGATTTCTATATCTTTTGATATATTGAAGACAGCTTCTTTAAATTCCCGCAACTGATCTGCGGATATTTTATCAAGGTGCTCATCCAGCTTTGACTTATCAACCCCTGCGGAAATTTTGGCACTGGCCAAAATATCCATCGCCTGATCACGAGCTTGGGCAATAATGCTACCAGCTTTCTGCCGGGCTCGACTCAAAACTAGCTGTTCATCCTGGTGAATATGCCTAGAACGCTGTCTCCAAGATAGGTAACTAGCTATGGCTAGCACTACAGCCGCTACCCAACCCCCATAAGTGACAGTGGTCATCATATGATCAAGATTAAGTAAGCCAAGGCCAACCCAGCTGCGGAAATGACCAGGGTTAAAATAACATTAAAGACCACACTCAGTTGAATGGTGCGGCTAGCCAAGGGATTGCGCCCTACCGCTTCCACTCCAGTTTTGGCTACTCGGCCGAAGTACATAAAACCCAAAGTGAAAGACACAATCGTCACAATCATGGCCAAAATATACCTCAAGGCACTCAATGGAGTGAGATAAACTGAGCCCAAACCACGCCGAACAGTATCCAGTAAATTACCTCTGACACCTTCGGCCACGATGGCTGGTCTCACCCCCACCGATATCAATATTTTGCCTTCACCTGAGCCGTCATAAGCCTGCAAGGCAGTCCCCACCACATAGCCAGTTTGCGCTGCCTTTTGGCCAATTCCTGGGGTGGTAGAAGTAGTCACAAAGTCCCCAATTGCAATCTTACCTCCAGCATTATTTACTTGGGCAAAAGCCTTGCCCGATGTCACCAAAGGATAGCTCCCTGACAACGACTTATTTTCAATTAACAAAGCTGGATCAGTACTAACCACCCCTAAGGTGTTAGTTGCATAGTCTTGAGTACATGGGACATTGCCATCAGCTGTTGAGCACAAAATCAGGCCATCAGTAATTTTATCTCCTTTAACCGCTACTGACACACCCACAGCCGATGAAGTATCAGCACGCACAGGACTGATCCAGGTCAATCCCAGAACAGTGATGAGCAAAAGAATGTACCCAATTCGGGGCATTAAGCCATTAATACACTAAATGGTACTTGACAATCAATAGTCATTTTAATCATATTAATAATATAACAAAACTTAGACAAATGAATCTAATGTCTAATAATATTGTCTAACTTTTTCAATTCTTGCCAAAAAATGCTGTCCATTGCTCAAGCCGCCAAACTACTCAGCGTCTCTACCAAGACGCTACGTCGGTGGGAAAAACAAGGCTCGCTCATTCCTCAGAGATCAGTTGGCAATCAGCGCCGATACAGTGAAGATCAAATAAACACCTTTACTAAGCCTTCCAGGCTCTCCTTATCTCCTCTTACTCTTCCTTATAATCCGGATGGGCAAAATCTGGATTTAACTCTGTTACTTAGTCCGCAAAATGGAAGATCAGCAGCTTTGCGACTGCTACCAAACCAGAAAAAGGTTTTGGTAGGAACTGTAGCTAGCTTAGTCATAGCAATTTCCGCAGTAATTGTAGCTCATAGCCAATTTCCGCAGGCCTTGAAAATTGCTGGGGATCTGATTCGACAACAATCAGCTTCGATAGCAGTAGCTGATAATAATATTCTCCGCGGAGTAGTCTTAGCCTCAGAAACTGGCTCTGATCAATACCTATTTACCGTGGGTGTGGAATCATTATTTAAGAATGCGGTTACTATTGAAGGTAATTTAACAGCTCCCAATATTTTGTATGGGGTGGTGGCTGGAACAAATGTTAGTATCACTGGCAACAAGCAGCGACCTACCATCTCAGTCACTGATCAAACCACGGGTTTAAATATTTTCAAAACTATCACAGTAGGCTCAGATTCATTTTCCGCAGCAGGCAAAACTGACACCCTGACCTTTGCTGCTGGAGATAACGTCACGATTTCCACCGATACCACTAACAAAAAGTTGACCATCAAGGCTGCTACTACTGATGTTACTTCCTCTGGCTGGACTGATGATGGCACTATGGTCCGGCTAACCACAGCCGGAGACATTGTGTCTATTGGATCTGCCACGGGATCAGCAAAATTAGCCATTTCGGGCAATGACAACCGCGACTTATTTACAGCCTCGCAATCGGGAAATCTAGTTCTAAAGCTAACTAATGCCGGTGATATGACCCTAGCTGGTGATCTCGCAGTTAATGGTGGTGACTTAACCACTTCTGCAACCACTTTCAACCTGATCAGCGCTAATGCTACCACCGTCAATATCGCCAATGCGGCCAATACTGTCAATGTGGCTGGCGGATCCTCAAGCACTGGCTGCACTGTAGATGGCACTACAGGTAACTTGACTTGCACAGGTAGCATTACTGGCAGTTCATCTGGCTCCTCTGGCTTCTGGACTAGAACCAGCACCACTCTCTCTCCTACAACTGCCAATGATGTAGTGACAGTAAATCAGGCAGCGACAGGAATCACCACCGCCAATCTTAAAAATATTGCGTATACAGGAACTGGAACTTTTAATACAACAAGTAGCACGCTAACAAACTACGGAGGATACTTCACTAATACTTCGACAAGATCAGCTGGATCAAATGCTTTAACAAATGTTGGATTGTACGCTAATGCCTCAGGAGCCCAAAACAACTATGCAGCTATTTTTGAGAATGGAAATGTGGGAATTGGAACTACAGCTCCCGGGTCGACTTTGGACGTAGCGGGAGCGACAGGAATAACAAATGAATCCGGCGGAGCCGGATACAGTGAATGGGTTCAAATTACTAATGCTGGTGATTATGTAAGCTTTTCCACCACCAATGATACTGTTATTAGAGCTAACTCCGAAGACCTGATCCTTGCGGCAGTAAATGCTACTGGAGCAATTAGATTTGGTACAGGTACCGGCAGTACTGAAAAAATGACTATAGCTAGTAGTGGTGATGTGACTATGACTGGCGACCTAGCGGTGAATGGAGCAGACATTACAACAACCGGAACCACTGCTACTCTGTTCAACACCACTGCCACCACTTTGAGTCTGGGGGGAGCAGCGACAACAGCCTTGAATTTGGGTAACGGCTCAGGGAACTACACTGCCATTAACCTCGGCTCAGGGTCGGGTACTCATACCATCAACATCGCTGGAACTGGAGCCACCTCTGCAGACACTATCAACATTGGTACTGGGGGAACTACTGCAGACACTATCACAATAGGAAACAGTGCATCAACTACAGCTTTGAATCTCACTTCTGGCACTGGAGCCCAAACCTTTACCTCCTCGGTAGCCACTGGAACTACTTCTACATCCGCCTTTGTTTTTACTGACAATGCTCTCACCTCGGGAACAGGTCTATATCTCTCCTCTACCGCCACCGGCTTAACCTCCGGGGGCCTGGCAGTATTTGACTGGTCACCCGGATCTGCCACTACCGCCACCGGGAATTTATTCAAAATCAACATTGGCACCAATGGCACCACTACCGGCAATCTGTTTACTGTCCAAGATACGGGCTCAGATTTATTTTCGGTCTCCGAAGTCGCTATCACCTCAACCCTACCCCATGCATTCAATGCTGCCGGTGATGTATCCATAGCTTACGATTTACAATTTACCAATCAAACCGCCTCGTTTATTAAATCAAATGCCCCCCTCTACATCCAAGCCGGGGAATCTTTTGAAAATAACGACTTAACTTTGCAAACCTTTGGCACAGGGGCAGTATCTGTTCTGCCAGCTGTAGCCACCACCGGTTCTCCTACTGCCTTTAGAGTCACAGGCGCAGCTCACACTACCTTGACAGCCTCAATCGAAGCCCCAGATGTAAACATTAACCTCAACCGCACGGTGCAGTTTTCTACCGGAGCTTTAACTACCCAGCGAGCCTTCCTGATCCAAGCACCCACTTACAGCTTTAGCGGAGCCTCGACTCTAACAGATGCAGCTACGTTGGGTATCTCCGGGGCCCCAGTTAAAAGCACCAACGCCACCATTACCAACACTCATGGCATCTTGATTCAAGCTGGGGCCGTGTCCACGGCCACTAATGCCTATGGTCTATCAGTCAATGCTCCCACCGGCGCGACTAATGTCTATGCGGCTCAATTTATAGGCGGCAACGTGGGCATTGGCACTGCTTCCCCTCTCAATGTACTCGATGTCTCTGGCTCTGCCGCCACCGCTTCAGCCATGATCCGCAACACCTCAACTAGTGCTGGTATTGCCGGCCTAGCCATTAAATTAAGTTCCACTACCTTAGATACTACTTCTCGATTTATAAACTTTTTAGATTTAAACAGCACCATTATTGGCAAGATCAATGCTGCGAACACCACCACAGTTGCCTATTCCACCAACGGTACTGACTTTGGCGAATACTTTGTCAAAGACAGTTCTAGCTTTACCCCCGGGGACATTGTGTCCACCTCGGCCAACGATATTACTTTAACTCCAACTAGTTACGACCCGCGAATGATTGGTATCGTTTCTAATTCGGCCGGCTTTGTCGGCGGAAAAGAAGGCGACAACAAAGTTCTCGTCGGCTTGTCCGGCCAGGTCCCGGTCAGAATTGCCGCCACTTCTGCGGCTATCTCCAAAGGTGACTTCATCACCAGTAGTACCATAGCTGGAAAAGGCATGAAGGCTACCAAACCGGGCTTTGTGATTGGTAAAGCCCTGGAAGATTGGACTCCGAGCCACCCAGCTGAAACTATTCAGGTGTACATCAATAACATCTGGGCTGATCCCAATCAGCAGCTAGCCTTTGACGAGGCTGGAAATATGACAATTGCCGGCACGGTAACCACAGTAGCTCCAAACTCTAACCAAGTATCTCAAAATACTACAGATCTACTCAATCTACAGGGGTCGCTGCAAAACCTGGAAGGCAAAGTAGCCACACTATCGGCGCAACTGGCTAACTTGCAGGTTCAAAATGACCCAGCTGCTACCATGGCAGCTCATCTCTGGCAACTTGCCACAGATTCGGGCAAATTAGCGACTGTATATGCAGTCCAAGTCCCGGAACTGACTATCACGGGTGCATTACATGTGGGACTACTGACCATCGACGATTTAACAGCTAGTCTGTCTTCTCCCTTAGGAGAAATTACCATCACTGGCAATTTAGCCGTCACCGGCAAGATTCAAATCCGAGGTGATTCCACCGGCAAAGCAGTTATCCCCGCCGGTTCAACCACTCTAACCATCGGTTCCACTGCAGCTACCGCAACCTCACAAATCTTTGCTACTCCCGAAAAAGTACCCATAGTAGTCGCCACTGAATCTACCGAATCGGGCAAGTTGGTCATTCGCATTCCTGAAGCCATCACCTCTGACCTCAAAGTTAATTGGTGGGTAATCAATTAATATGGCATTTACATTACATCGACCCAAGTTAAATCTAAAAAGAACCTTATCTTTTGTTAGTAGTTTGTTGGTCTTTGTTATATTTGCAGTGGTAGCAGCCAAGTGGCTAGCCCATCCACCTCAGGCTGCTTGGTTTGATGACAACTATGCCTACCGGCAAAGGATTAGTTTCACCCATAACGCTGACATTTCATCTGATAGAAGAGTATCAGTAAGCCTCGATACTGCGACATTAATCACTGCCAGCAAAATGCAATCCACCTGTAAGGACACTCGCTTTACTGACATAAATGGCAAACTCCTGCGCTATCAATTAACCGGAACTTGCAATAATGCTGCCACTACTTACGACGTGGTTTTTCCAATTATCGTCAATGGTAGCAACACCGGCTATGTTTACTACGGCAACCCTGCCGCCGGCTCTGCCAGCGAAGATGTCTCAGCCATCACTAGTCTTAGTCCGTCGGGAGGATCGCCTGCTTTTGCTACCGAAGAGCTAGGCCAAGGGCCGGTTACTTACTGGCGCTTTGACGAAGGCTATGGCACTACAGCCAATGACGCCTCAAGTCTGGCCGACAATGGTACTTTGGGAGGAACAACTATTCCTACCTGGCAGACCGAAGATCAATGTCTAACTGGCAAGTGTCTCTATTTCGATGGTTCATCCTCAAAGGTGACAGGTTCAGTTGTAGTCAAGGCAATGAAAACCATCTCCTTCTGGGTCAGGCCCAATACCATAGCCAGTCAGGGTCTGGTCAATTTGGATGGCGGCACGCATAAAATCAGTACCAATAGCTCGGGGGTGGTTTCCGCTACTGGCTTTACCTCACCTACTTATTATCTAAACGGATTAGCTGTCACCACTCTTACCCTAGCACAAAATCAATGGAATTTAGTGACTATCACCACCGGTACCAGCTTTGATACCACTAGTTCTTGGACTTTAGGAACTGACGGTACTAATTTTCAGAAGGGCTTTTTTGACGAGGTCAAAATTTATAACTACGCCCGATCAGCGGCTCAAGTTAAAACCAGTTACATCTCCCGCGGCACTTCCAAAGGAGCTGGAGCGGCCTTGGGAGCCAGTGCCGACAATAACTTTGCCCTCTCCAATGGCTTGGTCGGCTATTGGAAGATGGATGAGTCCTCCTGGAACGGCACCACCAATGAAGTCTTGGATTCCTCCGGCAACGCTCTCCATGGCACCGCCGGCAACGGGGTTACTACTACCAAGGGAAAATTTAACAACGGCGGCAATTTTGATGGCTCCAACGACTTCGTGGGCATAAATGATAATGCTCTTCTCCAAACCTCCGCTGACATGACTCTCAGCGTCTGGGCCAAATTTAACACTATTTCATCAGCCAACGATCACAAAATTATCTACAAAAATCACGCCACTAGTCCTTTCTTAGGCTATGAATTGTCTATTCAAACTAACACCAACTTCTTTTTCCAATGGGTCAACACCAGTGGCACTTACTACTATGCCTATAACAGCTTAGTTCCCGCCACCAGCACTTGGTATCACTTGGTGGGCGTAAAATCCGGAAACGTCTTAAAGCTCTATGTCAACACGGTAAATGACCCCACGCTCGATGCCGCTCCCACTGGTACCCTGTTTAACTCCAAACAATCGCTGTATATTGGCTCCAACAATGGCACTAATGCCACTGATGGAATTATCGACGAAGCCCGGCTCTACAACCGGGCCCTCTCTTCCGCCGAAGTCACACAGCTTTACAACTGGGGTCCGGGCCCAGTGGCAAATTGGAAAATGGATGAAAATACTGGCACTACCACAAATGACTCATCGACCAATGCCAACACCGGCACCCTCTCCGGCTCTACTAAGCCCACCTGGACCCCGGGTAAATTTGGCTCTGCCCTCAACTTCGACGGCATCACTGCCTACGTCGCGGCTGGCAACGGCACCTCGGTCCAAGTTACCGGCCCACTCACCCTGACAGCCTGGATCAACATTACCTCCACCGGTACCAGGACCGTAATTAGCAAATGGAACACCACCGGCAACCAAAGGGCATACCAGCTTGTTATCAGCGGTGGAAATCTCCAATTTCTAGTCTCTCCGGACGGTACCAATAACAATGGAGTTACTACCGCTGGTACCACCACTTTAGTCACAGGCAAGTGGTACCATGTCGCCGCCGTTTACATTCCCAGCACTTCAGTTACCTTGTATGTCAATGGAGTTGTCGACGCGGTGAACACTACTAGCATCCCCGCTTCCGCATTTAATAGCACCGCCGACGCCGAGCTAGGGGCCATAACTTCAGGTGGACAGAACCTTTTTGCCGGCGTAATTGACAACGCCCGAATTTACAATTATTCTCTCACCTCCAAACAAATTATCGAGGACCTAAACGGCGGCCATCCCACCGGCGGTTCCCCCATGGGCACTCAGCTGCTCTACTGGAAATTCGACGAGCAGTCTGGTAGTGGAGCCTCGACAGTTAATAATTCCATTGATACTCAGTCTGCCATTACCGGCAACCTCACTGGCGCCACTTGGAATCTGGAAAATGGCACTGTTAATTGTAAATTAAACGGTTGTCTTAGCTTCTCCACTTCCACCAATAATGTTTCGGCTGGAAATATCACGGCCCTAGACAGCATCTCCGCTTTCTCCCTCTCTTTCTGGATCAATCCCACATCTTTAGCTGTTAACAGCGCTATCATCTCCAAATCGGACTTCAGCACCAAAACCCTGTTTGCCGTCAATACGGACAGTACCACCAATAGCGAACTCCGGGTATACATTGCCAATGCTACCAATGACACCGGATCAAACTATCTCACCACTTCAGGACTTGGTCTTACCAACAGTACTTGGGCTCACATTGCGGTGGTATATGACGGCACTTTATCTGCTGCAAACCGCGTCAAAGTGTATAAAAATGGCCGATTGGTATCAGGCTCTGCCACCGGCACCATCCCCACTACCACTACCGCCAACACTACTTCTAATCTTAAGGTAGGCGCCTCTGATTCTGGCACCTACACTGCCTTAAACGCATATCTGGATGAGGTCAAAATCTATCTCTCTCCCCTAACTCCATCCGAAATTTTGGTTGACGCCAACGCTGGTTCGGCCGCGGCTTTGGGTGGGGTTCTGGGCACCCACAACGATGAAGGCTTTAGCCTTACCCCCCCTGTGGCCTGGTGGAAACTGGACGAAAACACCACCAAGCCGAATAACTCCGCCACCATTGTGGACTCTTCCGGTAACGGCAATACTGCCACCGCCAGAAACGGTCCCATTTCTGCAGTCCCGGGGAAAATTGGTGGGGCCTACACTTTTGCTACCAATCAACGCATGGACACCACAGACAACACTATTCTTAAAATAACTGGGGCCGTATCCCTGTCTGCCTGGATTCAAATTGGCGATACTACCACCGTTGAAGGACTGCTAGGCAAATTCAATACGGGTCAGCGCCAGTACTCCTTGGGGGCCAATTCCACTACTGCAGGAAAGATTGATTTTAACGTGACTAGTAATTGCAATACCATTATTAAAACCACCTCTAATACCATCCTATCCACCAGCACCTGGTACCATATTGTCGGCGTCTACATTCCCAGTACCTCTCTTACCTTGTACGTCAATGGATTGAAAGATGCCCAAAACACGACCAGTATTCCGGCTTCCCTGTGCGATGGTACCGCTGGTGCGGCCATTGGGGCATTAGGTAGCGGTGGCAGCAGTCCTTGCAATTGTAAAGTCGATGACGCCCGGATTTATAATTACGCCCTATCTGCTGCCCAAGCCGATTACATTTACAATCGGAGTGCCCCAGTTATCTGGTATAAATTTGACGAATGCCAAGGGACGACTGCTTATAATTCTGCTGTGTCTGGCAGCGGCTCAGCCGCGGGCAACAATGGCACCATCACCATCGGTGGTACCGGGACCTACACCTCGCCGGGGACATGTCCTTCCGGCACTGCAACTGAGGCCTGGTCTCACGGATCGGACAAGGGAGCCGGTAAACGCAATTATGCGTTGGGTCTAGACGGCACCGATGACTTTGTTTCCACTTCGGCATTCTCTCCTCTAGCGGCCTCTGGCCTAACTACTTCAACTGTCTCCTGGGGTGGCTGGTTCTATCCGATCACTTCGGCCGCCAGTAAAACTCTTATTGAGAAGGCTTCCGAATTCCAGCTCACCACCGATTCCAACAGCAAACCAGTCTGTGGAATTTATTACTCCGCAGCTTTTAATAACGCTACCGCTGCCCCCAACGCCCTCAACCTAAGCGCCTGGAATCATGTGATATGCACTTACGATGGTGTCAACATCAGCACTTACGTTAATGGCCTGCTCGTAGCTACCACTGCAAATACCAATGCCATTACGGCTGCCAGTTCCATCTTGTATATTGGACAGACTAGCGGCGGAGCCAACTTCTTCCAGGGATTGGTAGATAGTACCCTCGTTTACAATTACGCTCTGACTGCCGCCCAAGTTAAACGGGTGTATAACAACGGAGCGGTATTCTTTGGCCCAACTACCGGCAGCCCATAGACCTATGATATAGTGACTAGAGATTATGAAGTGGGTAAGTCATTTAATAATCGGACTAATTACCCTTATCGGTAGTTTATTTGGCTTTAAGGGGAACTCTACTAATAATATTACCCCCTCTACTCCTCCCTCGACAATGAATGGTGAAGAGAATCAAATTCGGATCTCGCCAGCTCCAGCTGTGGCTCAAGGTATCCCCTACGGTCCATTCCACTTTGGGGAAAACAAAGGGGGAAATGATTATGCCGATCCATTAGCAGGTGCTTTCAACGGTTCTTTTGTTTATCTGGATAATGCTACTTCCCCTCAGGCGGATTTACTTTTGAAGACTGCAAAGGATAATAGCAGAAGGATTATTGCTAGCACCGGTAAAAGTTATCCCTGTACTTACTGGAATGGTTCAGCATTTAATACAGCGTTGTTTGTTAGCGACACCGAAGCTCTCCTGCCAACAGTGGTCAAATACTGGCCTAATACGGTGATTGGCTTGCAGCTGTTAAATGAGCCACATGATCCTCAGCCAGAGTGTAAGCCAGGAATCCCGGTCAAATATCTATATGATGCAGTAAAGCAGATCAGATCTTACCTGGCTAAGAATTACGATTCTTCCCATCCGGGAGTTTCCCAAATGTATATCGGGTTCGATGCCCCCCCCACTTATTTTGAGGATGGTCTTAAGGGTGATGCCACCAGAAGCTCAACTGATGGGACTATTAACATGGCGATGATCCAATGGACGCCGCGGAAGGGTACGGGATCGACCCCAACCCAGCAGGCGATCAATTGGGCCGCTCCCCAGAAAGCTGCAGCCGCGAGAATGGGGATGAAAATCAATTATTCTGTAAATACCAGGGATGCCAGCCTGGCCGAGACCATCGAGGTGAATAAATGGGAATGTCAGCAAAGTGATGCTCTTGAAGTGTGGTGGTACAACTGGAGCGATAAGGGTGGAACCAGGGCAGTAAGTCACGCATTCGAGGGAAGTTTTTCAGACTTTCAAGCGATTCGCAATGTTTGCAATGGAAAATAAATCTTCAACCCGCCGGTGTCACCAAGGGGATTTTTTTGACTTTGAACAGTATCTATGGCAAAGTTGATGCTAATGCACAGAATTTCTGCTATCGTTATTATCTTAGTCGTGGGAGTCCTAGCAATTTTTGGTGGAGCTTACATATATTTGTCCCCGGGAAGGTTGGCTGTTCCTGGGTTTGCCTCAAACCTACCAAGTAGCTCAGCAAGTTCCACCACTTATCCTCCTATCAGCATTGGTAACGGGAAACCTATAGCTGGCATCATGGGAGCCCATGCCGACGACTTTAGTTTCATAAAGTCTTGGGGGGCCAATACAGTCCATTACTATAAATATCCTGGCGATACCCACCAGATTGCTTCAGTTTTAGCTTTGGCAAAACAGACCGGTTTAAACGTATTTGTGAGCGTAGCCAAGGTAGAGCAGTTTAATAATGCATTTGATTTAGCAGGTATCAAAGCCAACCCCACTCGCTTTTTTCCGGACAACCAAATAGTGGCTGGTGACCGAGCTTTTTTGGGTTACTGGATTGTTGACGAACCGTGCAATCCCAAGAAAAAATCACCAGTCCAAGCCGCCGATTTTGTGGATCTGTATTCGACGGTCAAGACAGTAAATCCCAAGATTCCCATCATCATCAATTTTGGTACCTTAGAGTGTTTACAGGGTTTTGTAAAGGCCAGTCAACCAGGTTGGAAGCTGACCGATATTGCCATGTTTACCATTACAGAAAAAAAGCTGATGAGTCAACCTAGCTACATCTCAGATCAGGCGAAAATCGCAACTAGTATTAAAGCTTTTGATCCCAATATCAAGATACTTCCTCAACTGGCAGTGTTAGAGTTTAAACAGGTGGGTGCTCCCATGACTCCCGCCTCGTGGGCCCAAAGTGCTGGATTGGAAACGGCCAAATATTTAGGTAGTTTTGATGGCGTGTTGTATTACTCGTTTCGAGCGTACGAAAACGTTAAGTTTATAGGTAAGGCGATTGGGGATGTCAAAGATGACCCAGCTTACGCCTCGGCCTTTAAAACAGTTTTCCAAAAGGTGACCAAGTAAGGACATCTGCTTGACACTTGATAATGGGCTGTTATATTACAAAGTATGTCAACAACTAAAAAGATACTTTTGGTATCAGCACTAGTCGGACTAATGGTAAATGCCAGCGCCGGTGCAGCCAAAGCTGATTGTTCTCTCACCTCAGTCGGCTTTACCCCTCTAAATGACTTGGGTGCAGGCCAATATCTGGGGTATGCCGGTGGACTGTATCCGAACTCCACCAACACTCGTCCGACAGGACATCTTCTATCCGGTCTAGACATAGCTCAAAACCAAATTCAACCCCTGGACAGCTCCGGAAATCCCGACCCACTTAACGGCAAAATCGTCCTGCTATCAATCGGTATGTCTAATGCCACAGCCGAATTTGGTAACTCTAACTCTAACGCGTTCAAGAGCCGAGCTGATATTGATCCGACCAAAAATTCTCAGTTGACGATTGTTGATGGAGCCCAAAGTGGAGAGACTGCCAAATACTGGATAGATTACATCACAGATCCCTATGCCACTTGGGCCACCGCCAAAAACAGAATTACCACGGCTGGAGCTACACCAGGGCAAGTTCAAATAGTCTGGCTCAAAGAAGCTGATGCTTACCGGACTACAGATTGGGGACCTTTCCCTACTCACGCTCAGGGTCTGCAAAGCCGGTTAGCCGAGATTGTCAAAGGCGTTAAATTTAACTTTCCCAACGCCAAAATTACTTATGTATCCAGTCGCACCCGGGCATATACCCTGGGCGGGACTCTAGCAGAGAACCTCAATCCCGAGCCCAAGGCATTTGAATCCGGTTTTGCCAACAAGTGGCTGATTGAGCAGCAAATCAGTGGCGACACTAGTCTCAACTTTGATCCTGCCAAAGGAGCAGTGGTAGCCCCCTGGTTATCCTGGGGTCCGTATCTATGGACCGATGGACTCACTCCCCGCTCAGATGGCCTAACCTGGTTATGTACCGACGTAGCCCAAAACGACTTTACCCATCCTTCTTCCAATGGCGGAGTACCCAAAGTGGCCGACCAACTGCTGGCTTTCTTTAAATCCGATCCCACAGCCACCCCTTGGTTTCTAAAAAAAGCTGTTACTGGCCAGCCTCCCACCTGTGCATCAACTGCCACTCCTAGCCAGGGGGTAGCCCCACTGACTGTCAACTTCGCTTCTGCTGCCAGTGATAGTGACGGCACAATTACCCAATACGCTTGGACCTTTGACGACGGGAGTTTTTCACTGCAACCTAACCCTACCAAAATATTCCCAGTGCCAGGTCTGTACAATGTTTATTTCACCGCCAGCGATAACGACGGGAACACAGCTACCTGCACCGTACCTGTCACTGCAAATGTTTCACCCTCTCCCCAGCCGTCTCCAACTCCTATCCCAACACCTACGCCAATTACCTCGCCGACTCCTACTCCAGCCCCTACACCTATTACTATCATGCTGCAAGTCAATTCCTCTTCTGACGATGCTAACCAGGATGGAAACACCTACAAAGACACTCAGCCAGCTATCTTTATCGGTACCAGGGCCACCCCAACGATGAGCTATTTTGGAGCTAGATTTAACAATATTAGTATTCCGCGGGGATCGGTCATCAATTCTGCCCAACTGCAGGTCTACTCTCAAAAAACCGCCGCAGCTGCGATTCAAACCTCCATTGCCGGTGAAAATATTGGCAACTCACCCACCTTTTCCTCTACCAACAAGCTCTCTAACCGCACTCTGACATCTGCCCAGATATCTTTCTCCCCCACAACGAGTTGGACTGTCAATACTTGGTATTATCTTCCTGAAATGGCTGGGGTGATTCAAGAAATTGTCAACCGCTCAGACTGGAACTCTGGCAACAG
>OBEQ010194624.1_pt1 | contig 14286 bp, 16 predicted proteins | sample 1670901 | NCBI WGS metagenome assembly OBEQ01 (sample SAMEA104232315, study PRJEB22302) | groundwater metagenome | biome: forest; feature: aquifer; material: groundwater | place: USA | collected 2011-08-07 | depth 5.4 m
GGTCTTCGCGCCGCCAGGGGCGACTTTCTTTTGGATACTTTTCTTTGTTCGTTACAAAGAAAAGTATCGCGCCCGCGGCGCGCGAGCCGCACCTTATGAATTTAATAGACTCGACCAGTGCGCGTCAGCGCGACAAACCCAGCGTTACAATGAAGCCATGAAATTTCAAAACCCCCCAGACCACGAAATAAAATCCCTCCTAAGGCGTGTCCGCATGATCGCGGTCGTGGGGCTCAGTCCGCGACCGCAGCGCCCTAGCCATCGTGTTGCGAGTGCGTTGCAGCGGTATGGATACAAAATTATTCCCGTGCGGCCGGCGGTGAGTGAGGTGCTGGGCGAACGCGCCTACGCGAGCTTGCGTGAGTTGCCGATGAAGCCGGATCTGGTGGATGTGTTTCGTGCGCCGGAATATGTCAGCGCTATCGTGGATGACTGTATCGCGCTCGGGATACCGGCGCTGTGGTTGCAGGAAGGGGTGGTGGACGAGGCGGCGGCGCTACGGGCGCAGGCGGCGGGGATCGAAGTCGTTATGAACCGCTGTATGTACCGCGATTACGTCGGATTCTTCAATGGGGCGCCGCTTTCATCGCTGGCGGATTAATGGCGTTGCCTGAATTTTTGTCTGAGTCGTTTCCAGGCATCGAGCAAGGAGCGATGTAGCCGGCGTGCCAGAGGCCAGTCCACGGCCAGCAGTGCGAGGCCGAGCGGGATCATCCAGAAGCCGAGCACGGGAAGGAAGCCGATCAGGCCGCCCACCACGAGCAGCGCGCCGAGGGTGGTCCGTAACCACCGATGCCGCGTTGTTTTGACCGCGTGAAAAACTTTCTCGGTTGGCTGTTTCATGGCTGTTGGACCCGCGTGCGGTTTATTTAGTGCGACGCAAGCGGTACGATGCGGCGTATGCGCATTCCCTTCACGAAGATGCACGGAACCGGAAACGATTTCGTCGTCTTCGACGCCACCCGCCATCCGCTCACGCTGACGCCCGAAAAGATTCGCCGCCTCGCCGACCGGCATTTTGGCGTGGGTTGCGATCAGGTGCTGGTGGTCGAGCGCCCCACGCAGGCGGGGGTCGATTTCCGTTATCGCATTTATAACGCCGATGGCGACGAGGTCGAGCAGTGTGGCAACGGCGCGCGCTGTTTTGCGCGTTTCGTGCGCGATCATGGTCTGAGCGAGAAGGATGAGCTCGTCGTTGAAACGAACTGCGGCATCATTCGTCCGCGCCTCGAGGCCAACGGGCAGGTGCGCGTGAACATGGGCGCGCCGCGCTTTGAACCGCGCGAGTTGCCGTTCGAGGCGCCGGCGCGCGCGACCACGTACGACCTTGCCGTGAACGGTCGGACGGTGCAGATCGGCGCGGTTTCCATGGGCAATCCGCATGCCGTGCAGGTGGTGGCCGATGTCGACGCCGCGCCGGTGGCGACCGAGGGGCCGATGATCGAACGGCATCCGCGCTTTCCACGGCGCGTAAACGCGGGCTTCATGCAGATCCTCGACCGCGGTCATATCCGTCTGCGGGTGTTCGAGCGTGGTGCTGGCGAAACGCGTGCCTGCGGCACCGGCGCGTGCGCCGCGGTGGTGGCCGGTCGCCAAAGTGGCTGGCTGGATGCTACTGTAGAGGTGAGATTGCCCGGCGGTACGCTGCGTATCGACTGGGCCGGTGAGGGTGAGCCGGTGTGGATGACCGGTCCGGCGGCGACCGTATTCGAAGGCACAATCGACATCGAGGCGCTATGAGCCAGAAACGTGGCAGCGAAGAAGCTCACAAAGAACGCTCCCTGAAAGAAGTTGCCCAAAAGGAATTCTCGCAAACCGAGATTTCCTGGGAAGAAGCGGTCCTGCGCTACCTCGAAGAACAACCCGATTTTCTTCTGCGTCATCCCGATCTGTTTGCCAAACTCACGCTCAAGCACGACGTCGGCGGACGCGCGGTGTCGTTGATCGAACACCAGGTGCAGACGCTGCGCACACGCAATCAGGACATCAATCAGCAGCTGCGCGACCTCGTCAACGTGGCGCGCGACAACGACGCGCTCAGCGCGCGGCTGCATCGCTTCGCCACCGCCATGATCGGTGCCGGCTCGCCCGACGAGGCGCTCGACAGCGCCGCCGATCTGTTGCGTCAGGAATTCCGCGTCGATGCCGTGGTGATGCGCCTCAAGCGCGAACCGGTCGGTGCGCGTCCGGAGTATGCCGGTGCCGACGATCGTCGACTGAACGAATTGCTTAAGCGTTTCGATGGCACCAAGCCCTTGCTCGATCTCGCGCACGACGAGAAGCTGCAGCGTTACCTCTTCGGCGAACACGCCGCCGAGGTGAAGGCGTGTGCGTTGGTGCCGCTCGGAAGCGCGAGTGCCGAAGGCGTGCTCGCGCTGGGCTCGCACGACGCGGCGCGTTTCCATCCGGGAATGGGCACCGTGTATCTCGCGCGGCTGGGCGAATTGCTGTCGCGCGCGCTTGCCGTCACCGCGGGATAATTTCACGCGGCTCGCCATGCGCCCGCGATCTTCCATGCCGTCCTCGGTATCGCGATCAGTTTCCAATACCTCCGCACAGTGGGTGAACGAGTTCCTCCGCCACCTCCAGGCCGAACGGCGTTTGTCGCCGCATTCGATCGCGGCTTACCGCCGTGACCTTCAGCAGTTGCTCGCGTTTTGCGACAAACGTGGCATCGCCTCGTGGTCGGTGTTGAGTGGCGCGCAACTGCGCACGTTTGTCGCCGAGCGTCATCATCAAGGCCTGTCGGGGCGAAGCCTGCAGCGATTGTTGTCGGCGGTGCGGACCTTCTATCGCTATCTGCTGCGCCAGAAGCTCGCGACGCAAAACCCCGCGCACGGACTGAAGACGCCGAAGGCGCCCAAGCGCCTGCCGAAGACGCTCGCCGCCGATCTCGCGGTACAGCTGGTGACGGTGGAAGGCAACACGCCGCTCGTGTTACGCGATCGCGCGCTGCTCGAACTGTTTTATTCCTCCGGTCTGCGACTCTCCGAGGTCGCCACGCTCAATCTCACGGCGCTCGATCTCGACGAAGGCACGGTGCGCGTCACCGGCAAGGGCAGCAAACAGCGTGACGTGCCGGTCGGTCAGCACGCACGCGCGGCGCTGCGCGCATGGTTAGCGGCACGCACGGCGATGACCGGTGCCGACGAGACGGCGGTCTTTGTCGGCGCGAACGGCCGGCGGCTATCGGGTCGACAAATTGAGCGTCGCGTCGCGCATTGGGCGCGCCAGCGCCACATCGGGCAACCGGTGCATCCACATATGCTGCGTCATTCCTTTGCCAGTCATCTGCTTGAATCGAGTGGCGATCTGCGCGCGGTGCAGGAATTGTTGGGGCATGCCAATCTTTCGACGACGCAGGTGTACACCCATCTCGATTTTCAGCACTTGGCCAAGGTCTACGATGCCGCGCATCCGCGCGCGCGCCGCCGCAGTGGGGCGGGATAGCCATGCAGAGGGCAACGCCTGAGAGAACCGTTACCGACACGCGCTTCTACAGTTTGCGGCGGCTCTCGCCGTATCAAGGCACGGTGCAGGTCATCGACATGCCGGGGTTTCGCGCCATGAGCGCCGACGGCGCGGCGTGGGAGCTGCGCATGGAGAATCCCGGCGCGCGCCCGATCCGCGCCATGTGGCGCGACGGCGATGCCTACGAACTTGAAGTCAGCGAGCGCACGGCACCGTTTCTGAATGCGTTGCGCGATCACCCGGCGCTGCCGTTTCCGCTCGCCGACACGCTCGAGTTGTGGTTACTCGATGCGCGCGACGCGCTGCCGCTGGCGCTGCTCGCGAGCACGTTGCCGCGCATGGCGGCGCCGAATACCGTGGACACGATCTGGCGCGCCGCGTTCGCCGGCGACGACGGATTTATATCGTCGCGCCTGCAGGCCGCGCCCACGCAGCCGCCGGGACAACCTTTCATCGCACATTCAGAGGTTCTGAATCGTTGCGTGCGCCGAGCTGCCGGGACGGGCGCGCGGGCACAGTGGTTTCGGCGCGCGGCGGGCGGCGCAGGTGCCGGTCTGCCCGGTGGTGGCATCGACGCATCGCTGGCCGGGCGTGTGATCGAGGCATCCGCCTTTCCGGAGTTGCTGCTGCGCGAACAGTGGGAGAGCGACGTCGAGACCGGCCTGGTGCGCGATTATCATGATTGGCTGGCCCCGGTGTTGCTCACGCACAGCGGCCTGGCGCGCGCGACGCGCGATCGCCTTGAGCGGGCGGCGTGCGCGCAGGCGGCGAAGCTCTATCGCATGCGCCAGCTGTTGCCGGAAATTGTTAATCGAGAATTGGTCGAAGTAGCGCTGGTGGAAGCGGTATTGCGTCAGGCCGGCAATTCCCTCGCGCGTTGAATTGGTTTCTACATCGCGGTCCGATTTTCTCTTCCCCTCGGTAGTAGAATGAATGCATGACTGGCATCTCTGTGCGTGATCGCATTGTGGATGCGGCGCTCGATCTCGCCGAGCGCCGTTCCTGGGAAGCGTTGCGCCTGCATGACGTGGCGGTCGAGCTGGATATTTCGCTCGATGATGTGCGTCGTCATTTTCGCGAGAAGGAAGAGTTGGTGGATGCGTGGTTCGATCGCGCCGACACCGCGATGCTGGGCGTAGCGGCCAAACCGGACGTGGCCGCGTTGCCACCGCGCAGTCGTATTCACCGCCTGTTGATGGCCTGGTTCGCGGCGCTTGCCGCGCACAAGCGCGTGACGCGTCAGATGCTTTTGAACAAGCTCGAGCCGGGACATATTCATTACCAGATTACAGGGCTGCTGCGCATCTCGCGCACGGTGCAGTGGTGGCGTGAAGCGGCGAACCGCGACGCCGTGTTGCCGCGCCGCGCCATCGAGGAAGCCGTCCTGACCGGCATCTATCTCACCACCTTCGGGCGCTGGATGATGGACGATGCCGACAACACCGGCCCCACGGCCGCGTTGCTCGACAACTTGCTGGCCGGCGCCGAACGCCTCGAGCGCGGGCCAATCTTTGGGCGCACGCTGCCATGAGCGGCCCGCGCAAGATTATTCCGGTGACACCGGTTGCCGCGACGCGCGAGCCAGAGCAGGAAATACGGGGCTGTGCCGAGCTCGAGCCCTATGCGTTGCGCGTGATCGGCGACAGCATGGCGCCTGAGTTTGTGGACGGACATATCGTCATCGTGGAACCGGCCGCGGACGCGCAAAGCGGCCGCTTTGTCGTCGCCGATTACAACGGGGAGACGTATCTCCGGCAGTACGTCGTGGAGCACGATGCGCGCTATCTCAAGGCGCTTAATCCGGCCTATCCCGCCATCGTGGCGGCCGGCACGGATTTTCATGTCCGCGGCGTCGTGGTGCAACGCACCGGGCGGCGCCGGTCGGAACGCAAAGATTATTAGGATGATTAATCGGGGCGCGGCCAGCTCTCAGTGGTACAGGTGTTTACGTGACGGCGGCAGGTCGTTGTAGCGTTCGCGTGTGAACAAGACCTGGAACAATTGCAACGTACCGGTCGTGAACGCGGCGATGGAACCTGCCAGATAGAGTCGCCACGCGCGCACGAACGCCGTGTCGTAGGTCTTTTCGATCTGGTGTGCGTGGCGCTCGAAACGCTCAAGCCAATGCGTCAACGTGCGCGCGTAATGTAGACGGATATTTTCCACATCCACCACGCAAAGCTGATGCGGCTCGAAGATCTGCATCATTTCACGCAGCGACGGCGGATACGCGCCGGGGAAGATGCGCTTTTCGATCCAGGCGTTCATCAGTTCGGGTTTATTGCGGCCGATGCTGTGAATCAATCCGCGGCCCGTGGCTGTCAGGCAGCGATTGGCGACCTCACCGAGCTGGAGGTAGTTTTCACGCCCGACGTGCTCCAGCATGCCGATGGAGACGAACACATCGAATTCACCGCGGATGTTGCGGTAGTCGTCCTCGACATATTCGATATGCCGGTCCAGACCTTGCTGCTCGGCCTGTTCGCGCGCGTAGCGAATCTGTTCGCGCGAAATGTTATAGGAGTGCACGGTAACGCCGTAGTGGCGCACCATGTGGCGCGCCAGTCCGCCCCAGCCGCAACCGGCTTCCACCACGCGGTCACCGGGACGCAGCATCAGCTTGCGACACACGTGGTCCATCTTCGCGCGCTGCGCCTGCTCCAGCGTCATCGCCGGATCGGGATAATAGGCGCAGGTGTACTGCATGGCTTCGTTATCGAGCCAAAGTTGATAGAATTCGTTACCAAGATCGTAGTGATGCTGAATGTGTTCGCGCGAACTGGACAGCGTGTTGCGCCGCGGACGATTCATTGCCCGGCGTAGCCAGTTGATCGCGCCCTGGGAAGGCATATTCGCCGCCCCGGTGTAAGCGGTTTCCAGGCATCGCACGAAATCACCTTCGACATCGACGCGCCCGACGCTGTAGAGATCGCCAAAGTGGAGATCAGGATTCAGGCACAGTTTCCAGAGCGCCCCCCGATCACGAATATGAATGCGTCCGGCAATACGGGTATGGTTGGCGCCGATCTCCTCGCCATTCCAGAGAACGACCGTAAGCGGCGCGTTGTTCATAAAGGCGAGAATCTGGCGCGCCAGGAAGCAATCGAGTGCGTACACGGGGCCCGCTGCGACGATGGGCCCGTTTGCAGGGAGAGTCAGGGGAGCTGCTTTGCTGTCTTTCATGGCTATTCCTCAGCTATCGATCTTCCGGAGCTACTGACCTTTCGTGGAGAAATCCTAACATGCGGCAGTAAGGGGATTGCAATCGGTGCACTGCCGGATGTTGTGCTGACGTACAATAGATATCGTCAGAAGTGCTTCATTCAGCCAGTGCCAGGTCCGGAACACTGGCGCGGGGGGGCAGGCATACTATTCTTAGGGACGTCCAAAATGACAGGTGAACAATGGGTCTGAACGTAGATAAGAAATCCCTCATCCAGATCACGATCCTGGTGGTCGTGGTCGTTGCCGGTGCCGGCATGTACCTTTCGAATCAGGAAGGTGGCCTCGGTTTTATTACCGATCTGTTGCCGGGCGCGGACAAGCAAGCCGCGCCTGTTGCCGTGGTGCCACCCAAACCGGCGGAGCCGATCATTCCCGCACAACCCGCCAAAGGCGAGATCGCCGGTAAGCCGTTCGACCCGGAGGCCGTGGTGCTTGAAAGCGGTGTGCTCACCTTTGTGCAGTCCAAGGATCCGCAGCCCATCGTTCGTGTACGGCTCGGCGCCTCGAAGTGGGAGACGCCAGCGGGTAAGAATTTCAAGTATGCCCCGGCCGGTGCCAACGCACCCATTGTCACGGTGGGCCACATCGATGCCGGGAAGATGAAGGAACAGTCGGTGTCAGACAAGTACACGCTGTATCTGGAGTTCGGTCAGGAGAAGGGCGGCAAGCTGCCGGGCAAGATCCATCTCGCGCTCACGGGCGATCCGACGCTGACGCTCGCCGGTACGTTCGATGCCGATATCAAAGGCTTTCGCATCATCGACGGCAAGCCGGACCTGAGTGCTGACTCTAACGATACGCTTGAGTACCTGACGCTGAAGGAGCTGCTCAAGGACGATCCCGATCGGCAGATCGAAGTGATCGCGTTTCGTGACCATCGCTTTACTGCGGACAAGACCCGCGCCGGTTATGTCGAAGTGGAATACCGCTTCGCGCAGGGCAACGCCGATATCAAGCGCTTCCAGTTTGTCAAAGATCCGGAATGGAAGGTACGTGCCGCACCGCTCGCGCTGAACCAGATCGATGAAGCGCATCCCGTGGTGGTGCCCGGGCCCAAGGACAAGCCGGAGCAGGTGCTGTCCTACCTCGCGGCCAAGCAACTCGAAGCGGGCGCGAAAAAGAAAGCGGCCAAGGGACTCTACGGCGTGAGCTTTGTCACGCGCCACAACCTCAAAACCAAACTCGGCGTGGCCGAGGCGAGCTACAAGTTCGAACCGGATGGCCAGGCGCTGAAGACGTCTTACCTGTTTCGCCTGAAGCAGGGTGGCTGGGCGTTCGAGCGCGAGCTGGGGGCGAAGGACAAAGTTAATGTCGATACCGGCAAGGCGGGCTAGTCCGGCTTACGCCACGAGGTAAGGCAGCACAAAAAGAAAACCCCGTCCCGGGTAAACAGGGGCGGGGTTTTCTCGTTTATGAGTATGAATTAAAAAAGTGTGCTAGGTGCAACCAGCGTGTCGAGACGGTGCCGATGTTCGCGCAACAGATTTTCAAACACGCGAATGCGTGCCTTGCCATAGGCGCAGTCATCCTCGTTGGCGATGTGGACGAGGTGGGTCTCGAAGCGGCGAATTTCGGCACGCAGCATTTCTTCTTCGGCTTGTCGCGTAGAGCAGTGGTTTGTCTGGCTCATGTCTTGTCTCTTTAGATCGTCGCTTGCCAGCCTAGTTGGCAATTGTTGCAATAGCGTGACGTCCATCGGTACTGTTAAGAACGGAGGATTACACGTGCGATTACCCTGGTATGTCGCCGCCCTCGGGGCGGCATTGGTGTGGGGCCTGCATTATCCGTTGGTCGGTTTTGCGCTCAAGCGGGTGTCGATGGTGTCGGTGCTGTTCCTCACCGCGTTGCCGATTGTGTTGTTGGCACCGTTTTTCTACGCCACGCTGGCGGCTGATTATTCCGTCTTGAAAACATTTCCCTGGCCGGCGCGCGCGGGTGTGCTGGCGCTGAGCATCACGTCCACCGCCGGCGCCGTTCTGCTGTTCCTTTCAATTGCCGGCAAGAACGCCACGTTGGCCGCATTGATCGAGATCTCCTATCCGGTGTTCGTGGTGCTGTTCGCATGGCTGATCTTCCGTGAAGTGCAGGTCAATGCCAGTGTCATCGCCGGCGGATTGCTCGTTTTTACCGGCGTGTGCCTGATCATCGGCAACAATCCGTAGCGTCCACGTGATTCACTATTGGGCGTCCACTTAGTGCAGCACGATCGGTAACGCACTGTTACGGCGCAGTGCGACGTATGCGTCTCCTCGTTTTTTCGGTAATTCTGCGCAATCGCTAGAGTCCTACGCTGGTACGAAGCTTGCTATTCATGTTCGCGGATCGTCTTCGGAAGAGGCGATCCCTGACTATCAGTCGTTGCGGCCAACGTCGGCCGAACGAAATCGGACAACGGCGTCCATTATCGCGGAGAGTGCCCGCGAGAATGGACGCCTTTTATTTTTGTGCGTTGCCATTCGGGCGCGGGGAATTGATATGAAGCGGAGGCCGGAGTCGTCGTATCTGGGAAAATATCGCGAGATCGTTCTCGCCGTTGCATTCTTTCTGGTGTTCGATCTGGCGGTGTTGGTGTTGAATTTTTACATCTCGTTCCAGATCTCCGAGGATGCGCTGGCCATCAATCTTGCCGGGCGCCAGCGCATGTTATCGCAGCGCATGACCAAGGCCTTGCTCACCGCACAGAGCGATATCGAGCGCGGCCTCGCGCCTGCCGAAACACTGGACGAACTCACCAAGACAGTCGACTTGTTCGACGCCTCGCTGCTTGCCTTCGAGCGCGGTGGTGCAGTGACCGGTGGCGATGGCAAACCCACGCTACTGGTGGCGGTCAGTTCGGCGGCGGGACAGGAAATCCTTGCCAAAGCCAATACCCTATGGCAACCGTACAAGCTGCTGGTCGCACCGCTCGTGTCTGGCAGTGCGCATGCGCCCGAGCAGCTGACCGAGGCTGTGAAATATGCGCGTGCCAATAATCTGGCGCTGCTGGGCCTGATGAATAATCTCACCACACATCTGGAGCAAACGGCGAACACCAAGGCCGATGCGCTGCGCAAGGTGCAGAGCGGCGGTATCGTACTCGCGCTGCTGAATTTCGGATTCATCCTCCTCAAATTCCTGCGCCGCTTGCGCGACAACGACCGCAAGATCGAAGCGGCGCAAAAAGAAACGGCGGAGATCCTCGGCACGGTGAAAGAGGGCCTGTTCCTGCTGGATGCGCAGTTTCGTATCGGCTCGCAGTACTCGGCCTCGCTGCCGCAAATCCTCGGGCGACCGATCGAGCCTGGCAGCGATTTTCGCCCGATGCTGCGCGAGATGGGGCCGGCGCCGATATTTGCCTCGGCGTGCGACTACATCGGTCTGTTGTTTGGGGATCGCGTGAAGGAATCGCTGGTGACCTCGCTCAATCCGCTCACCGCCGTCGAGGCGCTGATTTCAGATGAAAACGGGATCGCGGCGCGCCGGCACCTGACGTTGCAGTTCAACCGCGTGATGGAAAACGGCAAGCTCTCGCATCTGCTGGTGACCGTCTCCGATGTCACCGCACAGGTAACGCTGGAGCAGGCGTTGGTCGACGTGAAGAAGCGCGCGCGCTCCGAAATCGAAGTCATGCTCGACCTGCTGAAGGTGCATCCGGCGAGCCTGAACCGGTTTCTCGACGGCGCCGAGCGCGCGTTGCTCGAGGTCAACGACCGGCTGCGTTCGATCGGCGATGCGTACGACTACCGGCGTTCGCTGGCGGCGATCTTCACGCAGATTCATACGCTCAAGGGCGAGGCCGCCGTGCTGGGACTGGAAATGTTCGAGACGCTGGCGCAACAGTTCGAATCGCTGCTGGCCGGCTTGCGTAACAAGGGCTCGGTCTCCGGTGAGGACCTGGTCGGTCTGCCATTGCCGCTCGATGAGTTCCTGCACCGCATTACCATGGCACGCGATCTCATGAAGCGCCTGGCACGGTACCACGATGCGCTCGCACCGACGGCCGACGATCGCACGTTTGTCGACAGCCTGTCGGAACTGGCGAAACGCATTGCCGCGGACCACGGCAAGGAAGTGCAGCTGGTGGCCGAGCTCGATCTGATGGCATCGCTGCCGCAGAACATCCAGGGCGAGTTGAAAGATATCGTCGTGCAACTGGTGCGTAACGCCGTGGTACACGGCATCGAGCCGCCGTCGCAGCGTCAGGAGTACTCCAAGCCAGCGGCGGGGAATATCTACGTCAGCCTGCGGCCGTTGGCGGGCGGCGAATACGAGATAGTGCTGCGCGACGACGGGCGCGGACTGATGCCGAAGCGGATTCGGGCGGCGCTGCTGCGCTCCGGGCGTTACAACGAGGTGCAGCTCAACGAATTCGATGACCGCCAGATTGTCATGAAGATTTTCGAATCCGGATTCTCGACCGTGGAACAGGCGGGACGCGATGCCGGCCACGGTGTCGGCATGGACGTCATCAAACAGAAGATCGAGCAATTGGGCGCGCGCCTGCGCATCGCTACGCGCGAGAACCTGTTTACCCAGTTCAGTATCAATTTCGCGGCCTGAGGCCGGGCGATGCACGTGGAACTGCCATGAAGCTATTAATCGTCGACGACTCGAACATCATTCGTTCGCGTATCGCGCGCATCACGCTGCATCCGCAGTTGCGCAAGCTCGACATCGTCGGGCTGGCTAAAAACGGAGTTGAGGCGGTCAGTATCTGCCGTGCCCACAGGCCGGACGTGGTCACGATGGATCTCACGATGCCGGAGATGGACGGCATCACCTGCGTGGAAAAACTGATGGCGTACGATGCGCGGCTGAACATCCTGGTGGTGTCGGCGCTGAGCGACAAAACCACGGCGATTCAGGCGCTCAAAAAAGGCGCGCGCGGGTTTCTGCATAAGCCGTTTTCCGATGAGCAGCTGGTCGAAGCCCTGCTTGAAGTGACGCGCCCGTGACGGGCCATAACGACCACGCGCGAGGCAAGCCATGACCGATTTGAGTGAAACCGAATTCAAAGTGTTTATCGACGCGGTGACGCACTTCTTTACGCATCAGACAAGTGAACCGGCGGTGGTGCGCGCGTCGTATCTGTCGGATCCGGCGGCGCTGAATTTCGACTACACCGGGCTCATCACCCTGTCGGGCCGTTTCCGCGGCTGTGTTTATTTCACCGCCCACGGGCGCATGCTGCGCGAGCTGCTGCGTGCCTTGCAGGAGCCGGACGTGCACGAGGACAACCTGCTGGACGCCGTGGGCGAGATCGCCAATACCATTGCCGGCAACGTGCGCCGCCACTTCGGCGATGCGCTCGAGATTTCGGTGCCGGTGAAAATACGGGGCGCCGCCAGCGAAATAAAGTCAAGCGTGCGCGCACGCCCGTTTGCAATCCTGATCGGCTGGCATCGCCACGAGGCCGCGGTGGTCATCGATCTGGAGCCGGTAACCATGGGCAAGGTCGGGTGAAAACCGTTACAATTTTCGTATCCGATCCAAGACCAAGAAAAAATCCATGACGCCTCACATCGTAATCATCGGCTGCGGCTTTGGTGGTCTCGCGGCAGCGCGCGCGCTGGCAACGGCGGACGTGAAAATCACGCTGATCGATCGCGCCAACCACCACTTGTTTCAACCGCTGTTGTACCAGGTGGCGACCGCTGGACTGTCGGCGCCGCTGATCGCGGCGCCGATTCGCCACATCCTGCGCAAACAGAAAAATCTCATTGTGCTGCTGGCCGACGTGACCGGCATCGATTGCGCCCGGCGTGCGGTCACGCTCGATGATGCCAGCGAGATTTCCTACGACTACCTGATCGTCGCCAGTGGCGCCACGCACAGCTATTTCGGGCGCGACGATTGGGCCAAGTATGCACCGGGTCTGAAAACGCTCGATGATGCGTACGACGTACGCCGCCGGGTGTTGCTCGCCTTCGAGCGTGCCGAGCGCGAGACGCGTCCGTCGCGGCGTGAATCGTGGTTGACGTTCGCCGTGATCGGCGCCGGCCCGACCGGCGTCGAACTCGCCGGCGCCTTGTCCGAGATCGCGCGCCACACCTTGCCGGACGAATTTCGCCGCATCGACTCGAGCCGAGCGCGCATCGTATTGATCGAGGGCACCGATCGCGTGTTGCCGAACTATCCGCCGGATCTGTCGGAGAAGGCGCGCCGCCAGCTCGAACGCCTGGGCGTGGTCGTGTACACCGGTTATCGCGTCACCGACATCGACGATAAAGGCGTGTGGCTCGATGAAGAGGGCGAGAAGCAGCGCCTCGATGCGCGCACGATCATCTGGGCCGCCGGCGTGGCCGCCTCACCGCTTGGAAAATCGGTCGGTGTGCCGCTCGATCGCGCCGGGCGCGTCATCGTCGAACCGGATCTGTCCGTGGCCGGGCACCCGGAAGTATTTGTGATCGGTGATCTGGCGGCGGCGAAGAGCGACGGCAAACCGGTGCCGGGCGTGAGTCCGGCCGCCAAGCAGATGGGCGCACACGCGGCACGCGGCCTGCTGCAGCGCATTCGCGGTGAGACGACGCAACCGTTTCGGTATCACGACTACGGTTCGCTCGCCACGATCGGGCGGCGCGCGGCCGTGGCGGTGGTCGGCCCGTTCAAGTTTTCCGGCCTTTTTGCCTGGCTGTTCTGGCTGCTGGTGCATGTGTACTTTTTGATCGGCTTTCGCAACCGTCTGCGCGTGTTTACCGATTGGGCGTGGGCGTACTTCACCTTCCAACGCTACGCGCGCATTTTCACGTCGGGTAAGCACAGCGAGGACTGACACCGCGCAGTTAGCGCCAGCCGACGTACTGCAGAGGTGAGGAGACGGAAGCGCTGAGACGGCGGGTCGATGGCAGCGCCGAACGCGTGGCGCGTCGGCGCTGCAACCGGGCATTTAAACTAATCGTGGTGATGACCGCCGGCGCCGTGCACGTGGCCGTGCGTAAGCTCTTCGGCGGTGGCGCTGCGGACGGTCGTGATCTCGACGTCGAAGTGCAGCGTCTTGCCGGCCAGCGGATGGTTGGCGTCGAGCACCGCCCCCTTCTCCGTCATGCGCACCACGGTGAGCACGATCGGCCCGTTCGGACCTTCGGCGTAGACGCGCTGGCCTGCGGCCAGGTTTGAATCATTCGGAAAATGTTCGGTCGGCGCCTCGAAGATGGCTTCCGGATTGATTTCACCGTAACCATCGGCGGGCGCCACCGTGACCTTCGATTTGTGGCCGGCCTCTTTACCTTCCAGTGCCTTTTCCAGCCCCGGAATAATATTTCCGTGCCCGTGCAGATACGCAAGCGGTTCGCTGCCCTGACTCGAATCCAGCACTGCGCCGCTGTCGTCGCTCAGGGTGTAATGCATGGTGACGACCATGCCGCTCGCTGCTTTCATGACGGGGTATCCTTAAGAGTGAAAATAGGCCGGGCACTATATCGCAGATGCTTTTGCCGTGCCCACGGTTTTTCCGCCCGGCGCGCGAACACATGGTTTTTTAAGGTTCTTTTGCACTGACGTCGGCGGTCAGCTTGGTGAACACGCCGAGCGCGATCAGCAACAAGGCGGTGGCGCAGATAATGGCGACCGGATACAGGAGGAACCCCGCGAGATCTTTCTGGTTGTATTTGA
>OBEQ011736728.1_pt1 | contig 14286 bp, 13 predicted proteins | sample 1670901 | NCBI WGS metagenome assembly OBEQ01 (sample SAMEA104232315, study PRJEB22302) | groundwater metagenome | biome: forest; feature: aquifer; material: groundwater | place: USA | collected 2011-08-07 | depth 5.4 m
AACTACCTGAAGGCCCAGGGTGAGCCGAACTACATCGAAGGCATTCTCGAAGGCGGCACGCTCGACGGCGACGGCGATATCTCCACGGCCGACATGCCCAACGGAGGCAGTGGCGAAAGTGACGCGATGTACGACCAGGCGGTGGCGATCGTGCTGCAGCACCGGCGCGCCTCGATCTCGCTGGTGCAGCGGCACCTGCGAATCGGCTACAACCGCGCCGCGCGTTTGCTGGAACAAATGGAGAAATCCGGGCTCGTATCTGCCATGTCCACCAATGGCAACCGCGACATCATCGTCCCGGCCCGCTCCGAATGAAAAGACTTGTTGCTGCCTTGTTCGCCGTCGCCGCGCTGGCGGCCCATGCCGAGCCGGTCGACACGCTGCACGAGTTCGTGCGCGACGTGAAGAGCGCCCGCGCCAACTTCACCCAGACCGTCACCTCGCCCGACGGCTTGAAGAAGAAGACCTCGAGCGGGAGCTTCGAGTTCGCCCGGCCGAACCGCTTTCGGTTCACTTATGCGAAGCCGTTCGACCAGGTCATCGTCGGCGACGGCCAGAAGGTCTGGATCTACGACGCCGATCTGAACCAGGTCAGCGCCCGCAAGTTCACGCAGGCGCTGGGCGAGACGCCGGCGGCGCTGCTGGCGGGCGGTGCGATGGACAAGGACTTCGCGCTCGCCAACCAGTCTCCCAAAGACGGCCTCGACTGGGTGCTCGCCACACCGAAGACCAAGGACGGCCCGTTCCAGTCGGTGCGTGTCGGCTTCAAGGCGAAGGAGCTCGCGGCGATCGAGATCACCGACAGCTTCGGCCAGCGCTCGATGCTGGTGTTCAGCCAGATGATGTCGAACACCCCGGTCGTGCCCGAAACCTTCAAGTTCGTCGTGCCCAAGGGCGCCGACGTCATCGAACAGTAGTTCGCTTTTTGACCTGCACCACCGCCCGTTCGCACTGACCCTTCGACAAGCTCAGGACTAAAGGCAAGTCGAAGTGCCCGCAGCGAGCTTCCCGCAGGCTCCCTTCGACAAGCTCAGGGCGATCGGAAATACAAGCTCAGCCCGAACGGAGCTTGTCGCGTCATGACTTTAGAACTCGAAGTTGAACCCAGCGGTGATCTGCCGCACGCGCGGGTTCGCGGTGTTCACGCCGAACGATGCGTTGACGCTGAACTGCTGGCTGAGCGGTGACCAGATGCCGCCGCCGACCCACGGCTTGCCGCGGTCGTCGCCGTAGGTTTCGGCACTCAGCGTGATCTTGGGCGATGCGGTCCATTCGAGCGCCAGAGCCCAGGTGGTGCTGTCCTGCCGCGACCACTGAACTCGCGTCCAGCCGAGGTTGGCGTGCGCCAACAGGCCCTCACGCAGCGTCCGCGTCGCGATCAGGTAGGCCCAGCTGTTTTCGCGTTGCCACCCATGAGTGCTGTCCTTGGTCGCAGCGAGACCGTAGGCCACGGCGACGCCAGTCTGGCCGTCCTTCAGCTCGATGAGGTTGGTCTTGCCGGCGGCCGACAAGAACTCGCCGTACAAGCCAGTGGCCGTCGCGTAGCCGTAGGCTACGCCGAGTTGCGTGTCTGCGCGCACGCCGCAATTGAGCTGCAAGGTGGTGGCCTGGAGCGTCGGCGATCCGCTGCTGCGAACACTGGCGACATAAGGTTCGAACTGGCAGCGGTGGTGCGAGATCGTGTCCGCGGTGTCGGTTGTCAGCGGGCGATTGGCGTGTGCCGCCGATGCCGCGGTCGCCGCGAGCACTGCGGCCGTCCAGAGTCTGCAATTCATTGTTGTCCCCTCCATGCTTTCGGGTCCGCATTCTTCCATGCCGCTGCCACAATCCGCGCATGAGCTCCCTCCCGTTGCCGCTGGGTGATGCACCCGAGGCGCCGCTGGCCGAGCGCTTGCGGCCCAAGACCATCGCCGAAGTGATCGGCCAGCAGCACCTGCTCGGAGCGGGCAAGCCGCTGCGCACGGCCTTCGAATCGGGCCGCTTGCATTCGATGATCCTGTGGGGCCCGCCGGGCACCGGCAAGACAACGCTTGCACGCCTGATGGCCGATGCCTTCGATGCCCAGTTCATCGCCATCTCGGCGGTGTTGGGCGGCGTGAAGGACATCCGCGAAGCCGTCGAGCGCGCCAGTGCGGCGCAGACCTCGGGGCGGCGCACTGTCGTCTTCGTCGATGAGGTGCATCGCTTCAACAAGGCCCAGCAGGACGCGTTCCTGCCGCATGTCGAATCGGGCCTGTTCACCTTCATCGGCGCGACCACCGAGAACCCGTCGTTCGAGGTCAACTCGGCGCTGCTCTCGCGCGCGACGGTGCATGTGCTGAAGAGCCTGGCCGACGACGACCTGAAGACCTTGCTGAAGCGCGCCCACGATCTGCTCGCATCGCCGCCGCTCACCGACACTGCTGCCCAGCGCCTGATCGGTTACGCCGACGGCGACGCGCGCCGCCTGCTCAACGCCTACGAGAACCTGGTCAACATGGCGGGCAGCCTGAAGGAAATCGACGAGGCCCAGCTCGAGAAATCGCTCGGCGAACAGCTGCGTCGCTACGACAAGGGCGGCGAGCAGTTCTACGACACGATCTCGGCGCTGCACAAGGCGGTGCGTGGCTCCGACCCCGACGCGTCGCTGTACTGGTTCGTCCGCATGCTTGACGGCGGCGTCGACCCACGCTATGCGGCGCGCCGCATGGTGCGCATGGCCAGCGAAGACATCGGCCTCGCCGACCCGCGCGCGCTGCGCATCACGCTCGACGCGGCCGAGGTCTACGAACGGCTCGGCTCGCCCGAGGGCGAGCTCGCGCTCGCCGAGGCAGTGGTGTATCTCGCGATGGCGCCAAAGTCGAACGCGGTGTACACCGCCTACAAGGCTGCACGGGCGTTCGTCGCGCAGGACGGCACCCGCGCGGTGCCACTGCGATTGCGCAACGCACCGACACGGTTGATGAAGGAGCTGGACTACGGACGCGGCTACCGTTATGCGCACGACGAGGAGGGCGGCTTTGCGGCCGGCGAGCGCTATTGGCCCGACGACATGGAAGCGCCCGTCTTCTACGAGCCGGTGCCGCGCGGGCTCGAGATCCGCCTCGGCGAAAAGTTGGCTGAATTGCGTCGAATCAACGACGAGGCGAAGAAAAAATCATGAACAGGCGGTTCTTTGGTGAGAATCCGGCATTCCATAGAGAAATATCCGCATGTTTTCCTTAGAGGCTTGCCTCTAGAATTCCGCCCGCTTGACCATTGTTTGCGTGATACGCGAGCCCGCCTGCGAGACCGAGGCGGGCTTTTTGCTAACGGCATCGATCCGAGCCCACAAGGCCGCCAGCACAAGGCGGCCTGAGTCGACAACGAGGAGACCCCCTGATGGACACCTTCATCCAACAGATCATCAATGGACTGGTGGTGGGCAGCGTTTACGCGCTGGTCGCCCTCGGCTACACGATGGTCTACGGCATCATCAACCTGATCAATTTCGCGCATGGCGACGTGTTGATGGTGGGGGCCCTGACCAGCTGGACCGTGGTCAGCAAGCTGCAGGGCACGATGCCCGGCTGGGCCTTGCTGCTGATCTCGCTGGTGGCCGCAATCATCGTCTGCTCGGTGCTCAATTTCGTGATCGAAAAAGTCGCCTATCGGCCATTGCGCAACGCGCCGCGCCTGGCGCCGCTGATCACCGCGATGGGCATGAGCCTGTTGCTGCAGACACTCGCGATGATCATCTGGGAACCGACCTACAAGTCGTACCCGATCCTGCTGCCGAGTGAGCCGTACGAGGTCTTCGGCGCGGTCATCAACACGATCCAGATCCTGATCCTCGGCGTCACCGCGGTCACGCTGGCCGGGTTGATGTACCTCGTCAACCACACCCGGCTCGGGCGCGCGATGCGCGCCACCGCCGAGAACCCGAAGGTCGCCGGCCTGATGGGCGTCAAGCCCGACTTCGTCATCTCGGCCACCTTCGTGATCGGCGCCGCGCTCGCTGCGCTGGCCGGCGTGATGTACGCCGCCAACTACGGCTCGGTGCAGCACACGATGGGCTTTCTGCCGGGCCTGAAGGCCTTCACTGCGGCGGTGTTCGGCGGCATCGGCAACCTCGCCGGCGCGATGGTCGGCGGGGTGCTGCTGGGCCTGATCGAAGCGCTGGGCGCGGGCTACATCGGCTCGCTGACCGGGGGGATCCTCGGCAGCCACTACCAGGACATCTTCGCCTTCCTGGTCCTCATCCTCGTGCTCACGCTGCGCCCTGCGGGCCTGCTCGGCGAGCGTATTGCTGACCGCGCCTGAGCCAGGAGACCGCACCATGAGAGACAAGAAGCTCCTGATCATCCTGGTCGCGATCGGCCTCGCCATCGTGCCGCTGGTCGCCCAGCAGTTCGGCAACGCGTGGGTGCGCATCATCGACAGCGCGCTGCTGTACGTGCTGCTCGCGCTCGGCCTGAACATCGTGGTCGGCTACGCCGGCCTGCTCGACCTCGGTTATGTCGCGTTCTACGCGGTCGGCGCCTACCTGTTCGCGCTGCTCGCGAGCCCGCAGCTGCTCGACACCTTTCCGGCCATCAAGGAGGCGCTGCCGAACGGCATGCACACCTCGATCTGGCTCGCGATACCGCTGGGAGCCGCGGTGGCCGGCTTCTTCGGCGTGCTGCTCGGCGCGCCGACGCTGAAGCTGCGCGGCGACTACCTGGCGATCGTGACGCTCGGCTTCGGCGAGATCATCCGCGTGTTCCTGCTCAACCTCGACGCGCCGGTGAACATCACCAACGGGCCCAAGGGGGTCGGGCCGATCGACTCGCCGAGGCTGTTCGGCTGGGAGCTCGGCAAGCCCAGCAACCTGTTCGGCATGGACATCCCGCCGGTCACGCACTACTACTACGTGTTCCTCGCGCTGGTGCTGTTCGGCCTGTTGATCTGCTTCCGGCTCGAGCGCAGCCGCATCGGGCGGGCCTGGATGGCGATCCGCGAAGACGAGATCGCGGCCAAGGCGATGGGCATCAACACCCGCAACATGAAGCTGCTCGCGTTCGGCATGGGTGCCACCTTCGGCGGCGTCTCGGGCGTGATGTTCGCGACCTTCCAGGGCTTCGTCTCGCCCGAATCGTTCGCGCTGCAAGAGTCGGTGATCATCGTCGCGATGGTCGTGCTCGGCGGCATCGGGCACCTGCCGGGGGTCATCGTCGGCGCCTTGCTGCTGGCCGCGCTGCCCGAGGTGCTGCGTTATGTCGCAAGCCCGATCCAGCAGATGACCGGCGGCCGGCTCGACGCGTCGATCCTGCGCCAGCTGCTGGTGGCGCTGGCGATGATCGTCATCATGCTGCTGCGCCCGCGCGGGCTGTGGCCTTCGCCGGAACACGGCAAGGCGGCGCCGGTGCCGAGCAGCGTCGCCAAATAAGGAGAACACCATGACGGAAACCGTACTCAAGGTCGGTGGTGTCTCCAAGCGCTTCGGCGGCCTGCAGGCGCTGTCGGACGTGGGCATCAGCATCGACCACGGCCAGGTCTACGGCCTGATCGGCCCCAACGGCGCGGGCAAGACGACCTTCTTCAACGTGCTGACGGGGCTGTACACGCCCGACTCCGGAACCTTCGAGCTCGGCGGCAAGCCCTACAAGCCGACCGCAGTGCACGAGGTGGCCAAGGCCGGCATCGCGCGCACCTTCCAGAACATCCGCCTGTTCGCCGAGATGACGGCGATCGAGAACGTGATGGTCGGCCGCCACATCCGCACCCACTCGGGACTGATCGGCGCGGTGTTCCGCACCCCCGGCTTCAAGCACGAAGAGGCCGCGATCGCCAAGCGCTCGCAAGAGCTGCTCGACTACGTGGGCATCGGCAAGTTTGCCGAGTACAAGGCCCGCACACTGAGCTACGGCGACCAGCGCCGGCTCGAGATCGCACGGGCGCTCGCCACCGACCCGAAGCTGATCGCACTCGACCAGCCGGCGGCCGGCATGGACGCGACCGAGAAGGGCGGGCTGCGCGAGCTGATCGACCGCATCCGCAAGGACGGCAGCACCATCTTGCTGATCGAGCACGACGTGAAGCTCGTGATGGGGCTGTGCGACCGCGTCACCGTGCTCGACTACGGCAAGCAGATTGCCGAGGGCACGCCCTACGACGTGCAACGCAACGAGAAGGTGATCGAGGCTTACCTCGGCGCCGGGCACAAGGCGCATTGAGGACCACGCACATGGCAAATACCCTCCTCAAAGTCACGGGCCTCAAGGTCGCATACGGCGGCATCCAGGCCGTCAAGGGCGTGTCGTTCGAAGTCAACGAAGGCGAGCTCGTGAGCCTGATCGGCGCCAACGGCGCGGGCAAGACGACCACGCTGAAAGCCATCCCCGGGCTGCAACCGGTGGCGGCCGGCGAGATCGAATTCATGGGCAAGTCGATCAAGGGCCAGGGCGCCTGGGACTTGGTCAAACAAGGCCTGGTGATGGTGCCCGAAGGGCGCGGCGTGTTCTCGCGCATGACGATCACCGAGAACCTGCAGATGGGCGCGTTCGTGCGCAAGGACAAGGAAGTGTTCGCCGACATCGACAAGGTGTTCGGCATCTTTCCGCGCCTGAAGGAACGCCGCAACCAGCTGGCCGGAACGATGTCGGGCGGCGAGCAGCAGATGCTCGCGATGGGCCGCGCGCTGATGGCACGGCCCAAGGTGTTGCTGTTGGACGAGCCGTCGATGGGACTGTCGCCGATCATGGTCGACAAGATCTTCGAGGTCGTCAACGACATCCACGGGCAGGGCGTGACGGTGCTGCTGGTCGAGCAGAACGCGAGCCGCGCGCTGGGTCTTGCGACCCGCGGTTATGTGATGGACTCGGGCGAGGTGACGATGAGCGGCGACGCAAAGACGCTACTCAACGACCCGAAGGTGCGGGCGGCGTATCTGGGCGAGTGAGGACCCGGGTGGATACCGGCTTTCGCCGGTATGACATCACTCGGTGAGTCGTCATCCCGGCGAAAGCCGGGAACCACTGCATGGAGACGCACTCTCCGTCGAGTGGACCCCGTGTCGGGCCACGGGGCGGCGCTTTCGTCGGGGTGACGACTTCTCAACTCGGGTGTCATACCGGCGAAAGCCGGCATCCACTCTGCCTCGAAGCGGTTCGCGTCAGAGCTGCACCGTCACGCTGCCGATGCCCTCGAACTCGGCGCTGACTTTCTCGCCGGCCTGACCGTCGAGCACGACGATCCACGCACCGGTCGTCACCACCGTGCCGGCGCTGACCACGTCGCCATGGCGCGTCGCGTGGCGCAGCCATTGCGGCAGCACCCACAGCGGGTCGCCCAGCGAATGCCCGCCGCGCCGCTCGATCACCGGGCGTGAGGCGATGCGCAGACGGCAGACCTGGGTCGACCAGTCGCGCGGCGCGTAAGGCACCCAGCTTCCCAGCACCAATGCGCCGTGCAGCCCCTGGTCGGCGAGGCGAAGCAGCGGCGGTGCGTCGGTGCTTTCGATCCAGCGCGAGTCGACGACCTCGATCGACACCGTCATCGCGTCCACCAGTTCGCCAAGCTTGCCTTCGTCGAGAGAAGCAGCGCGCTTCGCATCGACGTCCACCGCCACGCGCAGCGCCACCTCGGCTTCGAGGGCACGCAGGTTGAACGGCCAGCCACTTGCGTCGGCCGGGCTCGCCCACACGCCGGCCGGCGGCAGCGGCGCATGGGTCAACTCGGCTTCGCGCGACGCGCCGCCCGACTTCCAGTGGCGCGGCGCAGCGTCGAACCAGCCGAGGCGCCGGGCGACGCCGTCTTGCACGGCGTATGCCCGCTCAGCGCTCTGCAAGGTGTCGGCCCAGGGCGCGGCAGAGATCGGTGCGTGGTCGGTGCGAGCCGTGGTCAGCGCTTGGACCAGCGCGGTGCTCGGGTCTTCGGTCATCGTGTCTCCAGTGAACATCATGCGAGGTGCTGCGCGAGAACCCGCGCGACATGCCATGCGATGCGGCCGCTGCCATCCGCGATCTGGTGGCGGCAGCTCGTGCCATCGGCGACGATCATCGCATCGGGCGCGGCGCGCACGGCGGGCAGCAGGCTCAGCTCGGCCATCTGCATCGACACCGCGTGGTGTGCGGCTTCGTAGCCAAAGCTGCCGGCCATGCCGCAGCACGACGACTCAATGAGCTGCGGCTTCGAGCCGGGGATCAGCGCCAGCACGTCGAGCACCGGCTGGATCGCGCCGAATGCCTTCTGGTGGCAGTGTCCGTGCACCAGCATCGGCTGCGTCGCAGCGCGCAGCGTCGGCGCGAAGCGGCCGGCGCGGGCTTCGCGTGCCAGGAACTCTTCGAGCAGCAGTGCCTGGCCGGCGAGCGTGCTTGCCGCATCGCCCAGCCCCATCACCAGCATCTCGTCACGCAGCGTCAGCAGGCACGACGGCTCCAGGCCGACGATCGCGATGCCGCGCTCGGCGAACGGCAGCAGCGCGTCCAGCAGCTGCTTCGCCTTGGCCTTCGCAACGTCGGCCATGCCGGCCGCCAGGTAGGTGCGGCCGCAGCACAGCGGCGCATCGGTGGCGCCAGCGGCGTGCACTGTGTAGCCGGCGGCTTGCAGCACGCGCACGGCGGCCACCGCGTTTTCGCTTTCGAACGTGCCGTTGAAGGTGTCGACGAACAGCGCCACGGGCTTGGCCGCCGCCAGAGCCTCGTCGCGTGTCGCGAGTCTGAGCGACGGCGCGATCCGGCGGAAGGTGTCGCTGCGCCACTTCGGCAACTTGCGCCGGGCCGACAGGCCGAGCCACTTCTCGCTCAGCATGGCGAGACCCGGCACCCGGTCGCGCAGGTTCATGAGCCACGCCACGCGGCTCGCGGCGTGCGCGTAGTCAGGCAGCCGCGCGATCAATGTGTCCTTCAGCGAGCCGCCGCGGCGCAGCCTTCGCTGGGCCATGAACTCGAGCTTCATCTTCGCCATGTCGACACCGGTCGGGCAGTCGCGCTTGCAGCCCTTGCAGCCGACACACAGATCCAGCGCCGCGGCGACCGCGTCGCCGCTGAACGCGTCTTCGCCCAGCTGCCCCGACAGTGCCAAGCGCAGCGTGTTGGCGCGGCCGCGTGTCAGGTGCTGCTCGTCGCGTGTCACGCGGTAGCTCGGGCACATCGTGCCGGCGTCGAACTTGCGGCAGTGGCCGTTGTTGTTGCACATCTCGACCGCTTTGGCGAAGCCGCCGCTCGCATCGCCGCCGCTGCCCGGGGCGCTGACCTGCTCGGTGGCCGGGTCGTTCTGCACGTTCCACGCCGACCAGTCGAACACCGGCGTCAGCGGGATCGTCTTGTAGCCGGGCGCGAAGCGGAACAGGCTTGCATCGTCCATCTTCGGCGGGTCGATGATCTTGCCCGGATTCATCAGGCCGATCGGGTCGAGCAGCTTCTTGATCTCGCCCAGTGCCTCGGTGATGTTCGGCCCGAACTGCCAGCGTATCCATTCGCCGCGGCACAGCCCGTCGCCGTGTTCGCCGCTGTAGGCGCCCTTGAACTTTCGCACCAGCGGCGCGGCCTCTTCGGCGATGGCGCGCATCTTCAGCGCACCGTCGCGCCGCATGTCGAGGATGGGCCGCACATGCAGTGTGCCGACCGACGCATGGGCGTACCAGGTGCCGCGGGTGCCGTGTTTGCGGAACACCTCGGTCAGCGCATCGGTGTATTCGGCCAGGTGGACCAAGGGCACCGCACAGTCCTCGATGAAGCTCACCGGCTTGCCGTCGCCCTTCAGGCTCATCATGATGTTCAGGCCCGCCTTGCGCACCTCCCACAACGCCTTCTGCGGCGCCTCGTCGGGCATCTGCACCACCTGCCCGGGCAGGCCAAGATCGGCAAGCAGCTCGACCAGCGCGCGCAACTGGCGCAGTAGCACGGCCTTGTCGTCGCCGCTGAACTCGACCAGCAGGATCGCCTCGGGCTCGCCGGCGAGCGCAGCGTCGATGGTCGGGCGGAAGGCGGGGTTCGCCCGCGACAGCTCGATCATCGTGCGGTCGACCAGCTCGACCGCGCTCGGCGCGAGCTTGACGATGTGCTGCGCCGAATCCATCGCCGCACGAAAGCTCGCGAAGTTGACGACGCCCAGCACCTTCGCGCGCGGCAGCGGCGCGAGCTGCAGCTTCAGGCGCCGCGTCAGCGCGAGCGTGCCTTCGGCGCCGACCAAGAGGTGCGCGAGGTTGACGCTGCCGTCGCCGGTGTACGGCCGCTCGCTTTGCGGATGGAAGATGTCGAGGTTGTAGCCCGCCACGCGGCGCATCACCTTCGGCCAGTTCGCTTCGATGTCGCCGCGCAGCTTGCCGGCCAGGCGTTTCACGGCATCGGCGATGGCACGCTCCTTCGCGCCGAGTGTCGCGACCGGCCCGAACGACACTTCGCTGCCGTCGCTCAGCCAGGCGTCGATGCCTAGCACGTTGTGGACCATGTTGCCGTAGGCGATGCTGCGGCTGCCGCACGAGTTGTTGCCCGCCATGCCGCCGAGCGTCGCTTGTGCACTGGTCGACACGTCGACCGGGAACCACAGGCCGTGCGGCTTCAACTGCGCGTTCAGGTGGTCGAGCACGATGCCGGGCTCGACCTCGACCGTGTGGGCCTGCACATCCAGCCCACCCATCGCGCGCAAATGCTTGCTGGTGTCGATGACCAGCGCCGCGCCGGTCGTCTGCCCGCACTGCGAGCTGCCCGCGCCGCGCGCCAGCAGCGGGGCCTTGAACTCGCGCGCGACGGCGATGGCAGTGGCGACGTCGTCGGCCGTCTTCGGCACGAACACGCCGATGGGCATGATCTGGTAGATCGATGCGTCGGTGGCATAGCGGCCGCGCGACGCGGTGTCGAACAGCACCTCGCCCTGGGTTTCCTTGCGCAGTCGCTTGGCGAGCTCGACGCTCATGCGTCGATCCTTTGGCTCAACTGCCCGCTGCGCATCAGCTCCAGCACCGCGTCGCGTTTGTTCTGCAAGTGCGTGACCATCAGCGCGCGCATGCCGGCGGCGTCATGCGCGGCCAGCATCTCGATCATTCGTTCATGCTCGTCGACCGCGCGCTGCCACTTGTCCGGGTTCAGGTTGGAGCGAAAGCGCAGCGACTGCAGCCGTGCGTTCACGGTGCGCCAGGTCTGCGTCAGCACCGCATTGCGCGCGGCCTGGTTGATCAGCGCATGGATCTGCGCGTTGATGCGGTAGTAGGTCGACAGGTCGCGCCGCGTGTGCGCGGCCAGCATCTCGTAGTGCAGCGCCTTGAGCTCGGCGAGCTCGGCATCGTTGATGCGTTGCGCCGCGAGCTCGCCCGACTGGCCCTCGAGGCCGGCGATCACCTCGAAGGTGTCGGCCACGTCCTGCTCCGACAGCTGCAGCGCGACCGCGCCGCGATTCGGCAGCAGCTCGACCAGGCCCTCGGCTGCGAGCATCTTGATGGCCTCGCGCAAGGGCGTGCGCGAGACCTTCAGCGACTCGCTCAGCTCGCGCTCGTTGAGCTTGGCGCCGGGCGCGATCAGGCCTTCGACGATGCGCTGGCGCAACCGCGTTGCGACCTCTTGATGCAGCACCTGGCGCGGAATGGAGATGATCTCGGCCATCGCGGCTTTCGCAAGATGAATACAAAAACTACCCGGTAGGCTTCGGACGAATTCTAGGTGAACTCGATTGACAAATGCATTTTGTATGCAAAGATTCCTGGCCGTCCAAGGAGCTCGCATGCTGTCCCTCGACCACCATCCCAGCGGCCGCCACTTCCTGCAGATCCCCGGACCGAGCCCGGTTCCCGACCGCATCCTGCGGGCCATGAGCCTGCCCACCATCGACCACCGCGGGCCTGAGTTCGGCGTGCTCGGCTTGAAGGTGCTGGACGGCATCAAGCAGGTGTTCAAGACCCGGCATCCGGTGGCGATCTATCCGGCGTCGGGCACCGGCGCATGGGAAGCGGCGCTCGCCAACACGCTGAGCCCGGGCGACAAGGTGTTGATGCACGAGGGCGGTCACTTCGCGTCGCTGTGGCGCAAGATGGCCGTGCGCCTGGGCCTCGAGCCCGAGATGCTGGCGCTGCCCGGCACCTGCGAAACCACCGGCCTGCCGCTCGCGTGGCGGCGCGGCGTGCCGGCCGAGCTGATCGAAAAGCGTCTGCGCGTCGACGCCGCACAGCAGATCAAGGCGGTCTGCGTGGTGCACAACGAGACCTCCACCGGCGTCACCTCCGACATCGCCGCGGTGCGGCGTGCGATCGACGCTGCGGGGCACCCGGCGCTGCTGCTGGTCGACACGATCTCGGGCCTCGCGAGTGCCGACTTCCGGCACGACGAATGGGGTGTCGACGTCGCGATCAGCGGTTCGCAAAAGGGCTTGATGCTGCCGCCGGGCATGAGCTTCAACGCGGTCTCGCCCAAGGCCATCGAAGCGAGCAAGAGCGCGCGGCTGCCCAAGGCGTACTGGGCCTGGGACGAGATCATCGAAATGAACCGCAACGGCTACTGGCCGTACACACCGAACACCAACCTCCTGTACGGACTGTCGGAAGCGCTCGAGATGTTGCTGGGTCAGGGCATGGACGCCGTGTTCGCGCGCCACCAGCGTTGGGGCGAGGGCGTGCGCGCGGCGGTGCGCGCCTGGGGCTTGCCGATCCAGTGCGAGGACCCGGCGGTGTACTCGCCCGTGTTGACCGGCGTCATCACGCCGCAAGGGGTCGACGCCGATGCGATCCGCCAGCTCATCCACCGCCGCTTCGACCTCTCGCTGGGCACAGGCCTCGGCAAGCTGAAGGGCCGCATGTTCCGCATCGGCCACTTGGGCGACTGCAACGATCTGACCTTGATGGCCGCACTGTCGGGCGTCGAGATGGGCCTGAAGCTGTCGGGCATCACGCTCGCCGGCAGCGGCGTTCAAGCGGCGATGGACTTCTTCGCCGGCCACCCGCAAGCAGCCTGAGAGCAGGAGACACACATGCAACGACGTTCATTCATCCACGCCGTCGGCGCCGGCGCCGCGCTGCTCGGCGCACCGCGGGTGTTCGCCCAGACCTGGCCGAACGGCCCGGTGCGCATCGTCGTCGGCTTCCCGCCCGGCGGTGGCACCGACGCGCTGGCGCGTGTGGTCTCGCAAAAGCTCACGGCGATGTGGGGCCAGCAGGTCAACGTCGAGAACAGGGCCGGCGTGGCCGGTGTGCTGGCCGCCGAGTACGTGGCGCAGCAGCCGAGCGACGGCAGCACGCTCCTGATGGCGCACATCAACAGCCACGCGATTGCGCCCAGCCTGCAGCCCAAGCTGCGCTACAAGGTCGAGCGCGACTTCGTGCCGATCGTGCTGGTGGGGGTCACGCCCAATCTGCTGATCGCCGCACCGACGCAGAAGGAGCGCACGGTGAAAGAGCTGGTCGCGCTGTGCAAGGCGCAGCCGGGCAAGGTCAGCTTCGGCTCGGCCGGTGCCGGCTCGGCGCAGCACCTGGCGCTCGAGATGTTCAAGCTGCAAGCCAAGGTCGATGCGCTGCACGCGCCGTACAAGGGCAGCGGCCCGCTGCTCACCGACCTGATGGGCAGCCAGATCCAGTTCAGCTTCGAGACGATGACCGCGGCCACACCGCATGTGAAGAGCGGCCGTGTGCTGGCGATCGCGCAGACGCGCGCGAAACGCGCCAAGGGCCACCCCAACGTTCCGACGATGCAGGAGGAAGGCTTCCCCGGCTTCGACGCGACCACCTGGTACGGCCTGGCCGGCCCCGGCAAGCTGCCGAGCGTGATCGCGCTGAAGATCAACCAGGACGTCAACACCGTGCTCGCGATGCCCGACGTGCAGGAGCGGCTCGACACCTACGGCGCCGAGGACGGCGGCGGCACGCCCGAGAAGTTCGCCCAGTTCATCCGCAGCGAAACGCTGAAGTGGGCCAAGGTGGTGAAGGATGCGGACGTGAAGATCGAGAGCTGAGAACGCGCGGTCATCCCGGCGAAAGCCGGGATCCACTGCCGCAGAGTCCTCCGACCAGTGGATACCGGCTTTCGCCGGTATGACAACTGTGTGGACCCATGACCCCGACTCATGCCCAGCGCGCGATTGCTCATCGCCGCTGATGCGCGACCCCCAACAGAATGCGCCTGCCCGAAACGGGCAAGGTTCACTGGTCGCTTTTCACGAGGTTCACAAACACATGAAGACATCACGTCTCAAGACCTGCGCGCTCGCGCTCGTCGCCGTCGGGGCAACGGCAAGCGCATCCGCCCAATCCAGCGTCACCATCTATGGCCGCCTCAACGAGACCATCGAGCGCCAGAAGTTCGGCGACGACAACGCGGTGTGGAAGCTCGCGAACAACTCCTCGCGCATCGGTTTCAAGGGCACCGA
>OBEQ012172522.1_pt1 | contig 14286 bp, 15 predicted proteins | sample 1670901 | NCBI WGS metagenome assembly OBEQ01 (sample SAMEA104232315, study PRJEB22302) | groundwater metagenome | biome: forest; feature: aquifer; material: groundwater | place: USA | collected 2011-08-07 | depth 5.4 m
AATCTCGTGCAGTATCTCGGCGAGATGGGGGAGGAGCTCAAGGTTTTTCGGAACGACGAGATTGATATCACCGGCATTAAAAAATTAAAACCAAGCCGTATCGTGATTTCTCCCGGGCCCGGAAGCCCAGAAGATTCGGGCGTTTCGAGAGAAGCCATAAAAATATTAGGACCCAAGACGCCAGTTTTAGGGGTCTGCTTGGGCCATCAGTGCATTGGAGAAGTGTTTGGCGGCAAGGTGGTGGGCGCCAAACGGCTGATGCACGGAAAAACATCGCAGATTTTTCATAATGAGAAAAATATCTTCGCCGGGATCGACAACCCGTTTACAGCTACGCGGTATCACTCGCTCTTGGTTGAACGAAAAAGCCTTCCGGATTCTCTTCAAATCACCGCAGAAACTAAAGAAAAAGAAATCATGGGACTTCAGCATAAAAAATTTCCGGTCTACGGCGTTCAGTTTCACCCCGAGTCTATCCTGACACAGTCCGGGAAGGATATCTTAAGAAACTTTTTGAATCTCACACGCCCTTGAAAGAAAACTTTAAAGCCTGCCTTTTGAAATTAAAAGACAGGCAGCCGCTGTCGCCGGAGGAGATGACCTCCGCCATGGCGACGATCATGAGCGGTGCGGCAAGTGACGCAGACATTGAGGCGTTCTTGACGGCCCTCCATGAAAAAGGCGAGACCGTTTCAGAGATCGCGGCCGCGGCGCTGGCGATGCGCAGAAATTCGCTGAAGTTGAGCAAACCATATTCCGATTTGCTCGATACTTGCGGCACCGGCGGCGATGCAAAAAATACACTCAATGTTTCAACCCTCTCAGCTATTATTGCCGCAAGCGTCGGAGTCCGTGTGGCCAAACATGGAAACCGCTCGGTTTCCAGCACCTGCGGCAGCGCTGATCTCCTGGAAATGCTGGGGGTTGTTATTGATTTACCTGTTTCTGCGATTGGAGACATGATCGAATCTACAGGTTTTGGATTCTTTTTTGCCCCTAAATTTCATCCGGCGACGCGGTTTGCGATGCCGGCCAGAAAAAAAATAGGCGGAAAAACCCTTTTTAATATCTTAGGGCCTTTATCCAATCCTGCCGGAGCGGCTTATCAGGTCATCGGCGTTTACGAAGAGCGTCTCGTGGAAATCATCGCGCAAGTTTTATTGAAGCTGGGTCTTGAAAGAGCTCTCGTGGTTTACGGGATGGACGGCGTGGATGAAATAAGCCTTTCTTCGGACACAAAAGTAGCGGAGCTTAAAGACGGTCAGATCCGCTCCTACGTGACCGGCCCGGAAGCTTTTGGGCTCAAGAGATTTCCGCTTTCAGAGTTTCAATGTGCTTCCAAAGAAGAATGCAAGCAAGCGGCACTTAAAGTGTTAAAAAGCGATGAAGGCCCAAAAACCGACCTTGTCTGCCTAAGCGCGGGAGCGGCTATTTATACAGCGGGCCGTGCCGCCTCGATAAAAAAAGGTTTTGAATCAGCGAAAGAATTCGTATTGAGTGGCCGCGCTTACAAAAAACTTGAGGACATCATTTCTTTCTCTCAAAGATTCAAAACGGCGGTTTGATATGGTTTCGATTCTAGATAAAATTATTGAATTTAAAAAGAAAGAGGTGAAAGCCTTAAAGAAAAAAAAGTCTCTCCAGAATTTAAAAAAAGAGATTGGAAAACTTCCAAAAAAGAAACCCGGCTTTCTGAAAAGATTGAAAGTTAAGAAGGGCATCGCGGTCATTGCGGAAATCAAACGGAAGTCTCCTTCCAAAGGTCTGCTCTGCCGTGATTTCAAGCCCATCCGGATCGCGAAAGAGTACGAAGCCGCCGGCGCGAAGGCACTCTCTGTCTTAACGGACAGGAAGTTTTTTGGCGGCTCGGTGGAGGTTCTACACAAAGTAAAACGGGCCGTACGTTTGCCGATTTTACGAAAAGAATTTATCGTGGATGAATACCAGCTATTTGAATCGCGGTTCATGGGCGCGGACGCGGTGCTTTTAATCGCAGGCGCGTTGTCTTTCGAGGAATTGCAACGGTTTTCTTTGACGGCGGAAAGATTGGGGCTTGACGTGCTTTTTGAAGTGCATACGATGGAGGACATTAAAAAAATTTTGCCTTTAAGGCCGAAACTCGTCGGCATCAATAACCGGGACTTGAACTCATTTTGCGTGAATACCCGTGCGACTACTAGGCTTATCAAGTTTTTGCCTAAAAAAACGTTTGTCGTTTCCGAGAGTGGTATAAAAAATCATCAAGACCTGGTTTACCTGCAAAGTTTTGGCGTTGGAGCTGTATTGGTCGGCGAGAGCCTGATGAAGCAGAAAAAGCCCGGAGCGGCGCTTAAGAAACTTTTAGGAAATCGCGGTGGTTAGGGTTAAAATCTGTGGGATCACTCATTTAAAAGATGCGAAGGCAGCTGCTGATTTTGGGGCGGACGGGATTGGGTTTGTTTTTGCCGAAAGCCCGCGGCGGATTTCCATCCAGAAAGCCGAGGCGATCGGTAAAGCCGTCGGCCCGTGGATTTCTTTGGTGGGTGTCTTTGTCAACGAATCCGCGGAAAGAATTTTACGGATAGCCGGGGAATGCCGGTTGTCGGTGATTCAGCTTCATGGCGACGAAAGTCCGGGTTTCATCCGAAAGTTGCCGGGTTTACGGATTATCAAGACGCTTCACGTGGACGGTCGGATTGACTGTGGGCTGATTTCAAAATATAGGGCCGACGCAATTTTATTGGACACAAAAAGTGGACGCTCATACGGCGGGACCGGGAAGCCGTTTGATTGGAAAATTCTCAAGTCAAAGAAGTTCACAAACCCGCTTATTATTTCCGGCGGGCTGACACCCGGCAATGTCAGAGAAGCCATCAAGATTTTTTCTCCGTACGGGGTTGATGTTTCAAGCGGGGTGGAGATTTCTCCCGGCCGGAAAGATTTAAATAAAATGAAGGAATTTATCCAAAATGCCAAAAAGATTTAAGTTTTATCCTAAAAACCTGCCGGACCGCTACGGGCATTTCGGCCCGTACGGCGGAAAGTTTGTGCCGGAAACACTGATGGCAGCACTCAAAGAACTCGAGGACGCTTACCGGTCTGCGAAGAGGGATAAAAAATTTAACATGGAGCTTAGCGCCTATTTAAAAAATTTTGCCGGGCGTCCAACACCTCTTGGGCGAGCTGTAAACCTGGCCAAGAGGATCGGCGTGAAAGAAATTTTCTTGAAAAGAGAAGACCTTCTTCATACGGGCGCTCACAAAATCAACAACACGTTGGGGCAGGTTCTTTTGACGCTCCGGATGAAAAAAAAGCGTGTGATCGCCGAGACCGGAGCCGGTCAACACGGCGTCGCAACTGCAACCGTTTGCGCGCTTTTTGGTCTCAGTTGCGAAGTTTACATGGGAGAGGAGGATATTGAGCGGCAGGCGCTCAATGTTTTCCGCATGCGGCTCTTGGGCACAAAGGTCATTCCGGTGAAAACAGGCTCCCGGACTTTAAAAGACGCCGTGAATGAGGCGATCCGTGACTGGGTGACACATGTGAGAGGCACGCACTATATCATAGGTTCTGTGATCGGCCCTCACCCTTACCCGATGATGGTGCGTGATTTTCAGTCGGTGATCGGAAAAGAAGCGACCCGGCAGCTTCGCAAAGAAAAAATCCGGTATCCGGATTATGTGTTGGCTTGCGTCGGCGGAGGCTCAAACAGCATGGGAATATTTTACCCCTTCCTTAATACACCGGCCAAAATGATAGGTGTTGAAGCCGCGGGCCATGGCTTGAAAACTTCTCAACACGCGGCCACGCTTTCGTTGGGGAAGATCGGTGTGCTTCATGGTTCCAAAAGCGACGTTTTACAGGACAAGGACGGGCAGGTTAATCTCGCACATTCCATATCCGCCGGGCTTGATTATCCGGGCGTGGGTCCGGAACACGCGTACCTTAAATCTATCCATCGCGTCGATTACGTTTCAGCCACGGACAAGGAAGCACTTGAAGGGCTAAAGGTCTTAAGCCGGTGTGAGGGGATAGTGCCCGCGCTCGAGCCTGCGCATGCGATCGGCTATCTTTTGAAACATAAAAGAAAATTTAAAAAAACAGACCGGATCTTAATTTGCCTTTCAGGCCGCGGCGACAAGGATATGGTCCAGATCTCCAAAGCGCTTCATCTATGAGTCGCATTCATAAAAAATTCGCCGAACTAAAAAAGAAAAACCAAAAAGCGCTGATTCCTTTTATCACCGCCGGTTATCCGAACCTTAAAAAAACGGCGGAGCTTATTTGTTCTCTGGAAGAAAATGGCGCGGACCTGATCGAGTTGGGGGTGCCTTTTTCCGATCCTCTGGCGGATGGCCCCGTAATTCAAGCCTCTTCCAAAAAATCCCTGGAAAAGGGGACGACGCTCAAAAAGATACTGGCGCTTGTAAAAAACACGAGACCAAAGACTCAAATTCCGATACTTTTGATGGGGTATTTAAACCCTATTTTACATTATGGTTTGCGGGCATTCGCTAAACAGGCGCAAGCGGCTGGAGTGGATGGGCTGATTGTCGCCGATCTTCCGCCGGATGAAGGCAAAGAAATTTCGTCTCTTATGCATAAGCACGACATAGATCTTGTTTATCTTTTGGCCCCCACGAGTGATGAGGCGAGGCTCAAGAAAGTGGTCAATGCCTCCCGGGGTTTTGTTTACTATGTTTCCATGACGGGAGTGACGGGCATGAAAAACAGGTTTTCCGGCAGTCTTTATGAAAATATTTCACGCGCCAAAAAAAAGACGCAGCTTCCAATTTGCGTCGGTTTTGGGATATCGGTCCCGGCAGACGCGAAGGCCGTCGCCCGCAGTGCTGATGGTGTGATTATCGGAAGCGCCCTGGTTAAAGAGCTTTTGCGTTACCCGAATATGCCTGCCGGTTTATTTTCCAGGAAATTTTTAAGGCCTTTTTCCGAAGCGCTTGGTAAGGAAACCCGATGAAAGCCTATGGCGTGATTCTGGCGGGCGGACCGGGCGAGCGGTATTGGCCTTTGACCCATAAGGATTTTCCCAAATACCGCATCAAACTGGATGGCAAAATTTCGCTTTTGCAAAAAACTTACAAGCGGCTTCTTGGTTTGTATGATCGAAATAATATTTATGTGGTGACGACAAAAGAGCACATGAAAATAATCCGGCAGGAATTACCGTTACTCGATACATCGAGGCTTCTCATCGAGCCGATGCGCAAGAACACCGCGGCCGCTATTTTATTTTCAACAGCCTCTATTGCCAAAAAATATGGCGAAAACTCTCTTGTTTCCTTTTATCCGGCGGACCATTTGATACAAAATGAAACGCTTTTCCGAAAAACTTTGCGCGAAGCAATGCGTTTGGCGGCCGGCCGGGAATACCTTGTAACGATTGGCATCAAGCCCGCCTTTCCAGCCACCGGCTATGGTTATATTCAAAGCGGGAAGGGTGTGAAAAGATTTTCTGCGGCGTATCGAGTCGCGCGATTTACCGAAAAACCGGTTTATCGCGTTGCGCAAAGGTATATCAAGAAAAAAAATTATTACTGGAATGGCGGTATTTTTACCTGGAGGGCGAGTGTTTTTTTAAAGAGCATGAAACAGTTTTCTCCTAAAATCTACGCCCTTTTTGACATTGAGAACTTAAAGAAAAGCTATGACCGCCTGCCAAAACTTTCGATCGACTATGCGCTTCTTGAAAAAACCGGCAATATGGCGGTTGTTGCAACGCGGATGGACTGGTGCGACATGGGAAGCTGGGATATGTTTTTGGAAAAGGGCACGCGGGATAAAAACCGCAACCTTATTCATGGCAAAGCCATTCACCGGGAGTCGAGCGACTCGCTTTTTATCAATTATACGCCGATGCCGCTTGTAGCGCTTGGCGTCAATGGGTTTATTGTAGTCCAGACGGAACGCGGCACGCTGATTTGTAAGAGGAACCGGTCGGAGGAAGCCGCCCTTTTGGCACGTTACTGAATTACGCATCCATAGTAAAGGAAAGCAGATTTTGAGAATACTGGGTATTGATTTTGGCGAAAAAAGAATAGGCCTTGCTGTTTCGGATCCATTGGGGTTGACGGCCCAAGGCATTGAGACGCTGCCTAACAAAGGGCCGGCAAAAGTGACTCAAGCGCTGGCGTCGCTTTGCAAAAACTATGAAGTCGAAGAAATAGTGATAGGTCTGCCGGTGAACATGAACGGAAGTTTTGGCTCCAAAGCCAACGCCGTCTTGTCTTTGGTGCCTGACCTTGAGAAAGCGCTAAAGGTACCCATTAAAACTTGGGATGAACGTTTGACAAGCGTTGAAGTCAACCGCCTGATGGCGCAAGGGGGCTTGTCTGAAAAACGCCAGCGGCAAAACACGGATCGTTTGGTGGCGACGCTTATTCTTCAGAGTTATCTCGAATCAAAAAGGCGGTAAAACCTATGTCAAAGACTTACAAATATTTTTACGAAACCTTAGTTCTCAATAACGGCATGCGAATCGTAGCGGTGCCGATGAAAGAAAGAAAATCGGTGTCAGTCGGCATCTGGATGCATGTGGGCGGACGGGATGAGGAAGCGAGGCTTGGAGGCGTGTCACATTTTTTAGAACACATTGTTTTTAAAGGCACTTCAAAGCGGACAGCCAATGAGATCAAAGAGGCCGTTGAAGGGGTAGGCGGAAGCATGAACGCATTCACAGGCGAAGAATACACCTGTTTTCTGGCTAAAGTAGCCGGCAGGCATTTTCAGTCTGTTTTTGCGGTTCTGTCGGATATGGTGCTGGACGCTTCTTTGAAAGAATCCGACATTGAAAAAGAGCGCACGGTGATCATGGAAGAAATCAAAATGACGCAGGACCAGCCGTCCCAGCTGGTAGAGGAGCTTTTTTCGGAACTGTTATGGCCAAGACATGCCTTGGGAAGGCCGATCGCCGGAACAGTTGAAACGGTGGGTGGTTTGACGCAGCGGGATATCCAGGATTATAAAAATACTTTTTATCGGCCGTGTTTCATCACGGTCGTCGCAGCCGGCGCGATTGATCTTAAAACGCTAAAAAAAGCCGTTTCTTCTCATTTTCCAAAACGAAGCGGAGCTTTCACTAAGAAATTAGAACTTTTTAAAACGGCTCAGGAAAAACCGGGGATCAAAATATTTCCAAAGTCAACCGAGCAAACCCATATTTCTCTTGGCATGCGTGCCTTTTGCAAGGATCATCCGGACGAGTACGCGCTGGATGTGTTGAATGTCGCCCTTGGCGGCAACATGTCGTCCAGGCTCTTCAATGAGGTGAGAGAAGAGAGGGGATTGGCCTACGAGATCGGTTCCGCTGTGCGGCGTTACCATGAGACGGGTGCTTTTTTGGTGGGTGCCGGCGTCGACAACCATAAAATCACCGAAGCGCTTAAAGTCATTCTTAAAGAGCTTGGCCGTGTCAGGCGTGAGCTTTTAAAGGCCGATGAACTGAAGCGCGCAAAAGAGTTTTACCTGGGCCAGTTGGATCTGGGTTTAGAAAACAGCATGAACCAAATGCTTTGGGCGGGTGAAAGCGCCGTGAGCCTGGGACGCTTGAGGAGTCCGGAAGAAGTGGCCAGAGGCATTGAAAAAGTGACGGCCAAAGATTTACGGCGTGTCGCAAAGGAACTCTTTAACACAAAATCTTTGAATCTTGCCGTTGTGGGTCCCCGGTCGGACAAATTGGAAAATGAGCTCTCTCGTGCTCTTTCGCTTTGAAGATTTCTTTCCGCGTCGCGAAACTTTTTAATATCGATATCCGGCTTCACCTCACTTTTTTTATCCTTCCGGTTCTCGTCAGCCTTGTTTATTATCACCAGTATGGTTTTGGCGTTGGCTTAAGAGCATTTTGCCTTGTGATCTTTGTTTTTCTTTGCGTTTTGGGCCATGAGTTGTGCCATAGCCTCATGGCTAAAAGATACGGGATTGCCGTGCCCGAAATCACGCTTTATCTCATCGGCGGGGTTGCGTCGATGCACCGTATTCCCAGACAACCCAAAAAAGAATTCATGATATCCATCGTGGGCCCGCTTTTTAATTTTTTACTGGCGCTTTTAAGTTACTGGCCGCTTTATTTTCTTATTGGGAACGAAAAACTTCACAACCCTTCCCTGGATTCATGGTCCGGAACCCTGGCTAATTTATTCTGGATAAACTCGGTGCTTGGGCTGTTCAATCTGATCCCGGCTTTTCCTATGGACGGCGGCAGGATATTCCGTTCGGTGCTCGCGTTTCGTTTGGATTATCTGCAAGCGACACGGATTTCTGTTTATTTGGGACGCGTTTTTGCTATAATATTTTTTCTTTTAGGTATTCGGAAAAGACACGTGATGCTTATTTTCATCGCCTTTTTTGTGTATGCGTCAGCGTCGGACGAGTTTAGATCGATTAAAAGAAATTATGAACTCAATAAAGAATCCCATTAAAATAGCGCCGTCCCTTTTAGCGGCTGATTTCTCAAGACTTGCCGATGAAATCAGGAAAGTGGAAGAGGCCGGCTGCGACTCGCTGCATCTGGACGTGATGGACGGCCACTTTGTTCCGAACATCACAATCGGCCCGTTTATCGTGAAGGCCATCCGCAAACTTACCAAACTGCCACTTGATGCCCATCTCATGATTGAAAGGCCTGAGCGGTATATCGACAGTTTTGTGGAGGCCGGTGTGAATCACATCACAATTCACGCCGAAGCCTGTCCGGGATACCTGGATGAAGTGATAGAAATCATCCATTCGCACGCAATCACCTGCGGCGTATCGCTCAAACCCGCGACCCCTCTTTCACGGATTGAGGAGCATCTGGCCAATGCGGATCTTGTGCTTTTGATGACGGTCAATCCCGGTTTCGGCGGCCAGGCTTTTATTCGCGAAGTGTTACCCAAAATCCGGGATCTTCGTAAAGTATTCAACAGAGACATTCAGGTGGACGGAGGCATCAATAAGGAAACCGCTCGGGAAACGGTGGAGGCCGGGGCCAATGTTCTGGTGGCAGGCACAGCGATTTTTGGAAAACCGGATATCAAAAAAGCCATCCAAGATTTGAGGGGCTAAAGGCATTTATGTCAGTCATAAAATTCGGAACGGACGGCTGGCGGGCGATCATGGACAGGGAATTCACCTTTGAAAATGTATCGCTTGTCGCTCAGGCGTTTGGGGACTATTTAAACCAAACCAAAAAAGGCGGTCCGCCGCGCGTGGTGATCGGTTTTGATTATCGAAAAAATTCCGAAAATTATGCCAAAACCTTCGCCGAAGTCCTTGTAGCTAACAATATCGGGGTTATCTTGTCCGCCAATGCCTGCCCGACACCGGCGGTGAGTTTTACGATTGTGAGTCAAAAGTTAGAAGCCGGCATACTCATCACCGCCAGCCACAACCCTCCGGCCTACAACGGCATCAAAATTAAAACGGATTTTGGCGGATCGGCGGACAAAGCCATTACCGACGCGGTCGAGCGGCTTATCGGGAAAAATTCAGTGAAAAAGGGCGCTTTTACAAAGACAAATCCAGCAATTATAAATTTGAACGGTCCTTATTTGGAATTTTTAAAGAAATACTTAGATATCGAAGTCATTAAAAATTCTCCTTACCGGGTGCTCGTTGATTCGATGCACGGTGTCGGCGACAGGCATATCGAGGAGATTTTAGCGGGCGGAGCGCTTCGGGTGACAACGATCCGGAGCGAGCGGGACATAGCCTTTGGAGGTATCAACCCCGAGCCTATACCGCACAACCTTGGAGTTTCCATTGGAATGATGAAGAAGGACGGCTTTGATCTTGGAGTCGTGACGGATGGAGATGCGGATCGTGTCGGTGCCATACGGCCGGGAGGCGAATTTATCTCGCCGGGCATTATTTTATCGCTCATCCTTCTTCATTTTGTGGAAGATTTGAAAAAAAAAGGAAGCGTTGTCACGACGCTCTCCAACACGGCGCTTATCTATAAGGTCGCGCGTAAACTGGGTCTTAAAGTTCATGAAACACCGGTGGGTTTCAAATATATCTGTGAAATTATGCGGACGGAAAATGTGCTGATCGGCGGTGAAGAATCGGGCGGTATCGGGTTTCAGAACTACCTTTACGAACGTGACGGCCTCTTGTCGGGGCTCCTTCTCATGCAGATGATGGCCGTCAGAAAAAAGAGTTTCGATGAAATCTTAAAAGGCGTAGAAAAAGAATTTGGGAAACTGTACTATGTACGGAATGACGTGGACTATCCCAATGAGCTTAAGCTAAAATTATTTCAGGCCCTATCGGCGCAGACGCCAAAAACGCTTTTGAATCAGGCTGTGAAAGAAACCAAATCCCGCGATGGCATAAAGTTTATTCTCGACGATGACAGCTGGCTCCTTTTCCGTTTATCCGGTACTGAACCCATCTTGCGGATTTATTCCGAGGCCACATCGCAGGAGCTGGCCGAAGGCCTGGTGGCTTATGGCAAAGAACTTGCGTTCAGCCCCGCCGTAACCGCCTGACATTCATGAAACAATTTGATATCCGCAATTTTTCCATCATTGCCCACATCGACCACGGCAAATCGACACTTGCGGACCGTATTCTTGAATTTACCGGCGCCATTGACAGCCGCACGTTTCATAACCAGCTTCTCGACGACATGGATCTCGAACAAGAGCGCGGCATCACAATCAAGGCCAGCGCCGTCAAGATCCGCTATCGTTCGAACAGCGGCAAAGAATTTACGCTTAATCTCATTGACACGCCGGGACACGTGGATTTTACCTATGAAGTCTCAAAAAGTTTAAGGGCCTGCGAAGGGGCGCTGCTCCTGGTGGATGCCGGGCAGGGAGTCGAGGCGCAGACAGTGGCTAACCTCTATCTTGCGATGGAGCACAATCTCGAAATCATCCCGGTTATCAATAAGATCGATCTCAGTACCGCCGACGTCGACAAAGTAAAAAAACAAATCCATAAAATTTTAGGCATCAATGAGAAAGAAATTATTTTGGCCAGCGCCAAGATGGGGATCGGGATCTCGGATATCCTGGAGCGAGTGATTGAAAAAGTGCCGCCGCCCGAAGGAGACCCGGACAAGCCTCTGCAGGCGCTGATTTTTGACTCCAACTTTGACATTTACCGGGGTGTTATTGTTTATCTGCGCGTGTTTAACGGCGTTCTTCGTAAGGGTACGAAAATAAAAATGATGGGCTCGGGCCAGACGTTCGAGATTATTGAAATAGGTGTTTTATCGCCGAAGCCTGTTCCTTGCGAATCTTTGAGCTGCGGTGAAGTCGGGTACATCGACTGCAATATCCGCTCCGCAAAAGAAGTGGAAAACGGTGATACAGTCACGGATGCTGAAAATCCAAGTTTTGAGGCGCTGCCGGGTTACAAAAAAGTCAGGCCGCTCGTGTTTGCGAGTATTTATCCGGTGAATTCCAAAGACTTTCAGGCGTTCAAGGACGCGATGGAAAAGCTCAGCTTAAGCGATGCCTCGTTTGTGTATGAAGTCGAAAGCTCGGCTTCTGTAGGTTTTGGTTTTCGCTGCGGGTTTTTGGGGCTGCTCCACATGGAAATTGTCCAGGAGCGCCTTGAGCGCGACTACGGTATGAATCTGGTTATCACCACCCCGAGCGTGGTGTACAAAGTCCGCAAAACCAGCGGTGAAGTCTTTGAAATCGAAAATCCTTCCAAGATGCCGAACCCTTCGCAGATCGACGCGATCCTCGAGCCGTTTGTGAATGCGACTCTTCTGATTCCTCAAGGAAGCATCGGCGCGATCCTGGAACTTTGCGAGCAGCGCCGCGGAATTTACAAATCCACTGAATATCTAAGCGACGAGCGGGTGAAGATCACCTATGAATTTCCGCTCTCGGAGATCATTGTCGATTTTTATGACCGCGTCAAATCCCTTTCCAAAGGATACGGTTCACTGGATTATGAGCTCAAGGGCCACAAAGAAAGCGACGTGGTCAAACTCGATATTTTAATCAACTCTGAAATATGCGATTCCTTCAGTTCCATCGTCCATCGAGAAAAGGCCCAAACCAAGGGTCGCGCGCTTTGCGGGAAACTAAGAGAGCTGATACCCCGGCAAATGTTTGAAGTGGTGATCCAGGCCGCCATTGGCGGCAAAATCATCGCGCGCGAAACCGTCCGTCCAATGGGAAAGAATGTCACTAGCAAATGTTACGGCGGAGACATCACTCGTAAGCGGAAACTCTGGGAAAAGCAAAAAGAAGGCAAAAAGCGCATGAAACAATTCGGCAAAGTCGAAATTCCGCAAGAGGCGTTCTTAGCGGCACTTAAAATCGAGTCCTAAAAAGGGAGTGCGCTTTGTGAATAAGGAAACTATGGTTAAAGAATTGAAAGAATGGGCGTGGTCCATCGGAGTCGCGCTTTTCTTGGTTTTTGGCATCGTCCGCCCCTTTATTGTGCAGGCCTATAAAATCCCTTCGGGCTCCATGATTCCAACACTGCTTGTGGGCGATAAATTGTTTGTGAATAAGTTTATTTATCGTTTTCACCCGCCCCAAGAGGGAGATATTGTGGTGTTTAGATTTCCCGATCCGGACAAGAGTCATCCCAAGAAGGATTACATCAAGCGTTTGGTGGCTTCGGAAAATGAGACTGTGGAGATTCGCGACGGCAAGATTTATGTGAATGATAAAGTTCTGGACGATCCCAAGACTTTCGGTAAATTTTACTATTACAATCATGGGCCCTATGCAGATCCCGGGCAGAAAACTTTGATTCCAAAAGACTCCTACTTTGTGCTCGGCGATAATAGCGCCAACTCGACCGATAGCCGCTTTTGGGGTTTCGTACCGAAGAAAAATATGATCGGCAAAGCCTTTGTAAGGTGGTGGCCGCCGAGCCGTTTGGGACTGCTTAAGTGAATCTGGCAAACAACCTCACGGTTTTACGGATTTTACTCACAGCCGTTTTTATCAGTTCGCTTATTTATTATTCACCCGAACGAAGTTTTTTTATCACTATTTCGACCGCCGCATTTTTAGCAGCCTGTGTAACGGATGGTTTAGACGGGTATGTGGCCAGGCGTCTCAATCAAAAAACGGCGTTGGGAAGCTATATCGATCCGCTTGCGGACAAACTCCTTTTGTTAAGCGCGTTTAGCGCGCTATCCTTTATGCCTAACCTGCCTGTTTCTATGCGTATTCCGGCTTGGGTAACGATCATTGTCATTACCCGGGATCTTTTGATACTCCTGGGGTCAGTTTTGATTTTTTTGACAACAGGTCGCTTGAAGGCCCAGCCCCTTTTTATAGGCAAACTCACCACCTTTTTTCAAATGATTACGCTGCTAACCTCGCTTTTATCGGCTCCTGATTTCATGCGGCATACCTTGTTCATGGCTACGGTGGGCTTGACTGCGGCCTCGGGGCTTTTTTATGTCCGAATAGGCGGGCGGATATTGCAATCTTCATAACTTCTTAGGGCGGCATGAATCTTCCTTTATTTTTTTTATTTTCATTTCTAATGGGGTCGATCCCGACCGCCTATTTATTCGCCAGGTTTCTTAAAAATATTGATATTCGTCAATACGGCAGCGGCAACAGCGGCACCACCAATGCTTTCCGCGTTTTGGGGTGGGGGCCTGGCGCTGCGGTTCTCGCCATTGATTTTTTGAAGGGATTTTTTCCGGTTATTTTATTTCTCAAAGCCTGCTCAAATCTATCCGCTGCGCACCCGGAATTTCTGATAGGGGTCGGTTTTACAACTATTTTAGGCCATGTTTTTACGCCCTTTTTAGGTTTTAAAGGAGGGAAAGGGGTCGCGACTGGGGCCGGTGTTTTGTGCGCCGGATTTTTTCAGCTTTTTCTCCCAGTCTTGCTTGTATGGTTTATTGTATTTTTCTTTACGCGCATCGTTTCTGTGAGCTCGATCACAGCCCTTTTCTCACTGGTTATTTTTTCCATTTTTTTTAAGATGCCCGCCGCTGCTGCTCTCTCGTTTCTTGGGGTTTTTCTTTTCTCGGTTTGGACTCACCGGTCTAATATTCTCCGTCTTCTAAAATCCCAAGAAAACCAATTTAAGCCTCATTAAGGGTACTTTTTTATTGCATTTAAATTATGTTTCGTGTATACTTCTTTTAGAAATATCTATAAGTTATTTATTTATATTTAATTAAATTATTATAATATCTATTATTATAATATAACTATAAGTTAGGGGAAAAAAGGGGTTTGGTGAGCATATGCGGGAAATTGTAATTAAAAGCAGAATTTTTGAGAATCATAAGCGTAAGAATTTGTCCATCGTGGAAATCATTGATCAGGACGGGTTTGTGGCTCCCGCGGGAAAAAAAAATTCCTACAA
>OBEQ012045487.1_pt1 | contig 14285 bp, 14 predicted proteins | sample 1670901 | NCBI WGS metagenome assembly OBEQ01 (sample SAMEA104232315, study PRJEB22302) | groundwater metagenome | biome: forest; feature: aquifer; material: groundwater | place: USA | collected 2011-08-07 | depth 5.4 m
CTCCATCAAAGCGCATCACACCAACCGCACCAATAAATCCACCCGTTGGACGCATTTCATCCGCATTTTGCAAAAGGACGATGTAGGTTTTTGGTTGCGGATACCCCATCATGGGCAACACAAGACCGGCGAGATCCACCATGACTTGAGAACGATCGCGAAAGGTTGCGAGCGCCTTCGTGATGGGGATCAAGGCTGTACGGAGCGGTGGGAACAAACGATCCTGTGGGATACGGTCCCACGCCTCTAGTGCAATCAGTGCTTTTTCTCGCGCCGCGCGAATGGCAGGAAGGGCTTGATCGATCCCAACAAGCACCGTACGTTTTTCCTCCCGAGAAAGGTCATGGAATGAACGATGCTCCGCCACACCGAGAGCTATGTCTGGAGCGTGACTCACCGCATCAAACGCCGCCTGCACATGAAGGGCAGCACGCAACATCTCCGAAGCAGAGTCTAAACCGATCGAACCTGCCTCAAACAGGTGGTCGATCGAGCGTATGTGTGTGCCCACCCAAGGGATGGCGCGGAACGTCCCAACCCACTGCCAAAGGGAACGCGCCGCAAGAAGCTCCGTGCGTGTTACCTGAAGAGAAGATTCCGCCCCTTTAAAATCAAGCCCACCCATCTGCACATAGGCCACCTGTAGAGACCGCTTGGCCAACCGAGCATGAGTTATCGTTCCTATCACACCATACGCAAGGGGCGCGCAGAGAAGGCCTGACACAATGACGATACCGGACACCACCCAAGGCCAACGAGCGCGTGTCAGAGGTTCTCGTGCGGACGCTGGGTCAGAGGGAAGTGCGTGCAACATGTCCATGGGTTTCATTGTGCCCGCGGTGAGCTGTTTCTACAATGTGTGGACAAGAGAAGGAAGCTTTGACATGTGGGAAGACTTATGGCACAAATATCCAACTGACGAAGTGCGTCACAACAAAAAGAAGCAAGGAGGTAACACGTGGATCCTTGGAAAACACGAGCGCAAAACAGCGCGTACAAAAAACGACGGATTCCGAGGACAACACTCGCCCTCCCCCATCGTGTGCAAAAAGAGACCTTTCGCAAACAAATCCAAGAAGCGCGGAGCTTTGGACAGCGCATGGGTCATCGATTATTTCTGACGTGGAATGTCAACAATCCCGCGGAGTTTATCTTGAACCAAGAGGTTGCCGAGCAGAGGCCCGATCCTCTTCCAAAAAGACGCGGAAAGCGATTGTCGCTCGCCGCTGTTGCTCTTCACGAAGGGTTGCTCCGTTTTGAGAAGGACGTAAGCCGTGTCTGGTCCTCGTCCGACTGGATGATGAAAACGATCCTCAAAGAGCGTCAACGTGTGACACGAGGTACCCTTCGCACAGTTGCACAAGGGCTTTTGTTCCAAGCATGGGCGCGCGTCCCATGGGAGATGCGTCACATGGTGTTCCAAGCGTTCAACGATCCAGAAACGAACACCGTGGATGATAGTTGGCGAAAAGCCTGTCGCGGTAGCTTAAGCGTCGCATTTGTGGCCGGAGCGTTTCAAAGCATTCGTGTCACCTCTCGATCTACCGCCAAGCACCTCCAACCGCGTTGGCAGGTCTACTGGCCAACAGACGAAGAAGACCGAACCGGCAAAATCGATCTGATCGCCGTTGGTCGTCTTGCGGGACTTGGTCGCATCGTGCTCTGCATCCAAGTTAAAACGGGCGAAGAACCGTTTCTCGAAGTCCTTCTTCAAGACCCGGCCGATACACGAGGCGATCTGCCTTCACAAGAACGATTACGCGATGCTTTGTGGGAAGGGGTAGAAGACTTCAAAGACAACCACCCCGAGATGGATAAACCCGGGGTTACAATCTACCCAGCCATCATTCAAACAGGAGGAGCGATCACCGGGGTCACCAACGTCGAAGAGAACACACGATTTCTCCGACCGTTGATCGAGACGATGCTCGACACGTTTCAAGAAGAGCTTCGTGATCAGCAACGGCGCACAAAGATGTATCGAGACATCGACGCTCCCGGCATCCCCATCCGCTCACATGGTACTCGCTAATTCGACCACGCTGCGTGCCAATACACTGCACTTCTGCGTGGTTTTTTATTAAGTCTGTTGCCATACATGCTCCAGCCCAAAACATCGGCTTTGTCTCAAATCTGCCATTTCAGATCAAGAAGCATATATAGCAACAGGCTTATTTCTTGTGACGAAGGAACGCCCTGCGGGGATTCTGCTGGCCAATGTATTTAAAAAAATACTTGAATCCACTCGCGATATGAATCCGTGTGATGGGGTTTTGTAAAGCTTCCCACATACTTCGCGTCTGGCTTTGACGTTGATAGTAGTGCAACAAACGAGCGACAGGGGTGTACACCACTCGCGCACCGGCAAGCCACACCCGTCGACAAATATCCGCGTCTTCAAAATACAGAAAGAACCGCTCATCAAATCGACCAATACTCTCCAAGATGTCTCGTCGAATCAACATCGCGGCACCCAATACCCAATCCAAATCATGTTCGCTTGTTTTATCTAGCCCTTCCATACGATAACGAGAAACGAGAGCCGCGCATCCAGGAAACTTTCCCAGAGGAGTACGCCGCAAAAGCGGAATAAGTGGATGTGGAAACCGGTAGCAGGATTCTTGATCCGTCCCATCGGCGTTTATGAGACGCGGACCCGAGACACCGACGTCTGGATGTGTATCCATCCAACGTATCCATCCATCCAGCGCACCAGGCTCTACGATGATGTCCGGGTTTAAAAACAGGATGTACGTTCCTCGCGCACGAGTAAGTGCAAGATTTACTCCGGCACCAAGCCCTCTATTTTTTGGAGAGCGCATGAGGGTGACCCAAGGGAACCGCTCTTGTACCACCTCTTCGATCCCGTCATGGGAATCATTATCGACGATAAAAAACTCATACGTAAACACAGGAGGCGCTGCTTGAATCCCCTGAAGGAGATGACGCAGAAAGTTGACCATCTTGTAGTTCACCACCACAAAAGAAACATGGGGGATTTGTTGAGTCACGAGAGGCATAAGACACGTCTATATCAGGAGCACCATCCTATCGACGAGAAGCGCGTGCCGCAAGCTGTAGCGATCTTCTTGCGCGCCATGCACGCCAAAAAACCCTTAAAGAGGGGGTCTGAGCAGAGGAACTGGACGGCTCAACACATCGCCGTACCCTATAAAAACAGGCAAAAAATACAATGCGAGGCGTGGCCCAGAAGAGTTGGGACCACGTGGCGTTCTTGATACGAACAACCGCCGCATACCTCTTGATCAGGCGTACTCGCACAGCCTCTTGGCTATACCAACGACGTACCCGTGCAAACAGTCCGAGGGAGGAAACGGCGGCGTATTGTGTCCAAGCTAATGCGTGCGGGATATACATCCGGGGTTCACCAAGTCGCTCTAACCGCCAGAGGAGATCTGCAACGGCGTATGTTTCGGGGAGATCTATGTCCAGCCAGCCGTGACCTATGTTTGCCCGCTCGAGAGCGTCTACTCGCACAAAAAGACACAACGTCCCAGGAAAAACACCCTCATCCACCGCATCATACTGACCCACGTCCCGTTCCCCCTCGCCTCGTGGAATCAACGCAAGATTTTTTGAGAGCACACGTCCTGCTTCAACGATCATTCCGGTGTCTACAAAGGTTGGATCATCACGATCGTCTTGCGTTTCAAGATGTATCGCACGAATTTTGGGAGCACAGACCGTTGTATCTGGATGTGCTGCGATCGTATGTAAGAGCGCTGCTACACAATCCGGAGCAAGAACAACGCGAGAAGAAAGAATACCCACCCAGCACCTGTCGTGTGTCTCTTTGGGTACACGGGCAAGAAGAGAAGCTATCGCCTGGTTATGCGCCCGCACAAAACCCTGATCACGAAAGTTGCGTAATGTCATGAACTTTGGACCATTCCCTTGAGACCAGAGTACAGGCCTATCCTGACAAGCGTTATCAATAAGAACCACTTCACATCGTGTGTCTGTTTGCGTACGCAAACCTTCCAGCGTCGGGTGCACGGAACCACCTGGGTGTGCAACGGCAACATGCAATGAAACCAGGGCAACGGACATAGCGTTTAACGGACCGTACGTTTAGGAGACACGGCAAAACCCAAAGGCTTCCCCAACATAAACCGTGTTTGTGCATCTATCGCCGGAATAGCTCCGAATAAAATAAAGGTCACCGGCAGCAAAAGCCACTGGAGCACCATGATCGCATAGGCATATGGTCGTTTCATGTGCATCGGCGGAGGTGGCAATAAGGTAAACGAAAGCGTCGCAGAAACGAACAAACCGATCATCGCGCACCGCATCAACCACTGCAGAGTAAATGGGGTGTTCTGAAACACGACAAACCGATGCAAAGAATCGGGAGCAAACCAAAACGGTAAATATCCAAGCAAAAAGATAAGAAGCGGAGCCGTGGCCCAGGTATACATCCCCTCAAGTTGCTTAAAAATCCACCCCGCCTTTGTCGACCACGACATCTCTCGATCCTTCGCAAACGCCTCAACCATGTAGGGGAAATTCTCGACCCCCCAAGCCCATCGACGCTGTTGTTTATAGAGTGATTGGAGCGCTTTCCAATATTCCCCCGTCATGACCGTGTCCATAGAAACCGGCAAGTACAAGGGGGTCACCCGGTAACGTCCATGGTAGTGGATAAGCCCCTGCAAAAAAATACGAGAATCCTCCGATACGATATCTTTTTGCCAAAAATCGACGTCGATCAACATCCGTAGACTCATCGAATGAGAAGAGAACGTCATCATCCCTTCAGGACGCGGAAGCTCAGTCATGATCCAAAACGTGGTGCCAAACATTGCAATGCGCACCGCGGCTGGGGATTCCCACAGATTGTTGTTATAAAGAGCAACGGGCTGGTAAGAGCTCCGCGTGGGCTCGGGCACGGTCAGATACTGATAGGTCAAACAAGAAAAATAGGCCGGATGCACAATCGTATCAATATCCAGTGATGACACAATAACCCGATCAGGATCAAGGCCCAACGCCAAAACTTTTGGAAGAATCGCCTGACCAGACCAATGCAAATTCGAACCTTTGCCTGGAATTTCGTCAGGCAATCCTTCTGGATGGGTTGTGGTCCAAAACGCCTTGAACACCTGCCCGAAATCTTTGGTTGCCTGTTTGACAACCTGTTGAAACCGTTCTTTGTCCCGTGCCTCTCCAGCCAACACGACCATCATCCGAGAGGGAGGATACTGCGTCGATGCAAGCGTACGGAGAGTTTCGTGGATAACAGGATAGGCTTCCTTGTAGGTAGGGAGAAAAATGAGCTGAACGGTGTCTGCATATCCAACGCATGCTTCGGCGTCAGCGCGCCAGTCTCGCTGTAATGCTTTCCGATATCGCCACCAAGCGAGAAGAGTGAACGGGGTAAAATAGAGGATTCGTAACAGCCAATAAAAATCGAACAAGATGATAAAATAGATCATCCACAGGGGCTGAAAGAACGATAAAAGAACCGAGCTTACGAGCGTCGTCCAGACCAACAGTCCAGGGATGATTTCGAGAATACGTCTACGAGTCATACAGCGCGAGGCGAGGTAATGTTGGGCTCCCTATCATAGATAGGCGCCACATATGGAACGGGTGACAACGCCTTTGCAAGGAGACGCTGTGCAAGCTTTTTGCGATCTTGGGCTTCTTCGACCGATATTCCCACCAAAGAGCATCCAAGGAGACGCGCAAGCATGTTTGCGTAGAGCACACCGATACGAATGGCAGAGAACGAGCCGGGACCCGCAACAACGCAGAGGCCCTGACACGCCAGTAATCGAGAGCGTTCGTGAAGAAATACCCGTCGCAGTACCACCACAGGTCTTCCTTTATAGGCTCGAAACGAACCTCGAACGTCCAACGACAACCATCCAAGACACGATCGTCCTGGAACATGCGTATCGATCAAAAGCCATTCGTTGGTCACAGAGTTATTTTCCTCGTTCCGTCAGTTTATCCACGATCACATTTTTTGGCGCTTCTAGAATCGCATACAAAAACCGGTCGGTGATGTCTTTTCGATAGCGAAATTCTTCGAGCGTCATGAGTGAGTAACGAATCTCAACACCAAGTTCTGCCTCCGTATGAGCGAGGAGTTTATCCATCGCTTTTTTATCCACGCGTTCTCCAATCAGAAAGATATCAACCGGAGCCGTCGCGTTGCTTAAAAACAACCCCATGAACGCCAAATACCGCACATCGCCAAGCTTGAGCAAATGCTGGTCTAGTTGCTGTTCGAGCATGAGCTGCGCTTTCACGATGAGTCCAGTGATCTCCGGTAAAAGACTGAAGGATGGATTCACCTGATAATATTTACGCTTGAGTCCCGCTCGTTTGCGCCCCTCCTCTGGGGGGGCATCCTCGAGAACCTCTACCAACAACCCAAATCGCACCAAGTTCGCAATCTCACGACGAACCGCATTGATTTGCGTGCCAACCCTTCTCGTGAGTTCGCGCACAAAAATCGCCTCTTCCGGATGACGCAAAAACAAACTCAATAGCTTGACGCGCGTCTTCGAACCAAATAGGTGTTCAAGCATACCAGACCCCCTTATCCTGCCCCATCTGAAGAACCTTGACAAGCAACCTTTCTGTCTCTAGACGCGAGCCCTCCTCAAACCCTATACTCATCTACATCCCTCGTCTGATGCGCTGAAAACCCAGCGATTCTCATGTCACGCCCCCATATTCGCATTGCCGAAATCGAAGTAAACGCCTCGCCCAACGACGAGCGTATTGTCGGTATTTTTCGGTATGAATCAGATCAAAATGGTAAACGCGGACCATTGGTTATTTTGCTCGCAGAAATCATCTCGACGCTCTATGTATATGAACAGCTGCTGGATGTCGTAAATGATGCCATCGAACGATTGCGCTCGCTCACCTCTGCCGTAGACGCGGATCCCATGGGACGGTTTGAAAAACTCGTGCAGGGCGTGAACGAAGCAGCGAGCACATTCCTTGCCGCCGAACCTTCAGCCATCGCTTGGAATCGAGTGAACCTTTTTCTGCTTGAGATCGATGAAGAACACCTCTGTCTCGCGGGAGTCGGTCATCTGTGCAACCTCTTCGTACAACGTCAGCCGAACGACACCACTCGTGCATTCGATCTCTTTGGATCTCTTGAGCAGCCGGCAGAGGTGAACCCCCATAAAATATTCTCCGCCCTCATTTTTGGAGAGATGAAGGCCGGTGACGTCCTCTTTGCTGGCACGCAAAACTTTGAACGCCTTCGCCAAGAACTCGCCATTCTTCCTCGACTCAAAAGCCTCCCTCCGGTCACAGCCGCGCTCGAAATCCAGCAAAGTCTAGAAGAGCTACATATTCCAGATGACTTTGGCGCGGTGATCGTCGCACAGGTAGACCTTCCGGAACCACCGATAAAACCAGCGGTAGCGTCGCATACATCTGTGCGCGAATCGCCCGAAATGAGCTCGGTCGAAAAAATGTACGCCGAAGAAAAAACAACCGAAGCAGTGCTCAATTCCACCATGACACCGCTCTCGAGCTCTCGCACCGCTCCCCACGGGACGTTGCGTGAATACGTCACCGAATGGAAATCCCGTCTCAAACGTCTGCCGAGCGCGATACGAGAAGCCTGCACACGAAAACCAAGCACCCACGATCCCGTTACGATGACGGGACTACGAACGATGCATGCGGGACACGGTGCCTCCCTCACCGGAACCCACAAACGCATGATCTTCGCAGCCGTGATGGTTCTTCTGCTCTGCGTATCCGGAACTGCCTGGTACCATCGCTCGCAGCGCATCCAGGCCGAGCAAACAGCGTGGCAAAGCGCCTACGATCAGGCATTCGACAAAAAAAATCGCGCGGAAGCAGGAATTGTGTACGGAGACGACGATCGCAGTCTTCGGTTAGTACAAGAAGCTGAAGCCCTCTTAGGACGTCTTGATCAAAACACCCCGGCCCGTCTTGAAGCTTCAAAAACACTGGCCATAGCCCTAAAAGACACTCGCGCAAAGCTACGCAAAGAGCTCCCCGTCAATCAGCCTCGCGTCTTATTTACCCTCCCTCCCGAAGCGGTAGGCACGGTTCTCACGCAGCTCACGTTTGCAAATGGTAAGCTCTACACGTTTGATCAACACGCAAAACATGTGGTGATGATCGATGCAACAAATAACACCATAAAAAATATCACCTGGTCAGACGCCGCCTCACCCACTATCACGATCGCGGAAAAAGACAGCGCACTCTTTTTGACCCAAGATCATAAAGCCTATCGAGCGGATCCTGCTCGAGAGAGCGTCTCTCCCGTCCCTTACGATGCCAAAGGAGAAGGACCTACGACGGCAGGAAGCTTATATGGCAAACGGCTGTATCTTCTTGATCCTACGACAAACATGATCTGGCGCCACAACGTAGGAACCTCCATCGGAGCCGGATCTCCCTATCTAAAACAAACCTCGGTGAGTCTTAGCGGCGCCACAACGCTCGCGATTGACTCCAATGTGTATGTAGGATTAGGAAACGGTCAGCTTATACGCTATCTCTCCGGCGCCCAAGAATCCTGGGCCCTCACACCCATCGATCCACCCCTGGCAAACATAAGTGCTCTTTGGACGGCTTCCGATACGGATCGGATCGTGATCTCCGACATGGTCGGCAAACGCATCGTGGTGTTTCGCAAAGACGGTAAACTCGTAGGACAGATTACCTCTCCTGCCCTCACGGGCTCGCCTTCTATCGTGGTTGATCCAACCGCCAAAATCCTTTTTGTCGCCGATGGACGATCTGTGTACGCATTTGATCTCCCCTAATTTTTTCCACGTGGTATACTTCGTGTTAAACGAACCTTACTCGTAGTCTCTTCCGTTCTTTTCTTGTATGCCTCTTCAAAAACCCATGAGACGCAAAGTGTCGGTACCTGTCCGTTCCCCAAAAATCTCCACCCCTTCTCCACGGATGGTCCCGTCACCCACTGTCTTGTCAGTAAAAAAACGTCATCCCGTAACCAAGGTTCCACTCGCCGTGAGTGTCAGTGCTTTTCTTGCACTCATAGCCGTTCTTGTTGGGACGCTCGCCGCTGTCAGCATGCAGCGTGATGACGCATCGCTTCGTGCGGATCTTGCACAATCTCAAGAAGAAATCTTGGCTCGCATTCAACGACTTGAACAAAAATCCTGTACCTCTCTTTCAGCGTCCATCATCCCACCAACATCGAACGCGCTCCCTGTCGTCGTGAGCGCGACGGAGCTCAACAACCTTAAACCCATCATCGACATCGCGAGCTGGAACAGCGAATCCGCAAACACGAATGTCGAATACCGAGACAAAACTCGCAAAATTTCTTTTCAACTGCCCTATAGCAAAGCCTGGGGAAACGCGACGTACAAAGTTGCCCCTTTTGAGGTACTGGATGAAAACCACGTTCGCTTTGGCGCAATAGTCCCTTCGCTGACGCCTGAAGGCACAATATCGTTCCAACGAGGCTTCACACTAGAAATCCTTCCTCTACGAACACTTTCAAGCGCATGGCAACAATTCAGTAGAGAAGTTACGGACGCAAAAAAGACAAATAAGCAGGTAGGGTTATTTGAACTTCAAACGATGACCGGAACTATCCCGTGGCGTACAATAAAAATAGAGTTTTCGGGCAAAAAGTTCAATTACGTCCTCTCTTCTGTCGTGCACGGCGAGGAGATATCAAACGAAAAGGTGTTTTTATCCATCATCCGCTCACTCAAGTCGATCTAACCATCCGTGGGTAATCGAAAGAGGCGGACCGCATTTTCCGTTGTCGTGCGTGCCACGTCCTCGAGAGATATCTGACGCATGCGCGCTACATGCTTTGCAACTTCCTCTACATAGGCGGGTTCGTTTCGTTTTCCGCGAAATGGGATGGGCGCAAGGTACGGCGCGTCTGTTTCAAGTAAAAGCTGTTCGACGGGGATTTTTTCAATAGTACGATCAATCGCCTTTTCTGGATGTTGACCTTTGCGTAGTGGGAATGTCGCGATGCCGTTGACGGCAATCATCAATCCAAGATCAACAAGCGGTCGCGCCTCTTGCCATGTCCCTGTAAACGAATGAACGACAGCGCGCGGCTTCCATCCATCACTCCACATCTGTTGAATAATCTCCGCCAAACGAGTGAGTCCGTCTCGACAGTGAATAACGATGGGCAGATCAAGCGAACGAGCGACGGCGAGCTGTGCCATAAACACCCGCTCCTGATCTCGTTTTGCTTGATCTGGATCAGGATGCGTATCCAAACGATAAAAATCCAACCCCGCTTCTCCAATAGCGACCACTTTTGGAGAAGAGAGGGCCAGCGCTCTTAACCTCACAGGATCGACATCATGCTCCTGCACACTCCCCTCTTGTTCATCAAGATGCACCGACGTCACATGGCTCGGATGCAACCCAACCGTTGCCCAAACATCTTGATGCGATTGAGCAAAAGTGATTCCAGTTGCACTGTTTTCAAGCGCCGTGCCAATCGTGATCGTCCAAACACGACGAGCACGCATGCGTTCAAGAATCACTAAACGATCTTCACCATATGCAGGAAAATGAAGATGGGAATGTGTGTCGATCAAAAAAGGCAGCATACAGCCAAATACTCAACACCTACGTCAACACTCCAAGAACACGATAAAAGAGCATCTGTGAAACCGTCCCTATCCTTGAGGCCGCTATCCACACCATCCACGCAGGATTTAAATGGAGGGCAAGGATCACATACGAAAGCGATCCAATCAAAAATATCCCATCAAAAAACCCAACGACTGCACCCAATATCGCATAGACCGTGGATAAAAACGGCAGGAGTGTCACAATTTTGAAAAACTTATCCACGATCCAAAAAAGAAAACTCACCACGCGATCCGCTACAAAGAAGATGAGGATGAACACCACGACCTGAACGAGCTCTGCGCTCAACGGCACAAAAAGCTGAACCGTATGTGAAAGGGGCAACGCCCATCTTTTGGCGATCCAGAACCCCGCAACCGCTCCCAACAACTGACCCACCGTCTGGACCAACCCTCGCCGATATCCAAGCACGGTAAAGTAGATAAGAAACAGCCCTAAAAAAACATCGAGCAGATACGGCTGAATGGAAGCAAGCATATAGCTTGAGTGTAGCATGAAACAAAAAAGCTATCCCTCCGCCTTCTGCGCATCCCTCCGTGGAAACAACCCCTCGCCCATAAGAGGCACAGCCCCCACATACCGGCGCATGATTTCCGAGCCAGTTTTTGGCAGTATTGGCTGCAATACCTTCCCAAGCCAATACACCATGGCTTTCAGTTCGCTCAAGGTCCGCTTTGCTGCTTCTGGATCTGTTTTTATCATTTTAAATGGAGCTTCTTTGTCCACCTTCTCGTTCGCAAGATTCACGACGGACCAAACGATCTCAAGATAGGCTTTGAAGTCGTAGTCGGCCATGGCTTCATGTAGGCGAGCATCGATAACGTCTGCGGCGTACGGCACGGCAGACACGCCTTCTGGGAAATATTTGTTGGCCATGACCGCCACGCGTCCTACCAGATTTCCAAGCCCGTTTGCAAGTTCTGCATATCTTTCATCAAGGCGCGTACGTGAAACATCACCATCTTCCCCGCAAGAGAGATCACGCAGTAACGCGTATCGCGTCGCATCCACGCCATATTCAGAAACAAGTTCCGTAGGAGCGATCACGTTTCCTAATGATTTACTCATCTTTTGACCTTCGACCGTCACATGTCCGTGGATGAATACGTCTGTAGGCAGGGGCAATCCAGCAGAAAGCAAAAAGGCTGGCCAGTAGATCACATGAAAACGCATGATATCCTTGCCGATCACATGCACACGTTCATCTGATTGCTCCCAAAACGATTGATAGGCTTGCGTACCATCAGCAAATCCAAGAGCGGTAATGTAGTTGGAAAGGGCATCCACCCATACATACATGATCTGCGAGGGATCACTTGGAACTGGCACCCCCCAGCTTTCGGCACGAGCTACAGAGCGCGAAATGCTAAAATCTTGAAGACCTTGCCGAATAAACCCCAGCGCTTCATTTTTACGCGAAAGTGGAACGACCCGTAGACAGTCAGAAGCAACCAGCTCTTCTAGCTTCGCTTGATAACGAGATAATCGAAAAAAATAATTCTCCTCTTTGATGCGTTCAAGTGGCTTTTGGTGCGTGGCACACATCCCGTTTGGCGCCTCTTCGTCTGCATAAAATGCCTCACATCCCACGCAATACAACCCTTCGTACGTTTTTTGATAGATGTCCGCCGGATCCATCATCGACCATAATTTTTGTGCCCCGCGAATATGGCGATCTTCACGCGTGCGGATGAAATCGTCGAAACTCAAGTTCAAGAGCGGTTGCAGATCCCGAAACGCCTCCGAATGACGGGCAACATAGACTTCGATCTCCTCCCCCGCTGCTTGAGCAGCACGGACATTCTTTAAACTGTTATCATCACTCCCAAATTGTCCACGCACAGTCTCTCCTCGCGCTCGATAATATCGAAGCAACGCATCAACCTGGATGCATTCAAGAGCATGCCCTATGTGGGGAACGCCATTCACGTAAGGAATCGATGAGGTGATGTAGCGGATCATAACTCAAGCGGGACCAATAATAACAACAAATTCTCCCTTGATACTGGTAGCTTGCAGAGATTTCTGCACCTCGTCAATTGAACCACGATAGATGGTTTCGTGAAGCTTGGTGAGCTCGCGACCAACACAGATGAGACGTTGTGGATCTAGAGCTTTGGCGAGAGCTCCGAGCGTTTTTAGAATACGATGAGTGGATTCAAAGCAGACCGACGGCGTAGAACGTGCAGCGATCTCACGGAACATGGTTTCACGCCCTTTTTTGTGAGGAACAAACCCAAGGTACACAAACTCATCCATCGGAAAACCACACACAGAAATTGCCGCCGTGAGCGCAGAAGGTCCTGGAATCGTCTCAATCTTGATTCCGGCCGCAAAAGCGGCAGCAACAAGTTTTCCACCAGGATCATTTACTCCTGGTGTGCCTGCATCTGAAATATAGGCAATCGAGGCACCCGTTCGCAAACGATCAACAAGTCGTGCATGAGCGGCTTCGTGGCTGTGTTCGTGGCAAGCGATGAGCGGTTTCTGGATGGTGTAGTGGTTCAAAAGACGCTTACTCACACGCGTATCCTCGCAAGCGACAGCATCCACCGATCGCAAGATTCGAATTGCACGCATCGTCATATCTTCTAAGTTCCCGATAGGCGTTCCAACCATGTAGAGAGTTCCTGACATAGTTGTGTTGTAACAGACAGGCGGGACTTTTGCGAGAACGCCTCTCAACTGGCACAATGGAACTGTTATGCGCTCTTTCGCTTCCTTCGGATTGCTTTTTGGACTCGCTTTTTTTGGGTTTGGGTGTAAACAGCCGTCCTATCAAACAGATCAACCCACAAATTGGCGGGGGATCATTCAAACCTCCCCTGAAAAAAAACAGGAGCGAAATCGCCCAACGCCCCCACCCGTCGATACAAAACCATTTTTTGACAGTGTCACACCAAAACCACTTGAGCTACCTGTTTTGCGCCAAGCAATGAGCAATCTTGTTTCTGCAAAATCTTTTCACGCAACCCTAAAACTCCCCCCTGCGGAAGGGCAAGAAACGCCAATGCAAGGCGAGCTTGTATTTAATCGAAGTCAGGGATTTCGAGGAACCATCCAGATCACCCCGCAGATGCATAGTGAAGTGCTCGCGATGGGCGACGAGGTCTACATGCGGGCCAATACCAGCACCTGGCAAAATATTGGCAATACCGTGGATGGCAAGAAGTTGCAGTTATTTTTTCAGATCGCCTTTCCAGATCATGCTCGTCCTACCCAAGTTCTCGTTTCAGATTCTGCACGTATCCTCGACGTCACAGACGATCCTAGCGGATGTCGTCGCTACACGTACACGGAAGTCCTCCCGAAGGGGGACTTGAGCAAAACCACCCTCTGCATCCAAGATAGCCTCCCTACCTACATCGTGAATGAGTACGCCGAAGGCAGCACAGAAGTGCATTATCGTGACATCAATCAACCCACAGATATCCATCAACAACCATAAAAGACCATCTTGACCCACGCGCTAGTCGTTTGTATACTGGATTTAGCAGTCTAAGCATGTGAGTGCTAAATAAGCTTCCTCCTTTTTCCTTTATGCTTCCACAAAATTTTACAACTAAGAGTCAAGAGGCTTTGAACATGGCCCAACAACTGGCCTTGCAAAATGGACAAACATCGCTTGAACCTATCCATCTATTTTA
>OBEQ012180564.1_pt1 | contig 14285 bp, 15 predicted proteins | sample 1670901 | NCBI WGS metagenome assembly OBEQ01 (sample SAMEA104232315, study PRJEB22302) | groundwater metagenome | biome: forest; feature: aquifer; material: groundwater | place: USA | collected 2011-08-07 | depth 5.4 m
CTTGAGCACACTCAAGAATTAGAAATTCTTGATGTTTTTCAAATCTTGATAGCACTTAAGAATCAGAGATTCTTGATGAAGAAAAAACAATTCTTGAGCACAACAAAAATCTTTGATTTTTGCGCCATCAAAATGTGGAATTATGCCAAACCTTTTTTTGCAGGGGTTCCTGATGATTTTGGAGATGGAGTAGGATTGGCGATGGTTTTACAGTCGCATTGCCCAGCATTTACATGCGAAGGAGGCTCAGGTGGTAATGGCAGATTCCCCGGAAGAGGAGGATGATCATCAGGGTAGTCTGTTATACATTTAAGATTTGAAAGTTGCCCATAACATGTATATCTTGAACTAGCAACACCACTACTACAATAAGTATTGCATTCTTCTGTTAGTTCATCCAGAAAGTCACCCTCAATTTCATTTTCACAAAAACCCCCATATCGATCGGAGTATACTTGTTTTCCAGCAGGACAGCTTCCCAGTGCTGGAGAAAGAGAGGGTTCATATCGAGGTTGATATGATTTTAGGGCGAAAATTGCTATTGCGGCAATTGCTATAATCACCATTATTATATATAAGATTAATTTGGAGTTCTTAGAATTTGATTTGCGTCTCTCTTTCTCTCTTTGCCATCTTTTAGTCTGACTTATGAAATATGTTAAATATTGAGAATTAGAAGATTTACTTAGACTATAATAAAGTTTAAATTATCTTATGAAGTTGAAGAAATATGCCTAAAATACCAGAAGAACCAGAATCTGTTATCGAGTTTAGAAAACTTTTAAGAGATGGGGATATTGATAGAGCTTATGAAATCTTGAGAAAAATCATAGCGAAGATATAGTAAATTTTGCAGATGAACCCGATCTTGTTAATTTTACTGGATTAGCTAAAGAAAAAGGAAAAGGTGAATATGCTTATTTTCTTTATTCTGCAATAAATGCAAGCCCTAAAGCCGATAAATCTGAACTTATAGAAAGATGTGAGAACGGAGAAGAATATCGGATTACAGAAGGAGTAAGAAAGTTATTTGTTGGAGGGGGAACAGAGAGGCGAGAGAAACTTCTTACTCCATGTAATGACCTTGAATATTTGATTATTTACGCAAGAAAAGAAAATTGGGAGTTTGATAAGGAACCAAAAACTTATTATACTGAAGAGGAAAAAAGAGAACTTGAAGAAAGAGTTTTAAAGAGTCGTGAGAATTTAGCCGAGATGGAGGGAGAAGTCCCTCTTGATGAATTTTTAGAAGTAAGGAAAACCTATGAGGAAATGGAAATTGATGGCGATAAGTTAGCTGAGGAAAGAAAAAAGATGCATCTAAGAAGTTACAAAGCAGATCAGATTATATGGAGAGATGTTAGTAAAATAGGGAAAACGCATAAAGAGTTTAGTGATAATCTAAGAGAACATGTTGACGGATGTGTTGCATGTTGCAGAAAATATCTTACATTTCTATTAAGTGATGTTGAGTCACAGCAAGAAAGTAGGAGTGAAGAATTTGACGCTTTCTATGGAAAAATGAGTATAGCTGAATATATTAAAGATAAAGACGAATATTGCCTAAGATTATTAAGTATCAAGAAAAGTAAAAAACCGTCAACTCCTACTGAAGATTAAGAAATTTATCTATCATAGTAACTTTCTTTCTACTTGATGATTTTTTTCAAGTTCTTCAAAACCTTCTAATAATTCTTTTATTTCTTTTTTAGCTTCTTTAATAATTTCTTTACTATCTCTATATACGACTTCCTCATGTATTTCTTTTCTATATTTATTAATAGATAAATCCCAATCATTAGATATTTAAAGCTATCTTTTTTATTTATTTCATGAAAAACTTTTTCAAGAGAAAATTAAAGAATGGAATAGTGGTTTTAATGGAGAAAAGAGAATTGCCTTTAGTCAGCGTTAGTATAACTAATCGATTTGGTGGAGCTTATGAGAATTCGGAAATAAAAGGAATTGCGCATTTTATTGAGCATTTAGTTTTTACTGGCACTAAGACTAGGACACATGAGGATATCTCTAGAGAGATAGAAAAGAAGGGAGGAATACTGAATGCTTTTACTTCTAATGAGATAACAAGTTTTTATTTTAAAATGCCGAGTGAGCATTTTTTTTCTGGGTTAGATATATTAATAGATATTTTGAAGAATCCTAAGTTTGATAAGGAAAAGTTTGAGAAGGAGAAAAAAGTGATTTTAGAAGAGATTAAAATGTATAAAGACGATCCGCAAAAACATGTTTTTGAGAAGATAGAAGAAGTTTTATTTGATAAGCCTTTTGGGGACGGTGTAATTGGAAGTGTCGAAACTGTTTCTGCTTTGAATAGGGACTTTGTATATGATTTTTACAAGAAGGCGTATAGTCCAGAGAATTATATTGTTAGTGTTGTGGGAAATGCAGATTTTGAAGAGATTTGCAACTATTTAGAAAAGAGTTTTAAGAAGGAGGGAGGAGGATTAAAAGAGTTAAAAATAGGAAAGAAGAAAGGAAATATCGAAGTAAAAAGAGAGGGGATTGACCAGGCTAATTTTATTCTGGCTATGCATGCTCCACTTAGTACTGATCCGGAATATTATGCTTTAGAAGTTTTAGATGCTTATTTGGGCGATGGAATGTCTTCAAGATTATTTTTAAAAATTAGAGAAGAAAGAGGTTTAGCATATGTTGTTAAAAGTTCAATAGCTGCTGAAAAGAATTATTCGTATTATTTGATTTATGTCGGCACTACTAAAGATAAGATTGATGAAGTTAAAAAGCTGATTATTGAAGAATTTGGGAATATTAGGGATATGAAAGAAAAAGATTTGAAGGAGGCCAAGGATAGAATTATAGGATTGAGACATGTTGCGAGAGAAGAGAGTTCAAGAGTTATGCAAGAACTTGTATTCGCCGAATTAAATGGAAAGGCAGAAGATTATTACGAATATGAAGATAAAGTTAAGAAGGTTAAATTGGAGGATGTTAAGAAATTGGCTAAAGAATTGATCAAGGAGTATAGTACCGCTGCGGTTTTGCCTAAATAAAGTTTAAATAGAACTAATCAATATAGGTTTATGAAAAAAAGGCTGTTATTTGTTTTATTATTCTTATTTGTCTTGTTTGGAATGACTAATTTTGTTTTCGCGGAGGATTCTTCTTCGTGCACAAGTGCGGGTTACAAGTGTTATGATATGACTTGTCCTGTTGGAACTAGCGAAGTATCTAGTATAAAATGTCCTAGTTTAGTAGGAAATAGACCTGAAGTTTGTTGTAAAGATTCAGTAGATTTATCTGTTCAGCCAAAGATCGCATTAAATAGAGGAGAATTTCAAGAAGGTACTGTTTTTGAAGTAGGAGTAGAACTTCCTTACTTTTCGAGTTGCACTTATTATTATATCAATTCTGAGGGAGTAGAGAAACAAGAGGGAAGTGGAGGATGTTATAATGGACAAGCCTTTAGCAGCGCCAATATTGTTGCTAGATTGAAGGAATTGTTTGGCTCTGCTGAACCTGGAGTATATAAAATAAAGATTGTTGCGCATAAAGAAGGATATAATGATATTACTTTAATTAAGGAATTTAAGGTTGTTAATTCAGATAACTCGAATTTGGATTCTAGAGCTATTACTAGGTCTAGTTGTCATCTTGAGAATGGAATAGGAGAATGTAAATTTTTGGATAAAACCTATAATATCCAGTGGTATGGATCTAAATTAACTATTGCTCATGATGGGATTGAAGAAGTTTTTGATAATGGAGTTGTGAACTCGTTTAGTACGACTTTGAAAGATGGAATTGTTCTAAAAGTTACAGGAGCTCCTGCTTCTGTTTATATAATAAATTTGGAATTCTCAAAAGGAGGAGAGCAAGCTCCTTACCTTCATATTAACGATGAAGGGACTTATCTTGTCAAGAAGGATACTATGATAAGTGTTAATGATGTCGAAGCAAAGGTTGAAGAAATTTCTTGGGCTTTATCGGGAGATACTGAAACGAGGGTGACGATAAGCTCAAATAATGCTCAGAGTTGTGTGTTACAAGAGGGAGAAGAATGTAAGTTGTTTTATGGTGCTGTGAGTGCTCCAATATCTAGAAATTTAATTATTAAAGTAAATGCTATTTATAGGAATGAAGTAAATCCTTCTGAGAGTACAGCTTTAATTAATATAAAGAAAATTAATGAGCCTTTTAAAAGAATAGAACCTAAAGAAGAAACAGGCCCTATTGATGTTACTAATGAAAATAAGGAAGATCTTAGTTGTAATGGTTGTCTTTCTGGAAATAAATGTTATCCCTTGGGATATAGAAAGGGAGGAAAGTATTGTTCGGAAAATTATAATTTTACTGTTCAATTAGAATCTGGACAGAGCTGCGAGAATAGCTTTCAATGTACCAGTAATGTATGTGTTTCTGGGGAATGTATAAACGAAGGGTTGCTAAAGAGATTTTTGGATTGGTTTAAGAGATTATTTGGTTATGATTAATTAGGGAAATTAATATAAACCCGTTTTATATGGAATTGTATGGATTGCAAGGCAGTTATTTCTGAAATAGCAGATTATTTTGTTATAGGCTATTCTAGGGAAGGTATGTCTTTTTTTAGCAGACCCCTTGATGCTTTGAAAAATTCTCTCAGAGAAAAATATTTTGATAGTTATAGGGAAGAATTAAAGAAAAAAAATGAAGGGAATTTTTTAGTTCCCAGAACAGGTAACTTTATTTCTGTAGTATATGCAGAGATACTTGAAGATATTTTTAAGGATAAAGATTTTAAGGCAAGTATTTCTAATGGGCTTGTTGATAGAGTTTTTGCAAATTTGAGAGATAGAGGTTACGGTTATTTGTTTGAGAATGAAGAAGATAAAGGTAGAAAGGACGAATCAAGAAAAGAAATTGCATAGAATATTTGTGGCTATTGATTTTCCTGATGAAGTTATAAAAGAAGTTTCTAGAGTGCAGGAAATCTTGGGAACTAGGAAGTTTACTGGGAAGATAACTGAATTGGAAAATTTACATTTAACTTTGAAGTTTTTGGGCGAGGTCAATGATGAGAAATTAGGAGCGATTATGGGGAAGTTGAGGGAGATTGAATCTGATGAATTCGAGGCGAGATTGGAAAGGGCAGGGAGTTTTAGTTTTAGAGGAAGTCCTAAAATTGTTTGGATTAAGATTGGTGGAAAGGGAATTTTTGAATTACAAAAGAAAGTTGATGAAAAAATGAGTGAGATTGGATTTAAGATTGAAGATAGGTTTATGAGTCATATGACTATTGCACGGATAAAATATGTGAAGAATAATAAAGAATTCATGGAATATGTTGCAGGGATAAAATTGAAGAAAGTTAAATTTAAGGTTGGAGAATTTAAATTAAAAAAGAGTGAGTTGAGAGGGTTTGGGCCAGTTTATAGGGATATTGAGGTTTATAAGAAAAATTAAGATTTATCTTCTTCGTATTTTTTATTTATTAATTCTAGGAACTTGTCTGCTTTTTTTCCTAAAAGAGATTTTATTTCTTCTTCAGAGGCGTTGATGATTGCTTTAATTGTTTCATACTTTTCAAGAAGTTTTTTTGCAGTTATTGGGCCTATGCTTGGGAAACCTTCTAAGATAAATTGGAGTCTTTGAGAATCTGACATTTGGATTTTTGATCTTAGCGAGATTTCTGATTTTTTCTTTTTTGCTAATAGAGACATAAAAAGAGCGGTTTCTTTTGGATCTTTTGTGAAGATTATAGGAATTTTGTAATCTAAAGATATAGATAGAATTAAGCCGCGAATTGCATTTTCGTTTAGGTTTGTTTCGTTTAGATTTAGATCTTGGTAGTTTTCTATGATTAAGAGAGGATTTTCGTATTGCTTTAGGCTTTCTAATTGAGAGAATATCCTTTTATTTATCATTGAAGAAATTAGATCTGAGATGGTTTTTCTTTCGATAGCTGTAGAGTTTATGATGTAGTCGGCTACTTCTAACTGTTGAAATTCTATTTTTATTCCTAGAGACATTAATTCTGCAATAACTAGGGAATTTTTCTCTCTGTGGTCGACTATTATTATTGGAGAAGGTTTTTCTTTCAAAGGTTTTTTTGAAAAAATGTCGTGGAATGTCATTTTTATTAGATTCTTTAGACTAGTTTTAGTCCAAATTGCTGCATTCTTTCAAAATGCTTTTTATTATAAGTTAATAATTCGAGATCGTTTTCAATACAGATTGAAGCTATAAAGATATCTCTAAATTCTATATCCAAACCTTGTTTTTTTAATTTTATTCTTATATCGCCAGCTTTATATGCAGATTCTTTATTTAGACTTTGTATATTTAGCCAGGATAATAGATTTTTTATTGTATTTTCCTCATTTTCTTTTCTTCCAGACCAAAGTTCGAATGTATTAATGGTTGTTGTGTAAAATTCAGCATTTAATGCCTCTATTTTTTTCTTTATTTCTTCATTATTTTTTAGCAATTCAATTATTACATCAGTATCTAAACATGTTTTTTTGACCAATTTTTCCATCCTTCTTTTATTTCTTCAATCGCTTTTTCGTTTATACCACCCTTTCCAGCAAATTCCAATATTTTTTCTTTATTTGTTTTTTTCAAGAGCAATTTTTTTATTACTGTGCTATAACTATCTTCGCCTTTGAGTTCGCTCAGTTTTTCATATATCTCATTGGAAAGACTTATTATTTTTGCCATGTATACATACATATATACATATATATAAATATTTCGTTTGTTTTCGCCTATTGGAAGTCAGATATTTTTTGAGACTGATTATTTTTGTTTTCTTTGAGTTCTTTTTTTACTACTTCGAGAGTTTTATACATCTTCTTTTCGTTTGCTGAAGAAGCATAGTGGAATGCTATGTCTCTTGTGTCTTTGGTCATCAGTATAAAGAGTTTTCCTGGAGAAAGACGAGCTGTTCTACCTGCTCTTTGAATTTTTCTTATTGCAGAAGGTATTGGCTCATAAAAGATAACTGCACTAACTTCAGGGATATCCAAGCCTTCTTCACCTATGGCTGTTGCTATAATCGTGTTTATTTCTCCTGATCGAAATTTTTCTATTATTTGCTTTTGTTCTTTTTGATTTAATCCTGAAATGCCTCTGGAATTCGATTTTTTTGCCTGACCTATAAAAACTGAGGGTTTTATTTCAGAGATTTTTTTTAATCTTTCTAAAATTGTTTGAGCAGTTTCTCTAAATTGAGAGAAAATAATTATTTTTGAATTTAGATTATTCTTAAATTCATTTTCTACAATAACTGCGAGTTCTTCTACCTTTGGATGTTCTATTTGTTTTGCTAAAAGATTTTGGAGAGAAATGAGTGCTGCGTTGAATTCAGGAGATTTTACTAGAGATTGTACTGCCCGACTTTTTTTTTCATTTGCTTGTTTTATTAGAGAGAAAAAATATTCTTTTAATCCAGATAGAGTTTGGGTTTCAAGTAATTCTAAGGCGTGAGATATTTTTATTGCTTGAGCGGTGAGGGACATGCCAATCATGGCTGTAAAGTCTTTAGAAGTTACTCTAGCAGCAAGACGACTTTGAGTTTTAAGAAGAGTTATCTTATTTACAGGGCCGAAGATCAAATTGCGAGCTTTTAATTGATTGACTTTTTCTTCGTAGATTCTTTTTAGAAGAACTTTTATTTCTTGGAATTCTACAGGGAAGGGGACTTCGACTTTTTGAAACTCTCTTTCTTTTATATATGGCTTTACATCTTCGGAATCTCTTGTACGAACCTCTATTTCTTCTATATTGAGATTTAAGCAGATTTCTTTAATTGTTGAAGCGTCTGAACCTGGGGAGGCAGTCAGACCGAGTATTCTTTGATTTTTTGCTTGACTTTTGTAATAGTTTACTACTGAAGTATAATCGTAATTTTTAATTGTACGATGGCATTCGTCTATTATAAGAAGGGAAACGTCTTCTAAATTATAGAGATAATTTTTTAGATCGTTTGCTATACATTGAGGTGTGGAGAAGATTATGTCTGCTGTGTTGAATATTGATTTTCTTTTTTCTGCAGGTACTGAACCTGTGAAGAGTTGTAAGTCGGCATATAATTCAGGCAGTTGAGATCTGAATGAATTTAGATGTTGTTCAACTAAAGGTCTTGTTGGGGCAAGCATTAGGATCTTTTTAGCAGGGTATTTTTGCATTCTATATACTGCTAAGAGAAGAGAGATTAGAGTTTTTCCTAGGCCTGTGGGGAGTACGACTAGGGTATTCTTGTCTTTTGCGGTTTCGAAAATTACTTTTTGATATTCACGAGGAGAGAGATTTAGCATATTAAATTTAAAGAGGTCTAAGGTTTAAAGTTATCTGTTTTGTCCTAAGGGTGTGCTATCTTAGGATTTCTTCCTTCTCCTACAATCTTTACCCCAAGAATTATTTTTTGAGTGCTGTAATGAAAAAATCTTCTGATAAATCATATTCTATCATAAGAAATTTTATATAGTCTTCAAATTTGTTTATGCAATGCGAAATGCTAAAAGGGTGGTTTTTTATATTTTCCTCTTATGGGTGAGCTTGCCTTTAGTCTCTGCATGGCGATCGCAGCTTTTCCCAGAAGATTGGAAACCATTAGACGCAGGAATTGTTGATGGAGTTAACAGATTTTACAATACTTTCGGCACTATTAATGAATTAGGCAATGTAATTGGACCAGGCCACCCTATGTATCATCCTTATATGTATCTTCATGATTTTTCTTATGCGGGATATCGGCGTGGGGAGAAACCAATTCCCTCGGAAGATCCTAAAGGATGGACCCAGGATGTGAGGGTGTTTAATGTAAAGAATTACGGTTGTATTCCAGATGGAAAAATGGACTGCAGAGCTATGATTCAAGGTGCGATAGATGATGCTGGAAATGCTGGAGGAGGCATCGTTTATCTTCCTGAAGGAGAATACCGCATTACAGATGCAGGAGCATATTTTTTGAGAATTCGTAAAAGTAATATTGTGCTGCGCGGAGATGGAGTGGGAAAAACAAAGATTAAGGTTGATCCATTTGCAAATGGAAAGATCAATTTAACCTATGAAAACATTATTACTATAGATGGAGGAAAGAGCTGGAGAGATGCAAATTCAACAGCTATTGCAATTTCACAGGATTTGCTTTTTCCAACAAAAAAAATCCCAGTTGCAGATGTTTCTCTTTTTAAAGTTGGGGACCCTATAGTTATTCAAGGCACAAGAACCCCGGCATTTTTGAAAAGGCATGATATGATTGGAATCTGGTCTACTTCACGCCCAGCGTATCTTTTTCGAAGAAAGGTTGTAGGAGTTGATAGTTCCAAAAAGGAGCTGGAAATTGATGCTCCATTAAAGTATGAGGTTCTAAAGGAAGATTCTCCGACAGCAGCAAAGGCTTATGCAAGCATCGAGGAGATTGGACTTGAAGATTTTTCTATCGGACAAATTAGGCATCCAGATGAGTGGGACTGGAGCGGAGATATTATGGCTGCTCGTGATGCACACAATCCTCCAATTATACAGGACTTATGGCAGACTCGATTAGTAAAATGGAATAATGTTGAAAATGCGTGGATGATTCGCGTCGGGAGCTACAGGCCTGCAGAAAACGCAGGGAGACCTACCTCTAACCTTAAGTTTGGAGCATACGATGTAGAGGTATTAAATGAAATTGCGCTCTTGTCTTTCAGCAGATATATCACGATCCGCGATGTTTATTTTAAGAACGCCCAAGTTGATGAAGGAAGCGCAAATGGATATGCATTTAGGATTGAAGGAAGTGAATCTCTCTTGGAAAATGTGACTGTAGAGAGATTCAAAAAAGGATTTGCAATTGAAAATTCGTGGGCAAGTGGAAATGTAATCAAAGATTCTTTCACGAATATGGCATTAGAGGCCTCAGATGTATATCACTGGGAACTAAGTCCTGCAAATCTTGTTGAAAACCATGTTTTTAACGGCTCTTATTGGAAAGCGCTGGTAATGAATACTGATCCTAACGGTCAAGGGCATGGTTCTTCTCAATCTGTCTTTTGGAATATTAAAGGTTTGAAAGGAATTGATGTGGAAACTGCTGATTGGTATGACAGAGATAATGATAGAGATGGAATTCCAGATTACAATGAAGCGCATGGAGAGATTATTGACGAGGCCTTAGTGATTTCAGCACAGTATGGATGGGGGTATGTAATTGGAACATACGGGCCTTTCTCTAAAGTTTTGGCGCCGAGACTTCATCGAAAGAACAGCACAAGTAATTACTGGCCGGCTGTTTTGCCACAAGACTGGCTGGAAGGGGAAGGATATGACAGCAAGGGACTTGGTCCTTTAGAGCCTCGGTCATTGTATGAAGCCCAGCTCGCTTTACGCCTTGGCAAAAATCAGACTCCTTTAACATGTGTTGATAACGATAAAGATGGATACGGTAAGGATTGTTCATTAGGTTTGGATTGTAATGATGGAGATGCTAAAGTACATGCTCTGATTTCTTGCGCATACAATGGAGTAAGCTGCGGTAGTTTTTCATTTTGTGCTGTTACTTGTCTTGTGCCTCCAGCTGAAATTTGTGGAAATTCTAAAGATGAAGATTGCGACGGTGTTGACCTCGTATGTCCTGCCTCTGGAGGATATACTATTCCTAGCATTGGAAATTATTATCTTGAAGCAGAAAGATATAATGAGATCCATGGAACTGCAACGGTTTTAGATGATGCAGATGCTTCTCAGCTGAAAAGTGTTATTGCTCCAGACAAACTAGGCACAGATGCATGGACTACATTCGTGCTTAACCTCAAGAGCGATGCGAGTTTCCTGGTCTGGGTTCGTGCTCGAGGAATTGCTGGAGATTACAGCAGCGATTCAGTTTATGTTTCTTTTGATGGTGGTGTGGAGTATGCAATTTATACTGATAGAGATTTTTATAGCTGGAAGAAGTATTCTGCTCCATTTCCTTTAACTTCTGGAGAGCATATTCTTAAAATACGAGCGAGGGAAGACGGGGTAAGGTGGGATAAAATTCTTTTGACAACAGATTCATTAGTTGCACCTTCTGGCTTGGGCGGAGAGGCCTTAGTGCCTTCTGGCAACATTTCTATTAACGAAACTCCTCGCTTAGAGAATTCTTGGCTTGAGTTTCTTGGCAACGGGCATGTAGAAATTCCTGATAGCGATGCATTAAGTGTAGGAAAGACAAAGAGCTTGAGTTTTTCACTTTATGTTCGGAATAACAATGACCTTTCCTCTAGGTATCTTTTAGGCAAGGGAGGTGAATATGGAATTCGAACAAACCCTATAGTAAAAAATATTGATTTCTATACTTGGAACGCTTCTGGGGCAACACAACAAAAGATTTCTACTCTTCCAAATACTTTCCAAAATTCTCAATGGGCTCATTTGGGATTTAGCCATGAAGAAGGTGTAATGAGTCTATCTTTTACCAACGGAATCTTTCAGGGCAGCGATGCTTCTACAGGAGCAATGCTATTGAATGGCAATAATCCATTAACCATTGGTTCGCGCTCTTTAACTTCGACAGATAATTTCAACGGCTCTTTTGCTGATTTGCGCATATACAGCAAACCCATTTATTCTGGCGGAATGGCTACTCTTTATGAGGAGCTTAGCCACGAGAATCTTACGTATATCCCTATTATTAGCTTACACCAATATGTTGTAAATTACAGCGGAACAGATTCTCTATATGTAAATGAAAACAAGATGCGTGAGCTACTCGAGCTTTTGAACTCACTTGGATATTCATCAATTACAGATGTTGAATACTATGAATGGACTCAGGGAAGAAGAAACTTGCCGGAGAAACCTGTGATTTTAACCTGGGACGATGGTTTTGATGATATTATGGATGCTGCTCCTCTGATGGCGCAATATGGATACAAAGGAGTAGCTGCGTTGATTACGGGATGGGTAGGAAAATCTGGGCGAGTTACATGGGATGATGTGAATACTCTTGTAAATGTTTATAATTGGACAGTTGCAAGTCATACATTAAATCATTGCGACCTTGTTCGAACGTGCAATACAACACAAACTCGCGAGGGAAATCTTTCAGGAAGCAGAGATGACATTATTAAATATACTGGCAAAATCCCTCTTACATTTGTCCATCCATTTAACAGCTGGAATACTGATACTATGCGGGCTTGCGCGAAATATTATAAGATGTGCATCGGGCCTATTTCGCCACTTGGGATGACGAAGTATATAACCCAAAAATCTAATCTTACAAATGGCGATTTATCCAGATCAGGAGTTTCTGTCAATTCAGGAAACCAATATCTGCAGCGCTCATTTAATTTTACTTATAACTTAAACTCTATGACTGCGCACTATACTTTTGATGAGGGAAGTGGAAACATTTTGCATGACTCTTCTGGAAACGGGCATGACGGTACAATCTCTAATGCTTTTTGGAGAACAGTTTAACGAAAGAATCTCTTAAATAAAGCCCAGTCCAGATTTCATAAAAGAAATTCTGACATAAGCAACTATGACTTATATATTACTTTCAAACCTATCTGCCCACATTGTACAAAATTCCCAAGATAGTCATTTCTATAATAAAAATAACAATTACTTTTTTATACTACAACTAAAGTGAGAATTAAGGCGATTGCAGTTATCGTCATTAAAATTGCCCAAAGTATTCTTGAACCGAAGAAGATTTGAGTGCCGTCTAATTTTGATATTGGGATGAGGTTCCAGAAGGCATAATAGACTGATAATTTTGCTAGATATTCTAAATTAGCGTTTGGTAAGAAATAAGTTATTGTTGCAAGTATCAAGAGAGAGATTGTGGTTGCTGCGCCTATAATTCCGTTATGGAAGTCTGTCATTGCAGTATAACTGTAGAAGCCGAAGCGTTTTGAAGCACGGTACTTTAATGCTCTGGTTTCATATGTCAAGAATGTTGTAAGTTTGATTGAGCCTAGACTAATTATTGACAATATTAAAGGAAGGATAATTCCTGTGGGAAATGGTTTTTTGAAGGATTTTGATTTTTTAAAACTTAAACGGCTTATTTGCCAGAGTTCGTGTTCAATATCTGAATCTAATAGATAGGCTACTATCTTTTTTGATAAAACAGCTACTAGAATTACTATTAGAGAAAATACTAAAATAAGGGGCAGCTTTTCCCATTGAGATTTTATTATGAAAGAAATACTTGAAACAAGAGTAAGAAGGATTATTGCTATTAAAATATGGGATATTTCTTTGCTTTTCATTTAATTTTAGGGTGGAAGATTTATATAAATGTTGTTGCGGTTTTGATGTTTATCGTAGTAGTTAGATTTTCAACTTATAGTAAGAAAGTTGGCTGGCGAAGATATAAATGTTTATAAGTTATTTATAGATAATCTTTGTATGAAGTTGTTTAAATCAAAGGAAGAGAAGACAAAAGAAATTTCAAGAAAAATTTATGAAAAAGAGTTTGATGAAAGATTGTCCAAGGTCAGATTCTTTCCTGGATCAGTCGTAGAGTATGAAACTTTTGTAGGCTATAAAGTCAGAATAATTGATATTGGGATAAGAGATATAGGGGTCCTTTTTGGGAGGACTAATGAGGACATAGAGTATGAATGTTATGAAAGATTTGATCGCAAAAAAGTTTTAGTTGAACAAGGTATTGAAGCATTAGTTAACTGTAATTATACTTTGGGAGGGAACAATATGAGATTCTATCATAGATTATATGGACTTCCTGTTAGAAAAGAATAAATTTTTTATTATTTTTCGAGCATGAATGAGACGATCTTCGAGAATTTGAATGTTGTTTAACTATATATTATCAAAACAAAAACTATAAATACCCTATGAGATAAAGAAATTCATGCTTAGAATAAAGAATATTACTGAAATTTTGGGGAAGCATGTTTATACTTCTGAAGGGGATTATTTTGGGCAGATAGATGAAGTTAATTTAGTGGATAATAAGATAGATGGATGGAAAATAAAAATTGGAAATAGTTTTATGAGCATGTTCGGAGGAGCAAGAGGAGTTGTAGTGCCGCATCAGTTTGTTAAGGCTATTGGCGATATTTTTTTGATTAACAAAGCTTCTTTGCCTGATAAGGGCGATGCTTTTATGGTTGAAGCAGAAACAGGGAATGCTATTTCTAGTGCTTAGGTTTAATAGAACATTGTTGCATCTTTGGATATTGAACTGAAGAAAAAATTTGCTTAAAGCTTCGCAAGAAATCCGAACCTTTTAAGGGGCGGATGAATTGCGCTATATATTTATTCTAGAAATACTATAAAACAGGGAGAGCTTGTTGCAGCTCCCTGTAAATAAACTTTTC
>OBEQ013012674.1_pt1 | contig 14284 bp, 14 predicted proteins | sample 1670901 | NCBI WGS metagenome assembly OBEQ01 (sample SAMEA104232315, study PRJEB22302) | groundwater metagenome | biome: forest; feature: aquifer; material: groundwater | place: USA | collected 2011-08-07 | depth 5.4 m
CGTCTTCTGGAATGGGAACCTCATCGGCATCATACAGGCCTACAAAAAAGGAAACAAAACGCAAACGCTCGCAGTCGCAAGCGACGCAATTTTGAAATATCTCCGCGACACTGCACATTGGGAACCGGGGCTTCCGTAGTTTCGAGAGGGATTGGTCCCGTTAGAGACAGAGGCACGCTACTCGCCTCGCTGAAGCTCCGGCGAAGCGGGCGTGCCCTCGCGGTCTCTAACGGGATTGACAACTCCCCCTGCTTCGTGTTCCACTTTGGGCAGTCAATTTAACTTAAAACGGGAAACGTTTCTGCAAAACGCAGAAGCGATCCCACAACAACAAGGAGTCTCCATTTATGGAAAACGAAACTAAAATCCTCTATGCCACAGACGCTCCTGACGATGTGACGCGCGTCTTGCAACTCTTGAAGGATTTCGACCCTTCAATTGCGTGCGTCGCGACGGAGGGTGAATTCATGGCGCACATCGGAAGCGGGAAGTGGGATTTGATCTTCTCGGGTATTGGGAACCAAGGCCTCGACGGGTTCGCCGCGCTCACCATCGTGCGCGGACGATCTCTCGATATTCCCCTTATCTTCATCGCGGCTGACCACGGCACGCGGATTGCGATTCAAGCCTTCCAAATGGGCGCAAACGACTACGTTTTGAAAGATCAGGTGGAGATGGACCTCCTCCCCGCAGTGAAACGGGCGCTTGAGAAGGCGAAGGCGCTACCAGATATGATCGCTATTTGTTCCTGGTGCAAGAAAATCAGGGAGAATGGTGAGGATGAGAGCAAACAGAAGTGGACAAAACCCGACCAATACTTCGCCGCCCGTCTGGGCCTCAAATTCACCCACGGGATCTGCCCAAACTGCAAGACGGGACTTGATCCCGTCTGTTAAAAACGACTCAACAATTTCAAGCTCGCGCCCAACGCGAGCTTGAACCTTTTTTAAAGCCTCTCCGCATCCTCAATGCGAAATCCGCCAGTGGGCGGACCAACCTGCGTCCGCCGCATACTCCAGAGCGTCGCGGGGACGCCGAGCCGCCTCCCGATTTCTTTGGCGAAGGAACGGATTAGCGCTCGATACTCACCGCCGGACTTCCCGGGGACACATTCATTCCCTCCACGACATACACTTCAGCCACCTTTCCTGCAACGGGAGATTGGAGAATAAATTGCTCCGATTGCGCTTCAAGTTCCGCGAGACGCGCCCGCACATCTTCAAGTTGAGCTTGCTGTACGGTAGCATCTCCTTCTCCAGTTTTTGTTGCTACTTTCAATACTTGGGACACTTGCATATATTTGAACTGCGCATCCTTCAGTCCCTGATTGGCAGTGATAAGGTTTTTCTCCGCGGCAATCACGTTGCTACGCGCCGTGAACAAGTCACTTTTTTGGTTTCGGAATACCGTGAGCGTGGGGTCGGTCACTTGGCCGTTCACTGCAATCGCGAGCGCATCCAGAAAATCAATAACTTGGCCGAGTACACGCACCGCCGTAGTTTCATAGGAGTCATTTTCACTCGGAGTGGCAGGGAGGGGTATATTTTTCCATGCGGTTAATGCCCTTTCGATAGCCGTTCTTTTACCAGAAATATCGGAAGTGAGTTGAGAATCGGAGGAGACTACGTTCAACTGGTAAGGTCGAATAAAAAATTGGTCGGACTTACCGCGCACTGCATCGTCTGCCCGTACATACGCATCGCGGAGGGTGTTCACAAAGATTCGCTGAGAATTCCGAATGGCATCAAGGGCCGCATCCACTTTGTATTGGTCAGATGCGGGCGATGCAAGCACTTGCTGGATCTGAGTGAGCTTCCTCTCTTGGAGGGCAACGAGGGCTTGCGCCGCGCCGAGTTGGGCGTTGTACTCCTTCGTGTCGAGCTTCGCGAGCACACGCCCCTGCGTTATTCCCTCTCCGGCGCGCACCAAGACCGCAGCAACTTTCCCGCGCCGCGCGAAGGTCATCGTAACTCTATTCTTGGGCGTCGCCGGTTCTGCGGCACGAGTTCCCCCGGGATAGAGGAAAATAACCTCAAAAGCGCCCACCACTCCCACGAACACAATGAGGCAAAGGATGACAATAAAAGCGTGTTTTCTCATGTTCTGCAACTATAAGGATTCGAATTGATACCCTTCCGCTTGCAGCGCCTCAATAATCTTCGGGAGCGCTTTGACGGTAATGAGGTGGTTGGAATGCAGGAGAATGTCCGCTCCGTCATAGACGTGCGAAACAATACGGTCTATAAGTGTGTCCACGGCAGGCTCGCTCCAGTCTTGAGGGTCAACGTTCCACAAAACCAACTTCAGTTTATCATTTTTAGCCTCTTCCTTCACGCGGCTGTTGATTCCCCCATACGGGGGGCGGAACAGCACGATTGGCACATCCACGAAGGTATTAAGAATTTCCGTGGTAGATTTGATTTCTTTGACCAACTTTTGGGGAGGCAGCTTAGGCAAAAACGAGTGAGACAAAGAATGGTTCCCGATGATATGCCCTTCGGCAACGGTGCGTTTCGTGACGGCGAGATACCGCTTGGCGTTCTCTCCTACTAAAAAGAATGTGGCTTTGACGCCATACTTTTTTAAAATATCCAGGATAAGCGGGTGATATACCGCGTTGGGACCGTCATCAAAAGTGAGGTACGCCACCTTGGTCGTTGAAGCGATTGGCATTTCCGGACGCGGAAACGGTTCCATCCCTTGCGCGATGCTTAACATATTCGCGAGGTAATACCGCGGCGTGCGAAGCGGTACCTGTGATTGCTTCGGACGAGAGGGCGCGGGAAGGGGAGGAGTTCGGTCAGCATCACTTACGAATCCTGTAGGAATCTCGATAGTCTTGCGCGTATTCGAAAAAAACTGCGCATAGATTGCCACACGCGCATCGTGGTCATCGAATTCCGCGTGTGTCTTGGATTCAACACGCGCTGCAAACTCCTGAAGCTTCCGATTAAGGGCGCGATCATCCAAACGGAGCTGAAGGCGCGTGGAACTTGCATGCTGTGGATCCGGCCGCTCCACGACCGTAAGCAATCCCTTCAGGTCTCCGGGGGTAAGTGCGAAAACCTCACCCGCACTCGAGATTTGCAGGGGACGCGCAGTGAGGCGCAAAGCCTCTTCTCGAATCCCGGACAATTCTTTTTCGGCGTGCGAGGAAACGGTAGCCCGCGCGGGAATTTCGAGATACTGATTCGAGGGATTAAAGATGTTTCGCTGAATAAGTGCGGCGAGTCGTTGGATATCCACCGTAATACCTTGGTGAGGGGGAAGTGTGCGCGCGAGGTCCCCGGTAAAGTCGGGCATGGGCGGTGTTGGATTCGCGTTAATCGTGCTCGCGATACTCAATACTTTGGAATCGAGAAGCGTTTTAGAAATAGTGCCTCCAAGCGTAAGACGGTACGCTCCTAGAAGCGCTAATGTCTGGTCGCGCCACTTGTTCCACAGTGTACCCGAGTGCCCTGTGCCGTAGGATTTTGCAAGAAGTCGCGTGGCATCGACATGCGCGTCGAGCTCCTGCGGGAGTATCTGGAACGTCTCATCTTGGAAGCGAAGGAGAAGAGGACGGGAGAGTTCCTTTTCTCCAACGGCGGCGATTTGCGGCGCAGTAAGTCCGGAGATTATCGCGTCGTGGAGGCGCAACCCAATAATCGGAGTAGTTCGCCGTATATTGAGCGTTGCGACAACTCCCTCGATTCCCACGAGCACCACGAGGAGAAGGAGAAGCCCTACGCCAATTCGAGATTTGAGCGAGGCAAAATATTTCATGGCTTAAAAGCTGGACTCAGTCGAAAGGATTTTTCCCCGTGAGATCTCGATATCTTGCTCAAGCCCTTCGGGCACCGCCAGCTGTTGTGCGCGCAACTGTTCTTCCGCTACCGCGCTGAATTGTTTGAACTTGGATTCGAAGTCGGCGCGGTCGGCTTCAGAGACGTTGGCAAGATTCGCGACGAAGGAATCAATTTGGTCATTCAGCCGTTGCACAACGAAGTTAGTGGTGGCAAAGTCTTGGGACTGGAGGGAGTTGCCAATATCATCCACTTTCTCATTCGCGAATTGGATAAGAAGATCCTCCCTTTGTTCGAGTGTCGTAGCTTGTGCGATCTGATTCTCCTCAATGTCCGATTTTTGCACAATTTCCGCATCCACCGCGTTGCTTAAAAAAGACTGGTCGGACGCTGCAAGCTCGGTCTGACTGTTTGCCGCTGGAGGTTCCCCCGATGCAGTACTTACTGGCTCCGGAGTATTCTCCTGCACGGGTCCCGCTTCTTGCGTGGGAGTGTTTTCCTGAACTGCCCCTTGGTTTTCTATAGCCCCCGGCACCGCGCCCTCGGTATCGGCATTTTTATTTTCCACAACAGGGCTGTTGTCATCAATGCGAAGCAAATCGGTGTCTAACCCTTGAGTAGCGTTCTGAAATTCGCTCCCGGCGTTCTCGCCCGGTGCCTGGTTCAAACTTTCAGGAGCTGATTCTGTGGGAGACGGCTCAACAGGTGGAGCATCGGTGGGCTCAGATGTTCCAGATTGCGCGTCAACAGGACTCTGTGCCTGATCGGATGCTGCCGAGCCGGAATCAGCCGGAGGAATTGCATCTCCCGCGCTTTGAGCGAGGAGCGCATGGGACACAAAGCCAGCCTGCTTTGATGTTGAGGGAAGAAGCTCCGCGGAAACGCCCGATACGGTGAGCACATAAGAAACTTCGAATACAAGCAGAAGCGCGAGTCCCCTAAGGAGATTCATAGGATGATTGTACCACACGCGAGGTAACGAAAAACATCGGAGCGTTCCCTTCACTCAAGCCGCTCCGCGTCCTCAATTCTAAACTTTCCTATCTTCGTCCGCCGCAAACTCCAGAGCGTCGCGGGAACACCGAGCCGTCGCCCGATTTCTTCGGCAAGCGAGCGTATATAGGTGCCACTCGTTACCTCCACCTCGAACTTTAAAACAATTCCCTCGTTCTCTTCGCGTATGCCCTGCGGCGTGAGCCGCACCACTTCCATTTCTTTTTCCGGCGGTTCGACAAGCTCACCGCCTCCGCTATCGCTCCGGTGGGCAAGAGCGCGAGCATATTTATACAGCGGCTTCCCCTTCACCTTCACTGCCGAGTACATCGGCACCGGCAAAATTATTTTTCCTACTATTCCCCCGAGCACATTCGGAGTTCCCTGAATTCCCGATGTTTTGAACTTCTCAACTTCTAAACTTCCCAACTTCTCAACTATTTGCCCTTCTCTGTCTCCTGTATCCGTCCGCATCCCAAGCATCACCTCCGCTTCGTAGACTTTCGGCAACTTTAAATACTCCTTGAGCTTTTTCGTCGCATCGCCAATTGCCACGATCATAAGCCCCGTCGCCATCGGGTCAAGCGTCCCGGCGTGGCCCATCTTCACCATTCCCAGTTTTTTTCGTAACCGCCGGATTACATCAAATGACGTGATGCCCGCAGGCTTGTCGATAAGAAGAATGTCTTTCATCATCTATGACAATAGCAAAGGCGCGTCCGAGATACTATCCCGTGACGCGCCATTAAATCTGCAAAGCTATAGTATTATCTTCTTCGGCAACAATCCGCCAAGGGAATAATAACCCCAGCAGGAAAGACCGAAAGCGCTCATTCTTTCCTGGTCGGCACCGTATGCCATGAGTATTTCCATGGCAGCATCGTTCCGGGTTTCCGCCGCAAGCATAAGCGGTGTGACGCCGTAGTAAGTTTTAGGGTCAACTCCCATTCCCGCATCCAAAAGCGCCTCCGCCACCTGCATATCTCCCGCCGCGACGGCAATATGCAGCAAGGAAACGTTATTAGTCCCGCGAGTCACAATAAAATCTCCCGGACTGCGCAGGATATCTCCCCTTTGTTTCGCCAAAAGTTCGACGAGGGTTTCCGGAGCCTCTGCTGCCGACGATTGCTCATCTTCCAACTCTGGCACCGCGGGCGTGTCTGTCATAATTTCGGTATTATTCATATTTTTTTCTTTCGTTGATTGTGCTACTTCGTATAAAAGCAAAGTTTCCCACCCGCGTCAATGTATCTCCTCGGCAGATCTACATCATTTGTCATACAAATAAATCCCCAAGCCTTGCAGTAATGGCAATGAGAATAAGAGAAGATCTATATCCAGCAAGCGGGAAGCCTGATAGTCACCATCTGGTTCACAGACGATACCCCAAAAGAGTTCAAGCTCAAGCCCGGTGATAAACTAGTGGTCAAACCAACACAACTCCACTCGATATGCTGTGCCGAACCCCCCCCACGCGAGTCTGAAGAGCAAGACGTTTATCATTACGTCCACGCAAGACCCATACGATGTCGTATGGGAAAACAACACCGCCAAAGTCCCTAATAGCAGGGACGAATCCAATTCAAATTAAAAGCTCCGCAAGGGGCTTTTAATGTTTGTGGGGTATAATTGGAAAATGGAAATTGTGGTACTCATCATCCTTACCGCAGTTGCTCTCGGCGTCTTTTTGCTTTGGCAGGAAATGAAACGTGCAAAAGAACCGAAACCCGACCAGTCGCTCATCCTCCTCCAAAACCAGTTGAACGAACTCACGCGGACGCTCGACGCGAAGCTTGGTCAAGTTGCGAATGAATCGAAGCACACCGTAAGCGAAGTGACGCGAGCAATGCAACAACAATTCGGCCAGAGCGTAAAAATCATGGGTGACGTGACCGAGAAACTGACGCAGCTTGGCGAGACGAATAAACAAGTGGTAAGCTTCGCCGACCAGCTCAAAAAACTGCAGGATACGCTCACCAACCCCAAGCAGCGAGGCATCCTTGGAGAATATTATCTGGAGACTGTTTTGAAAAACGTTCTGCCGCCGGGAGGATACCAAATGCAGTATCCGCTGGGAAGAGACGAGAAAACGGGCAAAGAACTTATCGTAGACGCCGTGGTGTTTATCGACAAGAGAATCATCCCCATCGACTCGAAATTCAGCCTCGAAAATTACAATCGATTCGTTGCAGCCGCCGACCCGCTCGATAAGAAAAAATACGAAAGCGCATTTATCTCCGACATCAAAATGCGCATTGACGAAACCTCGAAATATGTGAAGCCGGAGGAAGAAACAATGGACTTTGCTTTTATGTTCATTCCATCGGAAGCGATCTACTACGACCTGCTTATCAATAAAGTCGGGAGCGTGGCAGATGAAAATAACCTCATCGCCTACGCGTTCCAGAAAAAAGTTGTTATCGTTTCCCCCACATCGTTTCTTGCATACCTCCAGACCGTCCTTCAGGGCCTGCGCAAACAAAAGATTTCGGAGCAGGCAAAAGACATCATCAAACAAGTCGAAAGCCTCCGCAAACATCTTGTTACCTATGAAGAATATTTCGACAAGATAGGAAAGAATCTGACTACTACGGTGAACGCCTACAATCACGCTCACAAAGAATTCGGTAAGATCGACAAAGACGTTCTAAAAATCAGCGGCGAGGGCGTAGGCGTGGAACCGATGACGCTCGAGGCACCCACGTTTGAGGAAGAAGAGGGCGAGAATCGCCCCCTCTAGAAGGAGGGCTACTTTTTCTTCCTCCGCAAAAACGTAGGTATATCCCAAATATCCACTTCGGGTTTTTTGAGGTGAGCATCGGCGGCCTTCTCGGGCTTTTCAAATTTTTCTCCCACAACTGATGCGGCGGGCGCAGTCTGCCCAAACGGTTCGCGCTCCCCGGGACGGCCTGCCTGCCGGTCAGGCAGGGATTTCTTCGCGGACGATTCCTCGGAATTGCCCTGCCTTCCGGCAGGCAGGCCCGTCTGCCGGTCATGCAGATTCGCGCGTTCCTCCGATGTATGCGTCATGCCTGCGGGTTTGAACCCTTCAAAAAATGGCTGGCGCGCGGGCGCGGAGGCTCCACCGAAGAGCGAATTCCCTCCCGCACCGTTGAAACCCGCGGCAATCAAAGTCACTTTGAGTTGCTTCGGCTTCAAGCGGCGGTCATAGTACGCGCCGAAGATGAGGCGCACCGAGGGGTCCGCCGTCTGCGCCACGATTTTCGCCGCCTCATTAACCTCGTTCATAGTAAGGTCGCGCGAACCGGAAATCCCGAGGAGAACCCGCTTTGCCCCTTCCGCGTTCGTCTCGAGGAGCGGCGAGTTCAAGGCGCTTTGCACCGCATTCATTGCCCGCTCCGGTCCTGATGCAATCCCTACGCCCACAATCGCGGAACCCGCATCTTCAAGGATGCTCCGGACATCGGCAAAATCGAGGTTGATGATTCCGGGAGAAACCACAAGCTCCACCACGCCTTTCAAGGCATTGCGCAGCACGTCGTCAATCGCCTCGAACGCCTTCAAAATCGGAGTGTCTTTATTGATAACGTTAAAAATCCGGTCGTTCGACACCACAATCATCGCATCCACCTTATCTTTCAGCTTGAGCACCGCCTCCTGCGCAATCCGTTCTCGCTGGCTCCCTTCGAAGCCGAAGGGCTTCGTCACCACCGCAATAACGAGCGCACCCAGCTGTTTTGCGATTTCCGCCACGACCGGCGTGCCGCCGCTTCCTGTGCCTCCTCCGAATCCGGCGGTGAGGAATATAAGGTCTGACCCCCGTAGCGCCTCGGTAATCTCCGAGCGGTTCTCTTCCGCCGCCTGGCGCCCCAAATCCGGGTTCATGCCCGTCCCCAAGCCGCGCGTGAGATTCTTGCCGATGTAAATCTTGTGGCGCACTTCCGCGTGATCGAGGTCCTGATGGTCGGTATTGATGGCAATAAACTGCACGCCCCGCACGAAGTCCCTCCCGATGCGGGAAACGGCGTTTGTCCCTCCTCCCCCGATCCCCACCACTTTCACGTTCGCGATGGGAGCGAACATTTTTTCCTTTTGCGGCGGCTTGGAGACCTGCCTCTTCTTTTTATTTCGAGTACTCATTTACACCCATAGTACACCCTCCAGAGCCCATTTCAAGACCACTTTCCGTCCGCGATACCGGCTGATTTCTCGCGAGGACAAGAAACGACGAAGGTGTATGCCAATACTCCGAGGAGGAGTGCCGCAGTCATTCGCGGAAATGAGCCATATCCCGAAGGGTTGCGCGAAGTTCGCCGTCCTGTTGCGTTACTCCTCGGAGCTGTACCTATAGGTACTAATCTCCTCGTCGTGCCTTACACGAACAGCGAACCTCGCTGCAACGCGATGCGGAAGTGGTATTGAAATAGGCTCCTCGTTAGGGCAAGAAGTAACGGAAGAGGTTTTTGAGTGACTTCAATTCAAACTTGAAATTCTTGAATGTCCGCTGGACTTCCCATTCCGCCTCCTCCGCACCCCACAGTACCAGCCCCAGCACAGTCGCAAACTCGGGGTCCTCAAAGTACCCCGAAAATTCCCCGCTTCCGGGCCCGAACACATTGAGCGACGCCCCTACTTGCGCAGACAATTTCAATTCCTGCTTCACGAGTTCCGTAAGCCCCGGAATTTTTGCGCCGCCGCCCACGAGTACCGCGCCGCCGGGGAGCTTTCCGGCTTTCCCAATGAGCTTCAACTCTTCTTGTACGAATTCCAAAATTTCCGCGAGACGGGATTCTATAATCTCGCTTACATACCGGCGCGACGTGGTTCCTTTCACGTCGGGAGCGAATTTTCTTAACTCGATTATCTCCTTCCCGGAAACCTCGCGCGCGCAGGCGTAGCCGTAACTCAACTTCAGCTCTTCGGCTGCATCGACGGGTATGCGGAGTCCCACCGCAAGGTCGTTCGACACATTCCCCGACCCCACGGGGAACTTCGCGAGACCGACGAGCTTGTTCTCCTCATACACCGTCATACCCGTCGTGCCCGCACCGATATCGATAAGCACGGTTCCCAACTCCTTCTGGGCGCGGGAAAGGGCCGCGCGGGATGCCACGAGCGGTGCCCACACGAGTCCGCTGATTCTCCCTCCCGCGAGTTCCACCACGCGCATAAGATTTTTTACATGCGGTGTAAACACATCAATCACGAAACTCACCACTTCAAGACGCGACCCCGAAAGGCCGAGCGGGTCTGCAATGTCCCCCACACCGTCCACGATAAACTCCCGCGTGACGTTGTGCACAATCGTACGATTTGGCAGGAGATTCACCGCCTGCGCGGCTTTAATCACCCGCTCAACGTCATCCTGATAAATTTCCGTGTCCGCGCGCGAAACTGCCACAATTCCCCGCGAAGTTTGCACCTTCGCATGCGGCGTGCCAATCGCGAGATATAAGTTCTTGAGCGCCGGTTTTGCCACCCTGCGCACTTCCGCAAGCACCCTGCTTATGGCATGCGATGCTTCCGTTACGTCCGCAATCGCGCCCTTCCGCACTCCCGCCGATTGTTCGCGATGCACAAGGCGGAGCGTCGGCCGACCGCGCACGTTTTCCGCGACCGCCACCCTGATTGTAGTGGTTCCGATATCAAGAGCCGTGATGAATGAGGAACCCATTGGAATAGGAGTAGAAAACTTATGGAGAAACTTCTCCCGCATGAGCGAGAAGTTTCTTCTCCATGCGATGCATCTCCATCGTATCACGCCGCCCGTCGTGGCGGAAGCCAAGAAGGTGCGCAACGCCGTGCACAACGAGCGAGAGCAGCCGGTCGGGGTCAGTACCATACCGCTCGAAATTCACATACACCTCGCCTAAGGATACGTTGCGGTCAGGATGAGGGAATCCTTGCGGTTCTTCGAATGCGAGTACATTCACTGTGGGCACGCGAACTCCCGTGGTGGCGAGTTTGAGCGCGCATATTTCTTTCTCTCCGGCAAAAAAAGTCTCCACTGCATCTGGAGGATGTCCCATGGCACGCAACGCCTTGCGTACCGAGCGCCGCACGCGATTCTTGAGCGCTTCTGCGGTGTTTCTCTTTGCAGTAACAGTCATCCGCCAAGCGTTTTCTTAACCACCGCCCCCACGCGCGCTCCATCGGCTTTGCCGCGAAGTTCCTGCATCGCGCCCTTCATGAGCGATCCAAAATCGTTCGCGCCTGCCGCCTTGAGCCGTCCCACCACCTCTATAATCTCTTCATCACCCGCCTGCGTTGGAAGATACTGCGCAATGAGCTCCGCTTCCGCCTTTTCCTTGTCCGCAAGGTCGCTTCGTCCGCCTTTCACATAAAGCTCGGCCGCTTCCCGCCGCTTTTTTCCCTCCCGCTCCAGCACGCGCATCGTTTCCTCTTCAGAAAGCTCTTCTTTGCCTTTCGCGCGCGCTTCAATTTCCTGGTTTTTAATCGCGGCCATAACCATCCGCAACGCTCCTACGCGTTCGGCGTTTCCCGCTTTCATCGCGCTCTTTACATCTGCTGAAATTTTTTCCTTGAGGGGCATGGGGGGGGATAAGTGCAAAATGAAAAATAATAGAATTCGCTTCGCGAATACCTTAATTTTTATTTTTGCACTTTGATTTTTAAATTATTCCTAGAGTATCCCCGCCTTCTTCATCCGCTCAATTTCCCGCTTCTTCGTTTCCCGGTGAATCGCGGAGACGCGCCGCTTCACGCGGCTCGTCGGCCGATGATGGAACCGGCGCAATTTTGTTTCCTTAAGTACTCCGCTCCGCTTCACTCTTCGTGAGAAGCGAAAAAACAGGGCGCTCACGCTTTCTCCCTCCTTTTTTCTTGTTTCAATCATTGTTGTAATTTTTCCTGCAATGCCTCAAGCGACTCTTTCGGAGGATTCTCTACCACGCTATGAATGGATCCCCCTCCGTCCCCTTCAAAACGCGGCAGCACGTGCACATGAAGATGCTCCACGGCCTGCCCCCCGGCACGACCCTCGTTGATCCCTATGGTACATCCATCTGCGTGAAGGCGCTCGCGAACCGCCTGCGTTACCCGCTGGACGGCGAGGAAGAGTGGCGCCACATATTCCTCGGCAAGATTACTCAATCTCTCGGCATGCACTTTAGGGACTACGACCGCATGCCCCGGCGCTTTCGGATGGATATCCAGAAACGCAAGCGCCATCTCATCCTCATAAATAAGGTAGGCAGAGATCTCCTTCCCGACAATCCTGCAGAAAAGACATTCATTCATTGTGGGAATTACATATTTCAGGCCTCCTCTTGGTCACTGCACCACACTCTAGCAGGTTTCCGCTTCGTGATACAAGCGCAGACTTTCCGTGTATCATTTCAAGCGCTTCTTGAGTTCTTCGACGATGTTACCCAGAGGAACCGTCTCTTGCAAGCCGGAGCTCAAATCGCGCACAATCACCGTGCCCTCATAAATCTCCTTTTGTCCGAAAATGAGCGCGAGGCGCGCACCTTCTTTGTCGGCAGACTTCAACTGCCCCTTCAAGGACTCTTTCGCAAGAGTTTCCTTGATGTAAATCCCCGAACGGCGCAGTTCTTCAACACACCGGAAGGATTTTCGCTTCGCAAGGTCCCCCGCGTGCGCAACAAATACCACCATGCGCGATTTAGGTGAAGGAACCAACCCTTGCGCTTTCATAACCGGGATTATCCGCTCTATTGCGGCTGCTCCACCCACCCCCGGCGGCGTGTGTCCTCCCAAAAACTCCGCTAGATAGGCGTACCGGCCCCCCCCCGCAAACCCGCCCGCTTCTTTGCCCTCTCCTTCGGTGAAAAATTCGAACACTGTCCTGCTATAGTAGTCCAATCCCCGCACCAGCGTGTTCTCGAGCACATACGAAATCTTGAGTTCGTCCAAATATTCAATCACCCCTTTGAAGTGTGTGCTGCACGTGGTACAAAGTTTGTCTAAAATATTCGGCGCGCGCTCACGCAGTTCCACGCATCCGGGCTCTTTGCAATCGAGAAGTCGCAACGGATTCATTTTGAGCCGGCGCACGCAATCCGCGCAGAGTTTCTTCTCGTGATTGCGGTAATACGCCACAAGCTGTCTTCGGTAAATCGGCTGGCACACGCGGCAGCCGATGGAATTGATTTTGAGTACGAGGTTCTTCACCCGAAGGATGCCGAAGAACCTCAAGAAGACAAGGATGATTTGCGCGTCATAGATGGGGTCGTTCTGCCCCCCTATAACTTCGAAATCGAGCTGCGTGAACTGGCGATAGCGCCCGAATTGGGGGTTGTCGTGCCGGAACATGGGACCCATTGCGAAAAGCTTTTGGGGCTGGCCCAGCCGACCCAAACTGTGCCCAAGGTACGCCCGCATGATGGGAGCCGTATATTCCGGACGAAGTGCAAGCAAATCCCCTCCTCGCGTTTTCAGGGTATACGTCTCTTTCAAAAAAACATCGCTCGACTCTCCCACTGTTTTCCGAAACACTTCCGCGAATTCGAGGATGGGGGTGTCAATGCGATGGAATCCATACTCGTCCGCCAGTTCCCTGGCCGATCCTTCAATGCGGCTCCAGTATGCCTCGTCCGCCGGCAGCACGTCGTGCATGCCCTTCGGCTCTTGGAATACCTTGGGTACTTCTTTTTTCTTGGGTTGTATAGCCATAGTGAAAACCAAATTCTAAATCCGAATATCGAAACTCGAAACCGTTTGGATCATTGGGATTTTGAACATTGGAATTTGTTTAGGATTTAGGATTTCGCTCGCCTCGCTGCCGCTTTGGCGAAGCGGGAGCTTCGGATTTTGCAGCTAGTACTGCGGAGCAGCAAATGCCTGAAGTTGCGGCAGTGGCCATAAGCGCAGGCGCGCAATACCCACCATATTGTGCGCTTCCAAAAGCCCCCAACTTCGCGAATCGAAGCTAAATGAACGGTTGTCGCCGAGAACAAAATACTCATGCTCGTTCAAGGAATATTCCGCATCGCCACCGGTCACCACCCCCGGAGGAAGATACGACTCTTTGAGCGCAATGGGTTCGGTTGCGCCGTGCGGCGTTACCGCAATCTGATTATTCTTAATTTGCACATGCTCCCCCGGCAAGCCAATAACGCGCTTAATGAAATAGGTCGACGGATTGTTCTGATACCGGAAGACAACCACCTCACCACGCTCCGGCACGCGAAAACGATAGGTGAGCTCATCGATAAGAAGGTAATCTCCGTTTTCGAAATTCGGCGCCATACTTGACCCGCTCACCACGAAGGGCTGCACAAGAAATGTGCGTACGAGAAACACCGAACCTACCGCCACGAAAGCGATCTCGAAGACTTCCAGAAGTGACACAAGAAATTTTCTCATACAAGAAGGATGTCTGGGGGTCAGTATACCCCGTCGCATACCGTGATGCAATTGCCCCGCTACAGACAATCGACTTGTACCACGGTCGAAGATACTTCCGAGGTGAGGTCTCTATGCGGTATGATACAACCATTCCAATCACCATGGAGATCCACGCCATCAAACTTATACTGGGAATCGGCAACCCCGAGGCTGCA
>OBEQ010267840.1_pt1 | contig 14283 bp, 14 predicted proteins | sample 1670901 | NCBI WGS metagenome assembly OBEQ01 (sample SAMEA104232315, study PRJEB22302) | groundwater metagenome | biome: forest; feature: aquifer; material: groundwater | place: USA | collected 2011-08-07 | depth 5.4 m
TACAGCTTTTCCGTATAATTGGAAAATATGAATAAAAAGCGCGTGTTATCAGGGATTCGGGCAACAGGTCGACTCCATTTGGGCAATTATTTTGGAGCTGTAAAGGGAATGCTAGACCTTCAGGATAGTCCAGACTATCAAACGCTCTATATGGTGGCTGATGTGCATACAATTACGACTCCTTACCACGTTGAAGAACTAAAAAAGAATCGTCGCGAAGTAATCATTGATTATCTTGCCGCAGGGCTTGATCCTGAAAAAAGCATTATTTTTCTACAGTCCGATGTCCCCGAGCATCTGGGGTTAGCGTTTTATTTTTCCTCTGTCGTGACAATTGCACGCATGCAACATTTACCGACATACAAAGATAAGGTAAAACAATATCCAAAGGACAATACGATGGCCCTTCTGAATTATCCCGTATTGATGGCTGCCGACATCTTAGTATATAAAGCAGTACTTGTTCCGGTGGGCATTGACCAAGAACCGCATTTGGAGGTCGCTCGTGAGATCGCCCGCAAGATGAATGAAAAATATGGTACCGATTTTCCCGAACCGAAACGATTTTCCACAAAAGGTGAGTATGTGCCTTCATTAAAGGGTGAAGGAAAGATGAGCAAGACGGTTGAGGGGAGTTATATAGGACTTGATGATGATCCAGTTAAAGTATATAGGAAAATAAAATCAATGCCTACCGTTACAAAAGCAGGTGGAGAAATGAATGAAGGAGTAAGAGCGCTTTTTACCTTAGCAGAACTATTTATTCCGAACCAAATGAGTCGTTACAAAAAGGAATATAGTGACGGTATTTTACAGTTTGATGGTTTTAAAGACGAAATAGCGAGCGCAGTTGTAAAAATTTTGAAACCAATTCAAGAAAGTCGGACAAAAATAACAGACGAGGAGGTTGATAAAGTGATAAATGAAGGAGCAAGAAAAGCCCGCACAATTGCAACGGAAACAGTGAAAATGGTAAAAGCTGCCATTGGTTTGGCCTGATCCAGCAATCCCTTTATAACCGACTCGGTTCAAGTGGGAGGTCTTGACAAACGAGAAATACCTGTTACAATTAAACTGTATTATTAATGATTCGTTTTCATCAGACTGCTTGAACGCTTTCAAAGAAAACTTCAAATAACTTTCAAAGGGGGTGATTTACAATGACAAATAAACTCTACGTGGGAAATCTTCTGTATGAACTGACAGAAGATCAGCTGAAAGAACTATTTTCTCAAGCAGGAAACGTCGTTTCCGCCACCATTATACGCTATCCTGACTCAGGTCGATCAAAAGGATTTGGCTTTGTTGAGATGTCGAATGAGGAAGAGGCTCAAAAAGCGGTCGATACGCTTAACGGACAGGATTACAATGGGAGAAAACTGATTGTTTCCGAGGCTCGTCCACAAAAGCCAAGAGATAGCAACATGGTATAATCTTCCTTGTATGCCTTCAAAATATTTTCCTCAAGAAATTGAGAAAAAGTGGATTGATCTGTGGGAGAAAGAACAGGTATATCAAACAAGAGAACCCACGGACGTGAGTAAAAAAATGTATGTGCTAGATATGTTTCCGTACCCATCAGGTGTCGGTCTTCATGTTGGGCACCCCCGCGGGTATACCGCGACAGATATTCTCACCCGCTTTTATCGCATGAACGGATTTTCCGTACTTCATCCAATGGGTTGGGATGCATTTGGCCTTCCTGCTGAGAACGCCGCAATAAAAGCAAAGAAAAACCCAATGGATATGGTTCCGGAGCATATAGCAAGCTTCAAGCGTCAGATGAAGATGCTTGGGTTTTCCTATGATTGGAAAAGAGAGTTTGCCACAACAGACCCTTTATATTATCGATGGACACAATGGCTCTTTATTCAGTTCTTCAAAGCGGGGCTTCTTTATAAAAAAGATACGCCCGTATATTATTGTCCACATTGCAAGACAGGACTTTCTGAAGAGGAAGTTTTACCTGACGGAACGCACGAACGCTGCGGAACTCCGATTACTCGGAAGTTACTCCCCCAGTGGGTCTTCCGTATTACCAGTTATGCGGACCGACTCCTCAAAGATATTGATGCTTTGGACTGGCCCAATGGAATAATTGAGATGCAGAAAAATTGGATCGGAAAATCAAAAGGTGCAGAAATCCAGTTCGAAATTCGCAATTTCGGATCCGCAATCAAACGCGTGAGCGTTTTCACCACACGTCCGGATACAATATTTGGAGCTACGGCTCTAATTCTTGCTCCAGAACACCCTTTGATTGTGGAGATTTTGCAAAAACAAAACCTCTCTGATAAGAAGAAGCAAGAGATACAAACTTACATAAAAGAGGCCCAAACCAAGTCTGATCTCGCTCGCACCGATCTGGCTAAAGAAAAAACAGGTGTTGATATTGGCACGTTCGCAATCAATCCCGCAACAAAAAAGCCAATTCCTGTATGGATTGCAGATTATGTACTCGGATTTTATGGAAGCGGCGCAGTCATGCTTGTTCCCGCGCACGATGAGCGTGATTTTGAGTTTGCAAAAAAATATAGGATAGGGATAAAGGCCGTTATAACGACCGATCTAAAGAAGAAAACAGATCTAAAAGAAGCCTTAACCGATGAGGGATACGTTATCCCTAGTGAAGAAATCAAAAATTTTTTCAAAAACTTAGATTTTTTCAAAAAACCAGTCCGATCAGAAGAGTTTCGCGAAAAAATAATCAAGGAATTGAAAAAACAAACCATCGGAAAGGAAAAAATTCAGTATAAATTACGCGACTGGATTTTCTCACGACAGCGCTACTGGGGCGAACCAATCCCGATGATATATTGTGAAGATTGCGCCAGGAATAAAATTAAAAGTGAAAAGTTAAAAGTAAAAAGTTTATCCAAAGAATTTGAGCAGAGTCTCTATGGTTGGTTTCCGGTTGAGGAAAAAGATCTGCCTGTAGAACTTCCATACCTTAAATCATATGAACCTGGTGAGGATGGAAAATCGCCTCTTGATCGAGTAGAAGATTGGAAGAGAGTAAAATGTCCAAATTGTTCGGCTACGGCCGTGAGAGAAACAGACACAATGCCCAACTGGGCAGGGAGTTCTTGGTACTTCTTGCGTTTTGCCGACCCAAGTAATGAGAAAAAAGCTTGGTCTGAAGCCTCAATGAAAATGTGGGAGCCTGTGGATTGGTATTTTGGAGGCGCAGAGCATGCGGTACTCCATTTATTATATGCCCGTTTTTGGGTAAAGGCAATCTATGATCTGGGGCTTCTCAACTTTTCAGAGCCGTTTTTACGTTTGCGAAACGTAGGTATGATCCTTGCCGCTGATCATCGAAAAATGAGTAAATCTTTAGGGAATGTACTTAACCCAGATGAGGTAGTAAAAGAGTTTGGTGCAGACTCCCTTAGAGTATACGAGATGTTCATGGCACCATTCTCACAAGAGATTGCCTGGTCAACCCAAACCCTTCAGGGCTCATACCGTTTTTTGAGACGTATTTGGCAGATCTATAATGACTCTGCTAAAATAGCAAAATCTAATGTTTCTAGTTCTAAAGACCTATCTACAAAGCTTCAAACTCTTATTCAGAAGGTAAGTGATGATATTGTGAACGTGAAGTTTAATACAGCCATTGCGGCGATGATGGAGTTCCTTAATGGTTGGGAAAAAGTAGACACTTTTCTTACCGAGGAAGAATCAAAAACGTTTCTAAAACTGGTTTCTCCTTTTGCGCCGTTCATCACGGAGGAAATTTGGAGAGAAGTTTTCAAAGAAAAGACCTCCATACATCTCTCACAGTGGCCAGTGGCCAAAAAGAAGATAGTTATCAAAGAGAACCTCACCATTCCAGTCCAGATAAATGGAAAATTAAGAGGGGTGGTTATTCTATCTCAAAAGGAAACGGATGAGAAGGTTGTTGTAAGAAAAGCAGTTGCGATAGATTCAGTAAAAAAATATCTCGAGGGAAAAAAATACAAAGTAATTTACCGTCCAGGAAAAGTTATTAACTTTGTGCTCTCATGAAATCTCAAGCTGCACTAAAAAAGCAGTTTCTCCTTGAAGCAGAAAAGATATTCTTAACGAATAGGGTCGAAGGTTATTCGAAAAGAATTCGTACACATTATCGATTTATTGCACCCTCCAAAAAAGAATACCGGTTCCAATTTCTATGGGATACTGCATTTCATGCAATCGTTCTCTCACACATTGATCTTGAATGGGCAAAAGAAGAAATCAAAAACATTCTTAAAGCTCAGTGGCAAGATGGATTTATGCCTCATATTATCTTTTGGAGTGGACGTTTTTTACCACACTGGGCTATTATTGAGAGTAAAATTTCATTTCTTCCCCCTTTTACCAGTGCTATAACCTAACCTCCTCTTTTAGCCGTTGCAGTAGAACAAATATATAAAAAAGGTCCAGACGTGAAATTTTTGGAAGAAACTGTCTATAAGCTTATTGATTATCATAATTGGTTACTGAAATATAGAGACCCTAATCAAGATGGACTCATTTCTATTATCTCTCCAAATGAGTCAGGTCTCGACGAATTACCCACTTTTCAATACGCACTTGGTTATTATAAAAATAATCCAGTGAAACTACATTACGTATTTAGAAAGCCTGATATTCTCAATCAAAGATATAATTTCCAAAGTCGTCGAATTTTAAAAAAAGACTATTTTAATGTAGAAGATCTTGCGTTTAATACCATATTTATAGAAGCTTGTAGATCTCTTAGTCGTCTCTGCAGAGCTTTATCTGATAAGAAAAATGAGAAATATTTTGCGGACGTGTCTAATAAAGCGCTCCAGTCGATGATTAAAAAATGTTGGGACGAAAAAGATGGAATATTTTATACTGTTTTTTCAAAATATCAGAAAAAAGCTCGGGTTAAAACAATCGAAAGCCTTTTGCCTTTATTCCTCGATGGGCTAGCCCAAAAGTACGTCAAGCGTTTGGTTCAAGAACATCTTCTTAACCCTCAAGAGTTTTGGACAGAATATCCAGTACCATCCGTTGCGAAAAGTGAACTGTATTATTATCCTAAGCAACCGCCAGTACACCATTTGAAATTTCTCTGGAGAGGACCCACATGGATCAATACAAACTGGCTTATCGTCAAAGGCCTGAGGAAGCACGGCTATCGTGATATTGCTGATGAGATTGTACGCAGAACGGTAAAGATGATCCAGAAGAGCGGGTTCCGTGAGTACTACAATCCGGAGTCAGGGGAGGGGTATAGTCATCACAACTTCGGCTGGTCCACCCTCATCTGCGACCTCCTCTAACCACGCTTGACAAATAAAATCCCATAGTATAATAAGAACATGGATAGAGAACCAGGACAAACCTCAAACCTTATTCAAATCATCAATTTTGGCAAAGAGCAAAATCCTCAACTGAAAGATTTTGATTCGGATCAAATTGAGGTAGTTGCTCGACAGGCTGTAGCAGAAATGCGAAGATTAGAGGAATTTGCTAAAAGACTTACAAATCCGAAAGATTTTCCTTTAAGCAAAGAGGATTTGGCTAGGATGAAAGCCATTTGGATTTTTTCTGCGCCAGGTAAAGCCAGCTATATTGATACATATATCAAACTTAAACACGCAGGCAAATTAGATTGGGAAAGGCTGAAAATGGCTGAACTTATTTGCAATCAATATCAAGCGCTCGGGTTAGAACTGCCTTATGTTGTCTACAATGGAAGACTCGATGAAAATGCAAGGTTAAGAAAACATTTAGAAAAAGGCCGATTACATATTCCACCAGAAAAATTACATATTATTGATGACGAACGAATTAAAAAAACGGTTGATCAGATGAAGATAGTCAATTTACCGGAAGCAGTCTCGCTTGAACCAGAAGATAGAATTGGATTGTTAAGCCATGCGCCTCATTTAGTCAGAGTTCTATATTTGTTAAATCATTTCCAGCCATTTTCTTCCAAGGTTGAAGTTCAGGCTCTGCCTGCAGCAAGCCCACCTAGAATTGCCGATCAATATAGAATGATGGAGACGAGCGGAATTTTATACTATGCTTTTATTTCGGGAGACGCTGCAAAAGAACCTATTTCGTATCATTTAGCCCGCTAGTTTAGTCTATTGTTTTTTCGATTAGCACGGCTCTCCTCTTGAAGCTGTTGAGGGTGCGGGTAAGGATGATGATGCTGAATACTGTCTGCAGTGCGATTAAGATCACATGATATTTATTTGTGAGAAAGAGATGCCGATAGCTTACGACGAGATATAGTGCAGCGAGGTTAAAGAGAAGTCCTGAAGGTACAAAGTATTTCAGATCATAAACCTGCTCATCATAAAGATCTTTATAAAGAGCCCGTCCTGATGGGCTTTTCTGCATATCATTCTTGCAGTCTTTGATCATCCTCAGATCGTACAGATAGAGAAGAGCGCTCACCACCACAAATAGCGTGATCAATCCAAACCACATCACCGGATTATTCATCTGAGAAAACGCCATAACCTCAACCAGTCCTGCCAGAAAATAGAGAAAGTTATGGGTCATATCCAGAGGCCAGCGGATAAATCCCAGTACGTGCATGATAGCTTGCGACCAGAATATCAGGATAAGAAGAAACGCTGAAATGACATATAAAAGGTACTGCCACTGGAAATTGGCGACAATCGTGACCGCACTTGAGGCCAGTGCCGAGAGGGCAAAACCCTGCACTACGCTTATGAGAAGAAACTCAATATCAACGACCGTCTGGTTCAACCTTTCCATTCTTTGGGGTTTTTTTGAAAAATGCTGTAATTTTTTCCTTATTTTTTGGGTTGAAGGGCCATTTTTCAGCCTCCCAGAGGAAGTAGCCGCCGACGCCGAGGACTCCAAGAGCAATGAAAAAGCCGATTACATTCACCGGATTGCTGAAAAATGAGCCTGTTTCTGGAGTCGGCGTAGGGGTGGGTTTTTCTGTCGGCTCTGGGGTAGGCGACTCTGTGGGGGACTCTTCTTCAGTAACGACCTTTATAGTAGGTCGAAGAGTGGGGGAAGGTGATGGAGTTGGAGTTGCGGATGGAGCTTGCGTTACTACCGTTGGTATGGGAGTGTTTGTAGGGGCTGCATTATTAAAATAAATGAGAAAGTCACTCCCATCATCGCCTTTGTCATTTGAATGAGCATATATGGTCAGCGTACCTGCGGAGGTTGCAGTACAGTTGTCGTAGAGTTTTCCACTTGAATCTGTTTTTGGAGAAGACGCTCCACAGGAGTCACCGGGGCGGGCATTTCTGATTCTAATCTCCACGTTTTCGTTTGCGGAGACCACAGTATTTCCCGTTCCGTCAACGTAGACCGTTATTGTGAAATTTACTGCCGTCGATCCGGCTGTTCCGGTCCCCCCACCATCGGTTACAAATCTCCCTGCGGCGGCATGAGCAGATGAATGGACAGAGATGAGAACAAACAATACGATTATCCAAGCTAGCATTTTTCTCATATATTCCTAATTCTTTTTAAGGTGTTTAAAATATTCTACCTGAAGGAGCCGCTTTTTTGCCTCGTCTTTGGTTTTATAGGGTCCACCAAGATTCCGTTTTGTCTTCTCGGAAAGGACATAATATCCCTCCTTTTTCTTAACGATCATAGTGGCTGCCCAGCGAGGATTCGAACCTCGATAAGCAGATCCAGAGTCTGCTGTCCTACCATTAGACGACCGGGCAAATAACTCATCTATTATACCAACTCAGGTCGTTGCAAAATTGATCTACTAGATACATACTACTTCATGCAGTATGATAAGGGAATTATAAAGCCTTCCTGGGTCTAGACCGGCCCGCCCAGCAGGACTGTACTCGAACCAAAGGACGGCTAAAGTCGAATAAATACTCTAGTAAGCGACACTTACGCTTATTGTTCCTTTAGAAATAATACTTCTTGAACAGGCTCTTCAATATGAGATAATATTTCTTGAACGCGCTCTTCAATTTCTACACCTATCTGTATTGCATGTATAAGATCTTGGACTTTTTTTTCATAAACAGAACTATTAACCGTCGGAACGGGCACTCCATATGCTTTCAATATAACAATAGGTTCTATGTTAAACGTGTCTGCAAGAGGTTTGATTTCATCTAGAGTAGGAGCTTTCTCTCCATTTTCAAGCTTATTTACTGCATCACGGCTTATACCGCTTTTTTCCGCAACTCCTCTCACTGAAAGATCTAAAGCACGACGAATGTATCGTAAGATTTGGCCCCCTGTAGGAGTGGTTCTTTCCATAGTATCCTTATCCCATTGGGGTTCTTGTTCTGTCATGCTGAATTATACTATGAAACCTATAGTAAGTCAACACTTTTTAAACTGTCTCATTTGTCTCGTTTTGAGCCTGTGATATACCGTATTTATACTGGTATATGGCCTGTATAATAAGAGAGTTATAAGGACTAAATGGTTCTAGTTCGACGCGAAAGAAATAAACATGCCATACTATTTTTACATTCTCCGTTGCGCCGATAATTCGCTCTATTGTGGGATGACTACGAACATAGAGAAAAGAATTAAAGAACACAATTCAAAATCCTCCAGAGGTGCAAAATATTTAAGAGCTAAACGACCAGTTAAATTTGCTTATTCCGAAACTTATCAGGATATTAAATCAGCAATGCAAAGAGAGTTACAAGTTAAGAGATGGACAAAAATAAAGAAAGAAGCTTTAATTAAAGAAGATTCACTTTCATCTACTTGCTAAAATCGCCATTTTCAGCTACAATATCGCATGAAAGCTAACGTTCTTACCCTTAAAAACGGCCTCCGCGTAGCCATGATTGACACTGATGCCTTTCCCACTCTCTCTGCCGTTCTTCTCGTCGGTGCGGGATCCCGATACGAAAACAAGCAAAATAATGGAGTTGCTCACTTTTTTGAGCACATGGCATTCAAAGGGTCGAAAAAATACCCAAACTCCTTTGTCATCGCCTCAACCGTAGAAGGACTTGGCGGAGTTTTTAATGCGTTTACCTCCAAAGACCACACCGGCTACTGGATTAAGGCAACCAACCAGCACCTTGATACCTTAGTCGATGTTCTTTCAGATATGATTCTGACCTCAAAGTTGCTTGAAGAGGAGATTGAGAGAGAGAAAGGTGTGATCGTCGAGGAACTGAATATGTACGAGGATACACCCTACCGAAAAGTAGCAGAACTTTTTGAGAATTTATTGTATCCAGGTAGCCCTCTGGGGATGGATATCGGCGGAACAAAAGATACCGTCACAAAATTTACGCGCCAGACCTTTGTGGATTATATGAACCGCCTGTATGAACCAAAAAACGCACTGTTTATTGTTGCAGGTGGGCTCAACGGCGATGTAAAAAAAATCGCTGAGGATAAATTTGCAGCTTGGAAAGGAGCAGACCATGTCTCGTTTGAGAAGGTTAGCGAAAAACAGGAAAAGCCACAAATACTCCTCCGAACAAAAAAAACGGAACAATCACATTTCGTCCTCGGATTCCGTTCACACCCGTTTACTGATAAGAGGAGGTACGCGACGCTTATCTTGTCTGCGATTCTGGGAGGCGGGATGGCCTCGCGCCTATTTATTGAGGTAAGGGAACGCAGGGGACTTTGCTATTATATCTCTACCGGGCGGGAGATGTACCATGATGTTGGAAATTTCTATACCAGCGCAGGAATCACCAACAATATAGATAAGGTAAAAGAAGCAATCACGGTGACACTTCAAGAGCATAAAAAAATTGCAAAAGGGGTTGTTACAAAAGCCCAACTAACAATGGCGAAAGAGCTTGTCAAGGGTCGATTTTTGCTCTCGATGGAAGATTCATTCAATGTCGCAAATTTTTACGGAACAAAGCTTCTTCTTGAGGAAAAGATAGTTACTCCGGAGCAGACGATTTCGGCTATTGAGAAGGTGAAGATCGAGGATGTCGTCGCGGTTGCACAAGATATATTTAAACCGGAAAAACTGAATCTTGCCCTAATCGGACCTTACGAGAAAAAAGAAGAGCTCGAGTCCGTGTTAAACATTTAAACGGTCACTCGTCGCAAAAGAATCAGTATCTTCGTTCCTTTAGACCTGCTAGACTTTTATTATGTTCTTGCTTTTCCTCTTTCTCCTCGGTCTTGCCGTTGGGTCGTTCTTAAACGTTTTGATTGACCGCCTTCCAAAGGGTAAAAGCATTCTCGGCTATTCCTCCTGTGATTACTGCAAAAAAAGAGTTCGCTGGAACGATCTGATCCCTGTGGTTTCTTTAATTGTCCTGAAGGGAAGATGCCGTTATTGCAAGAAAAAGCTTTCTTGGCAGTATCCTTTTGTTGAGTTGTTGACAGGGATATCCTTTGTATTTACATGGAATTATTTCTCATCTCTCAATTACGGATTGCGAATTACAGAGTTAGTCATCGTTTCGTGCCTTATCGTGATTTTTTTTGCAGATTGGAAATATCGTATCATTCCAGATGAGATTCAACTGGTTTTTTTGATCGCGAGTTTTATCCTATTCTTTCTTCACGGGAATCACATTACCAATCTATTGCAAAGAATAGCCGAAGGATTTTTTGTAATGCTCCCCGCGTTCCTTATCTACACTCTAACAAAAGGAAAAGCGATGGGATTTGCCGACGTGAAGCTTTCCTTTAGTATCGGAGTTTTACTGGGGTTGGTCTCCGGATTGACCGCTTTGTATATCGGGTTTGTGAGCGGAGCGATCATCGGAGGAGCTCTTGTACTATCAAAAAAAAAGAAGATGCAGATGCATATCGCATTTGGTCCGTTTCTTGTTTTAGGCACGATGCCGATGGTATTTTTTGATCAGAAGATTATTTTTTTCCTGAATCAATTCCTCGGATTATATTAAGTTCTTGATACTTTATTCTTCATACTTTATACTAACTTGCATATGGAGCAAACATTGATCGTGATAAAGCCAGATGGGGTTGTCCGCGGACTGACAGGAGAGATCTTGGCTCGATTTGAAAAAGCGGGATTAAAAATTGTAGCCGCAAAAATGGTTCTCGTCACGAAAGAGTTAGCTGAAAAACATTACCCCGGGGACCGCGGAGAGTGGATAAAAGGCCTCGGAGATAAGACATTAAAAAATTATAAGGAGCTAGAGGTCGATGCAAAAAAACTTTTGGGAACAGATCAGCCTACAGAGATTGGAAAAATGGTGAGAACCTGGTTATTAAACTATATTACATCAGGACCGGTGCTTGCATTTGTTCTGGAAGGTCATCACGCTGTAGAGTTAGTACGCAAAATTGCCGGTTTTACCTTACCTTTAGCCGCTGCTCCTGGTACCATTCGGGGAGATTTTTCTTTTGATTCTTCCTATCTGGCAAACACGGGAAAACGTGCAATCAAAAATCTCGTTCATGCTTCCGGAACTCTTGAGGAAGCAAAATATGAGATCCCTCTCTGGTTTTCCCCTTCAGAGATCTCCTCTTACGAGCGGTCTGACGAAAAAGCCATGCAATAAACTTCTGTGATAGAATAAAGAGTTGCCGCTGTAGCTCAACGGAGACCCTCCTTCGTCCTCGATCTAAGATCGGGACTACGGAAGGGCAAGGAGCAGTATAATAATAAAGCTCCTGTAGTTTAACGGATAAAACAAGCCCGTCCTAAGGGTTAAATAGAGGTTCAATTCCTCTCAGGAGCACTGCATAGAGGGTTCGATTTATCCCTAACGAAGCTCGAAAGAGCGAAGTGGGATTCCCTCCAGTGGCACCCAACATGAAGCAGCAAAAAAAGCACCCAGAGTATACAAAAATTCTAATACTTCGTACGTTCGGTAATTTTCTAATTCTATCTTCTTTATTTTTGATCGTAAAAACGTTTTATTTGCCCGTACGTGAAGAAATTAGATATTTTATTGATACAGTAGTCCAAAAAAAGTATATTGTTGTCTCTAATGAAAAAAAGATTTCCCCAAAAGAACAGACGATTCAATCAGGAGGGCTTGCGAGAATTTTCCAATCAAATATCACGGAGATCCTTACTCCGCAAGATCCGCAGTTTGACATTATTATTCCGAAAGTTGGAGCAAACTCAATCGTAATCCCCAATGTTGATGCATCAAATGAAACCGAGTATCTTGGTGCACTTCGGCAGGGTGTTGCCCATACGCAGGGAACCGCGTTTCCGGGTGAAGGCGGGCATATCTTTTTATTTGCACACTCAACCGATTATTTTTGGAATGTCGGCACCTACAATGCGGTTTTCTATCTTCTCTACAAGCTCGAGAAAGGCGACGAGATAGACCTTTTTTATCAAGGAAAACACTATGTCTATACCGTGATCGGAAAAGAAACAGTTGATCCCTCCCAGGTGCAGTACCTCACGAGAAAATCAAATAAGGAGTTTCTAACGCTTCAGACCTGTTGGCCTCCAGGAACGACATTGCAGAGATTATTGATTTTTGCCGTACCAAAAGTCCAGTAAGGAATAATCAATCATTGAAAATTTTATCGTATCCCTACTTGGTATAGATCAGGAAATTTGTTTGATTGGGGATTAAGATTTGCAAGAATCATAATCTGCCCGCCAGAGTTGACCGCAAAGAAATTTTCTTCGATCGGGCCCGAGTAGACGGTCTGTTTATTTGTTCCGTCATAATCGAATAGACTGATAAGATTCCCTTCCTTGAATACAAGATGTTTGGAGTCGGGATACCAGTGCAAAGCTGCTGAGTCAAATTTTCCGTCTCCGATTTTGAAGTTTTTGTCCTCTTTCTGATCATATATATAGATTGATCTTGCCTTAAGGCCGCGTTCTTCTACTGTTTGTCTCGAGGCGATAAGCGGGGGGATAATAATCTGAGGAATTGAAACTGCTTTATTTGCTCGATACAGTATTTTTGTTTGATCTGGAGAGAAAGCAAGAATCTCAAAAGAACTTGAGGCAATATGTTGGATCTCACGTGGAAAACTCTCGATAATTTTTTGCATCTCCTGATCTCGCTCAACTTTCCACGCCTGAAGGAGGTTTTTCTTTGAAGATGTGACATCGAATGGTTCTTGGTTCTCTGTATCAAGCGAGAGAAGATATGCAATCGAGGTCCCATCCACAAAAGGGAACTCAAATATTGCTTGCTTATAATCATAGGAAAAATATACCGTAGTTTTGCTTAAATCTGCCCCTTCTGGGAGGTTTTTTTTCAAAAGAAGGCTCTTGAGTGGGGGAAAGAATGATAAGGGCTTATTTCCCGAATCAAAGAGATAAATGCCATCTTTCCCTTCGGGGTTGTCTTGTGAAAGAATGATAACCCGATCTGATTGGTCAACCTGGATTGCTTTTACAATGCCAAGGTTAGTAAGCGGTGAGAGAGACGGATTGATAGGAAAAAGTAAAGGATCAACCGTTTGTACAAGCTCACCCTTGAGAACAACCGTTGTTTTATAGCTCGTATATCCGTCCTTTTTTACCTCAACAGTGTAATTTCCTGGAGGAAGCGTCATGTTAAGGTCGGTGACTCCTTTGAGTTCTCCGTCGAGATATACTTTTGCTGCTTTCGGAGAGGAGGTTACTGCAAGAATCCCGGTTGGAGAGAAGGTTTTTGTCTTCAGGTCCAAACGATATCCACGGGCAAGACCAATAACGCCGACAATAAGTCCCAAAGCAATAAGCCCGATTACAACTCGAAGCAGCGCTGATTTAAAAAGACGAAATGTCATATATAGATCTATTTATTATATATTTTGATATATTTTTCTCTTCGTTCTTTCTTTACCGACACCCATATTATACAATATACCCATGTTTTGGAGGAAAAAAGTTGGAATAGATCTGGGGACCGCAAATACTTTGGTATATGTTGAAAAAGAAGGAATTGTTCTGAATGAGCCCACCGTTGTTGCGTATTCTTTGGAAAATAAACGAATTCTTGCGGTCGGAGATGATGCAAAACAGATGCTCGGGCGAACTCCGGGTTCAATTGTTGCGGCTCGACCTATGCGTGAAGGAGTTATTGCAGACTATACTACTACCTCGGCGATGATTACTTACTTTCTTAAAAAGGCTCTTAAAGGAAGGGTATTTTGGCCAGAGGTCATGATCTCTATTCCAGGAGGATCATCACAGGTTGAGAAAAGGGCTGTTGTTGCAGCCTGTAAGCAGGCCGGCGCTTCTGATGTTTTTCTTATCGAAGAACCACTCGCGGCAGCAATCGGAGCAAAAATTCCTATCTCGCAACCTTCCGGGCATATGATTGCTAATCTCGGTGGAGGGACCGCAGAGATCGCTGTTATCTCTCTGGGGCAACTAGTAGCCTACAAGACAGTCAGAACTGCAGGAACAAAGATCGATGAGGCAATTATTCA
>OBEQ011481376.1_pt1 | contig 14280 bp, 22 predicted proteins | sample 1670901 | NCBI WGS metagenome assembly OBEQ01 (sample SAMEA104232315, study PRJEB22302) | groundwater metagenome | biome: forest; feature: aquifer; material: groundwater | place: USA | collected 2011-08-07 | depth 5.4 m
ACAGGAAAAACAGCAAACCAAAAAAAAAATCAGAAACACTAGAAAGAGGAACGGAATTCTAATCTCGTCTGACGAGATTAGAATTCCGTTCCCGCCCCTAATAACAGGAAAAAACAAAAACGGAAAAAAAAACCAAAACCGGAAAAAAACAGGGCTGATAATAGGACTTAGTCCAGACAAAAATAACATCAAGATCCCGGAGAAACTCTTTCCCCCATTAACAGTGGGGGTTTGTCGGGACCAGAATCCTCAGGTCTAAAGAAACGAAAATTCTTTGTGCGCCACTATACACTAATTCTAACTAACAAACCAAAAGAGACAAAACCACAATACTGCCCAGAAGTGGAAAAATCCCCTTAAACCCGACAAACCCCCAAAAAAACCTGAAAAATACCAAAATACCAAAAAATATCAGACCACCAACAACCGAAGAGTATTGAATAAGCTCTTCGAGGATTAAAATCTTCACAAAAAATGAGGGAAGGGGAGGAAACCCCACATAAAATAAAAGCACCATTCTGAGCAGAAAAATACTGTATTTTTCTGCTCAGAATGATAGCAAAAGTCACAGCATAAGGCCGTATAAACAAAAAAATAATATAAAGAGTCAAAAACTAAACCTAGAGAGGACCAACCAGCCAGCAGAAAAAATCGCCAAAAAGGCCATTACCTGTTTTTTGTTATCGATAACAAAAAACAGGTAAAGCCCCCTAAGAAAATTAAGCCCTAAGAAAATTAATACAGCACCACCCTCTACAACCTGAATCAATCAAAAAAACGGAATAATTTTATATACTCATATTATAAGGAAGCAAACCCAAAGAGCTGAATCTTCAAAAAACCGAATTACCCAAAATCACACTGGAAACAAGCCCACCTTGCCTACAAAAAAAACCAAAACAAGAAGCCCCCTGCCGGTTAAGACCCCCACCAACAAAAAAAACGAAAATAAAACCTCCACCCAGAAAAAAAGGCACAACAAGCCTGCACTCAACCCCTTACCGGCAACTATATAAAGAAAGAAAAGAAATAAAAACTCTAAAACAATCCACACCACTAAACCGTCTCAAAAAAACAAACAAGCCCCCCCAAAAAAACCAAGAACCCACAAAAGAGCACGAACAAAAGTTCACCGTGGAATTAGAAGTCCCAGCCTTTGCTCTAAGTCTCCCACAGCATTCCCCCCTCTTCAAATATAAAACTTCAAAAAACCAACCCCCCGCATAAAACAAACACCAGCTGGGCTATAAAAGTTCAGCCAACCACTAGAGACAAATGGAAAAAAAAAATCACCTCTAAATCGAATAACAGAAACAAGAGGACAAACAAAAAAAAGTGAAGACTGAAGGGGGTCCGCCCAAGTTGTTTAGAATCAAAACCACACTCATAGGGGGATGCCCGCTCTCGATTAAAAAAATCCAGCTGAATTATAAAACCCCTACCAAAAGCTCAAAGAATGAAACAAAAAACAGCACCCAAAACAGCACTAAAAAAAATATCCTTTACAGAAGGAAACCATCTCTCGCCCCCAAAACAAGTATTTTAATTAAACTACCTCTGTAAACCACCCCACCCCCTCACACATAAACAAAACCAAAAAGAAAAAGTCACACCACATCTACAAAATGTCAATATCAAATAGCACATTCAAACCCCACATGCCTCTCCGGCGAGAACGAATAAAACCGGAAAAAACAAAGAGAGAGCATTACAACCCCGACAAATACGTGAAGCCCGTGAAGCCCAGTAAGCATAAAGAAGGTTGTCCCGAAAACACCATCACCTAAAGAGAAGGGGGCCTCACCATACTCGACCAGTTGTACTATAAGAAAATATGCCCCCAAACAAATAGTAACCAACAGCGGCATAGAAAATGGCCCCACATTTCCGCCCAGTGGTGAAATGTGGAACGAAAACGTTTTCGTTCCACATTTCACCACTGAATGAGCTCAGGTAACACTAAGCCCTGAGCTCAAAAGAATAACTGTGTTTAATAGCGGAATTCCAAAAGCCGGAATTGGGGAAACCCCTACCGGGGGTCACTCCCCCCCAACTTCAACAGAGGGGATAATAGAGTAACAAAAAAAAGATCAAAAGAATGAAACAAAAAACACGACTTCTGACACAATGAAATACCCAAAACCGAAACGGAAAACAGGTTTTCTAACCATTGCAATTTTGCCCAGGAAAAAATCCTTAGTAACTGATTTTAACCAAAACCTTAAACAGACAAAAAATGAGGCAAGCCTGACAAAAAAGAGAACCCACCCTCTCCCGCTCAAACCAATAAGAAGACCACACAGGATAAAGGCCAAAGAAGAGCAAATAAAAAACGGATATGCACTAGATTTTTCGATCCCTGTCGGGCTGAAAAATGAAACCACGTGGACGGCCACGCTAGAGACTCTTCCGGGGTATGAGCCCGACAACCTTAATAGTTTACATCCACATGTTCAATATACATTTCACATCGCCCCCACAGCTGTTCGTCTATGTCACACACCCCTCACACCCTCTCCCGCTTGCAATCGTGCCCCCTATCCTACTTTCTTTCTTTTTTAGAAGAAATGAAAGAAAAGTCGACAGAGCTCCCGCTGAAAAAAACGGGGGATTAGCTCAGGCAGGGGGAGATGACTCCCCTGGACAATTTAACCCGGACTTAATATCTACAAACTGTTATTTGTAAATATTCGCAAAGAAAGAAATTTGCTGGTAGCCTAAAATACTTTAGTATGCAATTGCATAACTGCTGTTAAAAACTTCTTCTGTTTGGAAAACAAATGCACTATATGTACTAAGCAGTTCAAGCAAAGATCTGGTGGTGTATATAGCACAATTGTCTGTAAAACAATAAGAGAGAGTCCTAGATCAATTAAACCCAAAAAAAAACCAAAAAAAAACCAACCAAAACAGCCGGCAGAACTAGTTTTCAAGCTAAAATTTGAAGGATGTCAAACCGAAGGCGCGGGCTTACACCCCGAATTAAAATAATGAACCCTATCAAAAGCCCCCAACCTAAAAGAACTGTCAATCCGCCAAGATGGTTAATAAAGATAAACGCTAGAACCCCCCCAGAAAACATTATAAGTCCATACTCACTGAGAAAAATAAATGAAAAGAGAACCGAAGCAAACTCTGTATTAAACCCACTGACTAACTCACTTTCACCCTCTGAGAAATCAAACGGCGCCCGCTGGCTTTCTACTAACACTCCAAACAAAAACCCCCCACCCCAGCCACACCTAAGAACTACCATAGCACCTGAACTTAAGTGGATTTCAAATCAAAAGAAGGAGAACCTCAAACAAAAAAAAAACAGTCAAAGAAAGGAAAATCTAACCTCATAAGAAAGGAACTGAACCACTGCCCGAGTCCTTCCTAATCTACTAAATCTTGAACTAGAGCCCCACCCAGAAAAAACGATTGCCAGGCCAGTCAGCGATGATACACTAAGGATTAAACCAAACAAAAACACTGGCCTTACAACCAACAAAAAAAACGGAAAAAAAAACCAAAAAAAGGCCATCATCAGAACATTAAATAGCGGAAAAAACCAAAAAAACAAGAGATTAATTTTGGCCGGGTATAAAACTTTTTTTGCAAAAAGTTTTAAAACGTCACCAAACGGCTGGGCCAAACCAAAAAACGAAACCTTGTTCGGCCCTTTTCGGGACTGACCAGTCCCGAAAATTTTTCGCTCAAAAAGGGTAAAAAATGCAACCCTGACTATTCTGAATACGCTCAAAAGAAACAAAACGATCACGCTAGAACGATTAGATCGATCTCTGGATTCTAAATCCAACGCATTTGTCTGCCACTCTAGCACCCCCTCTCCGAAAAATAGCTTGTCAGCAAAAGAAAAAAAACGATCGATTGAATAAAGCAAATAGCCCCCTCAAAAAACCAAAACCCAACCCCCAGCCCAAAAAAAACCGCCAAGCTAAGTGACGGTGAAACTATGCCAACAGCTACCGAGCCCGCGAGAACAGAATAAAGGACGTGTCCTGCGGTTATATTAGCACAAAGCCGTAAAGTGAGTGTTAGAGGTCGAACAATCCTCGAAAAAATCTCTACCCAAAACAAAAATCACACCAAAAAAATAGGTGAACCAGCCGGAATAAAATGACACATTAGACCTAATATAGAACGAGACGAGATTAAAAAAAACGAGATTAAAAAAAAACCAACCGCCAGTCAAAGTCTAAATCACACCTGCCTGCTGAGACAAAACCCAAAAGGAATCAACCCAACCCAGTTAGCAGACACAACCAAAATTATAATCCAAAATAAGCTAGAACCACCAAATGATCGAGAACTTGACAGGTTTCCGAGCAAGCTGGTGCTAAAAAGCACCAGCTTGCTCGGAAACCTAAACTGAGAACCAAAAACCCCCCCCAAAAAAACCAAGAAAACGAGCAAGCTGGCTACACACAGACTGGCATCAAACTGAGAAAAAACATTTGAAAGCACTAAGACTGGGAGTCCCCTCCTCACGTTTCAAAGACGTGTATGCAGCATACACCTAGTCTTATACTATCAAAATCATCCTGTTTTTTGGCTCAACAGCCCAAAGCTGACCACCCCTCGCTGGGCATATTCCTTCTTCCCCAAAAAAAAACCAAAAAAAACCACTATTAGTAGAACTCAGACAAACGGAACAAAAGCTGTAAACGGGGGCTGGATCTCCTACTGGTAAATGACAATTACCTGTTATAAATTAACTAAGCCCCCTAAAAGAACATTGAGATTAGTCCTGCAAAAAATCCAACGGTAACAACCTTGCCAAATAAATCAAAGGGGTAAATGACAGGAAGCCCACCAGCCCAAAAAAGAAGAGCTCAAAAACAAAGGGTCAAGAAATTTAATAACATTCTGATAATTCAAGGCCCATCACTATTAACCACCATTTTTTTTAAAGATAAACCTCAAACAAAAACAAAGACCGAGACCATTAGTAAAGCCCCACCAAGTTTCCTAGGAACGGCCCGAAGAATAGCATAAAATGGAAGGAAATATCATTCCGGCACAATATGTTCAGGAGCGAGCATGGGGTTATTTTCGAAAAACATATCTCTCTCTAGAGCTGCGACAGGAAAAAACCCGACAAGCCCCAGCAAAACAAAAAACAGCACACTTGACCTAAAAAGGTCTTTTCATCAAAAAAACGGAAAAAATTTAACCCCCTCACTTTTCAACTGCATTGGGCTTTGAGAGTGAATCAAGTGTAGAGAGAAAACATGGAGTATGATAAACACCAAAATCAGAAATGGAAATAAGTAGTGGAACGAAAAAAACCGAACAAGCGTTCTCTCTCCGACAGAAAACCCCCCCCACAGCAAAAAAGAGATCTTTTCGCCGTAGACAGGAACTGCCGTAACCAAATTAGTAATTACGGTGGCTGCCCAAAAGCTCATTTGGGATCACGGCAGCACATAACCTAGAAAAGATACAATTACAAACAAAAAAAAAATCATCACCCCACTTCATCACACAGGAAACAGCAGGAACCTTTGGTAGGCAAAGCCTCGAAAAACATGAATATACAGCCCCAAAAAAACCAGCGAAACCCTGTTAGAGTGAAAAACCCGAAAAATTTCTCCGAAGTCAAGCTCCCGGGTTGAGGTAATAACCCCCTCAAAACCCGGGAGCTTAAAGTGCACTGAAAGAATGATTCCTGAAATCAACTGAAGAAAAAATATCACCCCCAAAAAAAAACCGAAGCCCCAAAAGTGGGTAATCCTTGGTGGACACAGAAGATCTAAAAGAGAGTAGTTTATTCACAAAATTTTACGTCTAGACTTCACCACAGGCTGAGCTCCAATCGCGTGCAAAGCGAATATACTAAATATACTACCGAGGTCCGAAAGAATCACTTTCTTTCTAGGCCGAAACTAGCTGTACTAATATACTACATTCGGCAAGAGAATTAGTTTAAAAAAAACGTTGGTCTTCAAAGCCAAAAATAGCCTCTATTCTCTGAGAGATATTACCTGCGTATTCTCTCGCTTAAAAGACGAGCGCTTCAAAAAAGCTTATATCTCAAAATGAGAAAAACCGAAGCCTCCCGCTTCGGTTGGCAGAAATAGAGAATACGAAAACTGTGGCAACAACAACCAGCAAAAATCCGATTCCAAGGGCAAGGGTGTTTGGAGTTGGGGCTGGGGCTCAAGAAAACCTGCAAAAAAAAGAAAGTACGCACAAAACCCCCCCCAAAAAAAGATAAACTAGGGCTGCAATCGGCTCACCTCTACCAATTAAGCCCACTCTACCGGCAACACAAACCGAAAAAAAACCAATTAACAAAAGAAGAAAACTCAGTCTAGACACAAAAGCTAATAAAGCCGTTACACAAACAAGCAAGAAAATAATCAACACACCTAGGAAGCCTTTAACCTTTTTATCAAAAAGGCCCGATAAATTCGGATAAGTGCGCTAGATCAGTGTCTGGGAGGAGGAAACTTGTCGAAAAAAAAAGGTCACCACCCTTAAAACACAACAAACGATACAAGCAGAAACTAGTATAATGACTAAAATCGTCATCCCGCGGTCACAAAAAAAAACCAAAATAGCCCTAAGAAGAAAAAAACAAAACTCAATCAGTATTAGGGCAGCCAGAAACCGGGAAGATTTAATTAGAGTCTGGACAAAAAAAGTCAAAACAGCAACAAAAATGCCCCCAAAAAAACCAAGCAAAGCCCGAATAGTTTATTAAAAACATCAAACTTGTAATTTGAAGAAGAGTATCTTCGGGCTAGAGGAACGGATAACCAGCAGAGGCTTTCAAAACCCCTAAATTTCCTCACTTTCCAACAAAAGACGGGGTGGGGTGTTTAACCCTGCCCGATAAGACAACGTTTTTTGGGGCTAGCCTGAACTTAGCAACAGATTCTCCAGCCTTAAATCTTCCATCAAAAATAACCTTCAACCTCCTTGGCTTCTTAGTTAACTCAGCCGGGAGAAGAGAGTTTAAGCCATAAATCACCCTTCCAACACCATGGCAGAAAGCACACTCGTCTGAAAGGAAAGAAATACCACTATCAAAAGCAACATCACCTGAATTAAAAGAGACTAAAACGATCGGCATTCTAGTGTGATTAACCCCGCAAATCTCAGAACACTGACCATAAAGAACCCCCGGACCAAACTCTGAGAATACATGGTTCCCCTTACCCGGGACTGCATCTACCTTAATGCCACACTTGGGGAGAGCAAAAGAATGAATTACATCAGCTGAAGAAACATTAACGTCATAAAGAACCCCCCCCTTAACAAAACAAGGCATATCAACTCTAAGAAGATGATGAGAAAATTGTGCCTTCAACGGGACCAGGTGGGAACCAAAAACCGTTTGAGATAGCGGGTGTATTAAACACTCAACCTCTCCTGAAAAATACCCCTCCTCGGGGAACTGAATTCCATTTTTCTCAATTGCAATCTTCACCTCAGCCCTGGCTGAGGTGAGAAGCTCGTCGTCTAAGTCAACTAAAGAAAGTCAAACGGGGTTGTCCACAACAGCAGGGCCTGAATAATAATCTCAATATCACTGATGACCAACCACCCCAAGCCGAATCGGACTACTTTTAATTCTCCCAATATCATCAATCCTGTACAAAGCCCACAAGGAGGGAACAGCCAGAAGAACCAAGATAAAAATCGGAATCACAGTTCACAAAAACTCGATGACTTTGCCGGAAACCCCGAAACCTCAAAACCCATTAAAAGACATAACCCCAACCACAGCCACCAGCACAACACAGAAAACAAGCAACTGCACCTCGATAATAAAATCATGGTAACAAACCAGAGAAAACATTCCAAAATTAGAGGCCTCTTGGAGGCCGAAAGAAAAAAACACGATCACCCCCTCAGACAACAAACCGAGTAGTTAAGATCAACCACTTAAGCCAAACATTGAAGGCCTCTCTACGTGAGTGTGACCAACAACAGGAAAATCACAATAAATTAAAGGCCTCCCGCACTTAAAAATCACCCCGCGGACTGAACGCTCGGCCATCATACTCTCCCACAAAATATAACAAAACAAAAAGAGGCTAGAAATAGAAACAAGGCTACCAAAAGAAGAGATTATATTAAACGTTGCAAACGCCTCAAGATAGTCGAAATAGCGTCGTGGTATGCCCATCAAGCCTAAAAAGTGTTGAGGAAAAAACGTTAAATTTACTCCCACAAAAAGAACAATAAAATGTGACGCCACTAAACGCTTATGTAAAGAAATACCCACAAAAAAATGCCAAAAATGGATCAATCCGATAAAAACGCAAAAAACAGCACCTATAGAGAGAACATAATGAAAATGGGCAACCACATAATAAGTATCATGTAGACAAGTATCAATAGAAGCTGAGGCCAAAACAATCCCGGTAAGCCCCCCAACTGTAAACATAAAAATGAAGCCTAGCGTCCAAATAGTTGACCCGTCCAGCTTTAAATTCATCCCATAAAGCGTGGCCAATCAAGAAAAGATCTTAACACCAGTTGGAATGGCCACAATCAGTGTAGCAGCCGTAAAAAATGCCCGAGAATCCACATCCATCCCGACAGTATACATATGGTGCCCTCAGACAATAAACCCAATAAAACCAATACTAAAAATTGCATAAATTATTCCAATTTTTCCAAAAGTCAGCTTTTTTATAGTTAACTGAATCATGGCTAAAGAAACCATCCCAAAACCTGGCAAAATAATAATATAAACCTCTGGGTGGCCAAAAAACCAAAACAGGTGCTGTCAGAGAATTACATCGCCCCCGTTTTCAACCACAAAAAACCTGGTATTAAAATTTCGGTCAGTAAGCAGCATAGTCAGCCCCCCAGCAAGAACCGGCAAGGAGAGAATTAATATTAATGCGGTAATTGCTGCTGCTCAAACAAATAGATGGATATCTTCCAATTTTAAGCCCTTAGATCGCCTTTTTCAAGCCGTACTGACAAAATTAATCGAAGCAGCAATAGAAGAAGCCCCCACCAAATGAAGTGAGAAAATACCAAAATCCAAAGAAAATCTCCTCCTAAAATCTCGCAGGGCTAACGGGGGGTAAACTGTTCACCCGGTCCCAACACCCTCCAAAAAAGTAGAAAATAGCAAAACCACAAACGAAATAGGGGCTAATCAAAAAGACAGATTATTTAGTCGAGGATAGGCTATATCCACAGCACCTAGCAATAAAGGAATAAACCAGTTCCCAAAACCCCCGATCAAAATTGGTATAATAAATCAGAAAATTATAATAAGGCCGTGGCCCGTGAGAACCACGTTATATAAATGTTCCGTCAAAAAATCGTTCCCCGGTTTTGAAAGCTGAAGACGAAGTATTGCTGACATTGAAGAACCAATAAGCCCTGCCCACACCCCAAATAGTAAATAAAGAGTCCCGATATCTTTGTGGTTGACCGAACACACCCACCGCCGCAGCCATTTTCTCACAGAAAACCCAATTAATCTAAAATATACAGAAAAAAAAGAAAAAAGCACGTCAAAAGATCTCTTAATCTGCAATTAAGCGTTTTTTTTAAACTAACGAGCCGTCATCAAAAAATAGCTTCCACTATTTTTACTTTGTTTCGACTTATTCTCCCTCTCAGGAGAAGCGACGGGCAATATGTACTAAGCACAAAATCTACTTCATGACCATCTAATTGCCATTACTTGCTAATCCAACCCCCCGCATTCTTAAAAGGTTACGACCACATACAAATGCAGCAAATGTCCTTCCCCCCTATTGGCTGCATTTTGATCTGCATTCCCTAAGCAAACCCCTTCGTGGGAGCCCTTAATGCGACAATACGCGGGCTGAAAACAAAGGGGGGAGAAACAAAACGAGGCATATCAATTACAGCACATACTTCTCAGCCAGATCTTGTATTTCCGCCAAATCTTTTAACAATAAACCAACAGTAAACCGGGATAACCGGGTCCCTAATCCGGCTTTCCTCTCGGCACATAATAAATAAAAACCAAGCTTTCACACTAAAGAAAAAAATCGTAAAAGATATGACCAATTAAATTAGGTTGGAATAACCGCAGCAGCTGGCACCATACATCTCCCTACCAAAGTTTGGTCCGACTCAACAAAAAAAATCAGGCCCCCGCTCTAGAGTCAACTCTATGAACCCCCAAAACCTGGAAAAAAGCTCCAAAATAAAAAGCACGACACCCAAGGAGGTCTCCCTTCCCTATATTTTCAGTATAGTGCTTTTGCAAAGCTTTCCTCGGAAAAAAAAACCAAAAAGGATAAAATTATTACTAAAACCAACCTTTTGACCCCAAAAACCCAACCAGCAGCCTCAATTACCACGGGTCCACCCAACAAGAATATTAAGCCTCAGTCCAAAAATTCGGACTTAGGCTCCCCCCCAACTCCAGAAAATCAGGGCAGCAAAAAAGACAAAAAAAAACCAAAAAAAACCATTTCACCCACAAAAACAGAAAACTGAGAAGATAACAAAAAAACAAACAAGCCCCCCCAAAAAAACCAGCCGAAAAAAAACCCTAAACCGAAACTGGTAAAGCCCCCGCTAAAAGCAATTTTAGAAAAAAAACCGCTTAGAAAGAAAGGCAAACCGAAAAAAAACCCTGCGCCAAAAACACCTGACACAGCCCCGCCGGCCACCTGGTGTGCTAATAAACGAAAAACATAGACCGAAGTCAGAAGCACACCAACTATAAACAGCAACCTAAACCCCCAGCCAAGCCCACCCCCAAAGAAAAAGAGAAAAAGTATGTGCTTAGAAAAAAAACCGCTTAGAAAAAAAACCCCCCCCATGGAAAAAAGAGAACCAAAAAAGCAAACCCGGGTAATCCGACTAAAAGTCAAAGAAACCTTGGACCCCTGTTGATTATGAAAAAAGCCAAGAATCCTCACACCGACACAAATAAACAAGATCGACTTAAAAAAGGCATGGGACAGAAGATGAAAATATCTCCACTCTACCGAGCCAGCCCCCAACCCCAAGGTAATCAGCCCTAGTTGGGACAAAGTTGAATAGGCCACAACCTTCTTCAGGTCTGACTCAAAAATTGCCAAAACCCCCCCCAAAAGCATCGTAGCAGCCCCAAATAACCCAAGAAAAAAAACTTCAACATCAAACTTTATTAACAATCAAATTCCCGCGGTCACCAGTGTGGAAGAATGAACTAAAGCAGAAATGGGGGTAGGGGCGGCCATAGCAGCAGGAAGTCAAGAGCTAAAAGGAAATAAAGCAGACTTAGTAAAACAGAAAAGACAAAAAAAAACCAAAAAGAGGGAAAAAAAAACCCCCCTTCCTAGGGAAAAGGAAAGAACACCCAAGAAAAAAATATCGCCCACACGATTCACTATCACAGTTTTCAAACCAGCCGAAACAGCATATATAGAAGAATAAAAAAAAACCAAAACAAAGGAGGTCAGCCCTAGACCCTCTCAGCCAATGAATAAAGAAAAAAAACCACTGCCCAGAATCAGAACCCCCATAGAAACCAAAAAGAGGGAAAAAAACAAACGAAATAAGAATAACTGGTAGCCAGAATTTACATACTCATCAGAAAAAACTTGAACAAAAGTTCTCACAAAAATCAGGGCCGACAGAAATCAGATCTCAGCCCAACCGGCTGAGATCTGAAAACTTAAAGCAAATCTGCCCAAATATAACTCAATTAAAAAATTAGAACACCAAACAAAAAACACCAAACAAAAAACACCAAAAATTTTTCTTAGAAAAAACTAAGTCGACTCACATCTGATCTTTCGGGCCACAACCAAAAATTTTTTTTAAACTAAGTCGACTCACATCTGATCTTCCAAATTCTTTTCATACTAAAAGAAGAAAAAAGAGGATAGAAACTGACCTGTATTACTACGATCTGAACCCAAATCATGTGCCATTTTAATGTACGAACAGTACAACTAGTCTATCTACTACAACAAAAAGGAATGACAATACGACATCGAGGTCAACAACCCGCAAAAAAATAAGGACTTCATCGCGGAGCTTTCTGTTACCTTTGGAGTAACCCATCACACATTAAACTTAGTTCTTAAAAAAAATATTGTTTTTTTCGATTTCCCCAAACAAGCCCTCAAAACCGGGCTTCCAAAGTCTTCTCGTCCTTCTTCCAAAATTTGGTATTTTTACCAAATACCCAATTTTGCGTTTTTCTAAAAAACAGACCCACACAGTGTTCCCCTTCATACCAGCCCCTAATTAAGGGGAATGCTATAGCGCTACCTTCAGACAATCACGCTAATGCCGCAATTTAATTTCAAAAATCATTGAGCAGATTTACCTCGAATTTTCCCCCGAGAAAATGTTTTTGTTAAACAGTCCGTGTAAACATTGCCGAATTCAATAAAAAAACTTTTTCTGCTACTAATTCTCTTATCATTAATAAAAAACTCATGGTTCAAAAAGCCAGACAACGAGGAAACAAGGTTATAACACACAAAACTACTTTTATAAAAAAAAACCAAAATACCAAAATCTAAACATCAAGAGGCGGGCACACCCCCGCCAAACTATAAACTTCGAGATAACGGCACCCCCGAAAGCATTTCACACCAACTATCATGTTTCGGTCCCCATTCACTGGAGACCAGTTTGTTTATCTGTCCGCCAAAATAGTAAATCGCGTGCCTTCGCGCCAAACAAATAAAAAACGGTCAAGAAATCCTGATACAAAAGGAAAAATCATTTAACTATCAACAAAACAACCCCCCAAAAAAACCAAAACCTAGATATAATAGCTGGGTCTGAACTCCTCTCCGGTGTAAACGAAGCGCACTAAATATGCTACCAGCTAAAACCCCAAAAAAACAAAAAAGGATTAAACCAAAGAAAATCAACACTGTTAAATCACAACCAACCAACAAAAAAAAGAAAAAAAGAATAAAAACGGAAAAAAAAATACACTCAATAGAAAAAACCAACCAACCCAAAAAAACCAAGAACACTAACCGAGAAATGTAAGCTAGCACGCTAGAACGACGAAGTCGATCTCTGGAACTTAAATCCAACGCATTTGTCTGCCACTCTAGCAAAAAAGCCTCAAAAAAAGGCCACTTCACCCTGAAAGAAACAAAATTCCAGGCCTGGAGAAAAACCAGACCTTGCCGGCAAACTTATCAGCGGGTTTTTCTGCTACGGAAGATGAGAGAAGGACGTAGCAGAAAAACCCGCTGATAATGCCAATAAAAACCAAAGCCAAAAATGTTGAAGGAGAGAAACCGCCAACCAAAAATCACTCCTGAAGTTCCGAAAAAAAACCCAGAAAGGGGGGCAAACCGCAATTTTGAAAAACAACTAAAAGTCATAAACAAAAATATCCAACCAATCACTCAACCCCACTTCGCACAATAATTAGTGATCGAGAACCGGACATCTCTCTTATCTGTCCTACCACCAAAAATAAAAGGGCAGAAACAAAGCCATGAGACAGTGAAAGGATCACGACAAGAAAGATGGCCGAATCCCTCAAAATAACTATTGCTCCCAGTAAAACAGTTATGTGAACTACACTAGAATAAGCCACTAAAGCTTTAAGATCGGTCTGAAAAAAACAAATTAAACTTGCCAAAACCCCCCCCAAAAAAACCAGCGCAAACCACTTAAATAGATCAAAGTCAAAAATTAAAAGGCATCGGGCAAAGCCGTAACTACCAAGTTTTAATAAACAGGCGGCCAAAATTATTGACCCTACCGTTGAGGCCTCAACATGTGCCCGGGGGAGTCAAAAATGGAAGAAAAAAACAGGAAATTTTACCGCAAATACCAAAAACACCAAAATGCCAAAAAAGCCAACATTAAGTGCATCAAATGATATAAAAACCCCCCCCCTTCCATCCTTTTCTAACTTCAAAAGGAAAAAAAACCTTCAAGTAGAAAACACTAAAGTGTAGAGTAGGAAAAACTGGAGAGCGGCATGCCGCTCTCCAGTTTTTCCTACAAAAATTAAAACCACTATTGGAAGCAAAATAAACTCAAATGCAATTATAAATGGAACAATCTTCCCAATCAAAAAGCACAGAGAAATCAAACCAAAAAGTAAAAATGTAGAACAGGAAAAACAGCAAACCAAAAAAAAAACCAGAAACACTAGAAAGAGGAACGGAATTCTAATCTCGTCAGACGAGATTAGAATTCCGTTCCCGCCCCCAATAACAGGAAAAAACAAAACCGGAAAAAAAAACCAAAACCGGAAAAAAACAGGGCTGATAATAGGACTTAGTCCAGACAAAAATAGCATCAAGATCCCGGAGAAACTCTTTCCCCCATTAACAGTGGGGG
>OBEQ011532903.1_pt1 | contig 14279 bp, 14 predicted proteins | sample 1670901 | NCBI WGS metagenome assembly OBEQ01 (sample SAMEA104232315, study PRJEB22302) | groundwater metagenome | biome: forest; feature: aquifer; material: groundwater | place: USA | collected 2011-08-07 | depth 5.4 m
ATGTTTTTTTCAAATGCCTGAGATAGGTTGACAAAAAATGGCCCTGTTCGCGAATTGAGAATTGCTTCTTTAATCTGTCCTCGAACTGGAAGTGCAAATACAAGACTTACAATAAACAGGAAGATAACAAATGTCTGGATTATAGAAGCGATAAAACCAAAAAACATATTATATTTATTATTTTGAAGATCCTTCAAATATTTTTTTGATAATGTCGAAATGAAAAGATAAAGAATCATCTCTGCAAATATCCATGCAATAAGAAAGCCCGACGCGTAGGATAACCCTTGAGGTAAGGAAAAATTAAATAAAAGAAGTTTTCCAAAAAACGAATAAAACTTATACGAAAAAAATAATGAGAACACAAATCCGATAGCATCGAATAAAGTATCAAGAAATCCCTTGCCGGTCAAAATAAAATAGATAAGAAGCAAGATCAAAACCAGATCAACCCAATTACCGTGTAATGAGAATTTATTCAAAAGGTCTTGCATAATTTTCGTATAGTGAAACTACTTCTTTAATTATTTGTTGATCGGATTCGTTTGGTTCTTTACTAAGAGTAAAAAATTTTTCTATATGATCTCCTTGTTTGTTATTTGTTCTGACGTTAAACCGAAATTCTCCTTTTTCTTTAAGTATTCTCCTTACGTTGGCAATAAGTAAACTAAGATCACCAAGATAATGAATTGCATCATGTGTAATCACCAGATCGTAACTTGAATCGGGAAAAGAAGTGAGATTATCTACATCTCCAATTATTTCGTTTGGGACAGGTTTACTGAATTGACGTACCCTTTTCCAATTCTGTGTACCATTGTCTAATGAAACAACTTCAATTCCTTTTTTAGCTGCTATATAACCTAATTCACCAGATCCAGAACAGAGATCAAGTATTTTTTTGCCTCTGATGGTATCCCAAGACAATCCAAGATCACGTAAATATTGTTTGGCAAATAACTCATGTGGGTAATCGACAAGACGACTAAAAGCATTCCGTAATACTGGACGCGGATCAATTCTGTGAAACATTCCTTCTGACATTCCTTCTGACATTTTAATATATTATATTAAAAAATAATAAGATAAAATGACTAATAATTTAATCTTCTAGAATAGTATATGCAAAAACTGTTTAATTAGTTTATTGCTCAGCATTGACATTAGGAAAATCGTTTGTTACGCTATAGATAAAGCTCTTTGAAAAGGTAGTTATTACAAACAAACGGCGTGTGATCCCGACGTAACGTCGGGAAAACGAGGAGAGGGCCCCGATGTTACATCGGGGAATCGGACACCCCGCCATAGGCGAGGTAGTATCTGCGGAAACCCTCAGGTTGCAATTGTCAACCTAAATGATTTCTTTAAAACTCAAAGTAATTTGAACATAAAGAGAGATCAATACAATTAACTATTCTAGTATATTCATTGAGCTCCATTATTATTTTAATATAATTCTATGTGTGGTATTTTTGGTATCGTAAATGATAAAACAAATAATGTAGCTCAAACCGTTCTTGAAGGTTTAAAAAAACTCGAATATCGAGGATATGATTCATGGGGTATTGCGCTTAAACCAAAAGAAGGTATGACATTAATGGTCGACAAACACGTTGGCAAAATTGGTGAGGCAAAAACTGATCTTCCTCAAGGATCCATTGCTATTGGTCATACGCGGTGGGCAACCCACGGGGGTGTCACTAATTTTAATGCTCATCCTCACCTTGACTGCTCAAAAAAAATTGCGGTGATTCACAATGGCATTGTCGAAAATTATCAGCAACTGAAAGATACATTATTACAAAGAGGTCATACTTTTGTATCAGAAACCGATACTGAAACCATCGCTCATCTTATCGAAGAAAAAAAGAAGTTAAAACCGATGGTTCAAGCTGTTTTAGAAACATTTAATGAACTTGTTGGATCAAACGCAATTGCAGTGCTTGATTTGGAAACTGAAGAAATTATTGCTTGCAGAAATGGATCGCCATTGGTCATCGGTGTTGGTAAAGATCAATATTTTCTTGGATCCGATGTCCCGGCGTTTTTGAAGTTTACTAATAAGGTGCATTTTCTTCATGACGGTGAAGCGGTAGTCTTATCAAGAACAGGAGTTGAACTTTACGATATTGAATCAAGAAAGAAAATAAATTTGGAGACACAAACTCTGGACTGGAAATTGGAAGACGCAGAAAAAGGAGGATATCCGCATTTCCTTTTGAAAGAAATTATGGAACAAAAAACAACGATTCCAAAAGCTGCAGCAATAAACGAGAAAGAGATTATGAAACTGGCCAAAATGATTAAGGAAGGATATAAAGTAGTACTGTCTGCATGTGGTACAGCATCCTATTGTGCGCTTGCTACTAAATATTTTTTCTCATATGTCGGAGTAGAAACACAGATGTACGGAGCGTATGAATTTTTACCATTTGCAAAATTCTGTGATTCAAAAACGCTTTTTTTTGCGATCTCACAAAGCGGGGAGACTGCCGATACGTTAATTGCTGCCCGTGCAGCAAAAAAACAAGGAGCACACATTGTTGCAGTAATTAATGCTCGAGGATCAACGCTCGAGCGATTGGCTGACACGGTTTTATCTGTCGGCGCAGGACCGGAAATCGCAGTCGTCTCCACCAAAGCCTTTACCGCTCAACTTTCTACCCTTTACCTATTGACGACGGCCGTTTCAAATAGGTATAGCACCGGACAAGAAAAAATAAAAGAGCTTGGTCATATATTAAACAAATGGCTGGATAAAAAGATGTTAGATACAATTGTAGAATTAGCTAAAACTCTCATAGACCATGAAGACATGTATGTAGTAGGAAAACATCTTAATTATCCGGCAACCCTGGAGTTTGCTTTAAAAATTAAAGAAGCAAGTTATATTCATGCTGAACCATTTGCCGCTGGAGAATTAAAACATGGAGTAATAACACTCATTCAAAAAGGAACGATTTGTTTTGCGCTTTTTAGCAATGATGAAGTAAAAGGAGAACTTTTTTCCAGTGCTGCGGAACTCAAAGCTCGGGGCGGATATATTATTGGAGTAGGCCCTGTAAATTCTCAAGAATTTGATACTCTCATTCAAACTCCAGATATTGGATTATTAACTATATTTCCAAACGTCATTGTTGGTCAACTATTGGGATATTATCTTGGAATTGGTCGAGGAACTGATCCTGATAAACCACGAAATCTAGCTAAAAGTGTTACGGTAAAATAAATATTTTACAATATAAATATGAGAATCTTAATTATAAAAGACAAAGGTGATGATTCATTTTCTATTTTTAAAATTACAAATAATCATATTCAATCAATAAAGAATATTGATCCTCAAGCGAAAATCGACGTCGTGGACGACGACAAAAAAATGATTGATACATATATCAACACCGTACAGGTAATCATTAATTCTTCCAGAAGTTTGGAAAATATCGATATCGAAAAAGCAAAAAATCTACGATGGATCCATTCGACTAACGCGGGAGTGAATGGTCTTGCAAGTAGTTTAAAAAATATGGGTATCATATTGACCAATTCATCGGGTGTACATCCCATACCGATTTCAGAACATGTGTTCGCAATGATATTATTTTTAACAAGAAAGATAAATAAAGCATTCGAGAATCAGTTAACAGCTAAAAAATGGAAACAGAACTCCGATTATTTTGATGTGGAAGAACTATTCGGAAAAAAAATTGCAATCATCGGATATGGGCACATCGGAAAACGTATCGGTGAAATTGCTAAAGCATTCGGTATGAAAATATTGACACAAAAGTCCAGAAACGATAATAATCATTTACAAAATATAGTGCGGGATGCAGATTTCATTGTCAATTGCCTTCCATTAACCCAACAAACGCAAGGATTTTTCGATGAGAAAAAATTTAAACTCATGAAACCTCGTTCCTATTTCATCAATATCGGAAGAGGTCAATCTGTAGTTGAAAACGATTTGATTGGTGCCTTGGAAAATAATGTCATAGCAGGCGCATGCCTTGATGTTTTCGAACATGAACCGCTTGACAGATCCAGTAAATTATGGAATTTGCCGAACGTAATAGTTACGCCCCATTATGCCGGATACAATCCTCATTATTATGACCGAATGATAGAAATATTCAACAAGAATCTGCAAGCTTTCCTGAATAAAACCCCGTTACCAAATTTGGTGGATAAAAACAAAGGGTATTGATTTAGATAATAAATATCTTTCCCCTATGGCTTCTTGCTAATTATTTGGGAGTCAAACTCGAACCATAGCGTTGAATTACATTCTCTTCGTTATTAACCATGCGCCAAAATAGGCAAGAATTGCTCCAATGATAAACTCAAGAGTAATTTTTTCTTGAAGGAGAATCATCGCCCAGATAAGAGTTGCTGGTGGCTGGGTATATTGGATTACGGAAGCAATTAAAGGTCCTCCGTGTTTGACCGCGTACTGATTTAAAAAATAAAAAACTCCTGTCCCTATTATGCCTACATAAAAAAGAGATATTACGGTAATTGGTTGGATACGGGATATCCAATCCATTCCTCTATTAACTTCAAACAAAAAAAATGGTAAAGACATAAGCATAGTGGTTCCAATAAAAGCAGCCATGAGAGTTGCCGGAGAATATCGATTCTGTAATTTCTTTGAATAAATTAGATATAAAGAAAATAAAAATGTTCCTATTGCAATCAAAATATTTCCAAGACTGCTTCCAGTTAATATTTCACGAAAACTAGTAGTCGGATGAACTATCAAAAATACCATACCTATTAAGCCGACAACAATTCCAATCGCCTGAATGAAAGAAGGTTTCTTATTAAGCAGAAAAATCGATAAAATAGCGACGAGTATAGGAACGAACGCGTAAAGAAGCTGTGAAATTGTTGCGGTTGTCAAACGAATACCAAACGAAAACAAAAAAATGTTGACCGTTGAAAGAAGTGAAACCAAACCAAGCTCAACAATTTTTTTGAAAGTAATTTTCCTTAATTTGCCGATAAAGGGGACTAGGAAGATTGTTCCTATGAGAAAGCGTAGGAGTGTAAACGTAAACGGGGGAATGACCTGCAACCCAATCTTTCCAAATACAGCCAGTCCTCCACCAACTACTGTTGCCAATATAACTGCATATAGAGCTTTTGTATTGTCAGACTGTTCTTTCATGTCAATTCGGGTAATGACATTTCTTGTATTTTTTTCCGCTTCCGCACCAACACGGATCATTTCGTCTTGGTTTCTGGTCTAATTTGGTTCCTGAAGGAATAAATTTAATTCCACCAAATTCCTGTACCGTAGGTTGTGGATTCTGAACTTTTCTCACTGTTATTTTTGCCTCTCCTGAATCTTGTTTTTGAGACGTCGGTAAATCTTTTTGACTAGGAGTAGAGGATTCTTGTGCTTTTGCAAAAGGGTTGACAGAAGTTGCTGATTTGTAAACAATAGGTTTCTTTTTTTGTTCGATTACTGGAGTTGGTTTCGGCCTTTCCTCTGATTCCTTTTGAACAAGCTCCACCTCTACTTTAAATAATCTTCGAGTCACTTCAAAGTTAATATCCCCTACCAACCGTTCAAACATCGAATACGCTTCGTTTTTATATTCAACCAATGGATCAAGCTGTGCATATCCACGGAGATTGATCCCTTCCCGTAGATCCTCAATCGCAGTTAAATGATCCATCCAATATTTATCAATTGTTGATAAAAAGATCAAACGGACAACGTCCTGCCAAACCAACTTTCCCACTTTCTTTTCTCTCTCTTGGAATGTCTGTTCTGCTACCTTTTTACCATACTCAATCAGTCCTCCTACATTCTTTTTCATTGCATACGAGGAGACTTTATCTTTGTTCACCGGCAAAAATACCTGTAACTCTTGTACTAGTTTCTCAATTCCGTCGTTTTTCATTTCCACATCAAACGACATTATTGTATTTACCAATATAGTTATCTCTTCATTGAAAACATCAAGAACCGCTTGATAGAATTCTTTTGTATCTTTTTCTGGTCCTAGAAGAATCTTTCTTCGCAATGTATAGATAATTTCTCTTTGTTTATTTAATACGTCATCAAAATCAACCAAGTGTTTTCGAATGTCAAAATTAAATCCTTCAACTTTTACCTGAGCCTGTTCTATAGCTTTAGAAACCATCGGGTGAGTAAGAGCCTGATCCTCCGGAAGTTTAAAAAAAGTCATGAGATTTGAAATTTGTTCTCCTCCAAAAATACGCATAAGATCATCATCCAATGCAACAAAAAATCGTGTCTCACCAGGATCTCCCTGACGGCCGCTTCGACCTCTAAGTTGGTTATCAATGCGTCTTGATTCATGTCTTTCTGTACCAACGACATACAATCCTCCCACGGAAACAACTTCGTCATGATTTTTCTGCCACTTTTCCATCGTTATGTTATATTCTTTTTCATTTTTGAAATCTTCTTTGTTCGGAGAAGCTCCTCCAAGAATAATATCAACTCCTCGACCGGCCATATTGGTTGCAACAGTCACCGCTCCTTTTTCTCCTGCTTTTGCAATAATGTGCGCTTCCCTCTCATGATTTTTTGCATTCAGAAGTTCATGAGGAATTCCTTTTTGTGTAAGAAGTCGAGCTAGATATTCATTTTTCTCAATTGAAGTTGTTCCAATCAAGACAGGTCTTCCCTTTTTATAATTTTCTGCGATTTCTTCAACCACTGCATTAAATTTTCCGATTTCGGTTTTATAGATCATGTCAGAGTGATCTTTCCGAACCATCTTCATATGAGTGGGTATTACTATTACATCAGCTTTATAGATCTTGTGAAATTCTTCCGCCTCAGTTGCTGCGGTACCCGTCATGCCGGCTAGTTTTTTATACATTCTGAAATAATTTTGGAGAGATACCGTGGCAAGTGTCTTTGACTCTTTTTGAATCGTTACATTTTCTTTTGCCTCTATTGCTTGATGTAGGCCTTCTGAAAATCTTCGTCCTTGAAGAAGACGTCCGGTAAATTCATCAACAATGATTACTTCATTGTCTTTGACAATATAGTCTTTATCAAGTTTGAAAAGCGTTGACGCTTTTAATGCTGCTTCTATGTGATAAAGCGTGTCAAAATCTTTTTCATAAATATTACTTACTTGTAATATCGACTCAATTTTTCTTACTCCGGCATCGGTAAGATTTGCAGTACGCAGTTTCTCATCAATAATATAATCGGTTTTGGAGTCAAGTCCTTTGACAATTTGCCCATATCGGTAATATTTTGAAACGTCTTCGGCAAATGGAGCTGAAATGATGTGAGGAGTTCTTGCTTCATCGATAAGAACAGAGTCTGCTTCATCAATGACAGCATAGTTGAATCCTCTTTGTACCAAATCCATAGATCTTTGTGCCATATTGTCACGAAGATAGTCAAACCCAAATTCGCTATTTATTCCATAAGTGACATCCGCAAGATATGCTTCTTTTCTTGAAACTTCTTTTAGGTGAGAAAGTCTCCAATCTTGCACTTCATTATCGGTAAAATCAGGATCGTATAAAAATGATTTGTCAGAAATAATCGCAGATGTGGTGAGACCCAAAAAATGATAGATCGTTCCCATCCAACCGCTATCCCTACGGGCAAGATAGTCGTTTACCGTTACGAGATGGGTTCCTTTCCCTTCCAATGAATTCAGATACAAAGCAGTTGTTGCAGAAAGTGTTTTACCTTCTCCTGTTTTTTGTTCGGCGATTTTACCTTCATGAAGAGCGATACCAGCTATAAGCTGTACATCAAAATGACGTTGATTTAAAACTCTTCGCGAAGCTTCCCTCACCAGTGCAAATGCCCACGGTAGAATCTCATCCAATGATTTTTCACCAGACTGTACCGTTTCTTTCAATGTTTTTGTTTCTTTTGAAAAATCTTTATCTTTTAAGACTCTCGCTTTATCCTCGAGTTTGTTAACCTCGTCACCTTTTGTTCGAATTCGACTGACTTCGCGTTCGTTAAAGTCAAATAGTTTTTTAAGAAAACCAAACATAGAAGAATTTTATTTTAAAAAGTATTCTTGTGGTATTGTCAAAATTTTTATTGCGGTATAGGTATTATTTTTCTCGATACCGGTTTTTTTCACGACAAAATGGATTGTGTCACCTTCTTTAGTCTTTGAAAACCCAGCTCTTTCAACCTCAAGCGTTTTAACATTAATCATCTGTTGTTTCGTTGTTGTTTCAACATGAAGCGTATAGGTAACTCTGTCTGATGAAAGCACTTTTAGTACAAAATTGGTACTATCAACTTCGGTAATTTTTCCCGATTTCACCAAAAACATTTCGTCGATATAGATTGTATTGGCATTTATGACTTTATCATTCGCTATCCCCAAAACAATGATGAAGGTTCCTTTTTTTATGTCTGAAAACTTTATTTCATTTCTTTGTGAACGGACAATCTGATAATATTTTGCTAATGCCTGGTCGGGTTTGATTTCATATTCGGTATCATTTTCGTCTTTTACGGTTAGAGTGCTTCCGGAAATATTCGTAACAAATCCGCTTACCGCCTTATTATTTTTCTCGCGGAGTTCAGCAACTTTTGTTGCGATTTTTTCTTTGAGGTTTTGGATCTCCTTGTCATCAACTGACTTCGTTGGAGAAAGTTGTTGAGCTGATTGTGTTCCAGTCTGAGCAAAAACAAAATTTTGCGAAAATAATACTAATATGAATATCAAAATAATTAATTTAATTTTATCCTGAGCACTTCGACTTCGCTCAGTGTAAACTTGTCGAAGAATCATAGTTGTTCACTAAAATAATAAATACGCATCTCTTTTTCCTGCGAACGGAGTTTCTTATCTTGAGAATAGGCGCCAATTCTTATAACATTCTCTCCTAATGCTAACGGGAAATCCGTGCTAAACTGTTCTTTATCATTCTTTATGACAACGTCTTTTATGGGAGACTGAACAATAATCAATGAATCCTTGGTAAAACTTCCTTTTATGGTAATTGAATTTTTATACACAATATTTTTATCGCCGGGTTCGGAGATTTCAAGCTGCTGAACTCCGCCGTTTTTTGCTTGTGATGCTTGTTCTTTTTCTAAAGGCGTAATTGTTTTACTTTTCTCCAGAAGCCTCTCTTTATTTTTTGCGATGAGAAAGATAGCGAGAATACTTCCGAGAACAATACCAAATACAATTGCAATTATTGCTTCTTTTTTCATAGATTCGGGTAAGTACTAATTATACTCTAATCAATAACAATATGTTTGAGCTCTATAGGAATCTCCTGAATGAAATCAATAATATTATACCAATATCCTTTTGTCTTAAACAAGACGTCTGCAGTCCGTTTCAAGAGAATCGAAGCATATAAAGCTGACTCTAAAGCTTCTTCCTTTGTGAAGAACGAAACACAAAGCCCTCCAAGGACATCTCCTGTTCCGCCTTTTGTGAGACCCGCATTGCCTCCCTCTACAATATATACTTTTTCTCCATCGGAAATAATATCGCTGATTGCCTTAAGAAGAATAACTGTTCCGTATTTTTTTGCAGTTTCTTTTACATATTCTGCTTTTTTTTCTAAATGAAGTGCATGTAAATTTATTTTAAACAGCCGTTCAAACTCTATTTGATGTGGAGTAATAATCGAAGGATTTTTTAAGGTAAGTAGCCATTTTGGATCCATCATCTGCAGACTTCCTGCGTCAAAAACGAATTTTTTATTGGGATAGTCTTCGATGAGATGTTTTGTTAATGAATAAGTATATTGTGCTTCTTCTGATTCACCTCTTAGCATTCCAGGCCCAACGAGAATTACATCATCTTCTTTTACATAATGATCTAACTCTGTATGAGAAATGACAATTCCATTAATAAATTTCTTTTTTAAAGATATAACAATATCGTTATTTTCCTTAGTTGAAGAATAATGCACGATATCAACAAAGTGTGAAGCAACTTCCGCAGCCCAGATTGACGCAGCATGAAAAAGAGATGATCCTCCAATCACCAGCACTTTTCCATTCTGACCTTTGTGAGAATTAGGTTTTGGAAGGTTAAGGTTTTTAAAAAGTCGCTTAATTATCTTAATGTCTGATGTTTTTATATACATGTTATAATTTTACATTATGTCAATAACCCATGTACAGTTACGAAAATTGTTTTCCGATTTTTGGAAATCAAAAGATCATAAAGAGATTCCTTCTATTCCTCTTGTGCCTCAAAATGATCCGACTACCCTTTTTACCGGATCAGGTATGCAGCAGCTTGTTCCTTATCTTTTAGGTGAACCGCATCCTTTAGGGAAAAAATTATACAACATTCAACCCTGTTTTCGCTCGCAAGACATTGAAGAAATCGGCGACAATCGTCACACGACCTTTTTTGAAATGATGGGAAATTGGTCCCTCGGGACATATTTTAAAGAGGAACAATTAAGAAATTTTTTTATTTTTTTAACTGATAAAAAAAAGGGGTTAGGTCGAGATCCAAGTCGACTGTATGTTAGCGTGTTTGGAGGTGATCCAGATTTTAAAGTAATAGATAACAAAAAACATTATCAAAATTTAGCGCCAGACTTCGTATCCATGGGTATATGGAAAAAGTTATTTGAGGAAAAAGGTCTTATAGCAGAGGTAGCAAATAATAATAATGAGCAACCAGATATTTCTAATGGAAGAATATTTTATTACGGTCCAGAAAAAAATTGGTGGTCTCGAGCTGGAATCCCAAAAAATATGCCTATTGGGGAACCAGGGGGACCTGATAGTGAAGTTTTCTATGATTTTGGTGAGGAATATAAATTTCATGAACAGTCAAAATTTAGGGAAAAACCGTGTCATCCAAATTGTGATTGCGGAAGATTCCTTGAAATTGGAAATTCAGTGTTTATGCAGTATAAAAAGATCGATAGGTTTACATTTGAAGAACTTCCAAATAAAAATGTTGACTTCGGAGGGGGATTAGAAAGAATGCTTGCTGTAGGAAATGATAATCCAGACGTCTTTGCAGCAGATGTTGATGGTTTTGTACCTATCATTAAATCGATAGAATCATATACTGGAAAAAATTATGTTGATGTTCAAAATAAATCTTATATTAGAATTATAGCTGATCATTTAAAAGCTGCCATATTTTTAATAAAAGATGGTATAAAACCATCGAATAAAGATAGAGGATCTATTTTAAGAAGATTACTCACCCATTCCGGAGTTAAATTTGCTCAGCTTACAAACACAATCGGAACATATAGTGGACTGGATTTTGATCCTATTATTCATGCTGTCATCGATATTTATCCTAATTATTTTAATATGGATAATGACTTTACAAAGATTAAACAAATAATTGTTGAGGAAATGAATCGTTTTGGATCAATAGTAAAAAGAGGTTTAAAGAAAATAGAGAAAACTCCTGTTGAAGAGCTAAATGGTGATTTTGCCTTTAATTTGTTTCAAACAGATGGAATTCCATTAGAAATAACTAAGGAGATTTTTAGATTAAGAGGAAAAGGATTAAATGAAAGAGAATTTGAGAATAGATTCAAAACACATCAAGATCTTTCAAGAAAATCGGCAATTGGTATGTTCAAAGGTGGTCTTGCTGATTACAGTGAACAGACATTGAAATATCACACCGCTACTCACCTACTTCACCAGGCTTTGTTTGATGTGTTGGGTAATGACATTCGACAGGAAGGATCAAATATTACTGTTGAACGACTACGCTTTGATTTTTACTCCGGGAAAAAACCAACCGACGAAGAAATGAAAAAAGTCGGAGAAATAATGAATAAAAAAATAAAAGAATCCTTTCCCGTTTTATTCAAGATTATGCCAAAAGAAGAAGCTCTTAAAATAGGAGCTCGCTCTTTTTTTCGAGAAAAATATCCTGATATGGTAAAAGTATATTCTGTTGGAGATTACTCAAAAGAATTCTGCGGAGGTCCTCATGTCACAAACACAAAAGATATCGGAAAAATTGAAATCTACAAATTCGAGAAAATAGGAAGTAATTTATATCGAGTTTATGCAAAATGATAAAATAATAAATTTCCGTTTGACATTTATTTAGTTTTTATCTATATTGTTTGCTATGCCGCGATTAAAAAAATCACCAACAATTCCCTCAATACCAACTCAAGTTCCAGCTTTCCAAACATCACCACAGAATACGAATATATTATATGTCCTCTTAGTTATAGTCGCATTATTCTCTGTATACCTTTTTTTTAAAGTGCGAAATCTAGAACAAAAAATTGCGGGTGGGTCTACTGGTATAACACAAGGACAACAACTCTCTCCCCTTTCCGTTGATAACCTCAAAAAATACGCAAAAGATTTAAAATTAGATACTGGGAAATTCAATAAATGTCTTGATTCCGGTGAAAAGAAAGCTGCGGTTAATGCAGATGAAAGCTATGGAGCAAGTCTTGGAGTTCAAGGAACGCCGGGATTTTTTATCAATGGACGTTTTTTTGCTGGAGCCTTTCCTTTTGAATTTTTCAAAGAAGTCATTGATAAGGAAATTTCAGGGACTGCCACAGACAACTGCAACGATTACTCTGAAACATTGCGAAAATATTGTCAAGATGCGCAAAATAAAGCCTTTGATCCTGTTCCAAAAAAGGTTGAGTTAGGAAACGCCCCTTCCGAAGGAGCGTCAAATCCGAAAATTACCCTTGTTGAGTTTTCAGATTTTCAATGCCCATTCTGTACCCGAGCCTATCCCACAGTAAAAAAAATATTGCAAACATATAAAAATGATGTAAGATTATATTACAAACAATTTCCATTAACTAATATCCATCCATTTGCAGAAAAAGCAGCAGAAGCTTCACTCTGTGTTCTCGATCAGGGAGGGCAAGACAAATTCTGGAAATTCCACAATAAACTCTTTGAACTTCAATCGCAAGGATAATAACTTCTAATCCTTGCAATAAGTAATAGTTTGTAAATAAAACATTTCGGAAGTGTAAAAGATTTTTATAACAGGCAAATCTAGTTTTTTTAAATTTTTGTGACCCCACGGATATGGAATTGAAACCATATCTATAGTGATTTATTTAAAATATGCAGCGGATTACATTTATCCTTAAAAGAAAGTGATCAATTTCTCCTAAAAGAGAAATTGAAGATAGTTATTCATAAGTCAAATAGCTTTTTGAATCTTAAATAACCATCATGGTTACCTGCATATACTATCAATATTGCCGCTTTCTTTTTATTTATTAAATATAATATTCTATCTCCACCAGTTGGTGCATATCTATAATGATTGTGTTTTAATTTAACTACTGAATTCAATTCATCTGGCTCATTATTTGAAGGGAACGGAGATTTGGTCAATCTATTTTCCATTCTTTTATATTCTTCTGAAGATAAGCAATTCTTTAAATCATTCCATCCTTTTAATGCTTCACCCTTAGCATAAATATCATATTTCACATTAAGGAAGAATTTAAACTAATTTTGTAAATTTTTCAGGATGTTTATTAAATTCTTTTTTTAATAATTTAGTTTCTGAAATAAATGTCTTAGAATTTAATAATTCATCAATTATTAAGTCAACATTTAAACTAGCTTCTTCTGTATCCATAGACTCTCTAGTAAGTGTAAATGGAGTTTCTAAACTTTTGATATTTTGCATTAATCTCCAGTCTATTGGTGTTCCCATATTAATCTTTATTTTTATCCTTATTAAGGATAACTAATGATAATTGTTGTTGTAGAATTTTTAAAAGTGATTGCGCTACGTTAACTGGTATAACAACCTCAGTATTTATTTCGACTTTTACATTTTTTTCTTTCAGTATTCTTTCCTGCTCTTCGTCATTAGCGCCTGGTTTAATATCACAAAATTGGAGTGTAATCTCGGAAGCATTAGATACAACACGAATGTAATTTGAATAAATTCTTATACTATTATCTTTACGAAATGAAACTACTTTTATATTATCTTCTTTTTTATTATCTGCCATAATTGATTTATAAGCTATTATAACAAAAATGTCAATATAATCAACATTACTTGTTATTATGCTCTAAGAAATATCATTAATATTATCAAGGGTAAAATTAGCGGCTTTCAAAGATGGATATTTTGGAACCGAAAAATTATTGTCTACTTTTGCTCAACTAAATAGATAAAGGAAGCTAAAAAACCGGCACTGGTAAGCTAATCCTGACCTGTAAATCTTCTTTAGTCCTTCATTAAGCTCTAATCTATCACTTTGACCTAGGTGTCCAACTGTTTTATACTTATCTTCAATGCCCTTCTACTGCCCAACATGTAAAAATACCGCTG
>OBEQ010329095.1_pt1 | contig 14277 bp, 3 predicted proteins | sample 1670901 | NCBI WGS metagenome assembly OBEQ01 (sample SAMEA104232315, study PRJEB22302) | groundwater metagenome | biome: forest; feature: aquifer; material: groundwater | place: USA | collected 2011-08-07 | depth 5.4 m
GAGGCGGCGCGTTTTGGAGGAATACTTTTCCAGCTTCTTGAAAGCCATAATTTCAAAGTTGACGAGGCATTAGCATGATTTATTTATTCGGCACCTACCAGTTTCTCGCAGCGGCAAGCTATGGGACTTCCGTTGCCTGTTTCCTGCTGGCCATTCTTGTTTTTTGCGCAAACCCGCGCTCCAGGAGCTGCCGGCTTGCCGTCCTGTTTAAGTTATCGATTAGTTTTTGGGCATTCTTTTATGCGTCTATGTTTTTTCCATCGCCGCCCAAGCTTGGTCTTTTGATTTGCCGGCTGCTGATTTTGGGCAGCATTTTCGTCACCGTTTTTTTTACGCATTTTGTGCTGGTGATTGTCAAGAAGGAAAGAACCTTTAAGTGGGTGCTATGGCTGGATTATGTTTTTGCGTTTTTTCTGATTGGCATCCTGTTCGCAACCCGTCTCTTCGTGGTCGGGACGATTGCAAAACTTGATTTGCCCTCTTATGCCGATGGCCGGCCATTGTATCTCAGTGTCCCCATTTTTATGTCGATCAATGTTGTTTTTAGCTGCATTCAGCTGTTTCGGGGCATTGTCAAAGCGAAAGGATATCGCAAAAGCCAATTAACTATTTTTTTGCTGGGCGCCGGATTTGGTTTTGCGATGGGCATGCCAGGTTATTTGCTGGTCTTTGACATTCCTTTTAAGCCTGTGACCACGCCGCTTGTTATTATTTATCCTCTGCTTGTTGCGTACGGGATCATCAAACACCGGTTTCTGGATATTCAAAAACTGCTTAAAAACACCGTTGTTTTCTCGCTTTTATTTCTTTCACTATTGGCCGTTGTGTCAGGCGTCCTTTTTATTTTGAAAGATTTGTTGAACCGGAAAATGGGTGTTTCGGAACCTGTAGCGCAGGGTGCCGCGATTGCTTTGGCCATGTTGATTTACGGCCCGTTAAAACGGTTTTTGTCGCGGCTGACAAGCCGGCTCTTATACCAGCAGCAAACCCAGCCGGAGGTGATCTTTAGCCGGTTGTCCCGGGATCTTTTGAAAATAACGGAAGCGGACAAATTGGCGTCCCATATGACTCAGCGGCTTTCGGATATTCTGGCGTTGGAATGCATGACCTTTTATGTCCGATCTAAAAAGACCCCGTCTATTTTCGAGTGCCGCGCAAATGTGGGACGGTGCCGCAAAAAAGATATTCATCAAAGCAAACAGCTTGTCCAGGATCTGGAGCACCGGTGTGACTATTTGGTGAATCCGTATGGATTTGTTGAAAGCCGGATGTTGTCGCGTCAAAAACAGGGCGCTTTTGCACTGAAAAACTGGAAAGAAATCAAACAAGCGGCCATTTTAGAATTAGCGGCTTTGGGGGGTGTTGCGTGTTTTCCCATTTTTATAAAAAATATTCTGGCCGGGTTCGTGCTTGTCGGCGCGAAAAAGTCGGACGCCCCGTGGCGCGCAGAGGAATTTGGCCTGCTCAAAAGTTTTATGCAGCACTTTTCCCTGGCTTTCGCCAACGCGGAATACGTGGAGGCTATCCGGGGATTGCGCCGCAAAATTGCGACCAGCGAACGAGATGCCTCCGCGGGCGCGTTGATTGCAGGCGTAGATCACGAAGTCAAAAATCCTTTGCATGCCATGTCGTTGGAACTGAGCGCGCTCAAAGCGAATTTAACCAGCCCCAGGTTTCTTCGCGTGCGGTCTACTGCGGAAAAAGCGGTGACGGCCGCCATGGCGCATGTTCTTCAGGATGTCACCAGTATTCATGAAATCATCCGCCATCTTTCTGATCTGGCAGACCGTAAACCTTTGCAGATTTGCGAAGATGTTGTGATCGGGCCTGTTTGTGAGCGGGCGGTTCAGGAAATTACAGCGCTGGCGGGAACATCGCATGTGGCTATCCGCCAGGAAATCGCAGATAATTTTCCTTTAACCTGTGATACTTCAGCCCTTCACGAAATCCTGGTGAATCTGGTGCTCAATGCTGCTCAGGCGATTACGGGACGGGGGACCATTGTGATCCGTGCGTTCAAATCAAAAGGGGAAGCTTGTGTGGAAATCGAAGACACGGGTTCCGGAATTCCCGCCGGATGCCTCGAGAAAATCTTCGAGCCGTTCTTTACGACTAAAGACAGGCGAGGTTCCGGCGGTACCGGCATGGGACTTTTTATCGCACGCGAGTTTATGCAGGCCATGGGCGGGGAAATCCGGGTGCGCTCACAGCCGGGACAGGGGGCTGTTTTCAGTCTCATTTTTCCAGAGTTTTTGGCCATGGGGGCGGCGGCATGACGCATTCCTGTATTTTGAAACCCTATTCGACCAGCTCGTCATTGCGAGCGCAGCGAAGTTCGCCACAAAGCACGGCGGAATCCGTCCGACGAATCTCGCCGTGTTTTTTGGCGGATAATCTCATGATAGGCTACTTCAAAGGATTTTGTACACGGACACTGAAGAAAAGTTTTGTTTTTCTTTTGCTTTTTAGCGCGGTCTACGGCAGCGTGACTTTAATGAGTATTCTGATCCGGTTTTTGTGGAGAGGGATTCCCACATCGGCACTTTCCGCAAGTTCGTTTATTCTGGCCATGCTGATTTATGAGCCTCTAAGTGAAGTCGTCATTGGCGTAACGCGGAGAATTTTTTTTGAAAAAAAGAAAGATTATGCTCAGAAAATTCAGGAACTCACGGACCAATTTGCTTACGGGCACCATTCCGACCGGGTCGCGGAAGCCATGATGGATTATCTGACCCGTGAAATGGAATTGCAATGGGCGGCTGTTTATCTTAAGAATCCTGATGACAATCACTTTATTTTAAACTCTTGCTGGGGCGGGGTTCCTTTTAGAACGCTCGAATCTCAGGAACCTTTTTTAAACGTGTTAAGACGCGTCCGGAAACCCGTGGTCCTAAGACCCTTTGACGGGTTTGGACTGAACCGGGGGGAAGAACGGATCGTGATAAGAAAAGCGGGTGTGGCCGCCGCGGTGCCCTTTTTTCTTGAAGAGAATATTCACGGCGTCTTATTGCTGGGAAGAAAGAAATCGGAGGATGCTTTCAGCCGGGAAGAAGAAGCACTTCTTGAAACGGTGATGGAGAAGATCTCCATGTTTTTTCTTTCATCGGTCCTTTTGAAAGAAGCCGCGCGCTCAAGCCTTGAACTTGGGCAGAGATTAAAAATGGCGGCCCTGCGTAATTTGGCGCGGGGAGTGCACCATGAAGTGCGTAACCCTCTGCATGCCCTGTCGCTGTTTGCCGGTGCGACACTAGAAGAAATTCAGTCGCAGCGCTGGGACAATCTTTTGCCTGAGGATTTGATACGTCAGATCCATTCGCGTCTTGAGGCCATGCTTTCTGAAATTGCCCGCATCCGCGATTCTCTGGGGCGCTTTGCCCAATTTGCCCGGCCAGACAAGCAGGAAGTGCCTTTCGCACTGCGGCTGGATGAAGAAATTCATAAATTTTTGGCGTTGATGAAAGACGGGCATAAGCTGGATGACATTCGTGTGAACGCGCAGATTCTTGAGAGCTGCAAAGTTCTCGCGACGCCCGGTATTTTGCAGACAGCGCTTTTTAATTTGTTTAACAACGCCATGGAAGCGATGAAAGGCCATGGAGAAATTGATCTTGCCATTGCGAGCGAGACCGACGGGTTTGTAAAAATCTCCATGCGCGACAACGGGCCGGGTATCCCGCCGGAAATTTTGCCGCATATTTTTGATGAATATTTCACGACGAAGTCGGATTCTGAAGCCGCGGGCATCGGGCTTTCCATGCTTCGGCACCAAATTGAGAAAGTCGGCGGCAGGGTCGAGGCTTTTTCCGTGCCAGGCCAGGGCGCTGAATTTATCATCCATTTCCGCAGAGCCTAAGCGGCAAGTAATAAGCGACAAGCGATAAAAGGAGAATAGGGGACAGACAATATTCTACGGTCTGTCCCCTATGACGAACATGAAAACAATCATGATCATCGATGACGAGCCTCGAATCACAGAGGCCTTCATGCTGAATTTCCAATATGAGGAGGCTTTCAAAGTACAAGCCTTCAATGATGGCGCCGAAGCTCTAAAGCAGTTAAATCACACGGTACCCGATTTGGTCGTCCTCGACTGGCGGCTTCAAGGAGGCATTCAAGGGCGCGATATCTTGCGTCACCTCAAAGAGCGCCACCCCTTAATACCCGTTTTTGTTGTGACCGCCAGCATCCACTTCGTTGAAGAAATCGAATCCTTTAAACCCGCCGCCTGCCTCCTCAAACCCTGCCAGGATCTTAAAGACCGGATTATTCAGGCGCTGAAAGATTAGAAACGCTTTTTGGAACGCCCCCTGTTGTATAGCAGCATTGATCAAAAACGTCCTATCTATAAAGAACTATTTCCGATGGTGATTCGGGAGAATCACACCATTCATCGATTCAGAGCTCACCGGCATGGCATCCGGTTCATGGCTGTTCAGAAAAATTGATAGAAAAAGATTATTTTAGCACAGACAAAGATAACCATGATTCAAAAATGGGAACCCTGCCGCCAAACCTTTAAAATATTGATAGAGAACTTTTTAAAACTCTTAAGTTTAAATATCAATTTTAAATTTATAATATCTATTTTAAATAGATTCCGGCGATAAAAAAGCTGTTTTCATATTGCGGTGTTTAAAACCGCTGGTTATAATTCCGGCAACATGCTGAAAAATAAAATTATCCGTATAGCGGCATGGGTGACGCTTGTCAGCTTTGTCAGTTTTGAGCTGGGGTATGCCCAAGGTATTCCGGTAACCCAGATTCTTAATTCCGATGTCCCTCCCGAAAAAAAAGCGGATAATACGATAGAGCCAGTCCCCAATCGGAATGACACATTTCTTCCATCCGGTTCGCTCGATTTTCTCGGAAATACAAATCCAATAAGCTTACCGGAACCTGAAATCCCTGTTCAGAAAACATCAAGAACATTGAGTGAAGTAGTGCAAGAACCCGTCCGCGCTTCCGAGACGATTTTTGAAGCGGAGTCCATGCAGACTGAAGGCGGTGCGTGGAACGGCGGCAATTATCAAACTATCTGGGGGGATGGAAAACTTAAGAAAAATTATCAAATCCAGGAGTCCGGAATTTATGAAATTGAAGTAATGGCTCTCGGAATTGACGCCGGTCAGCAGCCCCCGCCCAAAATGAGAGTGATGGTGGATGGCGTAATGGCCGGGAAAGCCATCCCGGTTTTAAATGACAATTGGAATTATAAAAGTTACCTGGTGAGCGGGTTGAAATTAACCCCGGGGGCTCATGAGATCAGCCTTGGCGTCTATACGTCTCTTGCAGGGCAATACCTTGGCATTGACAAGATGATCATAAGAAAAACGGGCAGTATCGCGAATGAATCTGTAAGGACTTCGATTGAAGCGGTTCAGATGCAGGCCAGCGGCGGGATTTGGCAGGACGGCGATCATGTTGGGCTTTGGGGCGATGGAGAATTGCATCTGAGTCAGAATATAACGGAATCAGGGATTTATCAAATTGAGGTTGTGGCGGTGGGTGATGACGGAGGATTAAGCCTGGCCCCGTCACTGCGGGTGATGGCGGATGGTGTCATGGCGGGGAATGAAATCGAAGTCAAGAACAGCAACTGGAATTACCAAGGGCATGAATCGGGGCAAATTGAGTTGAGCGCTGGGATGCACGATTTGAGGATTGGGGTTTATTCAAAACTGGCGAACCAGTTTCTGGGCGTAAAAAGAATCATATTAAGGAAAGTAGCGGAAATTGCATATGAATCTGTAAAGAAGTCCGTTGATGCGGTGAGTCTGCAGGCCAGCGGCGGGGTTTGGCAAGGCGGCGACACTGTAGGGCTTTGGGGCGATGGGGAATTGCATCTGGCTCAAAATATAGCAGAATCAGGGATTTATGAGATCGAAGTCGTGGCGGTGGGTGATGACGGGGGGTTAAAACCGCCGCCAGCACTGCGTGTGATGGCCGACGGTGTGATGGTTGGGGGTGAAGTCGAGGTCAAGAACAGCAACTGGAATTATGAAGGGCATGAATCGGGGCAGATTGAATTGAGCGCCGGGATGCACGATCTGCGGATTGGGGTTTATTCCAAGCTGGCGAATCAATTTCTGGGTGTGAAGCGAATTATATTAAGGAAAGCAGCTGAAATCGCGTATGAATCTTTGAAGACGTCCGTTGATGCGGTGAGTCTGCAGGCCAGCGGCGGGGTTTGGGAGGGCGGCGACACTGTAGGGCTTTGGGGCGATGGAGAATTGCATCTGAGTCAGAATATAACGGAATCAGGGATTTATGAGATCGAAGTCGTGGCGGTGGGTGATGACGGGGGATTAAAACCGCCGCCATCACTGCGTGTGATGGCCGACGGTGTGATGGTTGGGGATGAAGTCGAGGTCAAGAACAGCAACTGGAATTATGAAGGGCATGAATCGGGGCAAATTGAGTTGAGCGTTGGGATGCACGATTTGAGGATTGGGGTTTATTCAAAACTGGCGAACCAGTTTTTGGGCGTAAAAAGAATCATATTAAGGAAAGTTGTAGATCTGCCCTACTACGAACCGGCAACAACCACAGTTGGCGCGCTGCAGATGCAGGCCAGCGGCGCGACTTGGAGCAGCGGAGAATATATCGCGCTGTGGGGCGACGGGGAATTGAGTCAGACACAGAATATAACCGAATCGGGAATCTATGAAATGGAGATCATTGCGGTTGGCAGTGACGGAGGACTAAGCCCGGCACCGTCCTTTCGAGTCATGGCGGACGGCGTCATGGTTGGGGATGAAGTTAAGATTGAGAACAGCAACTGGAATTTCAAGGAATATACATCCGGGCCAATGGAGTTGAGCGCTGGGATGCACGATTTGAGGATTGGGGTTTATTCGAAACTGGACGGACAGCTGCTGGGTGTGAAGGGAATTATTTTGCGGAAAGTTGCGGATATTCAACCGGTGGCGACAGTCGGAGCGCTGCAGATGAAGGCCAGCGGCGCCACGTGGAGCAGCGGAGAATATGTCGCGCTATGGGGCGATGGGGAATTGAGTCAAGCTCAGAACATCACCAAATCGGGAATCTATGAAATGGAGATTATCGCGGTTGGCAGTGACGGAGAATTAAGCCCGGCGCCGTCTTTTCGCATCATGTCGGATGGCGTCATGGTTGGAGATGAAGTTAAAATTAAGAACAGCAACTGGAATTACAAAGTGTATCAATCCGGGCCAATCGAGTTGACTGCCGGGATGCACGATTTGAGGATCGGGGTTTATTCAAAACTGGCGAACCAGTTTCTGGGCGTGAAGGGAATTATTTTGAGGAAAGTTGCAGACTTTCCCTACTACGAACCGGCAGCCGCCGCAGTTGGCGCTCTCCAAATGCATGCCAGCGGCGCCACGTGGAGCAGCGGGGAATATATCTCGCTTTGGGGCGACGGGGCATTGCATCAGGCCCAGAATATCGCCGAACCGGGCACCTATGAAATGGAGATCATCGCAGTTGGTCATGACGGAGGCCTAAGTCCGGTACCATCCCTGCGCGTTACGGTGGATGGTGTTATGGCCGGCGGCGAAGTAAAAATCGGCAACAGTAACTGGAATTACAAGGACTACAAAACGCAGCCCTTTAAGTTAAGCGCCGGGATGCACGATCTGAGGATTGGGGTTGATTCAAGGCAGACTGGTCAATACCTTGGCGTGAAGGGAATTATATTGAAGAAAGTAAAGGATGCGGCGGCCCCGGTTGTGGTATTTACCTCTACTGCCACTACGGTTAATTCAGACTACACGCTTCAGTATACGGTTGATGGGATGGCACACCAAGAGAACTGGCATTTAGCGCCAGGCGCCAACACATTGATCATTGAAGCAGGGAACAGCTCCGCACCTTACTTTTTCAGCTATCAGGTCAATAATTCCAACGCCCCTTTGATTCCGCTGACCACCCAGCTCATTCAGATGCCCTATATCCTTCATCCGGAAGCGGTGTCGAATACTGCCACGGATCAACCGGTCCATTTCAATCTTGATCTGACCCAGATGCAAACAGCCTCGAACCAAAAACTTTCCGACTTGCTTGGCGGCGATAGCGCCGAACTTTGGCAGCCTCAGTTCGATGATCAAGGACAATTGACCGATGGGATTCTTAAATTTCAGGATGACCGCGTGCTGCAGATCCTGCGAGGGAAAATACGTCAAATCCTCGAACCGTCGGGAGAGTTGAGCCTCTATTCGGCAACAGGGGAACTTGAAAACAGGATGGATTCCTCAGGCATTTCTTCGACGATGACAACGCGTTTGGATAGTTTTACGACGAGGGTGGCGTCTGCTTCTGTCATGAGTTCTGCCGGCGGAACCGCATTCTACGATGCCCAGGGTAGCTTACGCCGCGCTACAAACAGCGGCGAAACGATTGTTTATGACGGCGGCATGCTGAAGCAGATCAAAACGGCCGCCGGAGTGCTTCTCAATTTTCAAATCACGGCCATTTCAGGCGGTTTTGAAACCCGTCTTGAGAATTCTTCCGGGGATACAAGTACAAAACCCATCTTGCTGCGTTACGACGCCAACAAACAATTGATCCATCTTGAAAGCTCCAACGGTTCAAAATTCGATTTTCAAAACGGCATTTTGACACAGGCTGTCGACGCGGCCGGTAATCAAACCCAGTATACCTATGATAACTCGCCGCTCGGTGATTTTATCGGATTTCACGTCAACCGTGCCGGTGTGCGGCGAATTTATGATGAGCAAGGCCGGCTTTCCCAGATTATCACCGCAGACGGAGTTTCGGCGACTGTGGCCAATCATACGATCGCAAAGCTGGATTTGGGCGGCGGTACGGTTGCCACAGACCTTCATTTTGACAGTATCGGAAACATTGCGGAGACAAAGGTCACCCATAGTGACGGCTCTATTTCTCACTATCTCAATGGGACACTCGCAGATATGGCGTTGCCGGATCATTCGCTCGTCACCTTTGTAAACGGCAAGGCCAGCCAGCTCAAGACCGGTGACGGCCGGACTTATCGTTATGTTTATGCGCTTGATGCTTCGGGTCATGAAACAGACCAGGCGCTGCGTGCAGACCTTATTTCCTACACGAGCGGCGCCGGAAACACGCTCACGGTAACCGATGGCAGCCTTACCGGTTTTTCGCTGACAAGCAATAACCCTTTTGATCAGTTTTCAGGCGGGACGGCATTGCAAGGCACTTCGACGTTTATTCCTCTTTTGAAGACGCCGTCCAATCTCATTCGCAATTTAAAGCTGGATGCTAACGGGAAAATGATTGATGCCGAGATTCTAAATCACAACGGAGACCAGTATTTTATTCTTGGTGGAAAACTGGACCGGATTATCACGATCAACGGAAAGGTTTTAACATTCACGGATCAAAGTGTCCCGCCCGTACCGCCCGCTGCCATACCGCTGACTGCGGATGAGACGGCTTACAAAAATCAGCTGGCTGAACAAAGCCTTCAGTATTTTAAATCAGGCCAGGGTGTTGATGCGGCAACCGGCTTGCCGTACGACGATCTCAAAGAAGACGGCACTCCCGAGCGCCGGACTCAGCCCACTGCGATTGGATTTTATCTGCAAATTCTGGGCGCGGTACTGGACGGTTCCTATGCGTCCGGCACGATGAGCAAACAAGACGCGTTGAATGCCGCGCAAAAAGCAATCGGATCACTGTTAACCATGCAATCTCAGATCAGCTGGAAAGGACTTGTGCCTTTTGCCAATCTGGGAACCCCCTTCACGCGCTATGGGAATGAAATCGGCTTTGGAGATAATGCCAATCTGGCCCAGAGCCTGGCAGTGTTTATCGGATCGGTCGAAAATGCGAAAATAAACCCCCAGCTGAATCTCGCCGGTCTGAATGCGTTGATTTCTCAAGCGGAATCATTTATCAGCAATCAAGGCCAGGGATTTACGAGTTTTTATGATTCCGGGCTGGGGCTGTTCCGCTCTTCCTATAATGCGGCGCTGGGTGTTTTCAGCGGCGCCAATGACCGGTTGATGAACGAATTTAGAACCGGCACTGCGTTTGTGATCACGCGGTTTAATCTGCCCCAAAAAGCCTGGGATAGTCTTGTGACCGCCACAAGGTACTATTCAGATCAAAATTTTAACAGTGTCCTGAATGCCGTCCCTTTTGACGGCAGCGCTTTTCAGATGTTTTGGCCGCTTTTGAGGGCTGGCGAGGAACTCAATCCTGAAATGAAAGCTGCGGCGTGGAACTTTTTATATTCCTTGGCGGATTATGCGGCTAAAAATCATTTGCCGGGTTTCCCGTCGGCAAGTTTTGATCCCTCAACGAATGATTATCAAGGCAAACTGGGCGTCCCCGATTTGGCGGAAACGCGGGACGCACTCAATAGCCGTACGGTTTCAGTGTACGCGCTCGCCTCGGCGTATGCGCTGGCGCCGCAACTTGTTTTATCATGGCTGAAGGCGATACAAACCCAGTATCCGGCGCTTCTCGGCCCCTATGGATTCTATGATTCCCTTGCTTTGCCGGCGGCGAACACCATCGGATCTGCCGTGGTTGGGAAACGCATTTATGCCATTGACCAGGCGAGCTTCCTCCTGGGCCTGTTCAATAATGCGTCTGCTGACTTTAATAAATATCTCGACACGCGAGGTTATCGAAACTCTTTTGACGGGCTTTATGACCATCTGCGCCTGAATATTCCTCCCGTTGATCAAAAATTGCCCGCATCCCCATTTGGAACGGGCGCACTGACAACCGTGTCTGCGCCCGCAGAGCCGGCGAAGGGTTTCCACCTTTCCGGGATTTCTAATGCTCAGAACGGGCAAGTCAATTTTGATTATCAGCTTTCGCCTCAAGGCGCGTTGAGTGACGTGGACGTCCATTACGATCGCGATGGGGTTGCACGCAATACGGACCTTCTGACTTATTTTGAGCAAACCGGAAATCTTGATGAGATTCCTTATCTTCTGAATTCTGCGCCGGTTAATTTGTTTGATCAGAACGTCGAACAGGGCGCGGTTTTTACGGCAGGGCAGGGTTCGGCGGTGGAATCTAAAGTTCAGGATGCGCGGCGCGGGTTCGTCAAAGCCTTCGACTACCAGCAGGTTCCGGGCGGGCAGCCAGTCGGCTATTACGCCAAATTTAACGACCTCGATTTATCCCATGTTGATTTCCTCACCTTCAGCGTGCGGCGCAACCCAGGCTCAAGCGGGCCGCAATCGCTGGAAGTAAAACTTGAAGGTCTCGGGGAAAGTTTTATTGTGGATTCCATTCCCGAAAACTGGACACGGATTGTTTTGCCCCTGAAAAAGCCCAACACCGATCTTAGCCGGGTTGGCATCTTGATTCATGATCAGGTCTCGAAAGTTCAGTCGGGGCGTGTTTATCTCGGCGACATTTCACTCTTCAGCATGAAAAATTATACGGCGGGTTCCTGGCAGCAGGCCGTGGGGCTCAATTCGGCGCAGATTGAGTCTTTGGCGCATAATTATTTAACCGGCGGAAACACGAATACGCCGGCGCAGGATAAAACCATTATTACCAATCTTAAATTAACTTCAGACGGTGGAATTGAATCCGCGCAGGTCCAGTCTAAGAATGGTTCCCTTCTGTTTATTCAAGACGGCCAGGTGACCAAAACCGTCACACCTGACGGTAAAACGATTCTTTATAAAAATAGCTATGCGGATACTGTGACGGCTTTATCCGGTAACACCGCGGCATTTTCTTATGGGCGCGATTTTAAGGGGGATATCCGGCAAGTTTTGCTTTCAGAAGCCGGGATTCAGCGCCTTTACACCCCGGACGGAAAACTTCAGCGGCTGATTTTAAACGGCCTGTCAGGCGGTCTCAGCCAGGGTATTCTGACCAGCCTGCGCACCCGCTTTGAATCCATCACCGATCTTCAGGGCGATGAATTCGGGCATATCAAGAACGCCAAAATCAGTTTGAATGACGGGCGTGTCTTGATGATTCAAAATTATAAATTAGTCCAAACCATTCTTTTGAGCGGGACAGAGGTTTCCTATGACGGCGATGGGTATGTGACCTCGATTCAATCCAAACAAGGGCTTTCCGAGTATCTTTATCAGAAAGACGTCACCGGGCAGATCACGCGGGTGGATGTCCGCTATACCGAAGGCGGAAATACGGTCGTTAAAAATCTGGTCCCATTCTTGCGCGAAGATAACCGTGTTGAAGAGGCCGCGATCCTGCTTGAAACGCCGCTGGTGAACCTGACTGAAGTCGCGTCCAATATCGGCGCGTTTTTTACCGCCGGCCGTGGATTTGTCAGCGAGACCAAAGTCACTGACCCTGCCCGCAATGATGTTCTGAAGGTCGATTACACAATCCCATCGAACCCGTCTTTCATGGGGATTTACTTCCGCTTTCCAAACATTGACCTCTCAAAATATAAAATTATGAACGTCGCGCTAAAGGGGGCCGCAGCCGGCGTGCAGCCTTCAGTGACCATTGAGCTCAAAGGGCCGGGGAATGACCGGATTCAGCTCAACAACCTTTCCAGTACCTGGACGGACACCAACGTACCGATTGACAATTTGAATTCCAGTATTTATGAAGCGACGCTCTTGATCAACCCCACCCAGCTTAATTCGCAAGGCACGCTTTATCTGGATGATATCTCCTTTTTTAATGTCCGCAAAATTAATGCGCAGGCCTGGCAGAACCAGCTTTCTTTTAATCAAGCCGATCTTGAACAATTCGCAAACACAGTCACTAAAGCGCCGCTGGTGGATCCCACGCTATACCAATTGCCTGTGCCCGGTTTTCAGGAACTGAAAGATTTTAACGGGCTTCCGGCGGTGCTTCATTTTGATGCCGCCGGCAATGTCGTTCAATTGACGCGCGGCGATGGCGCCGTGATTGACGTGAACGGAAATGTGCCCATAAACGTCCGGCTTTCCAACGGCCAGGTGATTGCTTATCAAACCGATACGGCCAAAAATATCACGTCGGCCACGGTCATGGATTCTCAAACTCAAACGGCCAGCACCGCTCAATATGCCTATGACAAAGCGCGCAGCGTCACGCTCTCAGACGGCAGCCAGCTCCAATATCACTACGAGTTTGATGCCCAGGGCAATGAAGTGACGGTTGTGATCAATCCGCAGACGGGAGAGATAAAACGATTTGTGAACGGACAGATTCAGTCTTCGAATAATGGCGGTGGTTTGGTGACCACCTATACGTTTGACACGACCGGCAATTTAAAAGAATCACAGCTTACTTTCCGGGGTAAAGCCAATCTTGAAGTCACCAGGTATGAAAAGAGCGGCGATAAAACGTTGATTACCGATTCGAGCGGGATCACATGGATTTATGACGCCGGCGGTATTTTGGTCCAGCACCGCACGCCGGACGGATTACTTTATCAGCACACCACCGCGGCAGATGAGCACGGCCAGCTGCAGCATTTGATTTTTATGATCGAGAACGACGCCGCGGATGGCACCAAGATTTATTATGAAAACGGTGAGATCAGCCGTATCGTTTTCTCCAACGGGGTTTCCTTTATCAAACCTCAATATGACGACGCCCACAATTTAAGCGGCGCGCAGGTGCTTTATGAGGACGGCAGTAAGGTGGATTACACCAACCAGTTTGCGGTCAAGATCACTAATCTTTTCGGTGATGTGACAGCCTACCAATTACCCAGCGGCAAAATCACGCTTGAAACGGACAGCGGCGGAAAGGTTGCTTTTGTCCGTATTGATAAAGACGGTATGACTCTGCGTTACAACCGCGATGGCGATTTAGTGAATCTAATCACGGCGGATAACACGCTCTACCAATACATTTACGAAGAGCAAAACGGCGTGCGCACCGGACGTATGAAAGTTTACCGCCGCCAGCTCGCGCAGGTAGCGGGCATGCCGGTTCCTTTCCCCGTCACGGTGGATTCCGACAGCTATGGAACCATGCACGTGATCATCAATAATCAGCTTGTGCAAACCTTCTCAAACAATGTCCAGATTCTTGCGATCAATCCGGCAAATGGCAGTATTGATTCCGGCATCACCCTGAACATGGCGCTTACCGGCATGGGACAAAGCGCGCTTGATTTTGTCAATGCCATGCCTGACGGCGAATACGCGCTTGTGATTTATCCGCAGACCTCAACAGGCTATAGCACGGACAGCGCTAATTTCATGACGGCACTCGAAGAAATTGGCGGCTCGCGGAACAAACCCTACATGGCTTCCAAGCCCTGGATGCTGCTGGCCCAAAAAGGCGTTCTACCCGGCCAGGCGTATGACAGTTTCACCAATTATCAGTTCAATGGCGGAACGATCC
>OBEQ012386568.1_pt1 | contig 14275 bp, 8 predicted proteins | sample 1670901 | NCBI WGS metagenome assembly OBEQ01 (sample SAMEA104232315, study PRJEB22302) | groundwater metagenome | biome: forest; feature: aquifer; material: groundwater | place: USA | collected 2011-08-07 | depth 5.4 m
TTCATTCCAATTTAATGCATTTCCCGGTGTATTTATGCCACCTGATTTAGCTTCTAAAGCAACCCTTGCTGATCCTAATTTAGCTAATAATTTTCAATATCCATCTGGTCTTATACCACCACAATTAGGTAACAATGGTATGGTTACAATTGGATTTATACCGTCAACTATAATAGATAACTTTAGTAACAGTGATAATCTAAAAATATTTGTTGGCAATGGTAAATCTCAAGATGTTCAAGGTAGTGTTTTTGTACTTAACACAAGTAATCAAGAACAAACACCAGCTCAACCTAATACTAATATTGCAGTTTTTGATCCGGCTAAAGATATAGATCTATTGATCAACTCACTACAAAACCTTGATAGCAAAAATATAGATCAGGTTTTTGGTAATTCTGCCGTAGTATTAGCAGGAGCACTTAGTGTACAAGAACAGCCACTAGCTATTCCAAAAGAAATATCTAATTTAGCTAGTAACTCTGTTAAATTAGGAAATGTTGAATTTGATGACTTGCCCCCTGTTAGTTTAAATGACATTCTTGGTACAGCAATAAATGGCTTCACGACCAGTACCCCCACTTCTGGTGATATTACAAACTCAAATAATCAAACACCTACAGAAAATGTTGATTTAACAGGCATATTTACTAATAACAGTATTAAAGATCCATTTCTTCCAGCTACTAGTGATAGCTCACCTACTGGTGGTGATAGCTCAACACCTGCCAGTGGTGACAGCTCAGTACCTGCTAGTGGTGATAGCTCAACACCTGCCAGTGGTGACAGCTCAACACCTGCTAGTGGTGACAGTTCAGCACCTGCTAGTCCACCAGCTCAGTAGTGGCAACTCTTCACCATAAATGCAAATCAAAGATGTATAGATTCATAAGTTTGTTTACAGCTAATAAATAATCTCAAACCACTGTCACAAAAATATAAGGTTTTCCTATAATTGTTTCTCAGATAGAATCGTTTCAATATTTTCTTTGGAAAGCAAATTAATAGCTGCTTTTGATTGTTTTAAGACAATGTCAAGAAAGAAATCCAACCATTTGCTAATATCTTCCTTATTTGATTTAAATGTTTTTTGACTTTTTCTTAATGCTATATAGTAATTAGGTCTATTGTCCTCAATTAACTTCTCATGAGAAACATATGGCATATATAAATATCCTTCTTTGAGCAATAGAAGGTTAGTTAAAATACGAGAAAGCCTGCCATTACCATCTTGAAATGGATGAATATTCAAAAATTCAACTATAAAATTACCAACCACAAATAAGAGATGAAGGGTTTTCTTATCCAATATCCCCTTAGTCCATTCAACAAGTTCAAGCATTTCTTTTGGAGTAAGGTAGGCTGGTGTTGTTTCAAATAAAACACCAATTAAATATAATAAAGAATAAAAAAGTTGATAAATGCGTTTAATTAAAACATGAGATATATGTTAAAAACAAATTCACGTTTAATTTTCTCTTTGTTATTTAGTCTTTTCTTGGCCTGCTATGTTCAGCACCGTGTATTTTTTGATCTTACAGCTATTAATGATGATATTCGTAATCAAATTTATTGGATGGCTCGCTTAATAGATCCTAGTCTTTTTCCAAATGATTTCATTGCCTCCTATTTTACTCAAAACAGTTTAGTTTCTCCAGTTCTTTATTTCTTATACAAAATAGCAGCTAACTGGATAGACCCAGTAAGGTTTAGTCAATTCATTCCTTTTATATTAGTTCTTATCTCAACATTCCTTCTTTTTAAGATAGCTGAAACTTATTCAAACAGTCATTATGCTTTTTGGGTTACATATATTTTTAATCTTTTTGTTTGGAAGATTAGTAATCTATCAGGTGGATTACCAAGATCATTCTTCTATCCATTTATGTTTTTATTTTTATGGTTTTATATTACTGAACGATGGATATGGTTAATTCCTTGTTTTTGCCTACAATGTTTAATTTATCCTCCAATATTCTTTCTCTCAGTAGGTATGGTTATTTTAGAATTATTTCTTGATAGAAAAAAATCTTTTCAATCAGTCAAAATATCTTATGTTTTGATTGCAATTACAATAGGTCTGTTTGTATTGTATTGCCGTTACTCGAATTACAATAGCAATGATTTTGGTTCTCTTACAACTTTAAAAGAAGCCCTGTCAATGCCTGAATTTTACTTGGATGGCAGGATTAAAGCTTTTCCACTTGCATACAAACTAGCACATAAAGAATTATTTTTAGAAGGCATTAACAATCTACTAATTGGACTTCATCATAGGAATCTTTCATTTTTTTCGCTTTGTCTGCTTTCTCTATTTTTTGCTTTAATTGCAATATTTTTTTATAAAAAAGATTTGTTTTCTAAATACTGTTCTATCCCCCGGTGGATTTGGAGTCTTTCAGTTGCTTCAATTATTATATATTTTCTGGCTTTAATAGCTTCATTTTATTTATATCTTCCACAACGTTATATTCAATTTGGACTTCCTATATTGTTAATATTTTTAAGTGGCAGTATATTATATCAATTTACTTCTTCTTCTACTTTACAAAAAAGATACAAAGTTATAGTCATACTTTGTTTATTACTAATTTCATCACACTACTGGATAGAAGATCTAATTTCTATTGGTCCCAAAGGGAGAAATGTTCTTGACTATTTGAAAAGTGTTCCTAAAAATGCATTAATAGCAGCCCCATTAAAATTAGCTGATGATATTCCAGCTTTTTCTCATAGGAGTATACTTATAAGTTATGAGGCAAATATTCCATTTCATAAAAAATATTATACAGAGATAAGTTCTAGAATAAAGGATTGGAATGGTGCATATTATTCAAATAATTCAATCCTTATTAAGGATTTTGTGAAAAAGTACAACGTAGACTATCTTGTAATCGATCAGAGAGATTTTCAAGGTAAGAATAGCAGTCTAACTTTAAGTCAAATACCTGAAGCCTGTAAGCTCTCTCAGTTTGGTCGTTACAGCATTCTTCCTGGTAAGAAAGTTTACCCTGGAAATTGTTTTGATTAGTCTGTAGTTTACTTCTTAGGTTTGTATGTGATAAACCAAATTTGATGTTGTGGGATCAAGCAGCTTTTTTATTTCACAAACCTCTTATAAACCACCGGTATAACTAACAATGTCAATGCAGTAGCACTAATCATTCCACCTAAAACAACAATAGCCAATGGATGTTCAATTTCTCTTCCTGCTCCTGGCAAAAGTGCAAGTGGTAACATTGCAAGCATTGCAGTAAGTGCTGTCATCAGTATAGGAGGAAGCCTGTCTAGAGCTCCTTGTTTTACTACTGATTCAATTGGCAGATCAGGATTTTCCTTTTGAATATCAAAGAATCTATTTACAAGTAAAATCGTGTTTCTTGTTGATATTCCAAATAGTGTTATAAATCCAATTAAACTAGCAATACTTAGAACTCCACCAGTTAATGCAATTGCAAATATCCCCCCAACTAATGCAAGTGGTAAGTTAATCATTATTATTGATGACACTTTAAATGACTTAAATGCAAATGAAAGCAAAACATAAATTGTAATTAAAACTAAAGTACTAAGCAAAAATAATTTCTTACTTGTTTCTTTTTGTTGTTGATAATCACCTTCAAATTCAATACTATATCCCTCTGGTAAATTAATTTTGCTGTTAACTGTTTCCTGTGCTTTTTCTGCTACTCTTGATAAATCTGCCTGTTTTGCACTAGCTAAAACCACAATGCACCTTGAAATCTTTTCTCTGTGTATAACGTTTGGACCTGTTGATTTTTGTACATCTGCAAGCTGACCAATTGGCACTTTAATCATACTTGGCGTATCAATAAAAGTATTTTTTATAACCTCAAGATTTGTTCTAAATGGTTCTTCAAACCATACAAAAAGATCAAATCCTTTTTGTCCTTCAATAATTCTTTGATTGACAGCTAAACCATTGTATGCAGCTTGTACAGCTCTTACAAGGTCACCAACTTTTAATCCATATCTTGAAGCATTTTCTCTTTTAATCTTTATGTGAACCTGAGGTATATCAGTTATCGGTTCTACTATTACATCATTCAGTCCCTTTATCGTATCAAGTTTCTGAGCTACTTCATTTGCTTTACTCTTGAGAACTTGAAGATCACTTCCATATATCTTTATTACAATTGGAGCTCTTTGTCCAGTTAAAACATCTTCAATACTTTCAGTAACAAATGATCTAATTATTGCCTCTACTCCTGGCAACTGTTCAAAACTTTCTCTTATTTTGTCAATAAGTTTTTCTTTTGTTGCCTGAGATATACCACTTTTTAGAATAATGTCAAAATGACTGAGGTTTGAAGATATGGGCTCATCTTCAATCTCTGATCTACCAGCCCTGTTACCAACTCTAACTATTCCAGGATACTTACGTAAGATTCTTTCCATCTCTAATGCAATTGTTTGTGTTGTAGATAGACTGCTTCCAGGAGGAGTGTAAGCCATAACAACAAGATTTTCTTCCCCAAATTCAGGTAAAAATCCTCTCCCAAGTGAAGTAAAAATAACGATCCCTAAACATAAGACTACTGCCATAGTAATGGCTAATTTTTTAGGCTTCTCTAAAACTTTAGTTAGCAAAATAAGATATTGTTGCTTTAAGCTGGTAATAACTGCTGGTTCATGTGTTGCAAAATCCTGATTTCTCGATAAAAGAAAAATACACATAGCTGGAGTAATAGTTAAAGCAACAAACAATGATGAAAGAATCGCAGTTATATAAGCCCATGCTAAGGGTTTAAATATTTGCCCAGCAAGTCCACCTAAAAATAATACAGGTATTAAAACTACTGCAATTATATAAGTTCCATAAACAACTGAATGCCTTACCTCAACAGCCGCATCATATATAACGTTAAATATTGGTCTTGGGGTAGCGCTTGATTTATTTTCTCTAAGTCTTTTGTGTATATTCTCTACATCTATAATTGCATCATCTACAATTTCACCAACTGCAACAGCTAGTCCACCTAATGTCATTGCATTGATTGTTTGACCAAATGCATTTAAGACTAAAATTGCAACTAAAAGTGAAAGAGGAATTGCAATTAAGCTAATAAAACCTGTGCGAAAACTTCCTAAAAATATAAATAAAATAACAGTAACTAATATTGCCCCCTCAATCGCTGATACTAAAATGTTTTTTATAGAAGTATTTATAAAGTCTGACTGACTATAGGTTGTAGTTATTTTAATATCTTCTGGCATTGTTTTTCTTAGATTTTCCAATGCCAGTTTAATTTGTTTTGTTAGTTCTACAGGGTTAACCCAAGGTTGTTTGCTAACTTTAACTATTACTGCTTCTTTCCCATTCACACTTCCAAAACTTCTTTTAAAGGTTGCTCCGATTTTTACCGTTGCAATATCTTTTAGATAAATTGGAATCCCATTCCTTTCACTAATTACAGAATCACGGAGCTCAGTTATAGACTGAATCCTTCCAATCCCTCTAATCAAATATTCTCTATCAGCTTCCAGTAAATATCCTCCACCAAGAATGACATTTGCTTCGTTAACCGAATTTATTACTTCATTTAAACTTATGTTATATTCTTTAAGCTTGTTCGGGTTAATTAAGACTTGATACTGCTTACGCTCACCACCATAAACCTCAACTTTAGCCACACCTGGTATTGAAAGTAATTTATTTTTAATTTCCCAATCCGCAAAAGTCCTGAGCTTCATGAATGAAGTCTTTTTACCTGTTAAAGCAAAGAAATATACACCTCCTATGGGAGCAGTTATTGGGGATAAAAACGGTGAATTAATTCCAGATGGAAAAGAAGATGATACTGATTGTAATTTTTCAGAAACTAATTGTCTGGCAATAAAAATATTGGTTGTCCAATCAAACACAATTGTAATAAAAGAAATACCTTCAATTGAACTGCTTCTAATAACTTGCACTTTTGGTATTCCACTTAATGCACTTTCTAAAGGTATTGTTACTATTGATTCAACTTCTTCAGGAGCAAGCCCTGGTGCATATGTCTGCACCACCACTTGTGTTGGAGCAAATTCAGGCAATACATCAATTGGTGTTTGAAAAGCTACTACCAGACCATATACAAATAAAACTAATCCTAGAAATAAAACAAGTAATTTGTTTTCTAGTGACCATCTTATAATTCTATTTACCATAATACAGCTTTAGGAAAGGTTGGTTTTCTTCCTCTTCAGGAAGAGAAAAGCTATAAGTAAAATAAAGAATATATTAATAATAATCTGTAACAAATTAAAATCCGAGCTTTTCTCGTCATCATCTTTATTTTTATCTTTCCCATATTGCAGTTGATAAGAGCCTTGAGTAACAATAGACTCTCCATCCATCAAGCCAGAAATAACAACGACTGTATTTGAGTCATGGGATTCTGTTAAAATCTTTCTCGGCTCAAAAGAATCTTTGTTTTTTACATATACGAAATGTTGATGTTTGCCTTTAGTATCTTCATTATCACTTTGAACTAAAGCACTCTCAGGAATAATAATAGACTTCACCTTACTGCCACTAATAATTTTAAGCTGAATAAAAGCACCTGGTTTTAATAAATCCTTTATATTAGCTAACGTGGCTTTTACTGGTAATACTCTTGTATCCTTGTTAATGATAGAACCTATATATGTTAACTTTCCTTCAAATATTTTATCTGGAATCCCATCAATAATAACTTGTACATTCTGACCAAGTGAAACTTTACCGATATCTTTCTGAAAAATATCTGCACTTGCCCAAACTGTAGAAAGATCAACACCACGAAAAAGTATTTGATTAGAATTAACAACTTGACCTAAAGATATATTTCTTTCTACGATAGTGCCTGATTTTTGAGCCTTTACAGTAAATTCTCCTTGCTCAGAAATATCTGACGAGTACGTTATGATCTTTAAATTATCCTGGGCAGCATGCAGTTTTGCTTCTGCTGTAGCCAACAAACCTTTAGCAATTTCAAAGTCTTTTTTAGGAGTGATTTCCTCTTCAAATAATAATTTTTTCCTTTCATACTCATTCTTTGCTACCTCAGATTCTGCTTTAAACTGATTAATATCTGAAACCAACTTTGCAATTTCAGTACTTTTAATTACAGCTAAAGGCTGATCAACTCTTACAATATCACCCAGATCAACCAGGACTGAACTGACAACTCCCTGAACTGGACAATTCACATCAAAATGATTTTTAGGAATTTCTTCTATTGTTCCGGTTGATTTTACTATTTGGTCTATTTCTTGCTCAGCTATTTTTTCTACTTTAATATCAAGTGCTTGGATAGCAGAATTATCAACCATCATTTTTCTAAATGTGATCTTAGATCTAAATCCAGAATCTTCCCCATAAGCATAATTATTAAAAAATAAAATAAAAGAAGAAAGGATAATTATTACTTTTGTTTTCATTGTTTTTCTGTTAACCCATATAAAGGTACACCAACTGCGTATTCAAGGCTAGCTAATGTAATTTGATAATTTAATAAGCTACTTAAATATTGTTGTCTTAAATCTCTGTCTTTTTGTTCAGCATTTAAAACATCTGTAAGAGACATTTCACCATTTTGGTAAGCAAATTTAATCTTTTCCAAGATATTTTTAGATTGGTTTAAAAGTTTTTCTTGAAATCTTTGTAATTGCTCTTCCCTTACCTCAAGTTCCTTTAAGGCATTTGCAACATCTACTTTTATATCATGCTTAATTCTTTCCTCTTCAAGTTTTAAATATTCAATCTGTGATTTTGCCTGCTTGATTTCACCTTGCTTTCTATTAAAGACTGGTAGCTCTAATTGTGTTCCAAAGTATGGACCCCAAATATTACTTCCAATGCTTGGTTTTGTAGGTCCACCTTCAATAAATACATTAGGTAATCTTTCCCAAATAGCTTTTTTTAACTGTGCTCTTGTAATACCAAAATCTTTTTCAAGGATTGCTATTTCTAATCTTTTAGTTAGTGCTTCATCAATTATCTTACTTAAAGGCTTATATTCATTAATTTTTATTTTTGGTTTAAGCTCTTCTATACCATCTAATTCCTCTAAAGTAATCTCATCATTTGGATCAGCTCCAATGATATGGTTAAAATCAACTACTGCTCTCTTTAATTTTGCATCAAATTCACTTAAATTGTTTTCTGCGCTTAACAGTTCCATCTTAGCCCTATCAACTTCAAGCCCTGATATCTCTCCAGCATTATACATTTTTTCTGCTACTTCTAAAAGAGACTTATAAAAACCAACCCTGCTTTCAGCTAAATCAAAAAAATACTTTCCTAAAGAAAGTCCTGAGTACGATATATGAACTTGTGTGTGAATTTCCCAAAGAACTTTTGCTATTTCCAATTCTTTTTTGGAAATTTGTTCCTTTGCTACTTGAACTCTCCAATACCGTTTTCTTCCAACTTCAAATGTTTGCCCTAATTGTATTGGATGAAGGGATCCACCTTTTACCACTTCACTGTTTGCAGCTATGACAGGATTAGGAATATATTTTGCAATGATTAGGTTCGCTTCAGTTAAAGGTAAAGTAGCTATTGCAGACTTAATATGATGATTATTTTTAATCGCCAAATCCAAAGCATCCTTTAAAGTTAACTTGATGGACTTTTCTTTAGACTGTGCAGTTGCCTCTCTTACGGATGACTTTGTTGGTATGGTTGAATCTTCACAAAAAGCACCTAAGGTTATTAGATTAACTGCTAATGCTAAAACAAATATTTTCTTTTTGTTTTTCATATTGACTAATCAATTAATCTTTACTGTAATTATCAAGTTCCCTTTTTCTCTTTCTCCTTTGCTCCAAAATACTTTTTAAATAAAATCTCATCTAAACTATATTTTCCAGGTCCATGACTTAATAGTACAAAAAGCATAATCGAGTAATAAAGTGGAATCTCAAAGCCATTATCAGAGGCATGAAAACCATGCGGTAGGTGGACAGTGATAATTGCAACTACCATAATGACCATCATAGGTATAGAAATAAATCTTGTCATAAGTCCCAGGAAGATTAGAAGTACACCAATGACCTCTGTGCTAGTAGCCAAAATAGCATTTAATAAAGGGAATGGCAAGTGTAAACCTTCACCAAACCAATTTACAATGCTCTCAAAGTTATTTATTTTTTTCATAGCTGGTTCATAGAAGCCATAAGCTAAAATCAAACGAATCATTAATAATGATAAATCCTGGAAGGATGAAAATATTTTATAAATCTGTTTTATTAATTTTTCCATAGTTCTACCTCTATGCCAGAATTATTTAATTCTAACTATTTAAACTCCCTTTTCCTCCACAGGAAATAAATTATAGGTATTATTACTAGAACTAAAATAGTAGAGGTGATCAAACCACCAATCATTGGTGCAGCAATTCTTTGCATTACATCTGCCCCTGTTCCATTACTCCACATTATTGGTAGAAGTCCAGCAATACCAACGCATACTGTCATTAATTTTGGTCTAACTCTCTGTACTGCACCTTCATGTATTGCATTTTCTAAGTCTTGTACAGTTTTCATCTTTCCTTCTTTTAAGTGTCTTTCATATGCTTCATCAAGAAAAATTACCATTACAATTGCTGTTTCAATTGCTACACCAGCAAGTGCAATGAAACCTACTCCAACAGCTACACTAAAGTGGAAATTATATAAAAGCAAAAACCAAAGACCTCCAATAAGTGCAAAAGGAACAGAAAGCATCACCATAAGAGATTTAACCACTGAATTAAATGCCATATAGTGGAAAAAGAAAATAATAAATATTGTAAGTGGAATAATTAATGTTAAGCGTTTTTGTATTCTTTGTAAAAACTCATATTGTCCAGTCCACTCAAGACCATAACCAGCAGGCAAGTTTAACTCTTTGTTTAAAATCTTCTTGGCTTCATCTACATAACTTCCAATATCTCTACCAGTTATATCAATGTACACAAAGCCAACAAGTGAAGCATCTTCATCCCTAATTTGCATTGGTCCTACTTCTGGTTTTATAGTAGCTACTTCAGAAAGAGGTATTTGATATCCAAGTGGGGACTCAATATAAATATTTTTGATTTTTTCTGGACTATCTCTAAGTTCTCTTAAATATCTAACATTTACTGTGTATCTTTCTTTACCTTCAATTGTAGTTGTAATTTCTTCACCACCTAAAGCTGAACCTATAACCATTTCTACATCTTCAACTGTAAGCCCGTGCCTTGCAATCTTTTCTCTATCAATATTTATATTCAAGTAATACCCTGAACCAGCACGTTCAGCATAAATACTTCTTGTACCTTTTACTCCATTAAGAAGCATCTCAATATGCTGACCAATTTTCTCTATAACCTTTAAATCAGAACCAAAGATTTTAATTCCAATTGGAGTTCTTACTCCTGTAGTGAGCATGTCTAGCCTTGCTTTAATAGGCATAGTCCAAGCATTTGTAATTCCTGGCAATTTAACTAAGTTATCAAGTGCGTCAATGATTTTGTCCCATGTAATTCCAGGTCTCCATTTTTCTTTTGGTTTTAAATTAATAATTGTTTCAAACATATCTAACGGTGCTGGATCAGTAGCTGTTTCACCTCTACCTGCTTTTCCAAAAACAGATAAAACCTCAGGTATCTTTTTTATTAACTTGTCTTGAATTTGGAGTATCCTTGAGGATTCAGATATTCCAATTCCTGGCAGTGAGCTTGGCATGTATAAAATAGTGCCTTCATTTAATGGTGGCATAAACTCAGACCCAAGCTTCACAACAATAGGTAAGCTTAGAACAAATACAACAACGCTTATACAAATTATCTTGTAGGGAGCCTTTAAAACAAAACGGATAATTGGATCATAGATCTTAATTAAGTACCTGTTAATAGGATTGTGAGTTTCAGGCTGTATTTTTCCTCTAATAAAGATTCCCATTAATGCAGGTATGAGTGTAATCGATAAAAGGGCAGCAAAAAACATAGAAAATGTTTTTGTGTATGCAAGGGGTTTAAATAACCTACCCTCTTGTGCTTCAAGTGCAAAGATTGGCATAAAAGATACCGTGATAATTAAAAGTGCAAAGAATAACGGCTGACCAACTTCTTTTGCTGCATTCATTATTACTTGAATTCTTGGCTCTTTCTTATCGCTTTCTTCCCACCGCTCTAGATGCTTATGTGCATTTTCAACCATTACAATTGCAGAATCTACCATAGCCCCAATTGCAATTGCTATTCCACCAAGAGACATAATATTAGAAGTAACCCCCATAAAATACATTGGGATAAAAGACATCATAACTGCAATGGGTAAGGTGATTATTACAACAAAAGAACTTGGTAAGTGAAATAAAAACAGAATAATTACAAGTGCTACAACAATTGATTCTTCAATTAATGTTCTTTTTAATGTTTCAATTGACTTTAAAATAAGCTCTGAACGATCATATACTGGAACTATTTTTACTCCTTCAGGAAGACTTTTTTCAACTTCTTTGATTTTTTCTTTTACATTTTCTATAACTTTAAGAGCATTTTCACCATGTCGCATTACAACTACACCACCTACTACCTCACCTTCACCGTTATACTCTCCAACACCACGTCTCATGTTTGGCCCAAGATGAACATAGGCTACATCTTTAATTCTTATTGGTACTCCATTTGGTTTTGTACCTAAAACTATATTTTCAATATCTTCTACTTTTTTAATATATCCAGAAACGTTTACTAAAAACTCATGCCCTGCAAGCTCTAAACTTCTAGCTCCAGTATCATTATTACTTGCTTTAATTGCATTAGCTACTTTCATAATTGATATTTTGTAAGCTCTAAGTTTTATCGGGTCAACTTCAACTTGATATTGTTTTTCATATCCGCCTATACTAGCTACTTCAGCTACACCAGATACACTACTAAGCCAATATCTCAAATACCAATCATTAAATGTTCTCATCTGTGCAAGGTCGTATTTATTCTTCTTATCTAAAAGCACATACTGGTAAACCCAGCCAACACCAGTTGCATCAGGTCCAAGAGTAGGATTGACATTTTCAGGCAATTTACCTTTTAAACTGTTTAAATACTCTAAAACTCTACTCCTTGCCCAATAAATATCTGTTCCATCTTCAAAGATTACATATATGAATGAAAGTCCAAAGAATGATTGTCCTCTAACAACTTTTACTTTTGGAGCTGCAAGTAGCTTACTGACTATAGGATATGTAATTTGGTCTTCAACCAGCTTTGGGTTTCTTCCTTGCCATTCTGTAAAAATAATTACTTGAACATCTGACAAATCTGGAATTGCATCAAGTGGAACATTTTTAATTGCTACTACTGAACCTATTGCAAAAAAGATAATAAAGATAAAAACAATTAAAAGATTTTTTCCACAGTAGTCAATGATTTTATTTATCATGTTGCTTAATTCCTTCAATATAACTACATCATATGTCCTGCATGCCCACCTGTTGTTTTCATTTGTTGCAGAGCAGTTTCTAAATTACTTTCTGAATCAAGTAAGAAATTACCATCAGTAACTACCTCATCTCCATCATTAATTCCTGAATAGATTACACGTTCATCATTTACTTCAGGACCTAGCTCTACTTCTTGTGGAGTAAATTGTCCCTTTCCTGATTTAACAAAGACTATTTTTCTTTCTCCGCTGTCAATTACTGCTCTTGTGGGTACAACAACTTGTTTACCGACATCACTTAATATGACAGCATTTACATACATATCAGGCTTTAAATTAAAGCCTGGATTATTCACTTCAAGCCTTACCTTCGCCGTTCTAGTTGTTGGGTCAATTGTTGGGGAAATATATGTGATTTTTCCAGTAAGTGGTTTTTCATTTCCATATTGAAAATTAACCGTTGCTGTTTGACCGAGCATTACTAATGGCAAATCAACTTCATAAACTTCAACTAAAACCCAGACCTTAGATAAATCTACAATGTCATAGAGTGTTTCATGTGGTGCAACCTCTGTTCCTTCAAAGACCTCTCTTTTTGTTATAAATCCACCTACATGGGAATAGATTGTTAGTTCTTTAGTTGCTTGTTTTGTCTCTCTTAATTTATCTATTTGCTCAGATGTAATATCCCAAAGCTCTAACCTTCTTCTTGCAGCTTCAAGTAAAGCACTTGGGAATTTATCAATTTCAGGAAATCTGTTCCCTTTTAATTTTTTTTCTGCTTCAAGTGCAAGCAAATATTCTTCTTGAGTGCTTACAAGTTCAGGACTATAAATTGTAAAAAGTGGTTGACCTTTTTGAATAAGTTTACCTTCGTAATCTGCAAAAACATGATGTACATAGCCTGAAAACTTGGTATGTATGTGAGTTAGTTTAGTTTCATCAGGAACAATAGTACCTAGTGCTTTAATTTCTTTCTTTGCATCTTTTTTAATTGCTTTAGTTACTTTAATACCAATATATTGTTGTTTAGCAGGGTCAATTTCTAGTTTAAAAGATTCTTCTTTTCCTTCCTCCATATCCATTGGCATTTTTCTTTCAACAATTTTTGCATTTTTACTTCCTTCTTTCTTTACAAGCCTCATTCCACATATTGGACAATCACCTGGTCTATCACTGGTGTAAGTAGGGTGCATAGGACAAACATATAATGCACTCTTACTTTCCTGAGTAGTTCCTTGTGAGAATGCACCAAGTATATTTTGTACAAGATTAAACTTTATAAGAATAAATCCCAAACCAACAACTAAAATTAAAATAACAAATATTTTTTTCATATTTCTCTCCCTATGAGTGGTTCTAATTCAGCAATAGCTTTTTCGTAATCAGTTAAATGCTTATAGTAGTCAAGTTGTGAATTGAGCAAAGTTCTTACATTGTCAAGTAGAGTTAAAAAATCAGTTTTGCTTACTTTATAAGAAGCAATAGAAGCATCAAGAGTTAATCTTGCTTGTGGAATAATACCTGATTGGACAAGTTCTATAAGGGTTTCATTTTTTTCAATTTGAATGTGCAAATCTTTGATTTTTCTTTCTGCTTCAACAGCTATTGAGTTATATGCTTCTTCTTGAGCTTTTAAAGTAGCTCTTGCTTCTTCAAGTTGCTTTCTTTGTTTTGAACGATAGTAAACAGGTAGTGAAGACATCACTTGAAACATATACATTGGGTCCATTGGGTTTCCCCTTTGACCATAGCCAGCTTCAACACTAAAGTCAGGGTAATATCCTTTTTTTGCAAGTTTTACAGTAAGATTACCTTTTTCAACTTGTGCTTTTTGTCCTTGAAGTAAAGGATAGTTTTCTTTATACAAGCCCAA